>Ga0182014_10003560_pt1 | contig 18545 bp, 16 predicted proteins | sample 612S2DmetaG_FD_120489 | JGI IMG/M metagenome (GOLD analysis project Ga0182014, IMG submission 120489) | Permafrost microbial communities from Stordalen Mire, Sweden - 612S2D metaG | ecosystem: Environmental > Terrestrial > Soil > Wetlands > Permafrost | place: Sweden: Stordalen | collected... | reverse complement strand
GGAAGCCCTGACCGAGCTGTTCAAAGAAGCCAAGAGCCACAACACCCACATCATTGTCGAGCGCATCGTCGCCGATATAGACGACATCGTGAAGAAGGTCCGTTTCCCCGACTGGCAGCACACTACCCAGGGCGAGCGCCTGGTCCAAAAGGAACTGCGCAAGACCCTGCTGAAGTACCAGCTCCACCATGACCAGGACCTCTTCGACAAAGCCTACGCCTACATCCGGCAGTATTATTGAGGCAATTCTTCAACTACTTCTCCACAACCGCAAGGCGTCAGACCGTAGATTGGTCCGGCCTACCCTGCGAGGCGCGCTTCTGGGACTGGAAATTGGGACCAGCCAATGCACACTACCTGTAGGGGCCGGCCGCTTTCGGAGAATCCCACATACAGCGCTTTCTGGAGCGAGTAAGCTCAGAGCCTGAACACCCGCTTGCCGGCGGCTCCTTGTCAATCCGCGGTTTTCAATCTAGATATTCACCGTGATAGACAAGACACTTGCAATTCACTGCCGCGGGCTGATCAAAGATTATGGCTCCGTGCGGGCAGTTGACGGGCTCGATCTTCAGGTCCATGTGGGAGAGTGCTTTGGACTGCTGGGTCCAAACGGCGCCGGCAAGACAACCACGGTGGAGATCCTTGAAGGCCTGCTTTCCGCTACTTCGGGCGACGTCGAACTCCTCGGACGCACCTGGCAATCCGATGCGGAGTGGCTGCGCCAACGGCTGGGTATCTCACTGCAAGAAACTAATCTCTCGGACAAGTTGACCGTGGAGGAAACGCTGCGCCTCTTTCGGTCGTTTTATGCCACCGGCCCGGACGTGCAAGGCCTGCTTGAGTTGGTCTCACTGACCGACAAGCGGCAGACGTGGTATTCAAAACTGTCCGGCGGCCAAAAGCAGCGGCTGGCGATCGCCTGTGCCCTGGTGGGTGACCCTGAAGTTCTGTTTCTGGATGAGCCCACCAGCGGGCTCGACCCGCAGTCCCGGAGACAACTTTGGGGATTGATCGAGCGGTTCAAGAGCGAGGGGCGCACGGTGCTGCTCACTACGCATTACATGGACGAAGCGCAGCGGCTCTGTGACCGCGTCGCCGTCATCGACAAGGGCAAGGTCATTGCGTTGGGAACCCCGCGGGAACTTATCCAGTCGTTGGGTGGCACGGACGTGGTCGAGTTCACATGCGATGGGCTGGTAGAGGAAACCCGCATGAGTGTCTTGCCGGGCGTGCATGCGGTAAGACGCCGCAGCGATGGGCTTTCGCTGACCGTCGAGCAGTTGCACAAGACCCTGCCGCTCCTGCTCAACCATCTCCAGCAAACCGGGCGCACGCTGTCAGGGCTCTCCACACACCATGCCACGCTCGAAGACGTGTTTGTCAACCTGACCGGCCGGCAACTGCGCGATTAACATGACGCAACTAAAACGCACTACCGAGCGCCAGCATCCGTTATGGCAATTAACTCTCATGCGCTGGCGCATCTTCGCGCGTGAACCCGCGGCTGTATTCTGGACCTACGGCTTCCCGCTCGCCCTCGCCTTGGCATTGGGTATTGCCTTCCGCAACCGGCCGCCCGAGGCCGTCGAAGTCGCCATTCAAGCCTCACCTGGAGCGGAAGCGTGGCGCGACGCGCTCACCAAGAGTCCCGCCATGCATGTGCGCTGGCTGGACGCACGGGAGGCACATGAAGCTCTGCGTGTCGGCAAAGTGTCCCTGGTGATCGGTGTCGGACAGCCGAGAACGTATGAATTTGACCCTACCCGGCCCGAAAGCCGCATAGCCCGGGCGCTGGTGGATGATGCTTTGCAGCGTGCGGAGGGCCGCACCGACGCGACGCCGGTGAAGGACCAACTCGTGACCGAGCCTGGGTCGCGCTATATCGATTTTCTGATCCCCGGCCTGCTGGGGTTCAACTTAATGTCCAGCGGGCTATGGGGTGTGGGCTTCGTCCTGGTTGAGATGCGCGTTCGGAAGCTAATCAAACGCATGACCGCGACACCCATGTCGCGCGCCCATTTCTTGCTTTCCTTTGTGCTCGTGCGGGGACTGTTCCTGCTTGGGGAGTTGCCGTTGCTGCTTGCGTTCGCCTATTGGGTATTCGATGTGCCGATCCGAGGCTCGCTGCTGCTGATTGTCGCGCTCAGCACCTTGGGCTCGTTGGTATTCGCCGGCCTGGGCCTGCTGGTGGGCTCGCGGGCGCAGACCACCCATACCGTCGCGGGCCTGGTTAACCTGGTGACCCTGCCCATGGCCATCTGCTCCGGCGTGTTCTTTTCGGCTGCCCGCTTTCCTGAAGTGTTCCAGCCGCTGATCAGGGCCTTGCCCCTTACCGCACTCATCGAAGCGGTGCGCGCAGTTATGCTCGACGGCGTAGGGCCTGCTGCGGTTGCCCGGCAGATTACGATCATGCTGGTTTGGGGTGCGGTTTCTTTCGGTGTCGCCCTGCGAGTATTCCGCTGGCAATAAGGCGGATGGAACAACCATTACGCCCAAATGCTGAGGAGGGGTGAGAACGGCTTTCGTTGCGAAACCTGCAGTGCCGTCCCACAGCATTGGCCGAGTGGCTCATGCCGGTGTGTCGAGGTAGGGACGTCGGTTGCCCGACGCCCCCCCTCAGTCGTGGTAATCACACCCAGGGCGGGCGGCCTCGCGCCGAGCGTCTTGACCTGGGGCCGAGTGGTCTGCTATTCCTGACGGCGAGTTATGGATGTGCTGCTGCTCTCCCGAATTCAGTTCGCGCTGACGAGCGGGTTTCATTACCTGTATCCGCCGCTGAGCATCGGGCTGGGGCTGGTGCTGGTGATCATAGAAGGGCTGTGGCTCAAGAACCGCAACCCGCTCTACCACCAGATGGCGCGGTTCTGGACGAGAGTCTTCGCGCTGACGTTCGCCATCGGCGTGGCGACGGGGATCGTGTTGGAGTTCGAGTTCGGCACTAACTGGGCGACGTACTCGCGCTATGTGGGCGACGTGTTCGGCAGCGCGCTGGCGGCGGAGGGCATCTTCGCGTTCTTCCTCGAATCGGGTTTCCTGGCGGTGCTGCTCTTCGGCTGGAACCGGGTCAGCCCCAAGGTCCATTTCCTCGCGACTTGCATGGTGTGCCTGGGAGCGCATTTCAGCGCGATCTGGATTGTGGTGGCAAACTCATGGATGCAGACACCGGCGGGGTTTCACATTGTGGGCGAAGGCTTGCGGGCGCGGGCGGAGATCACGGACTTCTGGCAGATGGTGTTCAATCCGTCGTCTATGGACCGGCTGCTGCATGTGCTGTGCGGGGCGTGGCAGGCGGGGGCGTTCCTGGTGGTCAGCGTGAGCGCGTGGTATCTGCTCAAGAATCGCCATGAGGCGTTCGCGCGGGCGTCACTGCGGGTTGGGCTGGTGGTGGGGATGGCGGCTTCCCTGCTGCAACTGGTGAGCGGACACAGCAGCGGGGTGGGTGTGGCGAGGAATCAGCCAGCCAAGCTGGCGGCCTTCGAGGGGCTCTATGACACCACGGCCCACGCGCCGTTGACGCTGTTCGGCTGGGTGGATGAGAAGACGGAGACGGTGAAGGGTGAGGTGGCGATCCCCGGCTTGCTGAGCTATCTGGTGCACAAGGATGCCAGCAAACCAATCGAGGGCCTGCGCGACTTCAAGCCGGAGGACCGCCCGCCGGTGAACGTCTCCTTCCAGCTCTATCACATCATGGTGGCGGTGGGCTTCGGGATGATCGTCGTGGCGGGGCTGGGCTTTCTGTACTTCTGGCAAGGGTCGCTGTTCGAGAAGCGGTGGCTGCTGTGGCTGCTGGCGTTGTCGGTGCTGGGGCCGCAAATCGCCAATGAAGCCGGCTGGTTCGCCGCCGAAGTCGGGCGGCAGCCGTGGATTGTCTATGGCCTGCTGCGGACGCCGGCCGGATTGTCCGCGGTGGTGAAGGCCGACGCGGTGCTGACGGCGATTGTGCTCTTCAGTCTGGTGTACCTGCTGCTGTTCGCGGTCTTCGTCTATTTGCTCAACGACAAGATTCAACACGGGCCGGAGGCGGCGGACCTGACGCCGAGCGGGAAGATGGGGATGAGGCCGGGAAAGAGTTAAATGAGTTACACAGGTTACATGGGTTGCATGAGTTGCATAGGTTACATGGGTCGTCTGGACTGTGGAGGAGCGCGGCAGGTATGAACACTGGCTCGCTGGATCTCAATGCCATTTGGTTTGTGCTCATCGGCGTGCTGTTTACAGGCTACGCCATGCTCGACGGGTTCGACTTGGGCGTGGGGGCGCTGCACCTGTTCACCAAGAGCGACGAGGAGCGGCGCGTCATGCTCAATGCCATCGGGCCGGTCTGGGATGGCAATGAGGTGTGGCTGGTGACGGGCGGCGGCGCGCTGTTCGCGGCGTTCCCGAACGTGTATGCGACGGTGTTCTCCGGTTTCTACCTGGCGTTCGTGCTGCTGCTGGTGGCGCTTATCTTCCGCGCGGTGGCCATCGAGTTCCGCAGCAAGCAGCCGATGCGGTGGTGGCGGCGGATGTGGGACATCGGGTTTAGCGCCGGCAGCATCCTGTCCAGCTTCTTGATCGGCGTGGCGATGGGCAACATTGCCTGGGGCATACCGATTGATGACCGGGGCGAATTCGCCGGCACGTTCTGGAGCTTGCTGCATCCTTACGCGCTGCTGCTGGGCGTCACGACCGTGGCGCTGTTCATGATGCACGGGGCGATTTACGCCCTGATAAAGACCGCAGGGCCGCTGCACGACAAGCTGCGCGGCTGGATCAACCAGTGCATGATCTTCTTCATCGTCTGCTACGCGGTGACGACGATGGCGACACTGCTCTACGTCCCCCACATGGCGGCGCGCTTGCGGGCCAACCCGTGGCTGTTCAGCATTGCCCTGGCGAACATGCTGGCCATCGCCAATATCCCGCGCGAGATCCACCGTGGGAATGACTGGCGGGCGTTTCTCTCCTCGTGCGCCGTGATGCTCACACTGATGGGGCTCTTCGGCCTGGAGATGTTCCCGAACCTGGTGTTCAGCAACCCGAATCCAGCCCACAGCCTGGACATCCATAATGCCGCCTCCTCACCCAAGACGCTGGGGATCATGCTGACCATGGCGGGGATCGGCGTGCCGGTCGTCGTGGCCTACACGGTGAGCATCTACTGGATTTTCCGGGGCAAGGTGAGGCTCGACCAGATGAGCTACTAATCCGTTACCCAGTCAAATAAGTTACATTAGTTACATGAGTTGCATGGTTACAAGGGGCCGGTGGCGCGGAGAACCCCCGGCAACTCATGTAACTCGTGTAACTCATGTAACGATGTAACTGTATTCAAGGCGATTTGGCTGGTGCCGCCGGTGCGGGCGCCTTGTGGGGAGCGCTGTTCGTCTTCGGCAACGCGGGTTTCGGTTGCTGTTCTTCCTGACCATTGGTCTTCGCATGATAGCGCTGGAACAGGACAATGCTGCCCACCACGATCCCCAGACCAACGAGGGCCGCGGCGATCAGCCACAAGACGGCGGGGCTTTTTCGGCCCTGCATGGCTGGCCGGGTTGGCGGTTCACGGCGGGATTCCGCTGGCGTGGAAGGCGCGGGGGGATTCTGCCCGGTCCCGCGCGAAGCGCTCTTTGCCCGCGCCCGCCGGCCCAGGCCGAATTCCAAATGAACAGTCGAGTGGGGGGTTACTTTTCTGCCGCTGCGCAGTTCATCCACAAGTTGGGCCGCCGGGCCCAATTCGACGCCACGATGGGCCAATGCCAGGATAATTTCATCGTCGGGACGATGGTTGGCCATCAGCCTGGTGGCGAGGTCAATATCGGTTTGCAGAATGTCGCGTGTCATGGCTACGGTGAATTCCTCTACAGGCAAACGAGTCCAGATACAAGCCAGCAATTGTGACCCTGCTGAAAGTGGGGGCGCTCAGCGGTGGCACGGCCAAGAGGCACCGGCTGAGAGGCGTGCTCTGCCTACGCGGCCAGTTTGAGGTGGGTGATGCGAAAGACAGCGCCCTGCGGCTCATTGGCGAGGCATTCAACCTCCCAGCCGTGCGCGAGCACGATTTGCTGGACGACGGCCAGGCCTAAACCGGTGCCTTCTTTCTGGGTCGTGAAGTAGGGCTTGAAGATTTCTGTGCGGCGCTCCGGGGGAACCCCCGGGCCGTTGTCCCTCACTTCGATCAGGGCCTCGGTGGCATTGCGCTTTTCGGCGACGACTTGGATTTCGCCGCCGGCAGCGACGGCCTGGATGGCGTTGAGCAGCAGATTGAAGAGCGCCTGCCGGAGCAATTGATCGTCCGCCTCGATGCTAAGCTGCTCGCCCTTGATTTGCAGGCTGATCTTCTTCTCCTCCAGGTCGTAGTTCAAGGCGCGGACGACTTCATTGACCAGCGAGCTGAGCGCGAGCTTGGAGCGGCGGACTTCGCGGGGGCGGGAGTAATTGATGAATTCATTCAACTGCGCGGCCACCTTGTCGGCTTCATCAATGATGTCGCGCGACTTCCTTTGAATCTCCGCGGCGGTGCCGGGTTGTTTGGAGATCATCTGGGCCAGGCCGCGGATGATGTTGAGCGGGTTCCGGGTTTCGTGGGCCAGGCCGGCGGCGGCGAGGTTCATCTCCTTGAGATGGGTGTTCATTTCGCTGGCCCGCACCAGGCGCAGTTGCAGCTCGGAGGACTTGGCCAGGTTTCGCCAGGCCAGGCTGGAACCCAGGGCAGCCGCCGTTGCCAGCAGGATGATCATGGTCCGCAACCACAGGTCACGGGTGGCCGCGGCCTCGATCCCTTCGGTGGACAGGGTGAGGACCAACCCGTGCAGTGTTCGCTTGGCAATCAGGGATTGGAGTTCCTTCTCATCCATGCCCCGCATCCAGAAAGGCCGCCGGGACCGGCCGCCGGGCTCCCGTGGCCGGCCATCGCGCCCACCCGGTGGCGGGCTGTTGGTGGCCAGGCTGGCTGGAGCGTTCGAAGACCCCATCTCGTCCGGTGGCGGCCCCCGTCGTGGAAACTCCCGGCCCGGCTCGCTGACCCGGTTAGTCAGCTCGCTCAGGGGCGGAATAAAGGTGTTGGTCACTCCTTCCGAACTCAAGCTGGCGGCCAGATCGACGGGGTTGACCAGGGTGACACTTCGTTGTCCCCAATGTTCGCCTTGCTGCAGGAAATCTTCTCTCTGCAAGTCGATAGGCCGGCCGGCAGAAGCGACGGATTCGTTGGCAGCATTGAGCAGGTCGATGGAAATGAGCTCGCTGGACTTGACCAGTTCGTTGGTGCGTCCGCTGATCAGTTCCTTGAGGACGGGTTCGAGGCGCTCCTTCGGAATCGCGCCCCGGAACCGCATGCCGCGGATCAGCGCGCTGAGCGTGTTGGCAATGTCTTTGGAACGGTTGCGCAGATCGGTCCGCGCGGCCTCCTTGACCCGCAGGTGTTCCTCGACCTGCCAGCCGAAGACCAGCACCCAAACGGCTCCGAGGAGTCCGTAAACCAACAAGCTCCGGCGAATCAGGTCCATGTGTTATGTCGGCTCGATCTCAGCATGAAAGCATCCAGGTCACGAGCCTTTGGGGGCCAACATGGTGGCCCCTTTGCCGGATTTCGGAGTTGCCTCCGGGGAAGCCTTCTTCTTCGGCAACTCGTCCAGGAACTTGTTGAGTTCCTCCTCCGTCAACCCTTTGGCAGCGTCTGATCTCTGCCTCTCTTTGGCCGAGAGCGCCGCCAGTTCTCTCGGTGACAGGACGATATGCGGAGTCAGGAAGATGACGAGTTCAGTCTTGGAATCACTGATTTGCGTTCGCTTGAAGAAATTGCCCAGCAACGGGAGATCGCCCAGCAAAGGGATTTTGGTGTCGGTTTTGGACTTGGAGGCCTGCATCATGCCGCCAATGACCACGGTCACGCCGTCGGGCGTGACGGCGACGGTATCGGCCGAACGGATGTCAATGATCGGGGCATTGACGGTCGTGCCATTCGCATTGGCGGTAATGGGAATTCCGGGGCCCGAGTCAATTTGAGAGATCTGGGGCGACACCATCATCTCCACCAGCCCATCCTCGGTGATGAAAGGGGTAACCTTCAATATGACGCCGACCGATGTATAGCTGTACGCGTTGTGGGAGTTGCCGAGACTGTCGTAGGTGGTGCCGGTGATCAGCGGGACCTCCTGGCCGACGGTAATGGTGGCCGGCTGGTTGTTGCGGGCGAGAATGGAGGGCCGCGACAACACTTTGACTTTGCCCGCTTGCGCAATGGCGTGGAGGGTCACGGCATAATCCGTACCGAGGATTTGATAGAGACCATTGGCGCCGCCGAAGGCCGAAGAGGCTCCAGGCAGGCCGAAAATATTAGAGGTGGACAGGAAGGGAAGGTTCTGGCCGCCAGTTATGCTGCTGGGGACAAAGGAGGCATTCGTCATGCCGCCGTTGGCTACCGCCCAGTTGGTCACCAAACTGCTGCTCCCGGAACCGCCAACGCCCTTGCTGAATGACCCCTCAAGGCCGATGTCCGAGCTGTCATTGCGCGTGACCTCCAGGAACACGACTTTGATGAGGACCTGGGGTTTGGGACGGTCGAGGTTCGTCAGCACCTGGCCGATATACTTGGCGGTGGCCTCGTCCGCGATATAGACCACCCGGTGCGTCTCCGGGTCAATGGAGAAGTAGGCGTCCCCGATGGTTGTGTTGTTGGGGTAGGTCCGCGAGGTGCTGCTGCCACTGCTGCTGGTGCTGCTGCGACTGCCGCCGGTACCACCCCCGCCGAAGCCGCCCCCGCCGAAGCCGCCGGCTCCGGTGGCCCCGCCTCTGGTTTGGGCATCGGCCTGAAGTGCCAGGCCCAGACAGAGTCCGAGGATGCTGGTGAGATACAGGTGCCGATTTGTAATTGGTTTGATCATATATGCCACGCCGTTTCGTTTAGCCAAGTTGCTGTTGATCCTTGCTGCTCACACTTAGAAGCCGCCAGCGGCCCCGCCTCGAGAGGAACTTCCGCCAATCGTGCTGGTGGCCCCTTGAGTCGTAGGTTGCGTATTGCTCGTTATCCGCTTATTCAACGGGCTGTTCTGCCCCAACATGGGGTTCGCGGTCGTGTTCTGCGGACGAACGCTGTTGCGCTGGAACAGGTCCTGGAGGTTGTTATAGACATCCTGGGGATCAGCGTTCTGCAGGTCGAAGTACCCCACAACCTCCTTCCGCCCCTTGTCGGAATCAAGCTCCGTGATCATATCGGCAATCTGCGGCATCAACATCTTCGACGCCATCACGATGATCGCCGAGGTGCGCGGATCGGGCACCGCCAGCACGCGGCCCATCTTCTTCATCCGGTCACTGTTATTGGCGGTAGTGGTGGCAGTTCCTCCCCGGCCGCCAAAGCCGCCGCCGCGGAAGAATGAGAACGGCGTCATGGCGTTTTGGCTGCCACTGTTGGAGGTCGTGGGGTCGGGGAACAACGTCGTAAGCTGGTCCGCGACTTCCGACGAGTCCGCGTTGACCAGACGAAATACCCGCAGTTCGGTGACATCGGTCACCTCCTGGTCGATTTCCTTCACCATGTTTTCAATGGTTGCCAACAGGTCGGCCGGAGCGCTGACGACCAGCGAATTGGAGCGGTCATCCCCCACAGCCACCACTTTCGCGCCCGCGGCCCCCCCGCCGCCACCGCTGCTGCCGCCGCGCCCGCCGCTGGTACCTCCGCCCCGGCCACCAAAGCCGCCACCACCAGGACCGCCACCGCCAAAAGCGCCCCCCCCCGCGATCATGCTGAAGAGATTGGCCCGGCCACCGCCACCGGTGCTGCCTCCCTGGCTCCCGCCCTGCGAGCCGAACAGTGAAGAGATCAGGGTGGCGGTATCCTTCGCATCCGCATATTTAAGCGGAATCACCTTGATGGACGACACGCTGGCGATGGACGTGTCCAGCGCGCTGATGATCTTGAGCATCCGCTTGATGTCGGTCTTGGTCGCCACCAGGATCAGAGAATTGGCGCTTTCGTTGGCAGAGAGCGTGGCCGTGGTCGGGAGGAGCAGTTCCAGGTTGGGCACTAACTGGGTGACGCTGGCGTACTTGACCGGGATGATCTGGGTCACCATGTCATCCCCCCTTTCGACCTCGGCGGGGTCGCTGCCGGAAACGACCTGGAGATCTCCATTGGACTTCGCGGTATCCTGGGCGACGATGGTCAGGATGCGGCCATTCCGGATCACGGCGTAGCCGTTCCTCTTGAGCGCGGAATCGAGTACCTGGACGGCTTCGTCCTTGGTCAAATCTTTGCCCTGCACATCTACGGTGCCCCGGACATCAACCACTTTGTTGATGACGAACCCCGCCGCGTCGCTCAAGTAGTCGAGGACCAGGTTCAGGGGCGCGTTGTGAAAGTTCAAGCGCAAGCCGTTGGTGCCGTTTTCGATAACCACTGGCGGTATGGCTGCGGCCACGGTGTTAGTCCCAGTGATTGCGTTGGTGCCCGCGACGGAGTTGGTGGCGACGTCCAGAACGGCCGCCGCCGATGTAGCGGACGCGTTGGTGGCGGCCTCCGGAGTCGCGGTTGGCGCAGGCGGTGGCTGACCAGTGCTTGCCTGGATGGCGGGGGGCGGCGCGCTGGGCGCTTCGTTGGTGGGGGCGCTGGGCGTTGGCTCCGCGGCCAGGATCGGGAGGCCTGTGGATAGGCAGGTTATCAGGAGGAAGTGATTGATTGTTTTCATTGGGAATTATTCCTTTTCACGTTTCTGCATCAGTCGTTTAATTATGTCGCTCTCCGCGCTGCCAGAGGCGGTATCTGAGCCCGTGCTGGTGGTGGCTGCGGCGTTAGTCGAGGTTGAAGCGGGCGTGGCCGCATAGGATGTGGATTGGCCGGACAGCAGCCAGGGCCCGTCTTCTTCGCGGCGCAACTGCGCGCCCACGCTTAAGTCCAGTTGGTTGGTTCCGGAGACCAGTTTGACGCCGTTTGGCGCAATGTTGGTGACCTTGTAACCGGCAATCGCGTCGGCCAGCTTCAGCGCCTTCTTATACTCCGAACTCGTTCCGTCAAAAAAGGCGAACGTGCCTTTCTCATAAGTCATGGTCCCCACCAGGGTAAGGGAATCAAAGCTTTTGGGTTTCAATAAGTTGCGCGGCGAAATCGACCCGCGCGGAGTGCGGTTAGGGTCGAAGATATTCCGATCCACGATGACCTTGAAGGAGGAGTAATCCAGCGTAATGGGGCCGTTGTTCGTCCCGTCGCCGCTCCGGCTGTATTCGCCAGCCGACCTGGAACCGCCGGACTGGTCGGATCTAGACCTCGACCGCCGCCCGCGAGACCGGCGATCGTCATTCTGAGAGCGGCTGGAGGTGTCGGGACGGATAAACCTGTTGGGGCGCTCCCCGCCCGGCGCCGGAGTGGCAGTGCCGGCCTGCGCAAGATCGTTGGTCGCCGCCGGGACGCTGGCCGGAGCCATGTCTTCGGCCTGGGGGGAGTCGGCGGCCTGGACAAGGTCGTTGAGTTGAGAAAGGACCTCGGCCGCCGTGGGGTTGTTTTGGGCGGATGCATCCGGTTCCTGCGCCGCGGCGAAGAGACCGCTGGCCAAGCTGACCGCCAGCAATGCCCACCGGGTGGCGCACCCAGCCGAAAACCACCGCCTCACTCCATCAACTAGCCACTCCCCCACCATCAACTTCATGGATTGCATCGGGTTCATCGTGTTGGGGTATTGAGGACGAGGCCGCTGAGTTGCAGACCCAGTGAGAGCTGCTGGCCTTCCTTGTCGCGCGCGCCCAGTTCCACAAGTTCCAGCTTCAGCGCCATCGGGTCCCGCTCGATGCTGTAGAGGAAGCGACTCAGCTTCCCGAGGTCGCCAGCGGCGTCCACGCGGCATTCATAGGTCATGTAGTCATCGCTGTCGTGCTTCCACTGGGGAGTAATGGCAGAAATGGCGACGCCGCTATCCTGCGCCCAGCGATCGATCGCCGTGACAACTTGCTGTTCAGCGGCGGAGGTATTGTTCGGCAGCGCGTTGGTGGACATCTGTTCCCAGCGGCTCCGGATGCTTTGCTCGCGCTGCACGAGCATCTTGCCTTCATTAATCTGCTTGCGCAGTTCGCCAATGCGCGTCGCCCGCGCGCTCCAGGCCTTCATCAAGGGGGAAAGCACCAGTTGGTCACCGGCGAACAGAACGATTACGGCAACCGCCCCGATAATCAACAGTTGCTGACGATTCTTAATTTGCACTCTTCCCTCCTTCACTCCACTGAAAGTTGAACGTGAATTGCAGCGCCGGCGGTTGCCCGCGAGTCGGACCCATGTTCACCTCGGGAATCTGGCGGACGCCGCGCAGCCGCTCCACCGTCTTGAGCAACGCCTGGTAGTTCCGGGCGATGCCCGTGCAGGTTACCGTGCTCAAGTCCCGAATCTCCACGGTCTTGGCCGTCACGCTGCCGTCTTCGGGGAAGGCCTCGGTGAGGCGCCGGAGGATGGTCAAGCCGCGCACGGACTCGTCATACCAGGGGCGGTATTGCTTGATGTGGTCTTGCATGTCCCTTAACTGCTGATCGTTGGCCTGCATCTTCGCCCACTGTGCCTGCAGCCGCCAGAGCTGGCATTGCTGGAAGAAGAACAGTCCCCCCACGACCAGCGCCACCACCGCGGCGGCCGAGAGGGCCGAGCGGAGCCGGCCGGAGGAGTAGCGGGCTGCGATTTGTTGCAAGGGCGTAACTCTTGGCAACAGAAACTCAAACAGCGCGCGCCGCCCGGCCAACCGCCCCGCGGCCAGGCTGAACGCCGGGGACACGGCGGCCTCCGGCGGAAGGTGGACCCCAAACTCATCAGCAGCATAGCGCGCCACCGACTCGACCTTCAGACCCGTGGCGTCCAGCCGAAGTTCCATTTCATCCACCAACTGCCGGGCCAGGTCTCGCGGGCCGAAGACCCGGATCCGCCGCACGGTCTCCCGGAGTTCCGCGGGCAGTTGCCCGAGCGTGATGCGGGCTTCGCGCGCGACCAAATCGGCATGCAGCACCCGTTGGCTGCCTTCGGCTTCGAGCGCGCCTTCCAGCGCTCGCAGCGCTGCCACACCGCCGCCGGCCGTGACTTGCAGCCCGACGTGGCTTTCGCCAATCGCCAGCGCCATCACGCCGTTCGAGGCCTCGGCTCCGGGCGGCTGCAACGCCGCGATGCCCAGCGAGAAACTGAGCGGCTTCAGCTTCGCCGCCCGCAGCACCTGCGCCAGCAGCGTCAGGTGGTTCTTCGGAATGCCGACCAGTGTGGCGTATTGTTTGCCGGAAGCGGTATGAGGGCGGGAGGTGACGACGTGCAGCGTCTGCACATCGCACGGGAAGCTGCGCTCAGCCTCGATTTGCAGAAAGCCCGCCACGTCCGCCTCGGGCAACTCGGGCAGCTCGATATGGGTGGTCAGCGCCCACTTCAACGGCAGGCCGACGACGCATTGGCGCTCGCGCACGCCGGCGGCGTCGAGATGGTTGCGAATCTCCCGGCCGACCAGTTCGGGGTCGTTGGTCAGGGGGTCGAGCGAAAGCGAGACGGAAAAGGATTGCTGGATCTGCAGAGCCCCGTCGGTGCGCCGCAGGGCGAGGCCGTCCAGGCGGCTCCCGTCCAGCGCCAGCCCCAGCAGGGACGAGAGGCGCTGTCGTTTAAACAAGTCTGGTCTGGGCAATTTGATCATCGCGTTTCCTTCGCTAAGAGCAGGTTCTGGCGCACCTCTTTGCCCAGGGCCCACCCGAGATGGGTCAAGTCCTGGCGATATACGATCTGGGGCGTGCCGCTGCTGGTGTCAAAGACGAATTTCACCCGCCGATACCCACGGCCATAAGGGCCGAGGGCGGCTATATCAGCGGTAAACTGATAACTTTGCGTCGTGAGGAAATCCCCGGCCTCGAGTGCCGTCAGGTCGTCCGGATAGCTTTGGCCCAGCGCATCGATCACCCACGCAATCGAGGTCAGATTATTCGGGTTGGCTTGGCGATAGCTGACCAGTTGCTGCGCCGCCCCCGTGTCGCCCGCCAGCAGGCAGGCCAGCACCGCCGCGCTGGCTGTGTTCACGTTCACTCGCCCATTGATGTAACTGCCGCTCGTCGTGGTGAGATTCGTGCCGACTTGCGCAAACTCAGTCGCCGTCATGCCGCTCTTCACGAAAAACTGCAGCGGGCTGGTAAAGCTGGCCGTCGCCGCCCCGCCCGTACGGGTGGCTGTGGCGCCGCCACTGCCGGTGGTTGCTCCGCCTCCACCTCCACCACCAGCACTTGCTCCGCCGCCAGCGCCACCGCCAGTGCCGCCTCCGCCACCTCCCCGGGACGCGCCACCCGTAGTCATGATCCCCAGGGCGTTGAGTATCTGCTCAGCTCGTGAGGTACCGAGGTTAGTCTGCAGGAGCGAGATCAACTGGGTGGATGAGCTGCTCACACTGGCGACGTTGACCAGATTTGAGCCCGGCTCCCGGCTATAGACGGTGACGTATTCCAGGATGCCGGGGTCGAGCATGCCGTTCTGGTTGTCGTCATTCTCGTTAGGGTCGAGGATTCCGTTGCGGTTCACATCCTCGCCCACCAGTGTGTCCATGTCCGCGCCATACAGGAGCCGCAATTCCTCCACAGTTTCAAAGGGCTCACACTTGCACTGGTAAGAGGGTTGCTGCATGGCGTAGTAGCTAACCGTGGGGCCAGTGCCGTTGGTGTTCACCCAATCGAGAATGGCTTGGGTCAGGTCCACCGTCATGCGCGGCAGCCAGATGAGCTGGTTGCTGACAGCGGCAGCGAGGGTAGCGGACGGGCCGCCGGCGGCCATGTTCAAGTTGAGCTTCGAGGCTTCATCCACCAGGCCAAAACACATGCGGCCAGGCCCGACAGGGGTATTTGTGTCGCGGCCGATCAACCAGTAGTGGGCCTCGCCCACCGGCACCGCCTTGCACAAGGAGTCATCCAAGACCAGAAAGACTCCATTGGAGCCATTGGCGATTTGCTGGGTCAGCAGGTAGTTGATGTAACGAGCCGCGCCTTCGATGGCCTGGTCCGCCGCCTGCGCGCATACCCGGTTGTCCGAGGCGCGCAACTCGAAGTTCATCGAATTCGCAAAATACAGCGCCAGGCTCACCAGCCCGAACGCGATCCAGAGCACAATGATGAGCACGGAACCCCGCCGGGCCCCACGCGGACTCTTATGGTTGGCGCAAACTCTCATTGCGTCGCTCCGGTGATTGAGTTGGTACGGGTCTGCGTGACCAGCGGGACAATCGCTTCGAGCGGTTGCAGGTTGCCGGCCCCTTCACCCGACTTGGCGACAAGTTGGATGCGAATTCGGACCGCCACCGGCAGGTTCGTATTGCCGGCGCTGGTATCCCAAGTGGTTTGCCACTGCGTGCCGTCGTAACAATCGAATTGCAGAGTCTGCACGTTGCCCATGAGCCACTGGATCTCCGGGGTCTGGGTGGTGGTGGCCAGGAGGTTGTGATCAACGCAACGCACCAGGTCCATCCCCGCCTGCTTCTGGTCGGTCGGCGCCTTCAACTCATAAAATACTTCCTGGAGGTCACCCCACGGCGCCTTGTCGCTGATTGCGCTGGTCGAAGTGAAGAAATCCAGCCCCGCGCTGCCCGCCTCGCCGCTCAAGCCCATCGTCGCGCCCATCGCCTGGGCCCCGCACTTGAAGTCCCCGGCCAGGAACCCGCCCGGACCAACCGTTCCCTTCAAATCGCGCTGCATAATGTCCAACGCCCGGTTGACCGGCAGCGCGTCTTCAATCGCTTCCGAAGTCTTGTCGCGCAGGCGCACCGCTGCGGCAAACACGCCGTTAATGGCCACCAGCACGATGGCGCAAATCGCCACTGCCAGCAGCATCTCGACGAGCGTGAAGGCGCGAGTGCTGCGACTGTGCCGATAGTCCAAAGTCCAAAGTCCAAAGTCCAAAGTCCGGAGGCCGTGGGCCGATGTCGGGCAGGTAACCTTGCCTCCGGTTGCGACTGTCTTCAGATTTCGGATTTCGGCCATTCGGGTTTCGGATTTGTCACTGCTGCGAGCTGTCCACCAGGGTGCTCATGCGCACCGAGTAGTCCTGGTTTTGCGCGGCGAAGAACACTTCCACGGAAAGCTGGAGAATAACGTTTTGGTTGGGGTCCTGGGTCCAGGGGTCGGTGCGCATGGTCCAGCGGAACTGCCGCTGGCCCTCCGTCAGCGTCCCACCCTGGGCTGACTGGCTCCAATTCGTGGTGATGAGGTTCTCGGTCAGCAGGCGTTGCGCCACACGGGCAGCTTCGCCTTTGCGTGCCGCCACCGTGCCGGCGCGGCTCGCGATATGCATTGCGTCGAGCGCGACTGGGATCACAATGGCCATGAACACAAGGGCTGCCAGCACCTCAGCAAGCGTGAACCCAGCCATGCGCCCTGTTTGCCCGGTCCTATTTGTCCGTGCTGAAAATCTCATAGTTCACCCGATCTCGCGATTGCCTCACCCAGAGAGAAGCGCCGTCCCGATCGGTCAGGCGCAATTCCTGGGGGCTGGTCTCGCTGATGGACCCGTCCGGCAGAAAGCGTATCGTCGGCAGGTTGGCATGGACGAGGTTGACGCGCGGCACGCTGGCGGTGCTGGCCCGCTGGCCTGGGTTCAGCGTGTTCATAGTGGTGGCGGCCGCCACGACGGGCTTCAGTTCAAGCCTTAGACCGCCGTCGAGCGTGAAGTCCACGGCTTTGGAGTCGCTGGTTTCATAGCTCGGTTCCGCTTCCAAACCGAAGGTCCCCTGCTCGGCATCCACCCACAAATCCATTGGCAACCCCTCGGACACCGCCCGGCTCTGGCCGCTCCGCGTCAGCGCCAGCACCCGCCGCGCCTCAGAGTTCAGCGTGCGGCCCCGGAAGAAATGAGAGAGCGTCGGCGCTGTAATCGAGACCATCATCACGAGGATGGCCATGACGAGAATCAGTTCGATGAGGGTGAATGCGGGGGAGTGCTGCGCAGCGCGTGGCACAGGGACTGGAAGCGCCAGGCGCGTGTGCTTAGGCACTGGACATCCGTCCCTGCCGCCGCAGCCTGAGGGCCGCGCGGCGGTCACGAGAGATTGTCCATTTCGCAGTGTCATCGTTATTATCGCTTCCCACGCGGCCAGCCGGCTTCCGGGATCCCTCTGGACCACTACCTCTGCGACTGCCAGTTTCCAATCGGGTTCTGCGCTCCGGGCGGCCCCGGCGAACTGATGTCGTAGGAACTGGGGTTGTGCTTGCCCGGATACTCATAAAGGTAAGCGTTGCCCCACGGATCCTTCGGGATGCTCTCCAAGTAGGGCCCGTGCCAACCGACCGCGTCGCGCGGCTGTTGGATCAAATCCATCAACCCGTTCCTGCCGACGGGGTATTTGCCGGTGTCCACTTCGAAAGCGTCCAGGACGGTCTTAAAGCTGGCGATTTGTGTCTGAGCCGCGGTGATGCGCGCCTGCTCGCTCCGGCCCATGACCTTTGGATAAACGATGGCGGCGAGGGTCGCCAGGATGACGAGCACCAGCAGCATTTCCACAAGGGTGAAACCCTGCTGGGCACTCCGGACAGTTTGGTTCTTTGGCAGTCGTTGTATTCTCATATTTATTCCTACGTCACTTAATGTATTCCTGCATTGTAAAGATCGGCAGCACCATGCTGATGAAGATCGTCCCAATGAACGCGGCAATGAAGAACAGCAACAGCGGCTCCGCAAACGCCACCGCCGTCTTCAACTGCCGATCCAGATCGCCCTCCGTGACGTTGGCGATGCGCACCAGCTCTTGCTCGAGCCGGCCACTCTCTTCGGCCACGGAAATCATCTCTACCACCGAGCCGGGGAACAAGCCCTTGGACTCTGCCAGACTGGCGCCCAGTTGGCCGCCCTGCTGGACGCGCTCGATGCAGGAGGCGACCGCATCAACAAGAATCTGATTGCCAATGGACTTACGGGCCACGTTCAGACCCTGGATCAAGGGGACGCCCGCGCCCAAAAGTGTGCCGAGCATTCGGCAGAAACGCGCCATGGCGAACTCGGCCACGAGCGGCCCGACGATCGGTGCCCGCAATATGAGGCCCTCCCAAACCCGCCGCCCCTTTTCCGACGCAAACCAGCTCCGAACCAGCATGAGCAGAACGACGATGCCCACCGCCACGAACACGCCGTAGGAGCGCATGACATAGCTCGCGCCGAGCACAATCTGGGTCGGCAACGGCAAGGCTGCGCCGAGTCCTTTGAAAATAACCTGGAACTTGGGAATGAAGAACGTGAGCAGGAAGACGAGCACCGCCAGGGCCAGCACCAGCAACACGCACGGATAGAGCATCGCCGCCAGCACCTTCGAGCGCAGTTCCTTCTCGCGCGCCTGGAAGTCGGCGATCTGGGCCAGCACCAGGTCCAGGAACCCGCCCGTCTCGCCAGCCTGCACCATCGCCGTATAGACCCGCGGAAAGGTCTCCGGCGACTTGCCCATCGAGTCGGCCAGGGACATCCCATCGACCACCAAGTCGTGGATTTCTTTCCACTTGGCCTGAGCCGTCGGGTTGGAAGCCTCCTTGTGGAGAATCACCAGCGCCCGGCTCAGCGGCACGCCCGCGGCCAGCAGGCTCGACAGCAGCCGCGTGAAGTTCTCCAGCTC
>Ga0182014_10003559_pt1 | contig 18553 bp, 15 predicted proteins | sample 612S2DmetaG_FD_120489 | JGI IMG/M metagenome (GOLD analysis project Ga0182014, IMG submission 120489) | Permafrost microbial communities from Stordalen Mire, Sweden - 612S2D metaG | ecosystem: Environmental > Terrestrial > Soil > Wetlands > Permafrost | place: Sweden: Stordalen | collected... | reverse complement strand
GGTGCGCGCGAATCGTCGTTATGGGCGGTACCCCGTGTCGGCACACGTCGGGTTCGCGACGACGTTCTGTTCGCACCTGCCCGCGACTGCACATGCGGGACGCCCGAACGGCTAACCGTCCTTTGTGGTCACGTCGGCACCAAGACCACATTCAGACTCCGTCACAAACCGACCGGTAGCTGCCGATATCGGATGTGCCTCGAGAGTTCCACATCGCCGGATCGTCCCGCGCTTGGACCAGCTCACTAGAGGCCCCGCACTATGGAGCACTGCCAACTGCGAGACTCCTCGCGTGGCTCGCGAGCTACGACAGATCGAACGAGTGAAATTCAGTATCGACGAACTCACGCAGATCGTCGCGGGCATGGAGCGGCTGACCGGTGCCGAAGATGGATGGATCAACCTGATACCCAGGATCACCGACAATGACGAGAGGCCGACCTCGCTCGGGTTCTTCAGGTTGCTCGGCGGCGGAGACATCGGTGTCACGATGTGCACCTGGATCCCCGGGAGCCACAATCGCCGTGGACTCATCAAGCCGAGCCTCGGCATCGCGCACGTCACTGGCCATCGCGTCTTCGCCGAGCTGCATTCGCTTGCCGTTCCAATTCCGGAGACCTGGCTCGTCGAGCAGGATCACCCTCGTCGAGGGCTTGTCTTGCGCGTTCCTTCCGCCGAACCCCATGAGCAGGTGCTCGTGTGGGCACTGCGGGCAGTCGGTGCGCTGAGCACGCCCCGTCCTATCAAAGGATGGCGGGCCGACATCTACCTCCCAGCTACGTCGTGACACTCGAGCAGCGGGCGAGAACCCACTGCTTGCCACTGCCCGGAACGCCGAGTCACGCGAGCTGCGCTGCGCGCGGCCCGATCCACGAAGCCGCGAAGTATCCGCTCAGCACTCCGAGGTCAGCCGACTGGAGTGCTGCAAAGTCTTCCGCGGGCTGGCCAACCAAGTAGCAGACACCGCGCTTGCCAGAATCCAAGAGGATCCGTCGCCTCGGCCCACTCCCGCCGCGCCGCTTCTATGTCACCGGTGGCGAGGCCCACGAGGGCCGGTCCATCAGGTAGCTGGCGCGCAAGGCGGCCGCCTCGGAGGCAGCCAAGTGGCCGGCACCCCGTTCGAGGCGGGCCGAGGCCCCGGCACGGTCTCCCGTGAGCGCTGCCAGAATCGCTTCGGTGGCACTTCGGGGATGGAGGGTGCACACCCCTGCGACATGATCCATCGACAAGGTGGCGCGCTCGCTGCGAAGATTACCCATGGCCGCGCCACAACTCCCTCGCAGATACGTAGAGCCCGGGTGGTTCACCCGGAACGTCCTCAACCGTGCGGTAGCGGTACTCACCCGCGCGGGTATGAGCGTGTGGGGGTCACGCGAACTACGGGTTCGCGGGCGCAAGAGCGGGGAGTGGAGGTCAACGCCGGTCAACCTGCTCAGCTTCGCCGGCGAGCACTACCTGGTGGCTCCTCGCGGCGACACGCAGTGGGTTCGCAACCTGCGCGTCGCCGGTAATGGCGAGTTGCGGGTGGGACGGCACAATCAGGTGTTCCAGGCGACAGAGTTGGCCGACGCGGAGAAGCTCGAGGTCCTCCGCGCCTACCTCAAGCGCTGGAAAGCGGAGGTAGGTGTCTTCTTCGCCGGGGTCGGTGCCGATGCCTCGGATGCCGACCTTCTTCGCATCGCGCCCAACCACCCGGTGTTTCGCCTCGCGTTCACCGAAGGCGCGTGAACCGCAAGTAGGACGCCGAAATGCATCGGGTCTTGCCAGGATCGCTCGATCACCGTGGCACCGTCCACGACTACAACCGACTCACGCCGGGCCACGTCACTTGCGGTCCAGGCTCATGCCCGGTTGCCCTCACCGCGCGAGCTCTCACATCAGTTATTGGTCGTCGACCCAGATTTGGTTCACGAAGCACGGGCACGAGCGACTGGCGCGAGGGACGCACCGGTCAAGGTCACCAGGTCTGCGGGAGCGAGCTCGAGCTCGAGGCCCCGCCGGCCGCCACTGACGAACACCGTCGGCCAGGCTGCAGCGCTCTCGTCGACAATGGTCGAAAGGCGGCGCTTTTGGCCGAGCGGGCTTATGCCTCCGACTACGTACCCGGTCGCGCGCTCGGCCTCTGCCGGTTGGGCCATTGTCACCTTCTTCACGCCGAGGGCGCAGGCCATGGCCTTCAGGTCGAGCTCGGCAGTGACCGGTATCACCGCGACAGCCAGGCTGCCGGCGAACGCGGTAACGAGGGTCTTGAACACCCGGTCCGGTTCTGTTCCGATCGATTCCGCCGCCTCCCGGCCGTAGGACGCCGCTGGGTCGTGGATGTACTCGTGCAAGCGGTGAGCGGTACTACTGCCGACGAGGACATCGACAGCGGGAGTGGCGGCCATCACCTCATCCTGACCGTTCAGGTACCCGTCAAGAAGAACACGTTGACATCATCGATTCCCGACTGGTAGCGGTGCTCCGGATCCAGACCGCCCGCTAGCCCGCCCGTTTCACGGCTTTCGCGGATCTGGTGAGCTGAAAGACGCGAAAGTGGCCTTTCCGTCAGGGAAACTTGAGGTGTTGAAGCAACAAGAACCCCTCACGGAAAGGCACCTTCTAGATGAAGAAGCGTAGCGGCCGACTGGGGCAGATGAGAGTCACTGCTGACGGCCAAGGGGTGGTCTCCCATGCCGGGGCCGAGCTGCTCAGAGAGCTGGCCGGCTTCACCGGCTTGATCGATGCCTGGGACCACGTCCTCATCAGCACCTACAAGTCGGTGCCTGTCCATTACCCAGGCAGCGTGCTCGCCGACCTCGCCGTCGCCATCGCGGACGGGGCCGACTCGATCAGCGATTTGAAGGTTCTTCGCGATCAGCCACGGCTGTTCGGCTCCGTCGCCTCCAAGCCCACTGCCTGGCGGGTGCTCGACCGGGTGAGCGCGGCTCATCTCTGTGGTCTGCGCCGGGGACGGGCCGAAGCGAGGGCACGGGCCTGGGCGGCGGGAGCAGAGCCGGATCTTTCCTCCGAGCTCTGCCTCGATGTGGACGCCACGATCGTCCACGCGCACTCTGACAAGGAGCTTGCCGCCCCGACTTGGAAACGTACTTACGGCTTCTACCCGCTCGCCTGCTTTCTCGACCGGCCCGAGGTCTCTTCCGGCGAGGCACTCGCCGCCATCCTTCGACCTGGCAACGCCGGCTCCAACACGGCGGCGGACCACGAGGTCGTGCTCGCCCGGGCGGTCGACTCCCTCCCCGAGCACGCTCGTCCCCGTCCCGGCGACGACTCGTCGCCCTCCTACGTCGTCCGCTCCGACTCGGCCGGGGCGACCCACCACTTCGCCAAGGTCTGCCGGGAGATGGGGGTCGCCTTCAGCTTCGGCTTCCCGATCACCGCCGAGATGCGCGAGGCGATCGTCTCGCTCCATCCCTCTTCTTGGCGCCCGGCGGTCGAAGATGACGGCTCGCGCCGCGAGGGAGCCTTGGTCGCCGAGGTGACCAAGCTGATCGACCTGCGGGCCTGGCCGGAGGGCTCGCGGGTGATCGTGCGCAAGGAACGGCCGCACCCCGGTGCCCAGCTCAGCTTGTTCGACACGATCTGTGGCTTTCGCCACACGGCCTTCATCTTCGCTCCACGTGACGCCCGAGAAAGAGAGCGCCGCTCCATGGCCGCCTTGGAGCTGCGCCACCGCCAACACGCCCGGGTCGAGGACCGCATCCGCCAGGGCAAGGCGGCGGGGCTCAGGAGCCTGCCGTGTGCCGAAGCGGAGGAGAATGACGCCTGGCTCGAGTGCGTGCTCGCGGCGGCAGACCTCGTCTGCTGGTCCAAGCTCCTCTGCTTCGCCGACGACGACGACCTTGCCCGTTGCGAAATCGCTGCCTTCCGCTACAAGATCTTGCACATGGCCGCCCGAATCACACGTTCCGGGCGGGTGGTGCGGCTGCGGCTCGACCGCTCGTGGTTCTGGGCGAAGGCCCTCGCCCTCGGCTTCGACCGGCTGCGTGCGGCGTTTGCCTGAGACGCCCAACCTCGTGCCGGCGAGAGGTGCCGGTGCCGTCAGGAAGCTGCTGGCAGATCCGTGACCTAACGCGCCCTCGCACCGAGACGGGCTCGTACTACACGGCCTCCCGGAACTCCAGCCACGCTGGCACGCCCGAGCGGACGTGTCCGGGCTCGGCGTGAAACAGGGAGGCTAACCCCCAAGCCTGTGACCTGTTGCGCCCGTTGATGGACCTGGGAATGGCTATGAACTGCACCGGCAGTCAGTCCTATACGGCTTGAAGCTCCTTGTACCACGGAGTTGCCGGCATCGTCAGCGACCGGAATCTGATTCTCGCTACCTACGACATCTTGGAGCGTTTGACTGATGGCAGAGGTGGGACAGTTTGTAGGCGATTGATCCGCACTCAGCTCGTATCTTTTTGTGGGACAACCTCCATGATAGGCTCACAATACGAGACCGACACAGGTGGTGAGCGCGTTCGCTGCCTACACTGCGTTAACAGCGTTCGCGAGATGAGAGCCGTCGTCTATAGTGCTCCGCGACAGTTCGACGTACGGACGGTTCCGACGCCGGAGCCTGACGTCGGAGAGGTCCGCCTCGCAGTCGAGATGGCCGGCATGTGCGGGACCGACCTCCATATCCATGACGGGGGCTTCTTCTCGAAGTACCCGTTGACGCCCGGCCATGAGATCGTCGGTCGTGTCGATGCGCTCGGGGAAGCAGCCGACGGGCTCGCGGTCGGCCAGCGGGTTGCCGCCGACAACACCGTGCTGTGCGGCCACTGCCCGTCATGTCGGCGCGACGAGCCACTGTTCTGCCGCAACTTCTATTCACTGGGTGTGAACGGGCCGGGAGCGTTCGCCGAGTTCGTCATCGTTCATGCAGAGAAGTGCTTCCCGGCAGACGACCTAAGTCTGAGCACTGCGGTGATGACCGAGCCGACCGCGTGCGCCATACACGGAATGGACGTGCTCAATCTGCGGCCAGGCTCGGATGTTTTGGTGTTCGGAGCGGGTCCGACGGGACTCGTGCTGGCGCAGTTGCTCGTGCACGGTGGGGCGGCACGTGTGACCGTAGCCGCCCCGACGGAGTTCAAGCTGGCTTTGGCCCGCGAGTACGGGGTCGACACGACAGTGCAGATCGACCGGGTGAATCCGGGAGCTTCGCTTGCCGCGTTGCGCGGCGATGCGCCGGACGGCTACGACGTCGTCGTCGAGGCGACCGGCGCCGCTGTGGTCGGCGAGATGTGCCTGCCCCTTGCCCGCGATGGTGGCACCGTCCTGATCTACGGGATGGCCGACGAGAAGGCCGTTCTTTCCATGCATCCCTACGAGATATTCCGGCGCGAGCTGACGGTGAAGGGCTCATTCGCTCAGACTCATTGCTTCGATCGCGCTCTTGCTGTGCTTCGGTCTGGTCGCGTGCGTACCGAGGGTATCGTCACCCACGAGTTCGACCTTGGCGCCTACGACCGCGCCCTCGAGGCATTGCGAAACGATCCGTCCTGCATGAAGGCATCGATCGTCCCTTAGGCGATCTGGACCTTGTGCACAAGGACCAGGACCTGGGGATGAGAATCTGCTCTCCCGGCTCTCTGTCCTCCTGGTCAGTGCGGTCGGTCGAGCCCGAGGCACGCCCCCCACTCACGTCGCAGCTGACTTGGGCACCTGAGCAGTTGTGTCACGTGGAGCTAGTCTCTATATCGGCTCTTGCGAGGAAGGACCTGAATAGCGATGCTGCAAATGTCAAACAAAGCGGCCGTGCTTTACGGAATAGGTGATCTCCGGATCGAGGACCGCCCGGTGCCGGTTCCGGGTCCCCGGCAGGTCCTCGTCGAGGTGGCGTCTGTCGGCATCTGCGGATCAGATGTCCACTATTACGAGCACGGTCGGATCGGGGACTTTGTAGTCAGGGCACCCATGGTGCTCGGCCACGAGGCCTCCGGGGTGATCGTCGCCAGGGGGGACTCAGCGCGACGGCACGAGCTCGGGCAGCGAGTCGCGCTCGAGCCGGGCGTGCCATGCGGCTCCTGTCGGGAGTGCCGCACCGGCCACTACAATCTCTGTCGGGACATGATCTTCTTCGCCACGCCGCCAGTCGACGGCGCGCTCGCTCGCTACGTGACTATCCACGAGGATTTCGCGTTCGGGCTGCCCGACCATGTCACCGATGACGCCGGCGCCCTTTGCGAGCCACTCTCGGTTGGGCTGTGGGCTTGCCGCAAGGCCGGGATAACAGTCGGGGCGCGCGTCGCGATCGCCGGCGCTGGGCCGATCGGTGCCGCAGTGACCCTTGTCGCTCTAGCGGCCGGAGCGACTGAGGTCATCATCAGCGACCCGGTGCCTGCGCGTCGAGCGCGCCTGCTCCAGATCGGCGCGACGTCCGTGGTCGACACGTCGTCGTCGAGTCTTGCGGAGGAGGCGGTTGACGCGGATGTCTTCGTCGACTGCTCGGGCTCGCCGGCCGCGATCGTGGACGGCATCCGGTGCGTACGCCCGGCGGGAGCCGCAGTGCTCGTCGGAATGTGCCCGTCCTCTGAGGTGCCCTTCCCCATTTCCAGCGTCCAGAACAGAGAGATCCGCGTGACCGGCACCTTTCGTTACGCGAACACCTACCCTGAGGCGATCGCGCTCATCTCCTCCGGGGCGATCGATCTCGAAGGGCTCGTCGATGCACGGTTCTCACTGGAGTCGAGCGAAGAAGCACTCACCGCGGCACGTCGCGATCCGTCAGTCCTAAAGCCGCTCGTCCGGGTGGCCTCATCCTGAGCGCCGGCCGCGACGCTGAGCTCGAAATGACGGTTGCGAGGAAGACCCTCGACCGAGCCATCATGGCGCACCCGAAGCCTGCTGGAATCGTAGAAGACGAGTGATCACCGATGAACGCACAACGGCTTCGAACGACGTGGTGGAGAACGGCATCTGATTCGGGCACGTACTGGCTGGCCTAGAGAAGGAACACGACGTGGCTCCATATGGCGGCATTGAGCTCGGCGGCACGAAATGCGTCTGCGCGGTAGGCGACGGTTCGGAGGACGCTTGGATCGACACAGTCATCCCCACGACCGATCCGGAGACAACGACCGATTCGGCCATCGACTGGTTCCGCGAAGCTCAGAGGAAGTCGGGCTCACTTCTGTCCCTGGGAGTTGCAAGCTTTGGCCCCCTCGATCTTGGGGCCGGTGCCGTCGCGCAAGCAACCCCCAAGACCGCGTGGCGGGGCTGGCCACTTCGCGCGAAGTTTGAGCAGGCTCTCGGTGTGCCCGTGCAGCTTGACAGCGACGTCAACGGAGCCGCGCTCGCGGAGCGGGCTTGGGGGGCGGCTCAAGGATGCTCCGACCTGTTGTACGTCACAATCGGTACGGGAATCGGCGTCGGGGCGATAGTCAACGGGACGCTGGTTCACGGGCGCTCGCATCCCGAGATGGGGCACATGCGGATTCCCCAACATCCCACCGATCGTCAGCCGGCTGCTCCCGAACGACTGTGGACCGGGAACTGCCCCTTCCACGGCAATTGCTGGGAAGGCCTGGCGTCAGGCACCGCGAGAGCACGGCGATCGGCGCTCTGGGCACAGGCCGGCTTGGAGCCGCCCGATGCGAACGTGTTGGAGAGCGAGTACATCGCCCTCGGCCTCGTGAATCTCATCTCCGCGTATCGCCCCGAGCGCGTCGTTCTGAGTGGAGGCGTGATGCACGAAGTCGCTCTACTGCCCAGGGTCCGGCAGAGGACGCGCGAACTGCTCGAGCCGGGGTACTTCCCGGAGGCACGACGAATGGAGGAACTTGTGGTCGGACCCGGGCTCGGTGACGCCGCCGGGGTTGTCGGCGCCATCTTGCTGGCTGCGGAGCTGAGACCTGGGTATCTGCAGAACCGCTCGGTTGGTCGTTTGGCCAGTCACGTACAGGCAGGACTGATAAAGGCCTAGGGATTGTTGAGCCGTTCGCGGGGGAACTGTTCGGGAGCTGACTGGGAGGGCGATTGAAGTTCGGGCTCGTAGGTACGGGGTATTGGGCTCGGGTCACGCACGGAGCAGTGCTGGCGCGTGAGCCCGGGGTTGACTTTGCAGCTGTCTGGGGACGCGACGCCGACAAGACGGCGGCGCTCGGCAAGCAGTTCGGCATCGACGCGTTCACGGACTTCACCGAGTTCCTGAGCGACGTGGACGCGGTGGCGTTCGCCGTGCCACCGGACGTCCAAGCCGAGCTCGGGGCCCGGGCTGCCGGGGCAGGCAAGCATCTGCTCCTCGACAAGCCGATCGCGACCTCCGTCGCCGACGCGCAGCGCCTGGTCGAGTCGGTCGATCGCGCTGGAGTCTCCACGGTGGTCTTCTTCACCGGACGCTTCGCGGAGACCAACCGCCAATGGCTGGCGACGGTGGACGGAGGCGACTGGGAGGGCGCCTGGGCGCGCTGGATCGTGTCGGCATTCGCTCCCGACAGCCCCTACGCCTCCTCCCCATGGCGAAGGGAGAAGGGCGCTCTCTGGGACGTCGGTCCCCACGCCCTGTCCATGCTGACGGCCGCTCTCGGCCCGGTCGAAGCCGTGACGGCGGACGGCGGGAAGGGCGATCTCGTCCATCTCATCTTCCGCCATGTGAGGGGAGCCACGAGCACCGCCTCGTTGACGCTCAACGCGCCGTCAGCAGCGATCAACGTGGAGCTCTCCCTCTGGGGACCGAGCGGACTGTCAACCATGCCACGGAGCACTTCGACACCGGAGGACGCGTATGGGGTTGCGCTGAGGGAGCTCCTGGACAACGTCTCAGCCGGCGAGCGCTCGCACCCCTGTGACGTGCATTTCGGTGCTTCGGTGGTGAGAACGCTCGCCGACGCAGAGGAACAGATCGCCGCGAAGGGCCGTTCCCGACGCTCGTGACGTTTATGAACCAACAGGCAGAGAGATGTGCTCGCGGGGGACGACGGGCACAGTGGCGAGAAGCGGAGGCGCGAAGACGATGATTCTTGGTACCCAGTACTACCGACCGCCGTTTCCCCAGCGTGACCTGTGGCGGAACGACCTGGCCGGCATGGTGGCGGCCGGGCTGGACACGGTCCAGCTCTGGGCGTGCTGGGGATGGATCGAGCCCGAGCCGGGGCGCTACCGATTCGACGACTACGACGAGCTCATGGAGGAGGCCGCGGCTGCGGGCCTTCGCGTGGTGATCAGCACGATCGCCGAGATCCAGCCGTTCTGGATTCATCGTGAGCTCCCTGGCGCACACCTTGTCGACCACATGGGCCACGCCGTCCGGTCCTCGGCGAGGAGGGAGTGCAACGTCGGTCTCACGCCGGGGGCCTGTTTCGACCACCCCGGAGTACGGGAGCGAATGAGCGGGTTCCTGGAGGCGATCGGACGCCGGTACTCGAGCTCAGAAGCGCTCATTGCATGGGACTGCTGGAACGAGACGCGGTGGGCAGTCCACGGGGACGGGTACGTCTGCCATTGCGAGGCAACGGTGGAGTCCTTCCGTAAGTGGCTCGCCGGGCGTCACGGCGACCTCGACGGGCTCGGCGAGGCCTGGCATCGGCGCTACGCCTCGTGGGAGGACGTGCTCCCCGGCAAGCAACCCGGTCGTCCCTACACCGACCTCGTAGAGTTCGAGGCGTTCCTCACCTTCCGTGCCGGCGGGCATGCGGCGTTCCGGGCTGACTGCCTGCGTCGGTCCGACCCGAACCACCCTGTCCTCGCTCACTGCGGCAAGCCGGCCGTCCACTCGAGCGGCATGGACTACGAGCAGGCGGTGTCGCGTGGGAACGACTTCGACCTGGCCGAGGTCCTCGACGGCTTCGGTTGCTCGCACTTTCCAGCCTGGGAGAACATCTCGACAAGCGAGCTAGGAACGCGTATCGAGGCGACCCGCTCGGCGACCGGAGACAAGCCGGCCTGGGTGTCCGAGCTCCAGGGCGGCGGCTCCCGTGCCGGCTTCGGGGTGTGGCCCGCCGTCGATCCGGGTACCCAACAGCGCTGGGTGTGGGGCGCCTACGGCCGGGGGATCAAGGCGGTCCTGTTCTGGTGCTGGAGAGACGAGGTGTTCGGCCGCGAGTCGTCCGGGTTCGGGATCACCGGCTCGGACGGACAAAGTGCCGGCCGCCTGGAACGCCTGGCCTGTACCGGCAGCATCCTGAGGCAGCACGAGGCGTTGCTCGATGGGTACCGTCCCGACGCGCCCGAGATCGCTGTCCTGTTCTCCCAGGGGAGCTACCAGTTGGACTGGGCAGAGAACGGGAACAGCGCCGAGCAGGCCCGTGGCAGCGTCACCGGGTGGCTCAGCTTGTTCGAGCGGGTCCAGCTCCCGTACGCGGTCGTCGACAGTAACCGGCCGCCTGGCCTCGATGGCATCCGCCTCCTCGTCATGCCCTGGCCACTCGTGGTGCCGCGGGTGATGGCCGCCGCAATAGTCGAGTGGGTGAGGGCGGGAGGGACGCTGGTGACCGAGTCCGAGCTCGACGCCTTCGACGAGCAGGGTTTCTATCGATATCCCGAGGACCGGCCGATGGCCTCGGCGCTCGGCATCCGCAGCCTCGGACGGCGCATCCTCGAGGAGGCGGGCACTCTGTCGATAGGCACCGGAGCCGGTCGGGCGACGATTCCATCGGCGGTCTGGCTAGAAGCGCTCGATATGAGCAATGCGGAGGTTCTCGGAACTTCTGCGTCCGGGGACACGGTGGCGACCCGACATCAAGTCGGTGCGGGCTGCGTCATCGCGCTCGGCACGTTCGCCGGCTTCGGGTACTCGCGGGCCCGGCACGAAGGGCTCGAGGCGTTCGCCCGCCGAACAGCCGTGCTGGCGGGTGTGACGCCTACCTTGACGGTCTCGCCGGCCGACGGCGAACTCCTGCAGTGGCGATCCGGATTGTCGGGACGTTCTCGCCTCCTGTTCGTCACCGCCGACACGTCCATCGATCACGTCATCGTGAGCGGCGGCCGGGAACTCCTGGGCGACCAGAAGGTCCGGTCGATAGCCGGTGGGAGCGCCGGGGTGCCGAGGTACTCGGCTGACAAGTTCGAGTTCGACGTAGCCCTGTCGGGGGACGGGATTGCCGTGCTCGCCTGGGGCGGCAGGGACGCATGAGACGGTCTTGTGGTTCCAGCGTCTCTTCAGTCCCACGTCGCATCGAGCCGGGTGGCGTTGTCGAACTCAGGCGAGCCTCGCGAGCACCTCGACCTCGAACGGTGGGAGCGTGAGCTGAGAGAGGGCCTTGCCGGGCTCAGCTCGCCTTTGCCCGTACTTCGCCGCCCCGATTGTCGTAAGGCTCACCTCGACCTGATCCGGCGAGGCGTTGACGAGCACTGCCAGCTCGCCGACGGGGGTGCGGAGGCGGCCTGTGATCACCCTCGGGTCGCGAACTGTCAGTGGACGATCGACGCCTGCCGAGGTGGCGAGCGCCGAGTACAAGCGCCACGTGCTCTCCGGGTTGACCCGAGGTGCACGCGCCGCCATGTGCTCGATCGGGTAGGTGCACAGCACCATGGCTCCATCGCCAACCTTTCGGCGCAGCAGCGCCGGACGCCCGTGCCCGTCGACCGCGAGCACGGTCGCGCCGGCAGGCTCGACCGGCAGGAAGGCGCGCGAGCTCTCGGTGCCCGCCACCCGAAAACGGAGCTCGTCGCCACGTGTGAGATCGCCGACGGCCTCGACGAAGCTGAACACCACCTCGTCGTCCTCGATCGGGTCGACTAGCCCGTAGCGCAGCTGGTGGCGGACCCCGAAGAGCTCCCCGAGCCACGGCACCCAGGGACCGATCTGTGAGGGGGCGCTGCCTGCGAAGTAGGAGAGGTACACCGTTGCTCCTCCCTCCGCCAGCTCGACGAGGTGTGCGGCACTCGGAGCCATGAGCAATTTCGCCGACGGGAGGAGGAAGAGCTTCGCCGCTGCGCCGAGGCCGTCGAGCTCGCGCACAAAGGTCACCGGCAAGTCGGCTTCTCGAGCGGCTATATAGGCCTGCAGGAGGTTGTCCCGGATGTCCTTGCGGTAATCCACGGTCGTGAAATAGAGGACCCGCTCGAAGTGCTCCGGTACCACGATCGCCACCTCGCCGGCGATCGGCTCCCAGCCGGTCTCGTCGAGATCGGCTACGAGGCGCGAGAAGCGAGCGATCTCCGCCAACTGCGGTTTCGGCTTGCCGTTCCTGTCCGTGAGGCCGAAGTGCATCTCGAACGGGTGGTGCCGGTAGGGGTCCTGGTCGAGGAGGTCGTCGTAGTCGCAGTTGTTCCACGCGAGCCACCCCTTGGCGCCCGCGATGAGGCTCGTGTGCAGCACCTGGCGGTAGTAGTGGGCTGCGTTCTCATCCGAGGCGAAGTCGGAGCTCAGACCGAATTCCTCGAGCACCACGGGGCGGTCGAACGACGCGGAGAGCTCGCAGGCGAGCGCTGCGGCCATCGACTGGCGCACGAGGTCGTCCGACATGGGGTAGACGTGCGGACCGATGAAGTCCACCAGGGGGGCGAGAGCCCGGATCGAGTAGCCATTGTCGCGGCCTGTAACTTCGATGCCCCACGCCCCGTCCCCGAGTGAGACCGGTTGGCGCCCGCCTCCGGCGCGCACGGCCTGGACCAGTATGCGGGCCCACGCGGTGATCTCATCGCTCGTGGCCGGCCCGCCGTAGTGCGGCATCTCGTTGCTGATCAGCCAACCGACTACGGCTTGGTGCGCTGCGAAGCGGCGAGTGATCTCGGTGGCGAACCAGGCCTGCTGGGAGACGAGCCAGACGTCGCGGTAGAGGTCGCGGCCGGCCCGCCACGCAGGGTCCCAGTTCTGGCCCGACATGTGGCCGACGATGAAGGTGGGGATCGTGCCGAGGCCCGTCTCCACGTGGGCGTCGAGGAAGTCCCGGAATCGCTCGAGCACGGACGGCTCGAGGTGCTCGGGTTCGGGAACGAAATCGGGCCAATAGCAGAATGAGCGAGTGACGTTGCAGCCGTGCTCGGCGAGCACCGCCAGTTCCTGTCGGACGATGGCCGCGTCGTAACGAGTCCACATCCGCGGCCCCCCGGTGCGTGACCAGAAGTTGACACCGATCCAGGAACGTCCCTGACCATGCTGGTCCACTTGTCCGCCTCTCGCGTCCCCCGCGGTGCGGGAGGCGCCTTTGCTGAACCGCTCAACCACGACCGCTCGACGAGTCACTGCAAGAGCCTTGTGTCAAACACTCCCGCTGCTGGTGCCGCGCGACGAGGCGACAGGGGTATGCGGTGGGCGGGCGGTGGTTCCGCGGGTCATGAGCTGGCCTCGAGCCTCACCTGTGCGGGTGATGACGCCGTCGTCGATCAGGGCGAGGAGCGCACTCGCGCCGTGGGAGCCCATCGCGGGGATGTCCCGCCTCACCGCGGTGAGCGGAGGGTGGACCACCTGGCAGTAGGTGGAGTCGTCCCAGGCGACGAGGGAGACGTCACGCGGGACCGACAGTCCCATCTCATGGGCTGCGCCCAAGCCGGCGACGGCGAGCACTTCGCTGTCGTAGATGATCGCCGTCGGAGGGAGCGGGTCCGCGAGGAGCTGGCGGGTCACCCTGGCGCCGCTCTCGGCCATGAAGTCGGTCGTGACGACCCTTGGTGGGAGCGACAATTCCGCCATAGTGGCAAGGTACGCCTCCGTCCGGACCTCGGTAGAACGGAACTCCGGGACGCCTGCCACGCGGGCTATCCTCTCGTGGCCGAGGCGCGCGAGGTAGCGGACGACGTCGACGACAGCGCCCGCGTCGTCGCTCCAGACCGCCGACAGGCTACCGATGCCCTCGGGACCGCCGATGATGACGGCCGGGAGCCCGAGCTGTTCGATCAGCTCGACTCTCGGGTCTTCCAGGCGGGGGTCGACGACGAGCACGCCATCGACGCGCCGCTCTGCCCACCAGCGGCGGTAGACGGCCATCTCGGCCCCGAGGTCGTGGACCACCTGGAGTGTGAGGCCGACCGAGCGACTCGACAACTCGGTTTCGATGCCGGCTATCAACTCCATGAAGAACGTCTCGAAAGCCAGCGTCCGGGCCGGTCGCGCCAGCACGAGCCCGCACGCGCCGGCGCGTGCTCCCGACAGGGCCCGAGCCGCGCTGTTCGGGTACCAGCCGATATCGTCGGCGATCTTGAGGATGCGCTGGCGGGTGACTTCGGAGATCCCCGGCCGGCCGTTGAGCGCGTACGACACGGCGCCCTTCGATACTCCTGCGCGAAGCGCAATGTCGGCGATCGTCACTCTGTGGCGCAGGTTCGTCTTCTGGGTCACTGGAACTTCCTCCTGTCCGCCAGCTCGCGATGCCGGTGGACGTTGATGCAACGCTCTAGAGGCCGTCATGGCCTGCACCTGTCACCAGGGAGGAAGGTGAAACGGGTAAGTGGGCTCTGGAGTGCATGGGGGCGAGCTGGCTGGCCGAGCACGATGAGTTCGACGTCCTTCTTGAAGTCGCTGAGAAAGTGTAGCCCGATCAGGTCGATGACCCTGTTGGCAGTCTCCAGGTGAAGGATGGGGCCACAGGCCGGGTGGACCGCAGGTAACGATCTCTCCCGCGAGTCGGCAGTCGAGTTGGCGCACCCGACACCTCGACAGACCGTAGGCTCTGGACCGGTTCATATGAGCGCTGGCTCCGAATGGCGCGTAAGAGGAAAGGCACACCATGGCTAACGAGACTGTCTTCAAGCGCTACGCCGGCAATCCCATCGTGACCGCGAGCGCTGTCCCCCGGGCCAACAGCATCCACAACTCGGCAATCGTCAAGAGGGGTGAAGGCGACTATGCGGGCGTGTTCCGCGTGGACGAGATCAGCATGGACTTCGTGCTCCGCGTCGGGTTCAGCAGAGACGGGATCAGCTGGGACATCGACCCCGAGCCAATTCAAATGCAGAGCAACGATCCTGAGGTTTTCGTCACCAGTTACAGCTACGACCCTCGCCTTACGCTTTTGGAAGGCACCTACTATCTCACCTGGTGCAACGCCGGTCCCCAGGGCCCGAAAATCGGGTTTGCCACTACCAAGGACTTCAAAACCTTCACCCAAGGCGAGGACCTGCTGCCCCCGGCCAATCGCAACTGCGTCGTCTTCCCCCGCAAGATCAATGAGAAATACGCCATTTTCCACCGGCCTTCTGACCGTGGTCATACGCCGTTCGGCGACATTTTCTATGCGACGAGCCCTGACTTCGTGCATTGGGGCTGCCATCGGTTCGTCTTCGGACCGATGGGCGGCTGGCAGGGTCTGAAAACTGGCCCCGGTCCTGCGCCCATCGAGACCGATGAGGGCTGGTTGCTCATTTACCACGGAGTGTGGCGAAGCTGCAGCGGCTACCTGTACTGCGTCGGCGGCGCGCTCTTGGATCTCGACGAGCCTTGGAAGGTGCTCTACCGCACCAAGGACTACCTGCTTGCGCCGACCGAGAGCTACGAAAGGGTCGGTGACGTCCCCAACGTGTGCTTCCCCAGCGCCGCGGTGATGGAACCAGATGAGACGCTTCGTCTTTACTACGGCTGCGCCGACACCTGTGTTTCGATGGCCGAGGCCAAGCTGTCAGACGTGATCGAGTTCGTCAAGACCCACAGCTTTTGAACCGGCAGGGATCGCTGAGCGCCACCGATAGTCGGGAGTGAGTGGTCCCCGTTCCAAGAGTTGGGCGATCCGGTACTAGCCGGCGGCCTGGAGGAGGGCCTCCTCGTAGACGCGGGCGAGACGATCCCAGCGCTCGTTCGCCGCGTGGTCGATCTCTCGGCGGCTCGAGTCCGCGTCGAACCAGGCGACCGTCTCTTGAATCCCTGCCGAGAATGGAACAGTGGCCTTGTAATCGGTCACGAGCCTGCGCAGCTTCGCGTTGTCGAACACCGCGCTGTGGGCCTTGTCCCCCCACAGATTGCCCTCCTCCTCGGCGTTTGAGGCAACGATGCCGTCACTCGGGACGTGCAGGATCTTCGGTTCGACACCCGCAGCCCTGCCCACAAGTGCATAGATCTGGTTCCAGGTAAGGCTCTCTTCCGACGTGATGTGAAAGTCCTCGCCGATGGCGTCGGGACACCCGAATAGTCCGATCAATCCCTTGGCGAAGTCGCTGTTGTGCGTCAAGGTCCAGATGCTGGTCCCGTCACCGGGAACGATGACGCTCGCTCCCCGGCGCATGCGGTCGACGATCGTGTACGGCTTCTGCCAGCTTCCGATGACGACTGGGATCTGGGAAGGCCCGTAGGTCAACGACGGCCTGACGATGGTCGCCGGGAATCCCGTTGTGCCGAATACCCGCCGAAGGATCTCCTCGCATGCGATCTTGTCGCGCGCGTACTGCCAGTACGGGTTCACCGTGGGCGTTGACTCGGTGATCATCCAGTGCGACGGCGGTTTCTCGTACACCGATGCCGAGCTGATGAACACGTACTGGCCGGTGCCGGCAAAGACCCGGATGTCCTGCTCGACCTGGCGCGGTTCGTAACCGACCCATTGGACGACGACGTCGAAATCGCGCCCCTCTACGGCTGTCCTGACCTGGCTTTCGGCGGCGGCGTCAGCCGTCAGCACGCGCTCTGGAGCGACGACCGTCGGAAGCCTGGACCGCCCGCGGTTCAACAGCCACAGCTCATGACCGGCTGCCACCGTCGCAGCAGAGCACGCCGTGCTGATGAGACCGGTCCCGCCGATGAACAAGATGCGCATCCAGCTAGCTCCTTGGCCTCTTCGAAGACGTGACAGCGACTCTATCCCGGCTCATCAAACGAAACAGGGCTCGCGCTGCGGACCGGCAGCTCCGCTGCCAGAATCACGCTTGTGAAAGCTCGCGCGCTCTTGGCGCTCGCAGCAGTCATCGGCTCAGTGATCGCCATGCCCGCGACGGGACCTCTCGCGGCTGCGACATCCCATTGGGAGGCTGCACAGTTGATGTAACTGGCAACCGCCCGGAACGAGGGAGTCGACCCTGGAGCTGATGAGCATCGGTGAGTTCGCCCGGCAGTCCCGGTTGTCGCAGAAGGTGCTTCGTCTCTACGACGAGCTCGGCCTTCTGCTGCCGGCGCGTGTCGATCCGGATTCGGGCTATCGCTCTTACGAGATCGGTCAGCTGGAACGGGCCCGCCTGGTGGCGACGCTTCGCGAGATCGGGGTCCCACTTGCCGAGATCAAGGTCGTAATCGGTCTGGAGCCGCAAGTCGCCGCCCGGCAGGTCGCCGGATACTGGTCCGGTGTCGAGCGGGACCATGCGGCCCGTCGGGACCTGGCCAACTACATCGTCAACAGCCTGAACGGAAAGAGGTCGGTCATGTACGAGGTCGCTACCCGGAGATCCCGGCGCGCAGTGGCTGTGTCTCAAGCGGAACGTGGATCAACCGGGGGCCTGGGCCCTAGGAAAGGAGTTCGTCGCAATCCTCAAGGACCGCCCGTTGTCGCGTATGGAAGGTGCCGCCGGGGCTGCCTTCTGCATCTACCACGGAGAGGTCAGCGAGGACAGCGACGGTCCGATCGAATGGTGCCGGCCGGTGCCCGAGGGCGAGGCTGACGAGCTCGCGGCAGGGTTTCCTGAGTTCAGCCTGCGCACCGAGCCCGCTCACGAAGAGGCATTCGTCCACGTTGATCCGGGAAACCAGATCAGCTCCTCGCAGTGGCAGCTCGTCTCCGAGGCCCTCCGCGCCTGGGGCGCCGAGAGAGACCGGCAAGCGAGCGAACTGGGTGTCCGGGTGACTTTCAGCACTTCCTCCCCGGTGACCGCTGCGAGCGTACCGGACTGCGACTTCGCCGTTCCGCTGCGCTGATGTCGGCCGTGACACGAGCTGCCAGTCGAGACGCTGGGCCGCGGGCTCGGCTGCCGCCAGCGAAGCGGGACCGCTCAGGGCACGACGAGAATCGGGAAGCGGCCCCGCGCAAGCAGCTGTCGCGGGACACCGCCGAGGTGAAGAGCCGGGTGGGCTGAGCGCCCCACGACAACGAGATCGGCTTTGCAGTCCTCCGCCAGTAGCTCGAGCTCGGCGGCAACCTCACCGCTGCGGCAGGTGAAGTCGCCGCGAACGCTTGCCTGGCCCAGCTCCTGGGCCACGAAGCGTGCGAGGTTATCGTCGCTTTCGGCGTCACCGACGAGAGGCACAGGCGCAAAGAACCCGCCGAGAGCGGCTGCCCCGGGCACGTGGGAGACGAAACACGCGTGGACGCAGCCCTGCTCGCGCACCGCCAGGCCGACGGCCATCGCGAAGGCACGGTAGCTCGGCTTCGAACCGTCCGTCCCGACGACGATGCTTCTGATGCTCATGCCCTACTCTCGCGCGGCGGGCGCCGTGGAGCCGGGGAGTGCGGATCCGATCAGCTCACCGGGCGATTGCGCGGCGCCGGCCTCGTCGGCCGCTCCATTCGCTCCACTGCCCTGGGCCGCGCTGTCGAGCGGGTCCCGGACCGCTTTGCCATCGCGATCGTGGTGGATCCGCAATCCGTGACCGTGGTGGAGGCCGGCCCTCTGGGCAATCGACTCCTCGTCCACGTGGATGAACTTTTCGCCTCGAAGCGCCGAGGCGATCGCTGCGATCACGCTCATGACCACGGCAAAACCGAGGATGAGCATCAGGGCATCCTTGAACGGGGGGCCGATGAGGTGGGGGAAGAACGCCCGGCCGGTG
>Ga0182014_10003557_pt1 | contig 18566 bp, 14 predicted proteins | sample 612S2DmetaG_FD_120489 | JGI IMG/M metagenome (GOLD analysis project Ga0182014, IMG submission 120489) | Permafrost microbial communities from Stordalen Mire, Sweden - 612S2D metaG | ecosystem: Environmental > Terrestrial > Soil > Wetlands > Permafrost | place: Sweden: Stordalen | collected... | reverse complement strand
GCCGGGCATGACCGGCGACGGCGGCAGCAAGTGCCGGGCATGACCGGCGACGGCGGAGCGGCGGCCGGGCGGCGACGGGCGCCGCGCGCGGAGCTGCGAGTCTGGGACGATGCGGATTGCCGCAGAGTCCACGAAGCGACCTGTACCGTGCTCGCCGCGACCGGCGTCGAAGTGCGCCATCCGGCCGCGCTCGAGTTGCTGCGGCAGGCGGGCGCGGGTGTCTGCGACACCCGCGCCCGCCTGCCGCGCGCGCTCGTCGACCGGGCTGTGGCGAGCGCGCCGCGCGCCTGGCTGCTCAGGGGCCGTGCGCCCGACGGCAGCCTCGACCGCGAGCTCGCCGATGGTCGCACGTGGTACGGCACCGGCCCCGACTGCCTCTACGTCGCCGACCCGCAGGACGGCCGCCGCCGGGCGCGCCTGGCCGACGTCGAGCGCTACGCGGCCCTCTGCGAGAAGCTCCCCAACATCGACTTCGTGATGTCGATGGGCCTGCCCGAGGACGTCGACGGCGAGCGCCTCGACCTCGTTCAGCTCGCGGCCATGCTGGCCGGCACGCGCAAGCCAATCGTGGTCTCGAGCCCGTTCGGCGGCGGGCCGCTGCGCGTCATGGCCGAGATGGCAGCGAGCTGCGGCCAGGCCGGCAGCTTCGCCTGCCTGACCATGTCGTCGCCGCCCCTCCAGCTCGACGCGATCTGCCTCGACAAGCTGATCGTCTGCGGCGAGCTCGAGGTGCCGGTGATCCTGGCGCCGTCGCCCTCAGCGGGCTCGACGGCGCCGGCGTCGATCCCGGCCATCGTGGTCGTCGCTAACGCCGAGGTGCTCGCCGGTCTTGTCGTGCACCAGCTCGCCCACCCCGGCGCGCCGTTTGTCTACGGCGCCGGCGCCGGCATCCTGAACATGCACACGATGGTCGAATCGTATCGCTCGCCCGGCGTGGCGCTCGGCAACCAGGCGTGCATCGACCTGGCGCGCTGCTACGGCCTGCCGAGCTGGGCCTACGCCTGCGACTCCGACAGCAAGCTGTTCGACGAACAGGCCGCGGCCGAGGCGGCCATGGGCGCCATCCTCGGCGAGCTCTGCCGGGCGACGCTGCTCCACGACGTCGGCTACCTCGAATCGGGCCTGCAGAGCTCCTATGAGGCTCTCGTGCTCGGCGACGAGCTGGCCGGCTACGCACGCGCCTTCGGCGAAGAGCTGCCCGTCGACGACGAAGCGCTCGCCCTCGACGAGATCATGCTCGCCGGCCCCGGCGGCAACCATCTGGGCCGCCCCATGACGCGCACGCGCTACCGTCGCTTTCGGCAGTCCGGCCTGCTCGACCAGTCGGCCTACACACGCTGGCGGGCCGCGGGGGCGACCACCCTCGCGCAGCGCGTGGCGGCAAGAACGAAGGAGTTGCTCGAAAGCGCCCCGACCTTCACACTCGACGAGACGACGCGGCGGCGCCTGGGCGACCTCGTCGCCCAGGCGCCGCCCGGCAGGTGAGACCTTTGCTTATCGGAGGCGCCGCCATGAACGACGACCAGCCATCCCGCCCGCCGCTCCCCGCTGAGCGCGCCTTGACCGCCGACCAAAGGAGTCATCCATGCCTTTGAACCTTTCACGCCTGGCGCGCCTGGGCCTGCTGGCCACGGCCGTCGTGGCGATCGTCGCCGTCGGCGCCGGCACCGCCATGGCCGTCTCGAGCTCGAGTCCCGCGCCGAGCGCGGCGCCGTCGAGCGGCTCCCTGGTCGTGCGCATCGGCCAGCTGCAGGATCCGGACAACCTGAACCCGTTCATCGGGATCCAGGGCCTCGACTACCAGATCTGGCACCTGAACTACGACTTTCTCGTCGGCTTCGACGCCAAGACCCTCGCGCCGCGGCCCGAGCTGGCCACGAGCTGGACGGTGTCGCCCGACGGCAAGACCTGGACGTTCCAGACACGCCCGGGCGTGAAATGGCAGGACGGCGTGCCGTTCACCGCCGCCGACGTGGCCTTCACGTTCAACTACATCGTCAAGAACAACCTCTCGAACCTGGCCGTGTACACCGACGGCATCACCGGTGCCAGAGCGACCGGCCCCAACACGGTGCAGATCTCCACCAGGGCGCCCAAGGCGAACATGCTGCGCATGGTCGTGCCGATCCTGCCGCAGCACATCTGGTCGAAGATCTCCGGCAAGGCGGCCAGCGCAAGCTTTCAGAACAAGCCGCCGATCATCGGCACCGGCCCCTTTCAGGTCGTCGAATGGGCCTCGCACAGGTACGTCCACCTCAAGGCCAACCCGAACTACTGGGGCGGCGCCCCGCACATCTCCGACCTCTACATCCTCACTTACACCAACGCCGACACCATGGCCAGCGACCTGAAGCTGGGCAACATCGACGCCGCCGTCGACGTGCCCTTCGCCGAGTTCCGCTCGCTCTCATCGACCCCCGGCATCCACACCAGCAAGGGCGCCGCCTGGCAGTTCTCCGAGCTCGCCTTCAACTGCTACGCAAGTCCAGGCTCGAAGGGCAACCCGGTGCTGCGCGACCAGGTCTTCCGGCAGGCCCTGAACTACGCGATCGACCGCAACAAGATCGTCGCCACCGCCTTCAACGGCTACGCCCAGCCGGGCTCGTCCCTCATCGTGCCCTACTCACCGTTCCATTGGCAGCCGCCGGCCACAGACATGTTCACTTACGACCCGGCCAAGGCCAACCAGATGCTCGAAGCGGCGGGTTACAAGATGGGAAAGGACGGCTACCGCACCACCAAACAGGGCAAGCCACTGACGCTGCGCCTGATGGTCACCACCGACTCGCCGGCCAACGTGGTGGCCGGCAAGCTCGCCGTGCAGTGGTTCAAGAACGTCGGCGTGAAGGTCACGCTGTCGGTCGTCGACCCGGGCGTGCTGACGAGCGCCCAGTACCAGTTCAGCGGCAACACCTACACGCCCAACTGGGACATGTTCATGTGGTACTGGACCCAGGACGTCGACCCGGCCTTCATGGTGAGCATCTACACTCCGGCCCAGTCGACCGGCTACGGCTGGAACGATTGCCTGTGGACCGATCCCGCCTACACCAAGCTCTCCAACGAGGCCGCGACCACGATCGACCAGGCGCAGCGCATCCCGCTCGTACAGCAGGCCCAGAAGATCTTCTACTACGCTTCGCCCTACGCGATCATGGCCTACCCCTACCAGCTCGAGGCCTGGAACACGAACAAGTGGACCGGCTGGACGCAGGCGCCCGCGGCAGCCGGTTCGGCGATCTACAACTACAACAACATCGACACGTACAGAAACCTGCAGCCCAACGCCAGCGCCAAGAGCTCCGGTGGCGCGAAGGGCATTCTGATCGCGATCATCGTCGTTGCCGCGCTGGTGATCGCCGGACTGCTCGCGTTCTTCTTGCGGCGCGGGCGCTCGCGGGTCATCGAGGCGTGATCGTGGCAGCCCCCGCGGACCTGCCGGCCGGCTTTACCGCCCGGCGGCCGCGCGGCGACGACCTCGTCGCGGTCGTCGCGCTCATCGCCGCCGCCGATCTGGCCGTGTCGGGTGAGACCTGTGCCAGCGACGACGATCTGCGGGCCGAATGGGGCCAGCCGCGCTTCGACCTCGAGCGCAACGCCTGGCTGGTGGTGGCCGCGAGCGACCGGCCGGTCGCCTACGTCTGGGTGCTCGACTCGGCCGACCACACCTGCATCGACGGCCAGCTCCTGGTCCATCCCGACCACCAGTGGCAGGGGCTCGAGGCGTCGCTGCTCGACTGGATCGAGCGCTTTGCAGGGCCGCTCGCGGCGGCTGCCGCGAGCGGCCGCCGCGTGTCCCTCGGAGTCTGGTGCGATCGCGGCGACCGCCGCGGCGAGCTCTTTCTCGACGCCGGCTTTGTCCACGTGCGGTCGTTCCTGCGCCTGCGCATGGCGCTCGACCGCCTGCCCGACGACCCGGTCGCCTACGCACCGCCGCCGGGCCTCGAGGTGCGCCGCTTCGTGGCCGGCCGCGACGAGCGCGCCACGTGGGACACCTTGCAGGACGGCTTTGCCGACCACTTTCGCTTTAGCGCCCAGCCCCTCGAGGAGTGGCGGCGGTCGTCGCTTGCCGGAGCGGTCGACACCGGTCTGTGGTTCACGGCCTGGGACGGCGACCAGATGGTCGGCGCGATCGTCTGTTACGCCGAGCCGTACGGGGGCTACGCCGACCAGCTCGCCGTACGCCGCCCGTGGCGCCGCCGCGGCCTCGGCAGGCTACTCCTGCTCACCGCCTTCGCGGCCCTGCGCGAGCGCGGCTGCGCCGAAGCGATCCTGGGCGTCGATGCCGACAACCAGAGCGGCGCGGTCGACCTTTACCGCCGCATGGGCATGCGCACGTCGGCCACCCACGACTTCTACGAGAAGGTCCTGCGCGACGGTCGCTGACGGCGACCGACGGCGGCCGCTCGCCGTCGGCGTCGCGGCCTCGCGCAGCCCAGCCGGCGCGCGGGTCAGCCGGCTTGCGGGTCAGCCGGCGCGCAGCCCAGCCGGCCCGCGGGTCAGCCGGCGCGCCGGCTGGTCAGGAAGGTGCTGAGGCGCAGCAGCCCCTCGGGGAAGTTCTCGCGACCCACGCCGATCCGCAGGTGACGCTCGCCGTAGTCGAAGAGCGTCGACGGCGCCAGCATCACGCCGGCTTCGTCGAGCGCCATGCGGCAGAGCTCCGGCGTACCCAGCGCCGCGGGCTTGAAGCGCGGAAAGCAGACGGTGCCGGCCCGCGGAGGGACCCACGAGAACAGCGGCTCGTACTTGGCCATGAACCCGCCGAGCAGGCCCAGGTTGCGCTCGATGCGTTCGCGGTGGCGGACGAGGATGCTCTGGCGGGCGCGCAGGCCGATGAGCGCAAGGATCTCGCTCGGCGCGCTGCTGCAGATCGTCGTGTAGTCCTTGAGCTCGATGAGGCGCCGCATGAGGCGTTCGTCGCGCACCACAAGCCAGCCTATGCGCAGGCCGGCCAGGCCGAGGGTCTTGGAGACGCCCGACAGGGACAGCGCCTTTTCGTAGAGCTCGACGGCCGCCGGCAGCCGGTCGCCCTCGTCGCGTTCGAGCAGCCGGTACATCTCGTCGGACAGGACGGTGATGCCGTAGGTCGTGGCGATCTCGAGAATGCGCTCGTAGTCGTCGAAGCCGGGCAGACAGCCCGTCGGATTGTGGGGAAAGTTCAGGACGATCAGCCGGGTGCTCGGCCGGATGAGCTGGGCCAGCCGTTCGGGGTCGAAGCGCCAACCGTTGGCCTCGTCGGGCTCCCAGCGACTGACCTCGGCGTGCAGCGACTCGGCGATCGAGTACAGCGACTGGTAGCCGGGGAAGGTACAGACCACGTGGTCGCCGTTGCGCACGAGGCAGTTCGCGGCGATGAAGATGAGCTCCTCGGGGGCGGCCACGAGCACCTGATCGGGTTCGCAGCCCTGATACAGCCCGGCGATCTCCCGGCGTAGCAGCGGGTGGCCCTGCGTCTCGGTGTAGCCGAGCTGGAGCGTCTCCCAGAGATTGCGGGTCGGGACGTCGGCCAGGCTGAGCAGCTCGGCCAGAGACAGACCGTCGCAATCGGAGGCGGCCAGCGGGAACTCCACGGAGAACTCGTACTGACCGAAATAGCGTTCGAGCTGGAAGGGGTCGAGGCGCATCGTGGCGCTACTCTATCCCTATCGGACCGCCGCATGCATTACCGCGCGGCGCGGCGATCCGTTCACCTGACAGCCGTTTCGGGGTACGTAGTGGCGTCGTGACCGCACGTCGACCACTCCAAGGAGGAACCATGATCTCAGCCGAACGCCGCGCCCAGGCCGCCTGGACCGGAACGCTGGCCGAGGGCAGCGGACTGCTGCGCCTGGCCAGTGGAGCGGCGCCCGATCTGCCCGTCACGTGGGCCTCGCGCACCGCCCGCTCAGAGGGCAAGACGAGCCCCGAAGAGCTCATCGCCGCCGCCCACGCCTCGTGCTTTGCGATGGCCTTCTCGCACGGCCTGACCGAGGCCGGCACGCCGCCGCGCAGCCTCGACGTGACGGCGGTCGTCACCATAGTGCAGACCGACTCAGGTTTTCAGGTGGCCAGCTCCCGGCTCGAGGTCCGGGGCGTCGTGCCGGGCCTCGACCAGACTGCCTTTGCCGCCGCAGCCGCCGCGGCCAAAGAGGGCTGCCCTGTCTCGCAGGCCCTCCACGGCAACGTGGAGATCAGCGTCACCGCGACCCTCGACCAGGGGGCGTGACCGCACGCCTCTGACCGCGCGCCTCTCCAGCAGACGTGGCGACACGGGCGCGCGAGCCCGCCCCAACGGGCGCCGGTGATGACGGTGCGTTGGCGGGTAGCGACGGCGGGCGGCGGGCGCCTGCGGCGCCCGCCGCCCGCCGTCGCGGCCTTACTTCGCCGGCGGCAGAGGCGGCGTATAGACGCGCGCGGCGAGTTCCTTGTCGATCTCGTAGAGCCCGCCCGGCGCGCCCTGCACGAGCCGTAGCTTCTTTACCATGTCGTCGGCGGTAGCCTCTTCTTCGACCTGCTCGCCGATGAACCACTGCAGCTCCTGCAGGGTGGCGTGGTCGCGCAGCTCCAGGGCGAGATCGGCGAGCGCGTTAATCAGGCCGGTGACCTTGTTCTCGTGGGCGAGCGCCTGCTCGAACATGGCGAGCGCCGTCGGCCAGTTCTGATCGGGCTCGGCGATGGCCGTGAGAAGCACGCGGCCGCCGCGCTCGACGACGTAGTCGAAGAACTTCTGGACGTGGAAGAGCTCCTCCTGGAACTGCACGTGCATCCAGTTCTGGCCCCCGGCCATGCCCAGCTCGGCGAATTGCGCCGACATCGACAGATAGAGGTAGGCCGAGTAGAGCTCGGCGTTGATCTGCCCGTTCAGGGCGTCCTGCATGCGCTGGTCCAGCATCCTCGTCCCTCGTTTCATTCGTTTGGCCGAAGTGTCGGCTAGGTTCTACCTGGTCGGGCACACCTCGCAAACACCGCGACGGCGGCGGCCGTCGCCCGTTTCGGCCGGCCGCTTCGTCGCGCCCGTTTCGGCCGACCGTTTCGTCGCGCCCGCTCCGGTGGGCCGCCTCGTCTTTTCAGTGGTGGAACGACGCCGCGGCGCCGTCGTTGACCGGCGCCGCCTGCTTGCGCAGCCGCGGCAGCTGGCGCTCGAAGTCGGCCAGCAGCAGGTCGGCCACGTCGTGCGTAAAGCCGCGCCGCACCACGATGCGCAGCGCCGCCAGATCCTGCCGGTTTCGGGGGAACGTGTAGGCCGGCACCAGCCAGCCGCGCTCGCGCAGGGCGTCGGCCACATCGAACACGGTGAAGTTCTTCACGTCGGGGGCGAGGGTGAAGGCAAAGACCGGCAGCTCGTCGCCCCGGGTCAGCAGCTCGAACGGTCCGAGCTGGGCGATGTGGTCGGAGAGGTACGTGGCGACGTCGCGCGAGTAGCCCTGCACCTTGACGTAGCCGTCGAACCCGAGCCGCAGGAAATTGTAGTACTGGGTCACGATCTGCGAGCCCGGCCGTGAGAAGTTGAGTGCGAAGGTGGGCATGTCGTCGCCTAAGTAGTTCACCCAGAAGACGAGCTCCTCGGGCAGCGCCTCGGTGTCGCGCCACACAACCCAGCCGACCCCCGGGTAGACGAGGCCGTACTTGTGTCCGGACGTGCTGATCGAAGCCACCCGCGGCAGCCGGAAGTCCCACTCGAGGTCGGGGTCGAGGAAGGGCGCGACCATCGCCCCCGAGGCGCCGTCGACGTGCACCGGCACGTCGACGCCGGTGCGCTGCTGGAGCTCATCAAGCAGGCGGCAGGTCTCGGCCACCGGCTCGTAGCTGCCGTCGTAAGTCGACCCCAGGATCACGACGACGCCGATCGTGTTATCGTCGCACAGCCTGACCGCCTCTTCGGGCGAGAGGTGGTAGCGGTCGCCGTCCATGGGCACCAGGCGGGCTTCGACGTCCCAGTAGTTCATGAACTTGTCCCAGCAGATCTGGGCGTTCACGCCCATCACCATGTTGGGGCGGTCGGCGGGCAGGCCCGCCGCCCGTCGGCGCTTCTGCCAGCGGCGCTTGAGAGCGAGCCCGCCCAGCATGCAGCCCTCGCTCGACCCCGTGGTCGAGCAGCCCACGGCCTGCTCGGCGGCGGGCGCATGCCACAGCCGCGAGAGCATGTTCACGCAACGCAGCTCCAGCTCGGCCGTCTGCGGGTACTCGTCCTTGTCGATCATGTTCTTGTCAAAGGTCTCGGCCATCAGCCGGTCGGCCTGAGGCTCCATCCAGGTCGTCACAAAGGTGGCCAGGTTGAGCCGGGCGTTGCCGTCGAGCATGAGCTCGTCGTGAATGATCTGGTAGGCGACGTCGGGCGCCATGCCGCCGGCCGGCAGCTCGTCGCGCGGGACGCGCTCGACATCGGCCCCCAGGATCGGTGGGACGACGAGGTCACGCGGCGCGCGCCTCCGGGTTCTGGGGTGATTGAGCGGCACGTGGTCCTCCTTGCTCGAACGACGGGCACCGGCTCCGCATCATATCCGGCGCCCAACAGCGCGGCGGCGTGTTCGCGCCCGGCCGCGCCGGGCCACACGCGCGCCGCAGCGGACATCGCTGCGTGTCTCAGCGCGCTCCCGGCAGCCGCGCCAGGAGCGTCAGCGGCACATCCACGGCGGTCGTGGCCTCCTCGACGATCACTTCGATGCTCCAGCGGCCGGCGACCGACGGCGCCAGGGCGCTGCCCTGCCAGGTGCCGTTCGCGGCGCGAGCCAGCGTGAGCGTCGAGGGCTGCACCGCGGTCTGCGCAGGCAGCGAAAAGTCGAGGTTGACGCTCCTCACACCGGCGAGCGGCCGGCCCGCCGTGTAGTCGTTGACGGAGGCCACGAACGCGTTGCGCCCCACGGTGCCGGGCGTGACCGCCAGCCGCACGCGCACCGTGGTCGCGTAGTCGGCGCCGGACAGCACGACGTGGCTCGAAGCGGCGGCCCTGGCGGCAGCGGCGGCGAACGTGGCCGGCGCGAGGCCGGCAAGCACGCCGGTCGCCGCCAGAACGGCGGCGCCCAGCACGATCTCGGCGGCGATCGTGCGCCGCAGCCCCCGCAGCTCAGCCTCCCCGCCGTCCACGGTCGGCACAAGGACGAAATGGCTGAGGGCGCCGAGGGCGACGAGCACCAGGACCAGCCCCAGCTTCACGAGCAGGGCGGCGCCGAAACTGGTGTGGATGAGGTTGGCCGGCGCACCGACCTCGGCGACCGCCCGCGAGAGGCCGGTGAGCAGCACGACCACAAGGGCGACGGTGGCCAGGAGCGAGAAGCGCCGTACGGCGGCGCCGCGGGCCGGCCCCGCCGGCCCTTGCAGACCGAGCAGCAACCAGGGCAGCCCGCCGATCCACACGCCGACGGCCATGACGTGCGCCCAGAGGCCGACCAGGTTGAGGGGCCGCCAGGGCGAGGCGCCGTTGGCATGGCTCGCCCAGATCAGCGCCAACGCCGCGACGGCCGCCGCGACGCCGAGCGCGGCCAGGGTGAGCGGCCGCGGCGCCAGGCCGGCGGCCCCCACGGCGATGCCGCAGAGGACCACCACGGCCACGCACTGTCCGAGCAGCAGCTGACCTTCGTGCGTCTCGAAGAGCGGCAGCAGCGAGGGCGCTCGCACGATCGCCCGCTCGCTCAGGGTGACGGTCGCCACGCCCACCGCGGCCAGCAGCCAGCCCACCCGCAGGAGGGCGACGCCGCCGCCGGGCAGGCGGCCGCGAAACACGAACAGGCAGACGCCGGCGGCTCCCAGCAACAGCGCCAGGCCGCCGTACAGCGCCCCGCGGCCGGCGGCGGCGACAGCCGAAAGCCAGGGCGCCGTGCTGACGAACTTGCCGAACGGCGCCACCGCGCCGATGTCGGCGACGCCCACGCCAAAGGCGTAGGCGCCGCCGGCGAAATGCCCGTCGAGGGCGGAGACCGTCTGCCAGTCCACCGTGTAGACGCCGTGGGGGAGCGGCTGCGTCAGCACGACACGAAGCTCCTGCTGGTTGCCGGCCACCGGCGCGGAGCGCGAGACGCCGGGCACCGCCCGTCCCCGCGTGTCGACGATGTCGACGTGCGACAGGGTGGGGTCGACCGGTTCGCTGAAGGTGAGCAGGATCTGCCCCGGCGAGCGCGCGACGGTCCCGTCGACAGCCGGGTCCGCGGCGATCAGCAGGGCGTGCGCCGCCGCTCCGGGCGCCGGCAGCGCCAGCCAGAGACCGGCGACCAGCGCCACGACCGCGGCGCTCCGCACCGCCGCGGCGGCGGCGCGCGCCGGCAGGTGGCCAGCGCGCATCACGCCGACCTCAGGCTCTCCTGCCACGCAGCAGCGCCACGACGGCGACGATCAGACTCAGGGCGCCGAGCGCCATGCCGATGATGCCGAAGAGCTGCGCGCGCGAGGCCGCGCCCGCAGCGGCGAGGCGCGGCAGCTGGGCGTCGAGCCGCTGCGAAAGCTCGGCCGGCGACGGCGCCCGCACGGGGAACTCGGCCGCCATTGGGTCCTGCACCGTCGAGAAGGTCGTCGGACCGCTGGTGAAGCTCTGGTCGATCGCCTGCGAGCCGATCGTGCCGCCAAAGTGAAACGTGTAGTCGCCCGGCACGGTCGGGAACAGCCAGGCGCGGTAGTCGCCGGGCGTGCCCAGCCCGGTATCGGGGTCGAACGTCGGTTCCAGGGCCAGCGTCATCGTGCGGCTGCCGAAGACCACGCTGACGTGGAGCGTGCTGCCGAGGTCGACGACGGGTCGGCCGGTACGACGGCTGCTGAGGATCAGCTGGACGCTGTTCTCCTGTCCCGCAAAGGCAGGCTCGGTGCCCCAGCCCACGACAAAGCGATACGCGCCGACGTTGCGGATCTCGTGCGCGCCGGCCGCCGGCGCCGCCCACAGCGCCGCCGCGCCGATCAAAAGCAGCGCCGCCGCGACCCGTCGTGCCCGTCTCCATCTCATCTGCCCGCTCCCCCTGGCTTCGTTAGGAGATGCTCCCGCCGGGAAGTATGACACTCGAGAACGCCGTCTGGAGGGACGCACCATGATCCATCTGCTGTCGCAGCTCGACCCCATGGTCTGGCTGATGATGGTCGTCGTAGCGGTGGGGTTCGCGGTGTCGGCCGCCGTGCTGGTCGAGCTGCTGCCGCCCAGCAGCGACGGCTCGCCGGCGTTTCCGCCGGACCCCTACGGCGGTCACGACGCTCCCGGGCTGCCCGGCGAAGAGCCGAACGGCCACGAGGCCCCGCCCGCTTAGACGGGCGCGGGGCGGCCACGAGGCCCGCCCGATCAGACCGCCGCGAGCCGGCCTGAGTCGATGAGCTCGACCAGTCCGTCGAGACTTTGCGGCAGCGGATCGCCGTCGCCGACGAACGGCGCCCGTTCGCGGACGGCCTCGAAGACGCGTCGCGTGCCGCGACCCAGCGGCCCGCTGCCGCGCAGCTCCACGGCCTGAGCCGCCACGAGAAGCTCGAGCGCCACGATGCGCTCACCGAGACCGGTCATGTCGGCCAGGCGACGCGCGCCGAGCGGCAGCATGGTCGCGCGATCCTCGATGCCCTCGGCGGCGCTGCTGCTGGCGATCTCGAACGACACCGGCTGGGCGAGCAGGCGCGCCTCGGCGGTCATCGCCTCGCCGGCGATCGCGTAGACGCTGAGGCCGCTCTCGGCCGTTCCCGGCGCGACGGCGAGGCCGGTCGGCAGGCCCGACCAGGGAGTCTCGAGCAGCTTCACGGCGCGTTCGTCGGCGCCGGTCAGCAGCGGCGCCAGGGAGACCCGGGCGAGGTCGAGTGCGGCGGCCAGCGCCAGCACCTCAAAGTTGGCCACCGAGATCAGGCGCTCCTCGTCGGGCACGACCAGGGGATTGCCCTGGGCGGCGTTCAGCTCGACCGCCAGCCGGCGTCCGGCATAGGCCAGAGCGTCGTGGCAGGCGCCGTGGACCGCCGGCAGCGAGCGAAAGGTCAGCGGGTCCTGCAGATTGCGGGCGGCCCCGGCGCGCCACAGGTAGCTGCCGTCGAGCAGCCGCCGCAGCCGCCCGACGGTAATGGCAAGGCCCTCGTCGGACCTTGCTGCGACCACCGCCGGGTGGAGGATGCTCAGGTTCGCGGCGAAGGCTTCGAGGCTGAGCGCGCCGGCGGCGCCGGCGGCGTCGAGCAGCCGCCGCGCGTCGTGCATCGCCAGGGCGGCCGCGGCGGTGGAGAAGGCGCTGTTGTTGATCAGTGCAAGGCCCTCGCCCGCCGCCAGTTCGCAGTCGCCGAACAGGCCGGCGGCGAGATCGGCCAGCGGGGCGAGGTCGGACTCGCCGAGCGAGCCGAGCCGCCGCACGACCGGGCAGACGCCACCGTTGAGCGCCTCGACCAGGCGCTGCGCCAGCACGGGACGCACGCCGGCATGGCCGGCGGCGAAGCCGTTGGCCAGGCGCACCATGGTCGCCCGCACCACGTCGGCGGCGAGCGGCGCGCCTTGCGCGACGCGGTGGTTCTCGAGCAGGCGGCGATTGAAGCGCGCCAGCTCGCCGGCGGCGAGCGGCACCCGCTTGAGCACACCCACGCCGGTCGTCAGGCCGTAGACCTGGTCGCCACGGGCAAGCGCCGCCTCGACCGTGCGCCGGGCACGTGCCATGCGTTTCTCGACATCGGGCGCCAGCGCGACGGCGACGCCGTCGCGCGCCACGCGCACGAGCTCGTCGAGCGTGAGTGCCGAGCCTGTAAGGACGACAGTCATGGGGCGGTTATTGCCCGGCGCCGCCGCCGGCAGGCGCCGTTGCGGGTCACCGCCCGGCGGCGGCGCCGGGCAGGGGCGCCATGGCGATCGCTCCCGCGGGACAGCCGGTGGCGCACAGTCCGCAGCCACGGCACAGGTCCGCGCGGAAGGTGACCGCCGGCGACCGGCGTCCCGCGGCGCTCTGGCCGCCGCCGTCTCGACCGACCGAGAAGGCGCCGAACGGGCAGCGCCGCGCGCAACGGCCGCAGAGGGTGCAAGCCGCCGGGTCGCGCGCCGCGACGTAGCGGACCCGCGGCCACAGCCGGGCCGCGCCGAGGGCCTCGCCGGCGAGCTGCGGAAAGCAGCAGTCGGCGCAGCAGTTGCACACGGCGCCGCGGGTGAGCGGCTCGTCGTCGGCGGCGGCGGTCTCGCCGGTGTGCATGAGGCCGTGACGGTCGGCGTCGCGCAACACCGTGAAGGCTCTCTCGTGGGAGATCTCCCAGCCCAGGCCGCGGTCGTTGTCGAAGCGCAGGCAGACCAGCGACGGTTTGCGACAGCGCTCCATCGCGGCCCGGCAGTCGCACGGCCACAGGTAGACGTGCGCGGCCCGGGCCACGAGCGCCTCGGCTTCGTGGAGCAGAAGGTACTCGGCGTTCTCGATCCCCGGCTCAGGCCGCTGCCCGGCCAGCAGGGCCTCGACCTGGGGGCGCTTGTCGTCGATGTAACGCGCGAGCTGCCACTCGGCGAGCCTCTCGCGCAGGTCGCGCGGCAGGTCCTTGGGGCCTTCGAAGAGCGTCCAGATCTCGAGGCGGCTGGCGAAGTCGGCCAAAACGACGACCTCCGGGGTCGGGCGGCCGATGACCGCCCGCCGCGCGGCGCGCTCGAAGAACGCCGGCGACACGGGCCCGCCCAGCGCCGCCGCGGCGGCCGGCAGCAGCAGCATGCCCGACGCCGCCAGCGCCACTATGAGCCGCAGCTCGTCGGGCTCGAGCAGGCGCTCGATCCAGGGCAAAACGAACTCGGGCGCCCCGAACGCGCCGGTCAGCGCCTCGCGCACGGCCGGGCCAAGCGCTATGTCATCGTCGTGAGCGGTCGTGGCCACTCCTTTCCACGGTGATTGCCGTCGGCCCTGCCGGCCGGCTCAGCCGGCCGGCGAAAACGCCTCGACGAGCTCGTCGATGCGGGCCGCGAGATCGGCCGCAAGCGGCGCCGCGGCCGGCGCGGCGAGCAGGCGCAGCGCCTTGCGCCGCGCCTGCTCGCGCAGGTCGGCGCCGCCGTCCTGGCTCCAGCGCTCATACCCCTTGCGATTGATGATCGTCGGCCGCCACTGCGCCTTGCGCACGTGCCGGGCGGTGTGCTTGGTCGACAGAAAATCGCCGCCCGGACCGGTCTGCGCGATCACCTCGACGCCCAGTGTCTCGCGGTCGACGGTGATGCCGGCCAGCAGGCGCCGGTTCATGGCGATGAACTCGTCGACGATCACGACCAGCTCGAGCGCGCCCGTCATGCCGTAGTCGAGGTAGCCCACATCGTGGTTCAAGTTGGAGCCGGCCATCATGGCCAGCAGGGTCAGCTCGCCGGCCTCCATGCCGGCCTGGGCATCGACCAGCTGAGCGTCACTGGTGCCGCCGTAGCCCCAGTTGGGCAGGTCGAGCCAGCGCGCCATCTCGATCGCGCCGAGGTAGGTCATGAGGTACTCCGGCGCGTTGTACGACGACTGCGCGGTGGCCATGTCGAGCACCGCCGGCCCGATGCCGAACACAAACGGCGCGCCGGGCTTGCGGAGCTGGTGGACGACCAGGCCGAACAGCGACTCGGCGACGCCCTGAGCGATGTGCCCGGCGACGGTGATCGGCGCCGTGGCGCCGGCCAGCGGCGCCGGCGAGTAGATCGCCGGAATGCCCTTGTCGGCGCAGAACAGAAGCTTCTCGAGGCTGTCACGAGGATGCTCAAGCGGACTGCTCGGCTGACCGTACATGACGAAGTACGGCTTGGCCGCAAGCGCCTCGGGACCGCCGCGCAGCGCCGCCGCGATCTGCCACATGACCTCGAGATCGTCGACGCCCTCGGCGGTCAAGACTATCGGCTTGGTGGTGCCGGTCACCATCGCCTGGAACTCGGCCACAAACGCCCGATGAGGGTCGGCGATGTCGTTGGGGAAAGCGCTCGACATGACGAAATCGATGTTGTCGAGGCCGTCGCAGAGCCGCGCCGCGGTGGTCACGTCGGCGAGGCCGGCGAGACGCCGCTCGCCACTTTCCAGGTCGTAGATGTTCATGAGGTCGGAGCCGGTGCCGAAGTAGCTGCGCCGGCCGCCCAGGCGCATCGCCGGCTCGCCGTTGCGATCGAAGACCGGCACTACCGCCGGAGCGGTCGCGCGGGCCCGCTCGACCAGGCGGGCGGGCAGCCGCACGAGGTCGCGGCCGACGACCTCGCCGCCGGCCGCGCGCAGCAGCTCGAGCGCCGCCGGCTGAAACACGCGCATGCCCACCGTGCCGATCACCTCGAGCGCGGCGTCGTAGATCGCCTGCTTGTCGTCGTCGCCGAGAAACCCGACCTGAAGGCGCAGGCCGCGCGCGTCGGTGTCAGTCATGGTCGCTCCCGTTCGTTGGCAGTTTTCGCAGAAGACGCTGTCGTTCACGGCGGCTCACGAGGGGCGACCATGGCAGGCCGGTCGCGGCCAGACCGAGGGCCGCGCCGGGCGGAGTCGGACGACCGATCGGGTCGCCGACCGCACGTTCACCCGATTCGAGTGAGGCGATCCCCACCGCAAGAGCTTACGTTGTTCCCGTGACCGAAGGCCAGACTACACGGAGACGCGAACGGGTCACTCGAGTCACCGCCGGTCCGGCAAAGAACACTCAAAGGGCCGTTCTGGGCTCGGAAAGGGGCTGCGATCATGTACTGGCCCTACCACCTGGTCGAGTTCTCAAAGATGATCCAGGGCCTCGCGCGACACATCAGGGAAGCTGTAGGGCGACACCCTGCTGCCCTCACTCGGCGAAGTGCCGAGACCTCTGGGCTTGAATCGCCGCAAGGAGCGGGCGTCACCCGACCGCGGCATCGAGGCGCAAGTGTGTGATGAGCCGCTCTTGCGGTCAACACTCGCCCAGCTCGGCGTGGCGCCGCAGCATGAATCTGTCGAACTGCGGCACCGTGAAGGCCGCATAGCCGTGGCCGGGCGTGTAGAGGAGCCCTTTGTCGATCAGCCGCGAGCGGATCGGGCCCGCCTGCTCAACGGTCCGCCTGATACGCGCGGCGACCTCGCTGGCCCGCTGCGGCAGCGGCCCCAGCTCGGCCATCGCGTAGAGGTATCTGAGCTCCAGATCCGTCGTGCGGTCGGCGCGCACGCGAAAGAAGCTTTCGTCGAGTCCGCCTTCGACCAGAGGCAGCACCGATCTGACGTCGTGCAGGGTCACCGGAGACACCGACGTCTCGTCCCAGACGATGCGCCCGTATTCCTGCAGAAAGTACGGGTAGCCCTGGGTGTAGTCGACCATGAAATCGACGGCTTCGGGCTCGAGCTCGACGCCCAGAGGGCGGGCCGGCAGAATGAGGGCGTCCCGGGCGTACGTGGCGGCATCGAGCTCGCCGATCCGCGGAAAGCGAAAGAGCCGCTCGCTGTATGACTTGGCTTCGCCGGCCAGACGGGGGATCTGCGGAAGACCCGCGCCGACCAGCGTGATCGGCAGCGATCGGCGGGTGCACTTGTGCAACGCGACGATAAGTGCTTCGAGCTCGGGGGGCTGCAGAAACTGGATCTCGTCGATCAGAAAGACGACGCCCACGCCCTGGTCCTGCGCGGCTTCGCCGGTCGCCACAAGCAGGTCTGTCAGGTCCTCGGACAGGGCGCCGCTGTCTCCGAGGCCGGCGAGCGCCTCGACGTCGAGGCCGGCGGTCATGGCGCCGTCGGGATTGAAGGTGACGGTGAACGACTTGAGGATGGCCGCGGCTCTGAGCAGCCGATCCGTCCACCTGGCCTTGGGCGCGATCTGCAGCAGCGCGCGGCGCACCTGGGCAGCCAGGCGGGGAGCGAAGGTGACGTTCTTCTCGACCTCCCACTCCACTGTGGCCCAGTCGCGAGCTTCGGCCTTTTCGCGGAACACGTCGAGGAGCACCGTCTTGCCCACGCCCCTGAGCCCCGTGACGATCATGGACTGCTCCACGTAGCCGTTCTCGAGACGCTCCAGCAGAATGTCGAACGACTCGATCTGCCTGTCGCGGCCGACGAGGGCCGGCGGTTTAGTGCCGGCGCCGGGCGCATAGGGGTTCTTGCGGGGGTCCATGCAATGTCCTTATCAGACTAGACGAACCTTATCAAACCAAGATAAGTAGCGTCTAGTCTGTAAAGACCTGCCGTCGCTCGACTCGCTGTTCGAGCGACATGCGCCAGCGGAGGCGCCGGACGCGCGGCTGGCGAAGCGGCCCGCGAGGCGGCTGGCGAAGCGGCATGGGAGTCGAACCCACCCAGGACGGGAGCACCGCCCCGCAGACGGTTTTGAAGACCGCGCCGGTCACCGGACCGGAAGCCGCTCCATGTGCCTGTTTGCAGGTATGTTCTTCGACCCACCCTGACGGGTCGAAGGCCAGAGCGCCAAGCGGGTGCGAGCGTTGCACCACCTCGATGCGCACCTCGCGGGTACTCACCGCGGCGGCGGCCGGCCGCCCAACAGTACGGCACAGTCGCCGGCGCCGTCAAAACGCGCCGTCAGCGGCGGCTAGTTCAGCCGGTGCGCAAACCAGGCGCGCAGCACGACCTCGGCCGGCTTGCCGTGCGGCGTGTAGCTGCCGTCCCTGAGCCCGCCGACCGTGGGGTCCGGGTACCACTGCCAGAAGAACAGGCCTTTCATCCAGGGGCGCGCCGCAAAGGCAGCCAGCGCCGCCCGATACCAGCGCGCCTGGCCGACAAGGTCGACCTTGCCCGAGACCTGCCAGTCCCAGGGGGCGCGCGCCGCGCCCACGATGCTGCGCGCGCCGATCTCGGTGAAGATCACGGGCTTGTCGAAGCGCCGCTGCAGCCGCAGGAGCGGCCGGTAGTAGCTGCGCCAGCCGGCTTCGAGCTGGGCGACCGTGGGGTGCAGCCGATCGCTCAGAGTGGGGTAGGCGTCCTGCCCGATCAGATCGACGGCGTCCCACCAGGCCACGGCCCGCGGATCGCTCGCGATCTCGTCGTCGGCATAGGTAACCTTGCCCGGGTAGACAGCGCGCACGGCGGCGACGATCTGCCGCCAGGCGGCCTCGTGACCCACCGTCGAATCGAGCTCGCAGCCCACGCTGAACTGCTCGCAGTGGGCGCCGGCGGCAAGCGTCGCGTAGTGCACGATCTGCTCCTGGTACGAGGCAAACCAGGCGGCCCAGGCGGCGCCTCTGAAGTGGGGTCCGATCTGGCCGCGCCAGTGCGACGGATCGCGCAGCAGGTCGAGCTGTGGCTTGAGCATCACCTTCAGACCAAGGCCATGCGCATAGGCGATGATGCTACGCAGCGAGGCGTCGGTCGGCGTCTCCTGGCCCGTACGGCTGATCGTCGTCGCGTCGATGTCGTTCTGATAGACGGTGACCAGGACCATCGCCCACGTCGCCCCCGTGGCGCACAGGGCCCGCAGCGACGCCCGCGGCGCGCTGCCCAGGTAGCTGTCGGACCAGTAGCCGGTAAACGACACGCCCTTCTCGACGCCCTTGGTGGCGGCCTGAGCCGGCGCCGCCGCGGCCAGGCCAAGAAGCGCAAGACACACAAGCAGCGCAACGATACCCGCGGCCACCACGGCCGCGGTCGGCGCCGACCTTCGCGCGGCGGTTGCAAGAACACAGGGCTGCGGTGGACGAGCCCTCAGCACGACGACACCTGCCTCACTCGACGGCGGCGGTACCGGCGCATTCTACCGTGCGCGGCGAGGCGCTGCTCCAACACCGACCGTCGCCG
>Ga0182014_10003556_pt1 | contig 18575 bp, 12 predicted proteins | sample 612S2DmetaG_FD_120489 | JGI IMG/M metagenome (GOLD analysis project Ga0182014, IMG submission 120489) | Permafrost microbial communities from Stordalen Mire, Sweden - 612S2D metaG | ecosystem: Environmental > Terrestrial > Soil > Wetlands > Permafrost | place: Sweden: Stordalen | collected... | reverse complement strand
GGCGCGCAAGCTGGTCGAGGCCGACGAGGTGCTGCTGATCTTCAATCCGCTGGGCACCCCCAGCAACAGCGCCATCCAGAAATACATGAACGCGAAAAAGGTGCCGCAGATCTTCGTCTCCAGCGGTGCTGCCAAGTGGAACGATCCGAAGAATTTTCCGTGGACCATCGGCTGGCAGCCGAGCTACCAGGTCGAGGCGCGCATCTATGCCGCCTACATCCTGAAGAACTACCCCGGCAAGACCATCGGCGTGCTCTACCAGAACGACGATTTCGGCAAGGACTATGTGATTGGCCTGCACGAAGGTCTCGGCGATCAGGCCGGCAGGCTGATCGTCGCGGAGGCGTCCTACGAAACCTCATCGCCGACAGTGGATTCGCAGGTGGTGCAGATCAAGGGCGCCAACCCCGACATTTTCATCAACGTCACGACGCCGAAATTCGCCGCACAGGCGATCAAGAAGATTTCCGAAATGGCCTGGCACCCGGTGCAGTTCGTCACCAACGTGTCGGCTTCGGTCGGCGGCGTCATGAAGCCGGCCGGCTATGAAGCCAGCCAGGACGTTCTCAGCGCGGCGTATCTGAAGGATCCCAAGGATCCGCAGTGGAAGAACGATCCCGCCATGAACGAGTGGCGCGCCTTCATGACCAAATGGTACCCCGAAGGCGACCAGGAGGACGCTTCCACCACCTTCGGCTACGGCGTGGCCAAGGGTCTGGAACAGGTGCTGAGGCAATGCGGTGACGAACTCACCCACGAGAACATCATGAAGCAGGCGGCCAACCTGAATTTCGAGATCGGCGTCTATCTGCCGGGCACCCACATCAGGACCAGCCCGACCGATTTCGCCCCGCTCGAACAGCTGCAGATGATGCGCTTCAAGGGCGAGAGCTGGGAGCTGTTCGGGCCGGTGATGTCGGGCGAGAAGAGCTGAGCGGGGTTTAACGCCGTTCCTGTCGTTACGAACTATTTTTCGTCATTCCGGGGCGATGCGAAGCATCGAACTACGATGTGCAATTGCACATCGGAGAATCTCGAGATTCCGGGTTCGCGCTGCCGCGCGCCCCGGAATGACGTTGATCACTTCCCGCCCTCCTTCGCCGCCGGCACATCCTTGGCCGGCGGCGGCTCGGCTTTCTTCTTCTGATCCTCGGCCGTCTTCTTCGCCGCCGCCTGCAGGTCGTCCACGATCTTCTGCAGGCTGGCGAGGCTGCCCTTCAGGCCGTCGATCTGGCGGTTGGCGGCGTCCAGCTTCTGCTGGTGATCCATGCCGAGTCTTGTCATCGTCTTCTGCAGGAAGTCGACGTTGCTCTGCAGGCAGCTGGTGCGCCGCTCCATGGTCTTCTCGACGGTGCAGATTTCGATGCCGGGAACGTCCTGCGCCGCGGCAGGACCGCAGGCCAGCATGAGGGGCGCCAGAACCACCGGCGCGACGAGAGCGATACGGCCGATCATCGAAATCCTCATTCAAGGGGGCGCCCGCACGGTCAATTTGTTGCGAGCGGGGATGCGGGACGGCTGACGCTACCATACGTAAACCGCATTCGCGCGTTGAGGTTTTGCCGGCAACGCCCCGGCCGGGAGCGGATCGGGCGGCAAAACGCGGCGGGCGCGGAAGCATCTTGTGGAGAATGGTGGAATGGCAACGCGCGAACGACGGCTGGCCGAATTCAATGGCGAGGGAGCGCCGCCGCCGGATCAGCCGGTCCAGGTGCTGTGCGAGGACCACAGCGGAACCTATCAGTTGCCGTTCGCCTGCCGCTTCGTCGATGGCGAATGGCGCAACAACGAGTCCGGCGGGACCGTCGAGGCGACCGTGGTCGGCTGGCGCCTGCGGCGCCCCTGACGAGACAAACAGCATTCTCGCGCCGCTGTGCCAGAATGCGACGGCAACCGGCGGGATCTTAAGATTCGGAACGCGCCCGGAACGAAGCGCGCCCGAATCAGCGGCCGGGCTCCGTACTCCCCTGTTCACGGCTAGATATCGGCATCGATCCGGGTAGCCGCACCACATGCAGGACGACCGCGACCAGCCGCGGCAGGCGGCCGGGGACAAAGGTTAACGGCTCCGGAGCGAAAAACTCACTTCGGCCAGGGCATCCAAATGAGGGCCGGGGACAGGCCTGGAAAGGCCAGCGCTTAGTCGTACAAATACCCGACCGGCTTTCCTTCGGTACGCAACGGACGAATGTCCTTCCGCGTAATGATCTGACCAGCCAGGCCGTCAATTTCGTCGCGCTGCGTCGGCGTCCAACTGCGAAGATTCTCCATGCCCTTCAGCAAGCCCAGCCGGAGGATTTGAGTATTTTCGCCAACCCCTGAGAGACTTATCGTGTTCTTGCCCGCCGTAACCGTATCGCCGGTCGCAAGTTCGAAACTCTCCCCCGCGCTGTTCTTGAATTCGGCTGTGCCGCGAATGACGCGATAGATAACAACCTCGCCTTTCTCGAGAAAGGCAGTATCCGCTGTTGCCGATGCGCTCTTCGGCAAGAGCGACAGGCCACGCGGGTCGGTTGCTATGATGTGTCCAGTTGTAAGACGACCGCTCGGAACCTCGATTCCCATATCGCGCACATAAACAGGCCCGGCGGATTTGATGGGTGCACCAGCCGCCAGCGGCTTGTAGAGCGCTTCCAGCTCCAACGGATCCTGAAGCCAAAAGCAGCCGTCGGAGGGGCGATCATGCAGAGGGTGGCTCCAGGCCACACGTGGCGTTTCTGCTTCGTTGATCTGATCCGGACCTACCACCGTCGGGTTGGGGAAGGTCGTAGGATCGGTAATGAAGGCTTCGAGAAACTTGCCGGAATAGCCCATGGAAATCGGATCCGGCACCAACGTCTGCGGCGTTTTCAGATTCTCTTCAGTGGACAACCCCGACCAGGTGTAAAAGAGCTGGCGATGAACGATCGCGCTCTGCAGCATCACCGCGCCAGGGCCGACGTAATAAATTCGGCCATCGTAATCGAAGGTGAACATGCCCGACGTAACCAGCACGAGCTGGTAACCGCCAGGTGGAAGGTGAAGATGGAAATCGGTGGGGCCGGTATCGGGGCGGTAAATCGGCAGATTTGTCGAAACCTCGTGGAGCAGGAAGGTTTCGTTATTGGCATGAAAGCCTTCGTTCGCGCGGTTATAGAGCGCCTGCGGACGATAAGTCGCCTCGTATGAAGCATCCCGATCGCGATCGATCGCCACGAAATTCTTGTTGTTCAGGCGGATGGGATCCCCGTTCGGGCGAGTAAGGCCCGACCATTTGAGATCGACCGCGGCATGCACATTCATGACACCCTCCAATCCTTAGTATTTCAACGAGATCCCGAGATCGCGATGCCGGAAGAAGTCGCGCAGACCGCCTCCCCTGAATTCGGTATCGTCCGGTTTGACGTGTGAAATCTGTTGACGACAGCGCGCTGATTCATGCGGGCCTCCGCTGTTCTTGATCTGCGATAGTGACAAACGCCCGACCAATAATTTGGCAGCGCTGGGTCGCCTCGCTGTGAGCTTGATTGTGCTATGCGAAAATCACGCCAGCCGCGCTGCACTGCGGCGAGCGAGCCAGCCGCTGCCTGGAAAACGCCGAAGCTGCTGGAGCCAGACCAGAATTTGGGTTGAGCGGGAAGCGGCGCATCGCTGCCGGCTCAGCGCTCCAGGCGCGTACAACCGTCCGGGATGGCACCAAGTTGAGCAAGGCCTGCCCGATGCTTGAGCCCGTCAAACAGGCAACGGGCGCCGGGTGCTGCCTAATATTCAACCTCGAGTTCTTCGATGTCGGCGGGCTCGGCCTTGGCGGCCTCGATCCATTCCTGCATCTCGGGCAGCGCCATGATCATGGCGGCATAGGCCTTGAGCCGCGGCTCCAGCTTCACGTCATAGGTCATGAAGCGGGTGACGACCGGCGCATACATGGCGTCCGCCATGCTGCGCTCGCCGAACAGGAACGGGCCGCCCGATTTGGCCAGGCATTCACGCCAGATGATGCAGACCCGGTCGATATCGGCCTGGGCCCGCGACCAGATCTTGAAGCCGGGGAAATGGCCCTTGAGGTTGACCGGGAGCGAGGCGCGCAGCGTGGTGAAGCCGGAGTGGATTTCACCGCAAATCGACCGGCAATGCGCCCGCAGGATGCGGTCCCTGGGCAGCAGCCCGGCATCCGGCCGGATCTCGTTGAGATACTCGGCGATCGCCAGCGTATCCCATACGGTGGCGCCTTCGTGCCGCAGGCAGGGCACCAGGATCGATGACGACAAAAGCAGGATTTCGGCCCGCGCCGAGGCATCGTCGGGCGCGGTGATGATCTCGTCGAATTCGAGCCCGGAGAACCTGGTCAGGAGCCAGCCGCGCAGCGACCACGACGAGTAATTCTTGCTGCTGATGGTGAGTGTCGCTTTCGCCATTTAGCCTCTTCCCTTGACGCCTGAACGCCCATCCGGGGCCCCGTAAAGGTGCCCATTGTTTACGCTTTACGCAATCCATGCAGCAAGCGACGTGCCAGTTTGCAGCCATTTGACTCTTTGCTGGCTTCGATATTGCATGGCAGCATGGGTAGGGGCGAGTCCGGATGATGTCGATGATGTACCAGGCGTACCAGAACCACATGGACCTGACGGCGCCATGGCGGAGCGGGGCTGCGCATGCGCTGAAGTATCTCAACCTGGTGCCGCAGGGCGTCTCCGACAAGCTGTTCGGGCGGCTCGCCGCGGCCCTGGAACTGATCTCCCGCACCTCGCTCACCTATACCCGCCCACCTTATGGCATCGACAAGGTGCTGGTGGGCAATCAGGAGCTGGAGGTAACCGAAGAGGTCGTGTTCGCGACGCCGTTCGGGTCGCTGCTGCATTTCAAGAAGGAGAATTCGCCGGAGCAGCCGCGGCTATTGCTGGTGGCACCGATGTCCGGCCACTTCGCGACGCTGTTGCGCGGCACCGTGAAGACGCTGCTGCAGGATCACGACGTCTACATCACGGACTGGCACAATCCGCGCGAGATTCCGCTCAGCGCCGGCAAGTTCGGCCTCGACGACTATACCGAACATCTCATCACCTTTCTCGACCAGCTCGGGCCGGGCGCGCACATGGTGGCGATCTGCCAGCCTTCGGTGTCGGCGCTGGCGGCGGCCGCGATCATGTCGGAGGACAATCACCCGGCGCGACCGGCGACGCTGACGCTGATGGCCGGCCCGATCGACACCAGGATCCAGCCGACCAAGGTCAACGACTTCGCCAAGAGCAAGCCGCTGAAATGGTTCGAGGAGAACCTGATCAATTACGTGCCGATCCAGTGCAAGGGCGCGTTCCGGCAGGTCTATCCCGGCTTTGTGCAGCTCACCGCCTTCGTGTCGATGAATCTCGAGCGCCACATCAAGTCGCACATGGACCTCGCCCAGCATCTGGCCAAGGGCGAGAAGGAGAAGGCCGACACCATCAAGACCTTCTACGACGAATATTTCGCGGTCATGGACCTGCCGGCCGATTTCTACATCGAAACCATTCGCGACGTGTTTCAGGAACATCTGCTGCCGCAGGGCAAGCTGACCTTTCGCGGCCGGCCGGTGAACCCGGCCTCGATCAAGCGCATGGGTCTGATGACGGTCGAAGGCGAGAAGGACGATATCTGTTCGATCGGCCAGACGCTGGCGGCGCAGGACCTCTGCACCGGCGTGCGCGCCTATCGCAAGGTGCATCACATGCAGGCCGGCGTCGGCCATTACGGCGTGTTCTCGGGCAAGCGCTGGAACAACGAAATCTATCCGCTGCTGCGGGATTTCATCCACGTCAATTCGTGAACTGACACGGAAGCTCGTCATTCCGGGGCGCGCGTGCAACGCGCGAACCCGGAATCCCGCCGGGACAACTTCGCATCGCAGTTCGGGATTTTCGGATCGGTCCGCGGCGCGGACCGTCCGGAATGACGCCGCGGCGGAAGGGGTCCTAGGCTAACCGCCCTTTGCAGGATAGGTTGCGCGCCGCAATCAGGGACGGTCGCCCAAGAGCCGATCAAGAGCCGTCCAGGGAGGATCGATCATGAGGCTATCCACGCATTTCCGTTCGCTCGCGCTCGGCCTTGCCGGCGCGTTGTTGCTGACCGGCTCCGCCGGCGCCGCCGAGGTGCGGGTGATGATCTCGGGCGGGCTGACGGCGGCCTACAAGGCGCTGGTGCCGGAGTTCGAGCGCCAGACCGGCCACAAGGTGCTGACGGCTTTCGGGCCCTCGATGGGCACCACCGTCAACGCGATCCCGGTGCGGCTCGAACGTGGCGAGCCCGCCGACGTGCTGATCATGGTCGGCTATGCGCTCGGCGACCTCGTCAAGAAGGGCAAGGTGATTGCCGGCACCGAGGTCGACCTGACCAGATCGCCGATCGGCATCTCGGTGAAGGCGGGCGCGCCGAAGCCGGACATCAGCTCGGCGGATGCGGTGAAGCGCGCGCTCCTGGCGGCGAAATCAATCGCCTATTCCGACAGCGCCAGCGGCGTCTATGTCTCGACCGAGATGTTTCAGAAGCTCGGCATCGCCGCGGAGATGAAGGACAAGGCCAGGCAGATTCCGGCCGAGCCGGTGGCCGGCGTGGTGGCGCGCGGCGACGCCGAGATCGGCTTCCAGCAGATCAGCGAAATGCTGCCCGTTCCCGGCGTCGATATCGTCGGACCGCTGCCGCCGGAACTGCAGCAGATCACGGTGTTTTCCGCCGGGATCGCGACCGTCTCCAAAGAGCCCGAGGCCGGAAAGGCGCTGATCAGCTTCCTCGCCTCGCCCGCCGCCCGCGACGCCATCGTCAAGAGCGGCATGGAGCCGATCACGGCGGGGGCGACGCACTAGATCGGGATGAAACTTGATCGAATCGATCTATCAGGTGCTCCGCTCACCTCTCCCCGTTGGGGAGAGGTCGGATTGCGCAGCAATCCGGGTGAGGGGCTGCGCGCGCATGATGGACTGTAACCCCTCACCCGATTTGCTAACGCAAATCGACCTCTCCCTATGGGAGAGGTGAGCGGAGAGCCTGCGTCACACAGCTACCTGGTCCGGATCGGCGAGTCCTTCAGGCCGTTGTCGTCGTAGGCCTTGCGCAGCGTGCCGTTGGTCATGGCCTCGGTCATGAATTGGGTGACGAAGGCCGCGGCCAGCGGGCGGTCGAGCGGGACTGCGACCGCGGTCACGGTCTGCTTGAAGGTCTCGTCCAGCACCCGCGTGCCCGGGATCTTCCTGGCCATGGCGTTGAGCTGGTCGCGTGACAGTGCGAAGGCATCGATCTCGCCGCTCTTCAACAGGCCGAAGATCTCGTCATAGGTCTGATAGCCCGTGACCTTGGCGTTCTTCAGATGTGCTGCCGCGCCGCGCATGGTGGTGGTGTTGTTGACGGCCGCGACCTTGACGCCGGGCTGATCGAGGGTCGCGAAATTCGTCACCGTCGAGCCGGCTTTGACAATGTAAGTCGCGTCCGCGACCTCGTAGACAGGGCCGAACGACATCTTCGTTTCACGCTCCGGGTCCTTCGGCAGGAAGGTGACGTCCCAGGCGCCCTTCGACGCGGCGTCGGTGATCTGTCCGGAATTCGGATACGCGACATATTCGACGGCTACCCCGAGCCGCGCCGCCATCGCCTTGCCGAGGTCGACGGGAACCCCGGCATAGAGGCCGGCTTCGTTTTTGGTCGACCAGAACGCGCCGCCGGCCGGGCTGATCCCGATGGCCACCCGGAGCTTGCCGGTCGGCGCCAATTGGTCCTTCAGCGCATCGGCAGCCACGGCGGCCGTCATCATCGCGAACCCCAGCATGAGAGCGGCCACGCACGGCAGAGATCGATTGAACATCGCATACTTTCTCCCCTGGCTCGTTGTCTCGAGCCTTCACCGCCATTTTGGACGATCGCAGGATGCGTTGAAACCAGAATTTATGTGGCGCGGCCGGATCGCCAAAATTTGAAGGGGCGCGCTTGCCGCCATGGGGGCGAGGCGGTCGCGCCGCTCCAGCTACTGGCGCATTCGCAAGATGGTCTCGGACGGAAGTTCGCCATAGGCGTCGCGGTAGTCCTTGGCGAAGCGGCTCGGACTGGCGAAATTGCTCTGGAATGCCGCGGCGGTGACGCTGACGCGGGGATCGCCGGAAGTCAGGATTTCGCGCGCGCGCTTGAGACGGATGGCCTTGGCGAAGGCCATCGGCGAATAACCCCGGCTGCGCTCGAACGCCCTGAAAATGGCGCGCGTGCTGACACCGGCCTCGGCGGCGAGCCGTTCGATGGTGATCGCTTCCTGCCAGTGGGCTTCGATGAACTCCTCGATCCGCCGGACCACCCACGGCGCCGGCATTTTCTCCTGGTTCTCGAGCAGATGGCTGAAGCTGTGACGGCTCGCATAGAGAAACGCGATCTGCAGAGCCAGCTCGAGTTCACGGCATACCGCCGCGGGCAACCGGGACGCCGACGAGTCCAGTTGCTCGGACAGGAACAGGACGAGCCGGGACAGGCTCTGCGCGTGAGGCTCGCCCGCCGCGAGCATGGCATCGAAGCTCAATTCGCCCTTGGGCTTGGCGCCCAGCAGCGCCGTCAGCCTTTGCAGCAGCGCCTGCTCGTCGAGTCGAAGCGTCAGTCGCTGATGCCCCGCCTCGCAATTCGTCCGCGAGCGGACGCCGGCCGGCGTGATCGCCAGCTGGCGGTCGTTGATGTCGGTCGTGCGTCCCTCCGCGATGGTGTTCGCGTTGCCCTTGTGCGCGATCTGAAGCCGGATGAAGTCGGCCGCGAAATGGTCGATCGCAAGGTCCGCGCTGGTCGCGCCGAAGGCCAGCCCCGTTTCCTGAAGCTTGATGAGATTGACGCGCGCCTCGAAGTTCTCGACGTTTCTCAGATCGACCCGGGCCGCGCCGAACAGCGACGATCCCAAGTGCCGCAATTCCTCGTGATCGGAGGTCCGAAAGACCGGAAAGCGATGCAATGGATCGGCTAAAATCATGTTGTCCGGTGTTGTCAGTTGACCAGGCGACTCAGGCGCCGTCAGTTTGACGCAACCCGTCGTCCATAATCAATCATCGAACCGCCGGCAGCACCGTACCTTGACGTGAATCAAGCCGAAAAAGGCCGAAACGAGGGCTGTTTGCTCACCGAGTGCCCGGTCGCTCAAATCATGCCAGCCGTGACCGCCGACGGCAATGGGCCGCAGCAGGCCCGCGCCTTGCGGCCAGCCAGCTCAGCCCTCGCGTGATCCGGCGCGAGCGCCGTTATCTCCGGCCCGCGCCGGAGGCGACCGCCGCTCACCAGGAGTAGCGCGCCACACCCTTGCCTGCGTAGGACCTGGTGACGTCGGAGAACTCGCCTTCGAAGGTGGCCGCCAGCGAGAACCCGTTCAGCCATTTGATTTCGGCAGCCGCGGTGGTCAGCGCGCGGTCGGATGCCTGCGCCGCGCCGTTGACGACGAAGGACGCGCCCGGCAGCGTCTGGAACGTCGCGCCGACCGAGCGATCGGTATTGTAGTCGTGCGCCCAGGCCACGCGACCACGCAGGGTCAGGATCGATCCCGGCATCGCAAAGGATCGGTCGGTGCGCAGCCCGATTTCGCTTCGTGCATCCGTGGCGCTCCTGGCGTTGTAGGCCAGCGCGAAGGTGTTGGCGCCGACGATCGCCTGTTCGACATAGGCCGGCAGATCGAACGTGGTGAACTGCGCGGCGGCGTAGGGCGTGACGCCCATCCACGGCGTCGCGAAGCGGTAGCCGTCTTCGATACGGCCCGAGAAGGCATTGGCGTTGAAGCGCGCGCGCAACTGATCGATGCCGGCGACGGTGACCGTGCGGTCGGTGGTGACGTCCTGCCAGCCATAGGCCAGCGCGGCGCTGAAGTAAGCGGGGCCGACCGTGTGGCGAATGAAGGCGCCGGCCTGGAACAGGTCGGAGCGCCCGGTGCCGCCATTATTGACGCTGAAGTTCGTTCCGCCGCCGGCCAGCGCGAAGCCGGCTGTCGTGCGGGGCGAGAACAGATAGTCGGCGCCGACCGCGGCCCCGCCGATGCGGCTGGTGCTGCCGTTCGAGCCGGCCGCGGCGTTGCCGTCGGTGGTCTGCGATCCGCCGAAGCCCGCGGCCCACACGCTCCAGCGCGGATCGAACACGGGATCGCGCGGGGCTGCCTTGGTGATCATGCCGTAGGCGTCGCGCTCGGCGCCCGAACGCTTGCGGCCCTGGGACGCATAGGCGCTGCTGGCACCCTCCTCCGCGAACGCCGGCGCGCCCGTGCTCGTCCCATCGCGCCCGCCGGTGAACGGATCGAGCAGGGTCTGCAGGAACTGGGTCATGGCGTCGAAGGTGGTCTGCTGCGAGCCGGTGCCGATCTCGCCGGAGGCCTGCGTAAGCCCTGCCGACGTCAGCCCGCCGAACACCAGAGGAATGCTGCCGTTGCTGTTGAAGAACCTGCCCAGCGCGTTGCCTACGTTCTGCTGATTGACGTTGAGGCCCGGGGTCGCACCGTAATTGAGCACCAGCTGAAGATAGACGTTGTTGGAATCATAGCTCAGGCTCGACGCGAAGCCGGAGGGAAGGTTGGTATTGACCAGCGTACTGAAAGTGCCGTTGACGCCGCCCGTCGAGCTGAGGATGGTGTACTGCTTCGACACATAGCTGCCGGCGGCATAGACCGCATCGACCGTGGCGCCACCCGGTGTCGTCACGCCCGAAACCTGCGCAAGCGACGAGGTCGCCGGATTGAGCTGCACCATGTAGATCCCGGCTGACTGGAACGCCAGGTTACCCGCAACCGTCATCGACGAGCCGGGGGTGCCATTGCCCGGATTGAACGTGCCGCCGGCGACCAGGGTATTGCCGACAATGCCGCTTCCGCCGAGCGTGCCGCCGGCATTGACCGTGGTCAGGCTGGAGGACGCGATCGACCCGTTCACGCTCAGCAACCCGCCATTGACGGTGGTCGGACCGGTATAGGTGCTGGTGCCGGTCAACTGCTCGGCACCGCCGCCGCTCATGACCAGGCCGCCGCTGCCGGCGATCACGCCGCTGAAGCCGAATGCGGATCCGGTCGCGACATTCAACATCAAGGTATTGCCGTTGAGCTCGACGGCGGTGTTGTTGCCGGCCTCATTCATCAGCCCCTGGATGGTATTGTTGGCGGAGAGCGCCAGGGTGGCGGTGACCGGGCCGTTGGCCGCGGCCGCGCCGGTTCCGAGCGGGCCGCCGACGCAGCCGAGATCGACGCCGCTGGAGGTCGCGATCGCATTAGCGACGCCGACCGTCAGCGTGCCGGCCTCGATGAAGGTGCCGCCGCTATAGGCCTGCACCGCGGCCAGCGTGACATTGCCGCCGCTGCCGCCGGTGGAGTCGTCCTTGACCAGGCTGCCGGACAGCAACGGTCCGGTGCTGGCCCGCATCTGCCGGGCGTCGCTGATCACGCCGCTATAGGTGCCGCTGGTCGCCTGATCGAACACGATCAGGCCGCCGGCATTGGCGATGTTGGCGTTGCCGCTGGAAACATTGGCGGTGGTCAGGCTGAGGATCGAACCGGCCTCGACGAAGGTGCCGCCGGAATAGCTGTTCGAGGTGCCGGTGAGCTGCAGCGTGCCACCGATCAGATGCAGCGCGCCGGCGCCGGTCACGGTGTCGGAGAACTGGCCGCCGCCGTTCTGGGCGAACTGCAATTCGGTGCCGCTCGACAGCGCGATGGTGTTGGTGGTGGGCGCGGTGCCGGTGAAGCTGGAAGCGGCGACCCGCAGCTCGCCGCCGGTGACGGCGATGCCGCCGCCACTCACCAGCTTGATCTTGCCGCCGGAAATATCCAGCAGGCCGCTGCCGGCCTTGATCAGGACGGTCGCGGCAGAGCCGGTCTGGGTGATGGTGGACGAAAGAGTCGAATTGAGGTTCTGGCTGTCGCCGATCGTCAGCGTAGCGCCGTTGCTGATGGCGACCGCGCTATTGTTGCCGACGCTGTTGAGCGAGGCGACGGTGTTGTTGGCGCTGATGCCGAGGGTCGCCGCCGCCGGCTTGGTCTTGGTGTCGGCGAGCGTGATGTTAGCGTCGGTCGCGAAATAATTCGCGGCGGCGAGGTTGAGCGTGCCGGAGTCGATGTTGATCGCCCCGGTCAGCGTCGAGGAGCCGCTCAGCGTCAGGCTGCCGGAGCCCGCGACGGTGAGACCGCCGCTGCCGGTCAGGATCGAATTGATGGTGCTGGTGGCGCCAAGCCACATCACCGCTTCGCTGCCGCCAAATGCCAGCGTACCGCCGGAGATCGGGGTCGCCGCGGCCAGGCTCAGGCCGGCTGGATTGGTGCCGTCGCCGAGCGTCAGCGTATTGCCGCCGAGCGTGATGGTCTTGCCGCTCTCGATCTTGAGCGCGTAGGCCGAGGCATTGGCGGTCAGGGTCTGGTTCCCGGTCTGGTCGACGACCGTGGTGCCGGTCGCCCCGCTGACCGCGGTGGCGCCGTAGGTGGCCTTGACGTAGCCGTTGGCGCCGTAGGTCACGAAATCATAGGGGCCGCCGCTCTTCGTGACGCCGTTGTTGGTCACGATCCAGGCCGGAGCGATGCCGTTGACGACCGATGCCGCGCCGGTGCCGGAGAGGAGCTTTTCGGTCGAGGTCCCGAGCGAGGTCGACGAGGTCGGCTGCAGAATGAGCGTGGCGCCCGGAGCGCGGGTGATGCCGTTGGTCAGGGTTACGGTCTCGCCCGCCGCGCCGCCGGCGAATTGCAGCGAGGCGGTGGCGCTGATGGCGAGATTGTTGAAGGTGACCGAGCCGGCCGTGGTGGTATTGCTGTTGAGGATCTCCAGCGTGCGCTGGGTGTCGGACAGGGTCCCCCAGCTGGTGTTGAAACCGTTGACGTCGATGCTGCTGCCGCCGCCGAGGAAGATGTTGCGCTCGAGCGCCGCGAAAGACGCGCCCGCCTGCAGCGTGCCGCCGTTCAGCTCGACCTGTGAGATCGAGGCTGCCGGACCGGTCATGTTGCCGAGCGCAGCGTCGTCCATGACCCGCACGGTCGGAGCGCCGCTGTTGCCGATGATGATGTTGCCGTAGAAATTCGGGCTCGCCGTGGAGAGGATCAAAACGCCCTTCTGGCTCGCACTGGTGTCGTCGATGGTGAGGTCGGACATCCCGGTGGCGTTGCCGAGCCCGACGCCGTTGGTGCCGAGCGACACGATCTGGCCGGTCAGCGTGGCGATGTAGCCGTTGACGTTGATGGTGGCGACTTCGCCATCGACCGCGATCGTCCGGGCGGTCGAGAACGTTGCCGTGCCGTTTCCGTCCGCGGTGCCGATCGTCAGCGTGCCGTTGCCTTCGGTCAGACTGTTGAAGATGATGCCGTTGGCCGCCTGGACGCTGGCCTTGATATTGGTGAGATCGATCGTCGCCCCATTGGGAACTGCGGCACCGAGCGAGCTGTCGCCGGCGATGATGAGGTTGCCGGCGAGGATCGAGGTACCGCCGGTATGGGTATTGGCGGCGCCGAGGGTGACGCTTTTGCCGAGGTCGTTGCCGAGTTGCATGATGAAGCCGGTATTCGGCGTGCCGATGGTGATCGGCGCCGCCGGCGTGCCGGCGTTGATCGTGGTGATGCCGGTGAAGGTTCCGTTGCCGTCGAGCGCGCCGTTGGCCAGAGTCGAATTGCTGATCACGCCGTTCAGGGTGATGTTGCTGCCGAGAATGAAGCCCGGCAGCTGGGCCGCGGTGACGGTCCCGGAAACGTTCGGCAGCGTGGTCTGGCTCGTGCCGGTCAAATTCCATTTGGTGGCGATCGCGTTATCGCCCGGCGACAGATACGGCAGGCCGAGACCGTTATTGGCGTTGCGATAGGCGGCGGCCTCCAGGAAGTCCGAATAGAATCCGGTCATCTTGTCGAGGCCCGGCGTCGACGAGCCGACCGCTCCGGTGATGTTGCCGGTCGTCGTGAACAGCTTGGAGCTCTTGTTCTTCAGGATACTGTATTCGAGCCCGCGATAGGGATCGCTGGTCAGGGCGGTGAGGCTGGTCGGAATCGGCGCGCCGGTCGCCGGATTGACCGTCTGCGGCACGCCGTCGTTGAGCGGCAGCAGCAGGTTCTGCGACTGCATCGTCTGGAAGAACTGGCTGGTGGTCAGGTTCGAGTAATTGGCGACGACGTTGACGTAAACGTTCGGGTTGCCGCCATAGATCGAGTTCTGCAGGGCGGTGAAGGTATGGTGTCCGTCGGTCAGGTAGAGCACGCCGCCGGGACCGATCACGACCGGCTCGATGTCGGTCAACAGATTGGCCTGCAGCTGGGAGGGGGCCAACAGGTCGAAGCCCGCGGTCTTCTTGCCGACTTCCGCAAAGCCCTCATTCATCTGGGTCGGACGGATGCTGCTGACCGGCACCACGTACAGCGAGAACACGCCGGGCACGATGCTGGAAGCCGTCGCCGGGTCGTAGGCCTGGAAGGCGGATGCCGACAATTGCCCGGCATGCGCGCCGCCGACGGCGCCGATCGCGACGGCTGACACCGAACACATCAGCGAGAGACGCCGAATGCCCTTTCGAACCGAGGGCGAGACCGCCGAAACCCGCAGCCCGGACACCCACGCAGCACGAAACCCGCGGCCAAAGCCGCTGAATACAAACGCCATCACTATCCCAGCCCCGTATCTTGCTTTTATGGTATTGGGCTGACGCTTAAGGGCTGCGCATCACAGCAACATGACAGCGCCACTTTTCCGACCAGATTCGTTCCAGCGCCATTTTCTGGCGGCGATTTCGTCCGTTGCCGCCCGATCAGTTCGCCCCTGCCGCAGGCACCTTGATCTCCGAAGGCAGAATGATCGCCGCCGCAATCACCAGCAAACACAGCCCTGCGAAGGAATGCAGCATGGTGACGAAACCCCCTTGCTGGTAAAGCCACGCCACCAATCCGACCGACGCGCCGGCCGCCGTAAAACCGACGAAATAGCGCACCGCATAGGCGCGCGAGCGCCATTTCTCGCTGGTGTACTTGCCGACCATGGCGTCGTTGACCGTGACCTGGCCGAACGCGCCCATCACGATGCCGATCGCGGCGAGGATCAGCGGCAGGTTGGACAGCGTGGCCGCCAGATACAGGAACGGCGCCAGCACGAACGACAGCGGCAGCGAGACGGCCTTCAGCGAATAGCGGTCGATCAGCTTGCCGATGGTGTATTGCGTCATCGCGCCGAACACGTAGACGCAGGCCGCGATCACACCCAGCAGCGCCGGGCTCCTGGTGAGATCGGCCAGACGCTCGGCGAACAGTTTGGGCAGCGCCACCGTCACCGCGTTGAAGGTGGTGGAGATCGCGATCACCACGATCAGCAGCGCCACGATCACCCGCCACATGTCCTCCCTGGCGATGCGCGCCTGCGCCGTCGCCTGCTTGTGGCCGGAGCGGTCCTCGTGCACGACGGTCCACGCGAAGGCCACGCCGATCAGAATGGTGACGATGCCGGGGATGATGAAGGCAAAACGCCAGCCGAGATACTGGCCGACGATGCCTGTGACCAGCGCCGAGGAGGCCACGCCGAGATTGCCCCAGACGCCGTTCAACCCCATCTCGCGGCCGAGCCGCTCGGCGTAGGACACGATCATCGCGGTGCCGACGGGATGATAGATCGAGGCGAACAGGCCGATCGACAACAGCGCCGCGCCGAGCTCGACCGGCGTCCGCACCAGCCCGACCGCGATCATCGAGGCGCCGATGCCGGCAAAGAAGATCACCATCATGTGACGTCGGCTCCAGCGATCCCCGAGCCAGCCGGTCAACAGCGAGCCGGCGCCGAAAGCGATGAAACCGGGGGTGGCGTAGGGCAACAGCTCCGAATAGGCCATGCCGAGCGCCGGCCCCATCACGATGACCGCGGCGGCGAAGATCAGCATCGCATAATGGTCGATGAAGTGGGCGGCGTTGACGAAGCCGATCACCCGGGCCGAACTGTTCATGTGCAAATTCCTGTTCGAATCCTCAGGTGCTTTACAGTAGATTATACAGTCTGGTCCTGACGGGATGTGGCCAATGAGTATCGCCGAAACGCCAATTGCCGGAATCAGGGGCAGCCACCGCGCCACCGGCGACGGCGTCCATCTGGTGGCGCGCCGCTACAGGAAGGGCGTCCGCCTCGACACCCATATGCACCGCGAGGCGCAACTGGTTTACGCGGCGAAGGGCACCATGCAGGTCACGACCCCCAAGGGACGCTGGCTGGTGCCGCCGGATCGCGCGGTATGGGTGCCGGCCCGGCTCGAACACGCCATCGACGTGCTCGCGGACATCGAAATGCGCACCCTGTATTTCGACCTGGCGTGGCTCCGGCGCGCGCCGCGCAGCGAAAGCCTCGGGTCCGAATTCGTCGTCAGGGTTTCGCGGCTGCTGCACGAAACCATCCTGGCACTGTTCGACGGCCGCAACGACCCCGGGCGCAGCGAACTTCTGGTCAATCTCGCCGTGCTCGAACTGCATCACGCCGAGGATTCCACGACTTTCGTTCCCCTGCCGCACGAGCCGCGCTGCCGGCGCGCCGCCGACATCGTGCTGCGCGATCCCGCAGCCCCCCATGAGATCGAGACGCTGGCGCGCGCGGTCGGCACCTCGGCGCGGACGCTGTCGCGGCTGTTCACCTCGGAGACGCAATTGAGCTTCAAGAGCTGGTGCCAGCGCGCGCGCATCGCCTGCGCGATCGAAAGACTGTCGATGGAGGCCAATGTCGCTGTCAAGCAGCTCGCTTCCGATCTCGGCTATGCCAGCGTTCCCGCCTTCTCGCACGCGTTCCGGCAGGTCACCGGCAAGACGCCGACGGAATTTTCGCGGGTGAAGTGAGCACGGCCATGACCATTTTTGCGCCACATGCCCGCTCGATTGTGATCGGCATTTTCTCAAATCCCATGTAAGATTCCGGCAGAAATTCGGATTCGCGCGCAGACATGAGCAGCAACGCCTTCTTCTCCGACCTTCTCTCCTCGATTTCCGAGCGCGGCCGGACGCTGCTTCGCCGCGTCGGATCATCCGACACGAGGCCGGACGGGGCCGAGATGATCGCCTTGTGCGAGGCGTTGCTGTCGGGCCGCGGTGAAGCCTCCGGCACCGCGATGGCGCGCGAGGTTCTCGACCGCTATCACCACCTCGACGACGCCGAACGGCTCGCCTTCTTCCACGCGCTGACCCGTGACTTCGGTCCGGACCGGGAAAAGCTCGCCGAGGCGATCGAGAGCTGGCGCGCGCAGCCCAGCGACGAAGACGCCAGCGACCTGCATTTTGCCTCCGAACCGCGGCGGCAGGAGCTGATCCGCCGGCTCAACCGCGCGCCGGGCGGCACCAGCGATCTGGTGTCGATGCGGGCCGACCTGCTTTCTCTCATGAACGGTCACAGGGACCTCGCCGCGCTCGACCGCGACGTCGTTCATCTGCTGTCTTCCTGGTTCAACAGGGGGTTTCTCGTGCTGCGCAGAATAGACTGGTCGACGCCGGCGAACATCCTGGAGCAGATCATCCGCTACGAGGCGGTGCACGAGATCCGTGACTGGAACGATCTGCGCCGCCGCATCGATCCCGTCGACCGGCGCTGCTACGCCTTCTTCCATCCCGCGCTGGTCGACGAGCCCCTGATCTTCGTCGAGGTGGCGCTGACCGAGCAGATCCCCGCCGCGATCGCGCCGTTGCTGGCCGAGGACCGGCCGCTGGTGCCGCCCGAGCGCGCCCGCACCGCGGTATTCTACTCGATCTCCAACACCCAGCGCGGCCTTGGCGGAATTTCCTTCGGCAGCTTCCTGATCAAGCAGGTGGTCGAGGAATTGCGCCGCGAACTGCCGAAGCTGGAGAATTTCGTCACCCTGTCGCCGGTGCCGGGTTTCGCGCAGTGGCTGAAGCAGGCGGGCGACGTTCCGGTTTCCGACGAGGACCGGGCGCTGTTGCAGAATCTGGAAAAGCCCGACTGGTTCGAGAATGCGGAACTGGCGGAAAAACTGCGCGCGGTGCTCGAACCGCTGGCAGCGCATTACTTCCTGAAGGCCCGCACGCCGAAGGGCCGGCTGATCGATTCGGTCGCCCGCTTCCATCTCGGCAACGGCGCGCGGCTGGAGCGGATCAACTGGTTCGGCGATCTCTCGCCGAAGGGCCTGCGCGAATCCGCAGGCATCATGGTCAACTACCTCTACCGCCTCGAGGACATCGAGAAGAACCACGAGGCCTACGCCAACCAGGGCGAGATCGCCGCATCGAGCGCGGTGAAGCGGCTCTTGAAGAGCGAAGGCCGGCGGTTGCTGGATATGCGGCTGTCGTAAGTGCCTTGCGAAAAACGCTTCGTTTTTTTCCGTCATGCCCGGGCTTGTCCCGGGCATCCACGTCTTGGCAGCATCGACGAAAGAAGACGTGGATGGCCGGGACAAGCCCGGCCATGACGAGCTAAGACGCCTACCCCGCCAGCGCCTTCATCTCCGCGTAGAGATCGGATTTACCCTCGAAACCGATGCCCGGCAGCTCCGGCATGGTGATGTGGCCGTTCTCGACGCGCACGCCGTCCGGGAAGCCGCCATAGGGCTGGAACAGGTCGGGATAGCTCTCATTGCCGCCGAGCCCGAGGCCGGCGGCGATGTTCAGCGACATCTGGTGGCCGCCATGCGGGATGCAGCGGCTCGGCGACCAG
>Ga0182014_10003555_pt1 | contig 18597 bp, 17 predicted proteins | sample 612S2DmetaG_FD_120489 | JGI IMG/M metagenome (GOLD analysis project Ga0182014, IMG submission 120489) | Permafrost microbial communities from Stordalen Mire, Sweden - 612S2D metaG | ecosystem: Environmental > Terrestrial > Soil > Wetlands > Permafrost | place: Sweden: Stordalen | collected... | reverse complement strand
GCAGCGCCCGCAATCGGCTCCTCAGGCTATCCAAACGCCTCATAAAGATCCTCGCCGAGATAAGGAAACTTCGCACCACCTGAATGAAAATGGGCACCGATTGGCCGGTTATGGCGATTTGGCAACATTCCAGAATCCATTCTGGCTACATGGGCGTTATCGGTAGCTATCCATAACGCGGCCGCCGACTTGATAGCTAACCCATTTTGGGCCAGCGACAGCCCCATAGGGGTGCCTTAGCCACGAATGGACCATCCTAGTGCTTCGTGATCTTAGGCCCGATATAGAGAACCTTCACCACCTTCTGATCCACAGGGCGGGGCCATTCAAAATGGATCCTGAATTGTCCGATCTTTACCTTTCCATGCCAAGGACAAAACAGTGAACTCTCTCGTTGGGAAGGATCGTCGAAAGTCATCTCATTCTCAAAGTCGCGCTTGTTGCCGGGAGACTCGTCCGTAAACGCCGCCTTCTCGCCGACAAAATGCATCTGAAGGATCTCCAAGCCCCTCTCGTCAAGCGACCCGTCATCTAAAGTGTGAACGGCGATCTCGTCGAGGATGCCTAACAACTCAGTCGAACGGCGAGCCACCCCGACGTGGAAGGGCGAGGGCCTTAGCTGAGCCGCGATCTGTTCGGAGAAGATCAGCCGGCGAAATTTCAGAGAAGCTTTTCCCAGCATGTCTTCCCATGAGACCGGCGGGGTGTCCGGCTCCGCAGCGATCTCCTCAACATCAGTAACATTGCGCACAAGAATTTCGTTAAGCACTTCCTCGGGAAGTCCGTGTTTGATAAGCAGCGGATTCGCATAAATGTACGTGGCCGCACCTTCAAAGCTAAAGCTACCGGCGTTGACCCCTATGAGTATTCTCCTTGAGGCCTCGCCGATCCCCTGATTTGTGACATCCTGGTCGCCTAAATAGAAAAGATCATCGGCATTCAATGCACGGTCGTCCTCCCAGAAGGGTCCTCCATTCGCAAACCATCGAATGGCTAGCGCTCTGAAATTTCTGTCGCTCACCGAAGAGATGGCTTTCATGAGCGTGTCCGCGCCTGTCGCTTGCCTCAGATATAGCTGGTTGGAACAGAAGATACGTGCTCGAAGGTCTGGACGGGTATTTCTCAGACGCAAGAGAGGCTCGATTGCTGCTTGCAGGCTCGCGTTATCTCTGAACTGGCCAGCCACAGAAAGGTCGTTGATGTGCCATTCCATTAATATGACCTCACGACCAACCTGCGAGTTTTGCGAGATCCTTTTCAGACTGATCAAAGAATCCCTCCGGCCAATCGCTGATGCCCCCATCCCTTGACACAGAAAGTCTCACGACCCGAGCGTCGTCTCTTCCTGTGAAGAAATAGATCGCGACTTGTTCAGGGCTTATGAGGCGATCCCGCAACGCGATTCTCACTCCATTCAACAAATGGTCTGAATGCGTTTCCACCAAAAGCTGCACTCCAGCGGCTGCCATCTGTGCAAGGAACGATCCCATCCTTGATTGACCTCGCGGGTGGAGGTGGGCTTCGGGGGAGTCAATAATGATGGTTTGACCGACCGGAGATCCCAGTCCAGCCATCAGGATTGGAAACGCGTAGGACACTCCAAATCCGTTGTTCGCCGGACGACTCCAGTCTGCGGTTAGCCCTGTCTTTAGTTCCAAGCGCATCAGGCTCGTTCTCTGGATCGGAACGGAGTTGAGTTCCGCCTGGCTAAACAGGTGAGATGCCCAAGCATTAAGCTGGTTTCGGACCGTGAGGTTATCCTTCTTCGAGCCACAGCCTCTGGACGAGGAAACGAGGGCGTCCTCTTGGCGGTGTAACCACCAAGAAGCATACTGTCCGAGCGAGCCAACATTTCCCACTTCCAAGTCATTCGCTTCCGGCATTGGGAATACGTCACTTTCAATCCCCCTTGCCGCACTGAGGTAGACTATGCCTTGCAGTTTCTGTAATGCGTCGTCCACGTTCTCGACCGCTGACGATGGTCTAAGTCCTTCGAGTTCTTCGCCTGCCAGCTTCAAGGTTTCTGTTTCTGTATGGACAGTCAAGGACTTAGCCTCTAAGAAGCGGCGATCCTGAGAGACCTGGAATTCCCACAATAGGTCGATCGTTTCGTCCACGCTGAACCCTAGTAACAAGGGGGTTGACGCTCTGGATGTTCCGAGTACGTCCGCCGGGGAGCCCAGAGACGTAAGTGGACCATTCAAATTAAGAGAAGACAGTCGATTACGCCCTTGTAGTGTTTGCGATAAGAGCAATAGTGCCTGGATTGTCGTCGATTTCCCGGCTGAGTTGAACCCGCTGAAGATCGTGAGCGGAGCAAGGTCAATCGACAAGGATTCGAAGCACTTGAGATTCTGCAGACGGATTGATCTAATCAAAACTCCACCTCATCTACTAAAGACTTCACCCGCGCTACCATTTCCTCAATTAGAAAGAATCGCCCCTCTACCTGCCTCCTACTATTTGTCGAGTAGGTGATGGCGTGAATGAATTCCGGGTTTGCCAATAGAACATTTAGGCCATGTCTGACAGCTTCGAGACGATGGGGCCGATCCAGCAGTCCTGGCAAGACTACACTGCACACATCAAATAGGGCTATGTTCAAAACCGAGCGATTAGCACCTTCTGCGTAGCTTAAGGATTTGCGGAACGCATGACGTCCGAACAGCTCAAAATTGAATTTCATCGCATCATCAAATTTCCCAGCCAGTGAGCTTCGTTCGGTCTCGCTCATCCGATTCATCCTGTCTAGCGCCTCGGCTAGAAAACTATCCATGTCGCCAGAGCCGTATGCATGCCAACCAAGGATAGAGAATGCGCAAAACCGATTGATGGCTTCCCTGTCCCTCATTCGCTTCGCATCAAGGGAATTACCGGTTGCCTGTAGAAATAGTTGACTACTCGCGCGTTCTCGTAGCCAACGAGTCGCCGGGCCATTGTAAAGGCAATTTCTCATTTGCTGCCTAGAAAGCGGCACTCCGCTGTTGACCCGATCAAAGATGTCTAGCCTAGCTCGCTCGGGAGCTTTTGAATCCAAGATGTACAGGGTGAGTTGAGTATCCTCAACCCGCTCCTGCAACTTGAGATCGAGATGCTTATAGTCGAGTCCCTGCAACGGGTGCGGTGGAGCGTCCTCGGATACAGGAAAAGTCAGCTTGAACTCGTTGCCCAGGAAGCGCTTGAACGTAGTCAGGCGTTGCAGCCCATCAACTACAATTATCCTCCCGTCGGGAGCTTCCGCCACATAGAGCACTGGAAGCGGAATTCGCATTATGCAAGACTCGATCAGCCGTGACTGTTTATCTACCTGCCACACGAAATCTCTTTGAAACTCTGGATTCAAATCATAACGATCCGAATTGATCCGCTTCACCACCTCGGATACGGTTCTCTGATCCGTCCTTACGAAGACAGAATCTAACGGATATTCTCCCCAACCTGAAGACTGGCCCGCATCGATTCCCTCGGGATCTTCTGCATTTAATTGTGCGGGGGGTACGGTAGTGTCGGAGTCTCCGGATGAATCATTTAATTTCAGCAGACTCGCTAATGCTTCCCACTGAGGGGCGTCGGGTTCGGAATTTCCTGTTTCCCAAAGGGAGACCGTCGCTTGAGATATTCCGAGGCGCAAGGCTACCTCGGACTGGGTCAATCCGCGTGCGATTCTTCCCTCCCGAATGGATACGCTCTTAGAGTTCTGCTGCATGGATCTCCAAATCTGCCAGCGGCGCTGAAGGTATAGCCCCGATAGCGATGTGAGGGGCTCGACTCTAAGGTCTACAGGTTCAGTGTACTAGAGCTAGATGCGTGAATTCAAACCTGTCCTCCTGGACAAAGCGGAGTCAATGAGGGCTGGAATTCAGCTCTCTTTGAGAACGGGCGGGGTCTTTTTCGAGCGTTCCACGCTTAAAGCCTGCCGAATCGAGCCGCCGAGTCGGTCCCGATATGTCGGCATCGCGGACGTTTTCCTTGGCCTCGGAGCTGTCCGAGAGCATGGCAGACATTCCAGAGATTGAGATGTATCTGTTGCCAACAGCCCGTTGCGCTCATTCAGCGTGGTTTATTTGCCAAAAGCCGGGATTAGTATCGGCAAACGCCGCTTGGTGCGGAATCGCTGTTGCGTCTGGTTGGTCGCCGGTCCAGAAGCGAACGTGCAGGCACTTCGGTAGGTCCGGGCGGAAACCGGCCGGGGCTTTGGCGCGCGGCATTTCCCGGTTGACGTCTGGCTATCTCTTCGGTCCGCCCATTGGTATACTGGCAAAGTGACCACAACTGTCCTCGACTCCATCCCGAACGGTAGCCTCGCCGGGTCTTCCCCCAGTCAGAAGAGGGTCTTGCTGCTCAAGCCGCGCGGCTTCTGCGCCGGTGTTGTGCGCGCCATCGACATTGTCAAGATCGCTCTGGAGACCTTTGGCGCCCCCATCTACGTCCGACGCGAAATTGTGCATAACCGATATGTTGTGAACGAGTTAGCGGACAAGGGCGCGATTTTTGTTCATGAAATCGACGATGTGCCCGACGGCCAGAGAGTCATCTATTCGGCCCATGGCGTCTCGCCCGCGGTGCGCGAGCTGAGCAAGGGCCGCGGCCTCCGCGTCATCGACGCCACCTGTCCGCTGGTGACCAAGGTCCACATCGAGGCCGTCAAGTTCGCCAAGCAGGGCTACTCGCTGGTGCTCATCGGGCACCGCGACCACGACGAGATTGAGGGCACGCTGGGCGAGGCGCCCGAGGCCACCCAGGTGGTTTCGAACGTCGCCGAGGTTGCCCAGCTCCAGGTGCCCGACCCCAACCGCGTGGCTTATCTGACCCAGACCACGCTGAGCCTGGACGAGGCCCGCGACATCATCCACGCCCTCAAGGAGAAGTTTCCCAACATCGTCGGCCCCCACTCCCAGGACATCTGCTACGCCACGGAGAACCGCCAGGTCGCGGTCCGCAACGTAGCCCACAATGCCGGCCTGGTGCTGGTGGTCGGTTCGACCAACAGTTCCAACTCCAACCGCCTGGTCGAGGTCTCGCGCAATCTGGGCACCATCGGCTACCTCATTGACAACTCCCAGGCCATTGATCCCAAGTGGCTTGAGGGCGTCAGCACGGTCGCGGTCACGGCCGGAGCGTCAGCCCCCGAAGTTCTGGTCGAGGACGTGGTCAACTATTTGCGTCAAAACGGATTCTCCAGCGTCGAAGAAGTGGAAGTGATGCCGGAGAATGTGCGTTTCGGCCTGCCGCCGGAGATCGTGCAGGCCATCGGCAGCGCCGGCGGCGCGGAGACTGTGCCCGTGCGGTGAGGAGCTTTCCGGGCCCATGGGTAGCCTTCAAGTTCCTGGCCCCTGCAGTTCCTCGCCGGGGGGCGCCCTGGGTGGAGCACTGAAACTTCGTATTCAAGCTCAATCGGCTCGGAGCTGGAAGCTCATCGGCCACAGCCGTTTTTGGATCAATCCGGATCTCCGGGAAAGAAACTGAGGCGTTTCCAATCGCATGAACATTCAGCAAAGGAAGACGCAATCCGCGGCGCCCAGGTTCGGGCGGCTCGATGCGGACCTGGCCGACGTCGAAAGGGCCATCGTTCGCTCCCGGGAATTCCTGCTCTCTCAGCAGCATCCCGACGGGTATTGGTGCGGCGAACTGGAAGCCGATTCCATGCTCGAAGCCGACTACATCTTTCTGCACACCCTGCTCGAAAGCGGCGACCCCGGCCGCCTTCAACGCGCACTCACCGAGATGATGCGCTACCAGAACGAGGACGGCAGTTGGAGCATCTATCCCGGCGGCCCGGGCAACATCTCGCTTTCCGTCAAGTGCTACTCCTCGGCCAAGGTCATGGGCATCGGCGCCGGCGATCCCCGCCTGGCGAAGTGCCGCAAGTGGGTGCTGGAGCACGGCGGCGTGGTGGAGTGCAACACCTTCACCAAAATGTATCTCTGCTCGCTGGGCGAGTACGACTACGACGCGGTTCCGGCCATTCCGCCCGAGATCGTCCTGTTTCCGCGCTGGTTCTATTTCAATATCTACGAAATCTCTTCCTGGTCCCGGTCCATCCTCGTTCCCCTGGCCATCATGTATGCCCGAAAGCCCTTGAAGAGGATTCCGCCCGAGCAGGGCATCGACGAGCTATACGTCGGCGGTCGCGCCAACTCCCGGCTCCGCCTGCGCATGGATCGCAAATCCATCCTGTCCTGGCGCAATTTCTTCATCGTTCTCGACAGAATCCTGCATTTCGTCGAGGCGGTCCACATCCGCCCGCTGCGCACTCTGGCCCTCAAAAAGGCTGAAAAGTGGATGCTCGAGCGCCTGGAGATGACCGACGGCCTTGGCGCAATCTATCCGGCCATGCTCAACGCCATTATCGCCCTGCGCTGCCTGGGCTACTCCGAAGACGACCCGCAGGTGATCCGCGCACGGGACGAGTTTGAGAAGCTGGGCATCGAGCAACCGCCCAGCGAAGAGATGCCCGAGCCCACCTTCCGCATGCAGCCCTGCGTCTCGCCCGTCTGGGATACGGCGCAGGCCGTCTTCGCCCTGGGAGAGGCCGGCGTGTCGCGCTCCGACCCCCGCCTGCTCAAGGCCGCCGACTGGCTGCTCTCAAAGGAAGTCCGCCACAAGGGCGACTGGGCCGTCAAGGCCCCCAACACCGAGCCCGGCGGATGGTACTTCGAGTTCAACAACGAGTTTTATCCCGACACCGACGACACCGCTCAGGTGCTCCTGGCCCTCAACAAGGTGGACAACCCCCGTGAGCGCTATCAGCACCAGGTCGAGCAGCGCGCCATCGAGTGGGAATTCGCCATGCAGTGCCGCAATGGCGGCTGGGGCAGCTTTGACAAAGACAACACCAAGATGATCTTCCAGTACATCCCCTTCGCCGATCACAACGCCATGCTCGATCCCCCGACGGCCGACATTACGGGGAGAATTCTGGAGATGCTCGCCGCCTACGGCTACACCCGCGGCGACAAGCGGGTTGACAAGGCCATCAAGTTCATCCTCAGCGAACAGGAGCCGGACGGAAGCTGGTTCGGCCGCTGGGGCGTCAATTACATCTACGGGACCTTCCTCGTGCTGCGCGGCCTGGAAGCCGTCGGGTTCGATCATCTGGAACCCCAGGTTCAGCAGGGCGCCGAGTGGATTCGCATGGTGCAAAACCCCGACGGAGGGTGGGGCGAGACCTGCGGCAGCTACGACGATCCCAACATCCGCGGCGTGGGAGTGAGCACACCCTCGCAAACCGCCTGGGCTCTGCTGGCCTTGCTGGCCGCCGGCGACGATCGCTCCGACTCCATCGCCAAGGGCGTGCGCTGGCTTCTCACCCGGCAGCTCGCCGACGGCGGTTGGGACGAGTCCATGGGCGAGGGGCCGACTCGGCAGAATATCATCACCGGAACAGGCTTCCCCCGCGTCTTCTACCTGTCCTATGACATGTATCGCCAATACTTTCCGCTGCTGGCTCTCACCGGCTACCGGCGAACCATGGAACGAAAGAGCAGCTTTTAGCTTCTAGCTTTTGGCTGGAGAATTGATCGGTGCAAACGGCGCCTGGTCTTTAGCTGGAAGCTGGCGGCTAGGAGCTGTAGTTTTGGAACGCGCCGTTCTCGGCGCTGGAGGATGATCTAAATATGGCTATTCCCATCTCTCAGATGTGGACGGTTTCAACCTATGTGCTGAAGAAGAAGCTGGCCGGAAACAAGCGCTACCCGCTGGTGCTGATGCTGGAGCCGCTCTTCCGCTGCAACCTGGCCTGCGCCGGCTGCGGCAAGGTGCAATATCCCCCGCATATTCTCAAAAAGCAGCTCACGCCCGAAGAATGCTTTGCCGCGGTCGATGAGTGCGGCGCGCCCATGGTGTCCATTCCCGGGGGCGAACCGCTCCTCCATCCCCAGATCGTCGAGATCGTCAACGGCCTCATCGCCCGCAAGAAGTACATCTATCTCTGCACCAACGCGCTCGAACTCAAGCGGCGCCTGCCGGAGTTCACGCCCTCCAAGTACCTCACCTTCTCGGTCCACCTCGACGGGCAGCGCGAGCACCACGACTTCTCCGTCTGCCGCGAGGGCGGCTACGACATTGCGATCGAGGGCATCAAGGAGGCCGTGAAACGCGGCTTCCGCGTCACCACCAATGCCACCTTCTTCGATGGCACCAACCCCAACAGCGTCCGCGCCTTCTTTGACGAAGTGATGGGCATGGGCGTCGAGGGCATCGTGCTCTCGCCCGGCTACAGCTACGACAAGGCTCCTGACCAGAACCGCTTCATGGGCCGCGCCCGCGTGCGCCGCCTCTTCCGCGCCATCCTCTCCAACCGCAAGCCCACCTGGAAGTTCAACATGTCGCCCCTGTTCCTCGAATTCCTCATGGGCGACCGCAATTACGAGTGCATTCCCTGGGGCATGCCGGCCTTTAACATCTTCGGCTGGCAGAAGCCTTGCTACCTGCTCCAGGAAGGCTACGCGGACAGCTACAAGGAACTGCTCGAAACCACCGATTGGGAAAATTACGGCGTGCCCAGCGGAAATCCCAAATGCGCCAACTGCATGGTCAGTTGCGGCTACGAGGCGCCCGCCGTCATCGACGGATTCGGCTCATTGAAGGGCTTCTGGGGCATGGTGCGCGGCAATTTCAGCCTCTACAAGAACCAGCACGCGCTGAAACTGCTCAGCGAGCCCGCCCCCCACGGCCCGGCAACTCTCGTCAAGATCGAAGCACCCGCCCGCAGCCTTGAGGAGACCCGCGCATGACCGCTGAAGTGCTGAAATACACGTTGCAGCAGGTCGAGGCTCTGGAACTGGCTCCCGGCGCGGAGCATGAGAACCTCGAAGGCTGGATTCCGTCGCTGGCCAATGACGACGATCTGCGCCAGGCCCTGGAAAAGGCTCTCGACTATCGCGGCGATGTGACCCTTACGCTCAAGAGCGGCGAGCGCATCGAGGCCTTCATCTTCAACCGTCTCTCCGGCCCCACGCTGGCCGATTCTTTTGTGCAGTATTTCACTCCCAAGGCGCCGGAGAAGCGCAAGGTGAGCTACGCAGAAATAGCCCGCCTGGAGTTTACCGGCAAGGACCGCGCCGCCGGCAAGCACTGGGAAGACTGGCTCAAGGCCTACAGCGAAAAGAAGGCCGCCGGGGAAAAGAACATTGCGCTTGCGCCCGAGGCGCTGGAGTAGCCAGGGGGCATGGAACGGCCGGTGGTCTCGGGAGATGGGGAATGGAAGACGGCATCGAGGGTGAAGAGGATTCGGAGTTGTCGCCTCAAATGAAAGATGCCGCTGAGGAGGACAAAGTGCCGGGATTGATGCCTGAAGTTGGACACGCTCACGGCCCTCATGGCCACGGAAGCGGTATTCCCTGGCTCGATGTGATCGTCGGGTTCAGCGCCATCTTTATCTCCGTGGTATCGCTGGTCGTCTCCATCGAGCACGGCAAGACGATGGAAAAAATGGTGGATCAGAATCAGAAGATGGTCGAAGCCAGTACCATGCCGATTCTGATGATCTCCGGGAGCCAGTTCGATGGCGCCGGAAAGCCATTGTTCCGTAACGTGATCAGCAATGGCGGAGTCGGCCCGGCCATCATCGACCGCTTCGAGATTCGCTACAAGGGCGTTCTCTATTCCAACGAACCGGATCTGTTGCGCGCCTGCTGCGCCGCCGCCTTCCTCGAATCGAAGAAGAACGGGCACGCGCAGGTTTTCTATTCCAATGTCTCGGGTTTTATCCTTCCAGCTCGCGGAGAGATTGACGCCATCACCATCAAGCCGGTCCAGGATGGTCTCGATCTCTTCCATGAGCTTATTAAGGTTCACGATACCGACGACCTCACCTATCATGCCTGTTACTGCTCGGTTCTGAATGAGTGCTGGGAGACCGACTTCGACCATAAACGCCCGCAGCCGGTGAAGGAGTGCAAGGTTTCGCCGAACGAAAAGCTCTGGTAACTGACGAACGACTTATGAAGATATTCCTCACAGGCGCCACCGGATTTATAGGCCATCATGTAGCGCGGGCCCTGGCCGCCGAGGGCGCCAAGCTGCGCCTGCTGGTGCGCAAGACCAGCAACCTGGCCAACCTCGAAGGCATTCGCGGCGAGACTCATGTGGGCGACCTGGCCCAGCCTGAGTCCTATGGCCCGGCGCTTGCCGGCTGCGACGCCGTGGTCCACGTGGCCGCCGACTACCGGCTTTGGATTCGCGACCCCGAGGCCATGTACCGCGCCAATGTGGACGGCACCCGCGACCTGCTGCGGCAGGCCCGCGAAGCCGGCGTCAAGCGCGTCGTCTACACCTCCAGCGTGGCCACCATGCACTTCCGCCGCGACGGCCTGGTCATCAACGAGGACACTCCGGTCTCGCTCAGGGACATGGTCGGCCACTACAAGCGCTCGAAATTCCTGGCCGAGCAGCAGGCCATCGCCGCTGCCGAGGACGGCCAGCAGGTCATCATCCTGAACCCCACCAGCCCCATCGGCCCCAACGACCGCAAACCCACGCCCACCGGCCATATCGTTCTTGATTTTCTCAACCACAAGTTTCCGGCCTACATGGACACCGGGCTCAACCTGGTGGACGTGGCCGAGGTCGCCCGCACCCACGTCTCCGCCCTCACCAAGGGACAGAGCGGCCATCGCTACATCCTGGGCGGCGAAAATCTCACCCTCAAGCAGATTCTCGACAAGATGTCGGCCATCACCGGCATTCCCTCGCCGACGATGAAGATTCCCTTCGCCGTTGCGGCAACGTACGCCTTCTTCGAGGAGTGGATCACCGGCCGCATCCGAGGCCGCGAACCCAGGGCGACACTTGAAGAAGTGCGCATGGGCCGCAAGAAGATGTACGCCTCCAGCGCCCACGCGCAGCAGGAGCTGGGCTTCCGCATCCTGCCCGTTTACCCCGCCATGCGCTCCGCCATCGAGTGGTTCCGCGCCCATGGGTACGCGCCCTGATGCGGCAGGCGGGGCAAATCAAGACCAGAGTCGCCATCATCGCCGCCATGCCCGGCGAACTGAAGCCCCTCACCCGCGGCTGGCAGCATGAGCACTCCAACGCCGTCCATCTCTGGCGCTGGCGCTTTGATGAAGGTGAATGGGTCGCCGCCTGTGCCGGCGCCGGCATTCAAGCCGCCACCCGCGCCTTCGCCGAAGTCGAGAAATCCGGCCCCATCGACCAGGTCATCTCCGCCGGTTGGGCCGGCGCTCTCCGTGAAGAACTCGCCCCCGGTCACGCCTACACCATCTCCGAAGTAATCGATGCCCGCACCGGCGAGCGGTTTGAGGCTGCGGATGCGGCAGATGGAGCTCCCGATTCTCAAGCTCCAAACCTCACGCGTCCCGGGGGTAGGCTGGTCACTAGCCCCAAGGTCGCCGACGCCCGCGAGAAGCTGCGTCTCGCCCAAACCTACCAGGCCGCCCTGGTCGATATGGAAGCCTCAGCCATCGCACGCCTTGCGCAAATGCGAGGTATCCCCTTTTATTGCCTGAAAGGCGTCAGCGACGGATTCGGGGAGCAATTGCCCGACTTCAATCGCTTCCTCTCCTCAGACGGCAGCTTTCGCCTCGCTCCTTTTGTGGTTTTTTCCTTGCTCCGCCCCTGGCACTGGCCCGCCCTCGTGCGGATGGGCGAGAATAGCAAGAGGGCCGCAAAAGGCATGGCGGACTCCCTGCTCGATCTTCTGGACCCACGAGGTGAAATAAGGAAGCGCAATGGCGACCCAAATTTCAAACGCTGAAAGCCAGGCCCAATCGAGAATCCCCTCCACCATGCAGGCCGTGGTCTATCGCGGCGTCAACGACATGCGCGTTGAGACCGTTCCGGTGCCCGAGATCGGACCGGGGGAGTTGCTGGTCAAGGTGGCCACCTGCGGCATCTGTGGCACCGACCTCAAGAAAATTCACACCGGCTCGCACTCCGCGCCCCGCATCTTCGGCCATGAGATGGCCGGAACCATCGTGCGCGTGGGCCAGGGCGTCGCGCGCTTCAAGCTGGGCGAGCGGGTCATGGTCTTCCATCATGTGCCCTGCGGCGACTGCTACTACTGCCGCAAGCAGACTCCGGCGCAATGCACGCTCTACAAAAAAGTGGGTGTCACCGCCGGTTTCGAGCCCTCCGGCGGCGGTTTTGCCGAGTACATCCGGGTGATGGACTGGATTGTGGCCAGCCGCGGCGTGGTGCGGATTCCCGATAATGTCCCGTTTGAGCAAGCGGCTTTTGTGGAGCCGGTGAACACCGTTCTGAAGGGCGTCAAGCTGCTCAACCTGGCCCCTGACGACACCCTGCTGGTGATCGGCCAGGGACCCATCGGCCTGATGCACGCCGCCCTCGCCAGCCGCACCGGGGCCCGTGTGCTGACCTCCGATCTTTACCCCGAGCGCCACGCCCTCGCCGCCCGCTTCGGATTGCATCATCCGATCCATGCCGGCAGCGAGGATGTGGTGGAAAGGGTCTTTGCCGAAACCGAGGGCCGCGGCGCGGACGCCGTGGTTCTGGCCGTCGGCGGCAATGGGCTCATCAAAACAGCCATGGACGCGGTGCGGCCCGGTGGCCGGGTCATGCTCTTTGCCCAGACCCAGCACGGAGAGGCCCCCTTCGATCCCGGCGCGGTCTGCATGGACGAGAAGACCCTGCTCGGTTCCTACTCGTCCAACTTTGACATTCTCGACGAAGTCACCGATCTGGTCTTCGGCGGCTATCGCAACGGATTCGACCTCACTCAACTGATCTCCCACCGCTTCCCGCTCCAGCAGGCGGTGGCGGCCATCGAGATCGCATCGCACCCCAAGGCGGACTCCATGAAGATTATGATTGAGCCTGCCCAGGGGGCTGGGGCAGATTAGGAGAGACCTGATGGCGACAACCATGAAGGCCGCGGTCCTCCACGGACGCGAGGATATTCGCATTGAACGGGTGCCGGTTCCCGAGGCCGCGCCTGGAGAGCTGATTGTCAGCGTGGGCGCTGCGCTCACCTGCGGAACGGACCTGAAGGTCTTCCGCCGCGGCTACCATGCCCGCATGATCGTGCCTCCGGCGCTGTTTGGCCATGAACTGGCCGGGACGGTGGTCGAAGCCGGCGAGGGAGTCACGGGCTTTGCCACCGGCGACCGCGTGGTGGCCCTGAACTCCGCACCCTGCGGCGAATGCTACTTCTGCGCCCGCGGCCAGGAGAACCTCTGCGACGACCTGCTGTTCAACAACGGCGCCTATGCCGAGTTCATCCGCATTCCGGCCCGCATCGTGGCCAAGAATACACTGCATGTTCCGGACCATGTTCCCCTGGAACACGCGGCGCTCACCGAACCGCTGGCCTGCGCGGTGCACGGTTTCGAGGACTCCCGGCCCCGTCCCGGCGACACCGTGGCCATCATTGGCGGCGGCCCGCTGGGGTTGATGATTCTCCATGTTGCCGCTCTGGCGGGTTGCCACGTGATCGCCATCGTCAAGCACGACGGCCAGGTGGAGGCGGCGCGGCAGTTGGGCGCAAACCATGTGGTGCAAACCACAAACATTCGCAAGGCCATCCGCGAAACCCGCGCCCTGACCGAAAAGAATCGCGGCGTGGATATCGCCATCGAGGCTGTCGGCGTGCCCGAGGCCTGGGAAGAAGCCGTGGAAATGGTGCGCAAGGGCGGAACGGTGAATTTCTTTGGCGGCTGCGCCGTCGGAACTCACGTCACGCTCGACACCAATCGCATCCACTACAGCGACATCACCCTGCGAGCCACCTTCCACCACACTCCCGCCATCTGCCGCAAGGCCCTGGACCTGATCGCCAGCGGACGCTTCCAGGCGCAGGCTTTCATCACCGGCCACGCCCACCTCTACGAACTCAACCGCGTCTTTGAGAAGCTGATGAAGCGCAGCAGCGAAATCAAGACCGCCATTGTCCCCTGAGGCCAACCCATGACCACGGCAACTCAAGATTCGGACCATGGGACGCTGGACCAGGACACAGTGGACCGGGACGCGCTCTCCGAGCAGGAATTGCTGGTCCGCGGATGGGATGCGCTGCCCGCTTCCTATCGCATCCCCGAGGTGGCGCCCACCCTCGACGAGGCGCGCGCCTGGTGCCGCCGCCTGGCCGAGTCCCACTACGAGAACTTCCACGTCGCCTCCTGGTTCCTTCCCCCGGCGCTGCGCTCCCATTTCCACTCCATCTACGCCTATTGCCGCGTCTCGGACGACCTCGGCGACGAGGTTGGCTCCACGGCCTCGGCCCTCGCCCTGCTCAACCTTTGGGGCCGCGAACTCGACGCCTGCTACCAGGGCCACGCGCGCCATCCGGTCTTTGTGGCCCTGGCTGAGACCATTCGCGCCTGCTCCATCCCCAAGCAGCCCTTTGCCGACCTGCTGGTCGCCTTTCGCCAGGACCAGACCGTCACCCGCTTCGAAACCATGCGGGACGTGCTCGCCTACTGCCATTACTCGGCCAACCCCGTCGGCCGCCTGGTGCTCTACGCCTGCGGCGAGCAGAGCGAAGAGCATTTCCGCCTCTCTGACCTGACCTGTTCCGCGCTCCAGTTGGCCAACTTCTGGCAGGACGTGCGCGTGGACTTCGGCAAGAACCGCATCTATATTCCGCTCGAAGACATGCGCCGCTTTGGCGTTGGAGAAGAAACCATCGCGTCGGGCATCGCCACCCCCGAATTCCGCGCCCTGCTGCGCCACGAAGTGGACTATGCCCGCGCGCTCTTTTTTGAGGGCCTGCCGCTGATCGGCAAGGTCAACCGCGATCTGGCCCTCGACCTGGACCTGTTCAGCCGCGGCGGCCTGGAGATTCTGCGCGCCATCGAGCGCCAGGATTACGACGTGCTCTCTCGCCGTCCGGCCATCACCAAACGCACCAAGCTGGGCCTCGCCCTGCGCGCCGTCACCGGCAAGCTGTTGCCGTTTCTGCGCCTGGGGAGCCGGACTTGAGGGAAGACAGCTTGACCCCGGCAACCACCTTCGACCGCGTTACCTCCGCCCATCCCGGATTGGACCAGGCGTACGCTGCTTGCCGCGCCATCGCCCGGCGCGAGGCCAAGAACTTTTACTACGCATTCATCGCCCTTCCCACGCCGCGCCGCAACGCCATCTGCGCCATTTATGCCTTCATGCGCCAGGCCGACGACCTGGCCGACGACGAAACCCTGTCTCGCGAAGAGCGCCGCCGCCGTCTCGACGCCTGGCTGGCCCAATGGCGCTCCGCCTGCGCGGGCGGCGCTACCGCCGACCCCGTCTTTGTCGCCGTCCGCGATGCCACCGCCCGCTTTTCCATCCCCCTCGGCCTGCTCGACGAACTGGTCGCCGGAGTCACCATGGACCTTGATCGCCAGGCCAGCGGCGCGCCCGACACCTATCCCGCCTTTGCCGACCTCTACCGCTACTGCTACCTGGTGGCCTCGGTCGTGGGCCTGGTTTGCATCCGCATCTTCGGGTATTCTGACCCTCGCGCCGAAAAACTGGCCGAGGAAACCGGCATCGCCTTCCAACTCACCAACATCCTCCGCGACGTGGCCGAGGACGCGGAGCGCAACCGCGTTTATCTCCCGCTGGAAGACCTGGCGGCCCACAACGTCACGCTCGATTCGCTGCTCCATCGCGCGCCCGGCGCGCCGCCCTCGGCCGAAGAACGCGCCCTGCTCCAGGCCATCGCCCAGCGCGCTGAAACATTCTATAAATCGGCCGAACTGCTCTTGCCCCTGATCGACCGCGAGAGCCGCCCCGCCTTGTGGGTGCTGGTTTCCATCTACCATGGCCTGCTCAAGCGCATCGAAGGCGCGGAGTACGATGTGTTTTCGCGCCGCGCCAGCGTGCCCATGGCCCAGAAACTGGGCATCCTGGTGGTAGGCATGGCGCGCATGGGATTCGCCCGGCTGAGTGCCTGAGAGGACGACTTGCCTGGTATGGAGCAAGGTTCACACCATCTTTCCGAGAAAACCGTCACCGTCATCGGCGGCGGGGTAGCCGGCATGAGCGCGGCCTGCGCCCTGGCCGAGGCCGGGCTGCGCGTGCAACTGGTGGAGCGGCGCGGCTACCTGGGCGGGCGCGCCAGTTCCTACCTCCACCCCGGCGTCAACGAGGTCATCGACAACTGCCAGCACGTGCTCTTCGGCTGCTGCACCAATCTCACCGGCTTCTACCGCCGCATCGGGGTCGAGAACCGCATTCACTGGACCAGCGACATGACCATGATCGAGCCCGGCGGCCGCTGTTCGCCGCTGGGCCCGTCAAGGCTCGGCCCATTTGAGTTGCCCGCGCCGCTCCATGCGCTGCCCAAGCTTCTTTTGGCGAGCGCTTTCACCCTTGCCGACAAGTTCGCATTGGCCCGGGCCTTCAGCGCGCTGATGCGGCCAGCGCCGCACAATTCCACCGAAACCCTGGGCGCGTGGCTCCAGCGCAAGGGCCAAACCCAGGGCGCGCTCAACCGCTTCTGGCGCCTGGTCATCGCCAGTGCCCTCAACGCCGACATCGACTCCATCGCGCTGCCCTATGCCGCCAAGGTCATCCGCGAACTGTTCATGAACTCGGCTTTTGCGGGCAGCATGGGCATGAGCACGGTTCCTCTCAGCCAGCTCTACGCCGGCGCCGCGGAGTTTCTCGCTGAGCGCCGGTCGAGCGTCGAGTTCAACTGCAACGTCGAAGCTGCGGAGTGGGACGAGGAGAGCGCGCAATGGACGCTCATCACCTCAGCCGGCCCACTGATGTCGGGATTGCTGGTGCTAGCGCTGCCCTTTGAAGCCACCGCCAGGCTGCTGCCGCACCTGCCCCCGGCTCCCGGCGCCGACGCGCTCGCCCAGCAGCTTGAACGCCACCGGCATTGGCCCATCTGCAGCGTCCATCTCTGGTTCGACCGTGAAATCACCCCGCTCGATCACGCCGTCCTGCTGGACCGCGAGATTCACTGGATGTACAACAAGAGCCGCCTCCAGCCCTGGCGCAAGGGGAAGGGAAGTTATGTGGAACTGGTCGTCAGCGCCTCGCGCTCCTTCGCGGCCCTCGAACGCAAGGAGGCGATCGCCTTGGCGACGAGCGAACTGGCCGAGTTCTTTCCCGCCGCAGCCGCGGCGAAGTTGGAAAAGGCCGCGTTGATCAAGGAGGTTCGGGCCACCTTCGGCGTGCCGCCGGGAATCGATAGCGCAAGACCGACCTCCGCTTCACCGTGGCCTAATTGCTACCTGGCCGGCGACTGGACCGCGACCGGCTGGCCCTCCACCATGGAGAGCGCCGCCCGCTCCGGCCACCTGGCCGCGGAAGCCGTCTGCGACGCAATTGGCGAGCAGCGGGGTTTCCTCGAGCCTGACCTCAAGCCGCAAGGGCTGATGCGATGGTTGGGCTAAAAACTGATCCCTGATCCCTGACCCCTGATCCCTGCCTTTTCAGTGCGCCAGCAGGTAAACCCCGATGCAAACCAGCACGGCCGAGGCCCAGCGCCGGCGGTCCACATTCTCTTTCAGGAAAATCTTGCCGGCGATGGCGTTGGTGACCAGCGTCAGCGAGGCCGAGGCGGGCGCCACCAGGCTCAGGTTCAGGTGATTCAGCGCGAACAGCAGCGAGAAAAAGGCCAGCGCCAGAAAGCTCACCCCGGCGAAAAAGAGCGGGCAGGTGACCACGGCGCGTATGGCGCCCTTCATGCCCGAATGGGCGCGAATCTCGTCCAGGTCGCCGATGGACTTCATGGCCGCGGCGGTCAGCACTTCGCCGGTGGTCGAGGTCAGCACCACGGCGGCGATCATGGCCGTGGCCGCCCACACTCCAGGCTGCGCGTCAGGGTAGGGAATCGTCATCGCGCCCGTTCCTCCTGAAGTTCGTTCTCGGGGAGTTCCGCCGTGGGCGCTTTCGATGCGGTGAGCGCCTCTGGCCCGGCTTCCGGCCTTTCCGTGAGCGACGGGCCCCGCGCCACAAAACCCACGCCCAGGGTAATCAGCAGGATTCCCGCCCAGCGTTCGAGCGAGATCGGCTCCTGCAGCCAGAAGCGCGAAAGCAGCGCCACGATCACGTTGCCGAAGGCCGTCGCCGGCAGCACAAAGGTCAGGTCGGCCCAGGAAAGCGCGGTCAGATAGCTGGCGAAAAAGCCGATCAGCAGCGCGATGCCCACCGCGATCCAGGGCGTGAAGACCGCCCCAATCAGCGTCGCGGGGTGGGCCAGCGTGATCGCGGGCAGGCGGGTCATCCCCCGCGACAGGCAAGTGTCGCCCAGTGGAGCCGAGACGGCCACAAATCCCAGGATCATGTATTGTCGCGGCAAAAGTCTTGCTTGAGCCATTTGCTTTTTTTGAGTCCTCAGTATCAGTCCAAAAGAATCGAGGGCGGACGCCATGGCGCCGCCCTCGCGGTGTGATGTCGTGGCGGCGGTTAGACGCCGGCGCCGACCGGAGCGGGCGGATCGGCCTGGTGGCCGCGCGCCTCCTTCACCATCTTGTTGCGTTGCGCGCGCAGCTTGAGGAACGATTTGGCCTCGACGTAGAGACGCGCCAGATCGCGATTCAGAAGCGCTTTCCAGACCACGCGGAAAGCCGCCTTGGGCCGGAAGAAGTATTCGTCATAGAAGCGGTGCACCATTTCCAGCACGTAGTCGGCGGGCAGGCCAGGATACTCGATGTGCGCCAATTGGTGGCCGCCCTCATCGCTCAT
>Ga0182014_10003554_pt1 | contig 18606 bp, 20 predicted proteins | sample 612S2DmetaG_FD_120489 | JGI IMG/M metagenome (GOLD analysis project Ga0182014, IMG submission 120489) | Permafrost microbial communities from Stordalen Mire, Sweden - 612S2D metaG | ecosystem: Environmental > Terrestrial > Soil > Wetlands > Permafrost | place: Sweden: Stordalen | collected... | reverse complement strand
CGCGGTGTTGATCGTGCTCGGCCTGCCTTTCCTGGGAATCAACTGGGGTTTCCCCGACGATCGCGTGCTACCGGTCTCCGCGTCGGCGCATCAGGTCGGTGATCGGATGCGCGCGGGCTTCGCCGATAACTCCCAGACCGCGGTGACCATTGTGATACCCGACGCCGACGGTCTGACACCGACCGACTTCGAGCGCTATGCCGCCGAGCTTTCGCGGGTTGTCGACGTCACGGCGGTCAGTGTGCCCACAGGCGCCTTCGTCGGCGGCGCGAAGATCGGGCCGCCGGTGGCTGCCACCGCAGTAAATGCCGGCAGCGCCTTCCTGACGGTCGGTAGCACTGCACCGTTGTTCTCTGCGGCGTCGCAGGAGCAGCTGGAACGATTGCGTGACATCGCGACGCCGGGCGGTCGTCCCGTCGCGTTCACCGGCCAGGCCCAGGTCAACCGCGACAGTGTCGGCGCCATCACCTCACTCCTGCCGCTGGTGCTGACGGTCATCGCGGGTATCACCTTCGTGCTGCTGTTCATGCTGACCGGCAGCGTCGTCCTGCCGGTCAAAGCCGTCATCCTCAATGTGATTTCGCTGACGGCCACATTTGGTGCATTGGTGTGGATCTTTCAAGACGGGCATCTGGGCGCGTTGGGAACCACGGCCACCGGCACGCTGGTGGCCAATATGCCGGTACTACTGTTCTGCATCGCCTTCGGACTGTCCATGGACTACGAGGTGTTCCTGATCGCCCGGATCCGCGAATTCTGGCTGGCAAGCGACCGCACCGGTGCCGACAACGACGAAAGCGTCGCACTGGGTCTTGCCCATACCGGCCGGGTCGTCACGGCCGCGGCCATGGTCATGTCGATCTCGTTCGCCGGCCTGATCGCCGCGCAGGTGTCCTTTATGCGGATGTTCGGGTTGGGTCTGACACTGGCCGTCGTGGTAGACGCCACCCTGGTCCGGACGGTGCTGGTGCCCGCGTTCATGCACATCCTCGGACGATGGAATTGGTGGGCACCGGCACCCCTGGCCCGCCTGCATAGACGCATCGGTATCAGCGAATCCGCCGCCGTGAAAAGCGCTGGTCAGAAGCTCGACTAAATTCTCCTCGTCGTCGACCCATCCGAACCGCTCCGGGCGACGAATGCCATACGCACGCGCAGACCACGACGTGGGCGGACCCGCGCCGTGACTGTGAGACCAACGATGTGGGCAATCGAGGAGCGCTGAGGTGCAGTTGAAAAGTGGTGACCGCCTGGCGTCGGCGCTAGTTCCGGCGCACCAGCGCACGCGTGAGCATCGAAACCATCCCCTTACCGTCGTGCCCGCCAGCCTGCGTGCGGACATACGAGATTTAGTGCGGGCCCACCTCTCCGACTTCGTGACCACTCAGTGCCTCGCCGAACTTGCCGGTGCCAAGGTTGACGTCGCGGGGGCGGTGCTGTCCGGCTTCGTGGACGGCGGTAAGTACGTGCGATCCACGTTCATGTACCTGGGCTGGTTGTGTGGTGCGCAGGAGGACGAGGCGGCACTGCGCGCGTCGGCCAGCCTCGAGCTTTTTCACGCCTTTGCTCTCATGCAAGACGATGTGATGGACGAATCCCCATTGCGCCGCGGGCGGCCGTCCGCACACGTCGCACTCGGTCAGTGGCACCGCGCGCACGGGTTCTCCGGCTCGTCGGACCGATTCGGTGAGTCGACGGCCGTCCTGCTCGGCGACCTGTGCCTGGTATGGGCATCGAAGATGCTTCGCGAAAGTGGTGTTGCGGCAGAAGCGCTCGCGCGGGTGTGGCCGCGCTACGACGATATGCGCATCGAGTTGGCCATCGGTCAGTTCGCCGATCTGGTCAATGACTCCCAGGCTTTCCCGACGCTCGACGCGGTGCTCGACGTGTTGAGGAGAAAATCGGGCAACTACACGGTCCGCCGACCTCTGGAGCTCGGAGCGGCGATGGCCGGCTGCGCACCAGAGGTTATCGACGCGCTCGGCAGGTACGGTGCCGCGATCGGCGAGGCTTTTCAGCTGCGGGACGACCTCCTCGGAGTGTTCGGTTCGCCGACGGTGACCGGCAAATCAGTCGGCACCGATCTGTCAGCGCAGAAGGCCACCAGCGTGGTCGTCGCCGCGCATCAGCTGGCCGATGCCGGACTGCGGCGCCAGCTCGCGGAACTGATGAGCACCCCTGCGCTGGGTCCCGACGAGGTCGAACGGTGGCGAACCCTGATCACTGTCAGCGGCGCGGTGCAGCGGATCGAGCAGCTTATCGACGATCGGGTGGCCGAGGCGCTGGGCTGCCTGGCCACTGCCGGGATTCCTGAAATAGCCGGCGCTGCACTGGAAGACATGGCAGTCGTCTGCACACAGAGGGCAGCGTGATGCGCACCGTGGACGGAAGGACCGACCGGGTCGTCATCGTCGGCGCCGGGCTGTCCGGGTTGTCCGCGGCGTTGCATTTGGCGGGACGCGGTCGCAACGTCACCGTGGTCGAACGCGGCGATCATCCCGGTGGCCGGGTCGGGCGTACCGATATCGCCGGCTATCGCCTCGATACCGGACCGACGGTGCTGACCATGCCCGACATCATCGACCAGGCCTTCAGAGCGGTCGGCGAAACCTTGACCGCCCGCCTCGAACTGCTGCCGGTGCACCCGGCCTATCACGCGATGTTCGCCGACGGCAGCACGCTAGAGGTGCACACCGACGCGACGGCAATGCTCACCGAGATCGAGCGGTTCGCCGGACGCCGGGAGGCCGACGCCTACCTGGAGCTTCGTTCTTGGTTGACCAAGCTGTACCGCACTGAATTTGACGGGTTTATCGGCGCCAACTTCGACTCACCTTTGTCTTTGGTGACACCGCAGCTGGCCCGCCTCGTCGCGATGGGCGGATTTCGCCGCTGGGAGAAGGTGGTGCGCCGGTTCCTGAACGACGAGCGGCTGCTGCGGGTGTTCACCTTCCAGGCGCTCTATGCGGGCGTCCCCCCGCAGAGCGCGCTGGCGGTCTACGCGGTGATCGCCTACATGGACACCATCGCCGGGGTGTACTTTCCGCGCGGTGGGATGCGGGCATTGCCCGATGCGATGGCCGCTGCCGCCGTCGATGCCGGGGTGGAATTCGTCTACGGAGCAACGGTTTCCGAACTCGAGTGGAACGGGTCGAGGGTCACCGCGGTGCTTACGGCGGCGGGCCATCGGGTTCCCGCCGACGCCGTGGTGCTGACCACCGAGCTTCCGGACACTTATCAACTGCTGCGCCGGACACCGCGACGACTGCTGCGGCTGCGGCCGGCCCCTTCGGCCGTCGTCGCCCACGTCGGGTGCCGCAAGCTCGATGATCGAGTCGGTCACCACACCATTGTGTTCGGCGAAGCCTGGCAACAGACCTTCCGCGACATCATCGACGAGGGGCGCGTCATGGCGGACCCGTCGTTACTGGTGACCCGACCGACTGCCAGTGACCCGAGTCTGGCGCCGCCCGGTCGTGATCTGCTCTACATCCTGGCGCCTGCACCGAATACCGAAGTGGGAAAGGTGAATTGGGACGCCACCTCGCCAGCCTACGTCGAGCAGATGCTGGGTGCGGTTACGGCGCGGCTGCCCCAACTCGGTGATGACGCCGAAGTGCTATCCGTGGTGACGCCCACCGACTGGGCCCGTCAGGGCATGGCAGCGGGCACCCCGTTCGCGTTGGCGCACAACTTCAGCCAGACCGGTCCGTTCCGGCCGGCCAACACCGTGCGCGGCGTGGACAACGTGGTTCTCGCCGGCTCTTCGACGGTGCCCGGGGTGGGCGTGCCGACCGCAGTCATTTCAGGCCGCCTTGCAGCCGACCGGATCACCGGAGTGTCGGCACGACAGCCTCAGGAGGTCCAACAGCGATGATCGGCTCCGAACTCGATGCCGCCGGCGTTGGTGACCCGTCGTTGCGCGACGCGTACCGGCGGTGTCGCGCGATCAATGCCCGCGCCGGCAAGACCTTCTTCCTTGCCACCCGATTGCTGGCGCCCAGGCAGCGACCCGCGGTGCACGCGCTCTACGGTTTCGCCCGGCGCGCCGATGACATTCTCGACGACTTCGATGCCCCGGGCGATGTCGAAGTGCGTGCGGGGCAGCTCCAGCAGCTATCCACGCGCCTGTTCAACAGCTTGGTGGAAGGCCACCCGTGTGGCGACGACCCCACATTGACGGCGGTCGTCCACACCGCACGCAAGTACGACATCGGGTGGGCCCTGTTCGACGACTTCCTGGCCTCGATGCGGATGGACCTCACCGTCTCCGACTACCCGGACCGCATCGCGCTCGAGCGCTACATGTACGGCTCGGCGGAAGTGATCGGACTGCAAATGCTGCCGATTCTGGGCGCCGTCGGCCCGCGGGAGGACGTCGCGCCGTACGCCGCCGCGCTCGGCACAGCATTTCAGCTCACCAACTTCATCAGGGATGTCGACGAAGACCTGCGGCGCGGCCGGGTGTATCTACCCGCAGACGAACTGGCCGTGCATAGCGTTGACCGGGACGTGCTGGGCTGGTGTCAAACCAATCGGCGCACCGATTCCCGCGTGCGTCGGGCGCTGGTCGAGCAACACGAGATCGCACGCGGGGTCTACGAGCGGGCCCGACCCGGCATCGAGATGCTGATCCCGGCGTCGCGTCCGTGTGTCGCGGCGGCCCTGACGCTGTACTCAGGGATCCTGCAACGGATCGAGGAGATCGATTTCGAGATCTTCAGTCAGCGCGCCAGCGTCGGTAAGCCCCGGCGACTCGCCGTCGCTGCCACGAGCATCGCCCGGGCCTGGGGTGCGCGGCTGTCGGACGGGAGTAGGTGAGCGTGGATCGGTTGCAGTACCTGATCGTATTGGGCGCCTGTCTGCTCATCACCGCGCCACTGGAGCTGTTCGGCAGCGGCGTCTACCGGCAGTCCGGCCGCGCGGTGGCCGCCATAGTGCCCGTCGCCGTGGTGTACCTGATCTGGGATGGCATTGCCGTCGCCGCGCACGTGTGGTCGTTCAACCCGCGCTATGTCCTAGGCGTGGTCGCACCCGGTGGCCTGCCGGTGGAGGAAGTGTTGTTCTTCGTGGTAATTCCGCTGTGCGGGTTGCTCACCTACTCCGCCGTCGACTCGCTGCTGTCGGTGCTCCGGCGTCGCGTCGCGGGGGTCAAACGGCGGTGAGCGGCGTCGGCTATACGGTCCCGGCGGTGGTGGCGGTAGTTGGGGTCTGCGCACTCGAATTCGGGGTTTTGCGCACCGGACTGTTCCGCCGTCCGGCGTACTGGATTTCCATGGTGATCGTGATCGGCTTTCAGATCCTCGTCGACGGTTGGCTGACCAAACTCAGTGCGCCCATCGTCATTTACGACGATCGGCAGACACTCGGCATCCGGTTCCCGTTCGACATTCCGTTCGAGGATTTCTTCTTCGGTTTCGCGCTGGTCACCGCCGTGCTCCTGCTGTGGGAGCGCCGCAGGCACCGGCTCGCGGTTTCGGAGCCGCGATGAAAGAGACGGATCGGCGCCGCGTGACACTGCCGGCACCGCCGGGCCTGACTGACTCAAATGCCCTGGCGCAGAAGCCCCGCGTGGTCGTCGTCGGTGCGGGAATCGCCGGAATGGCCGCCACCGCCGGACTCAGCGAGCGGGGAGTCAGTGTCGACGTCGTGGAAGCGCGCGACTACCTCGGTGGCCGGGTGGGCGGATGGCCCGAAGCTCTGTCTGACGGCTCCGCCGCGGCCATGAACCGCGGTTTTCACGCTTTCTTCCGCCAGTACTACAACCTACGGTCGTTGCTGCGCCGCGCGGACCCCCAACTGTCCGCACTCACCGCGGTCGATGACTACCCGTTGATCGATGCGCTGGGTCGTCACGACACGTTCCGCGGGCTGCCGCGCACCCCACCGCTGAACGCGCTGGCTTTTGCGATGCGCAGTCCGACGTTCCGGGTGCGCGACCTGGTTCGGCTCGACGCTAAGGCCGCCGCACCGCTGGCCACGGTCTCGGTGCCGCAGACGTACTACGATCTCGACGACAGGGATGCCGCAACATTTCTGCGGGACATCAACTTCCCCGACGCGGCGCGGCATCTGGCGTTCGAGGTGTTCGCCCGCAGCTTCTTCGCCAGGCCGGAGTACCTGTCGGCGGGTGAGCTGGCGACGATGTTCCACATCTACTTCCTCGGCTCCAGCGAAGGACTGACTTTCGACGTCGCCAATGCGAATTTCGATGTCGGACTGTGGAATCCGCTGCGAAAGTACCTGGAGGGCAACGGTGTACGGTTCCACACCGGACTGACGGTCGATGGCGTCTCGTCGGCCTCCGAGGTACGGGTGCACTGCGGTGCCGATAGGGAATTCACCGCGGACGCAGTGGTGCTGGCAACCGATGTGGCCGGGTTGCAGCACATTGTCGAAGGATCAAGCGGCGTCGAAGGATCAACCGGCCTCGGTGACGACGAATGGCGACGCCGAGTCGCCGATCTGCACACCGCACCGCCGTTCGTCGTATTGCGGTTGTGGCTGGACCGTCCCGTGCGCTCCGAGCGAGCCGCATTTGTTGGGACAGGCGGCCGTCCGCCCCTGGACAATGTCAGTGTGCTTGAGCGTTACGAGCGCGAAGCGGCGCAATGGGCCGCTCGCACCGGGGGTTCCGTGGTGGAGCTGCACGCCTACTCGGTGACCGATGCCGACGACGTTGTGCGCGACGCACTGGTGGCACGCATGAACGAGTTGTATCCGGAAACCGTCGGCGCGACGATCGTCGACGAACGCCTGCTGCGCCGCGCGGATTGCCCGCGGTTCGCACCGGGCGACTTCGCCCGCCGGCCCACCGTACAAACACCGGATCCGCGAATAGTGCTGGCCGGAGACGGAATACGCATTGATCTGCCGGTGGCATTGATGGAACGCGCGGCGACCACCGGGTGGGTGGCGGCCAACCATCTGCTCAGCGGGTTTGGCCTGGCCGGACACGCGGTGCACACCGTGCCCAATCGCGGCCGCTCGGCGCTGCTGCGGCGGCTGGCTACCCGGGCGGGAGGCGAGCGTCGATGAGCGTGTTGTCGGAACTGCGCATCAGGGCGGCTAAAGCCTGGCCCTTTCACATACTTCCGCCGATCGACGGGTCGACGCGGGCGCCTACTTACCGAGAGGCCAACCCGGCGGTGATCCGATCGGCGGTTGCGCGCGCGCAGCGCCGCCGAGGCGGCAATTGGTACGCCTTCGCCGCGAGTTCGCAGATCGCCGCCAAGGCCTGGGGCACGACGGTGGCGGGGGTCCAGATCGTCGCTTGGCGCGGAGCCGACGGGGGATTGCTCGTTGCTCCGCGTGCCTGTCCGCATTTGGGCGCGGACTTGTCCACCGCGCCGGTCGAGTGCGGGACGTTGGTGTGCCCGTGGCACGGTCTGCGGCTGTCGGACCGACGCCACGGCACGTGGCAGCCATTCCCTGCCCATGACGACGGCGTGTTGTGCTGGGCGCGGCTGGATGCTATCGGCGGCGAGGCTCCGACCGATGTGCCGATCTCATCTCCGCGACCGGGGGAGCCCCGGTTAGCGGCGGTGTCTCGCCTGGAAGGTGTCTGTGAGCCTTGCGATATCCTCACCAACAGGCTGGACCCGTGGCACGGCGCGTGGTTTCACCCGCATTCCTTCACCCGACTTGAGGTGCTCAGCGCACCCGCCGCCGACGATGAACTGCCCGATGAGCTCGACCACTTCCTCGTTGCGGTGACGTTTCGGATGGGCCGACTTGGCGTCCCGGTCATCGCCGAGTTCACGAGTCCCGGCCCGCGGACGGTCGTCATGCGCATCATCGACGGCGAGGGCCAGGGCAGTGTCGTCGAGACACACTGCACCCCAGTGGGATATAGCCGTGACGGCTTGCCGATGACGGCCGTTGTGGAAGCCGTTATCGCACACTCCGATCGACCACACTTTGGTAAGGCGCTGATCGCAGCCTCGGTGATCAAACCCCTGATGAGACGGTCGGCAACGCGCTTGTGGCGCGACGACTTGCGCTATGCCGAGCGTCTTTTCGAGCTGAGGTCCTAATTCCCCCGCCCGAACCGCGCAGCGTCGAGCAGCGGGACCTGCTCGGCCGCCCACGGGCTGACCCCCCAGCCGAAACTCGCCGCCGCGCGCAGCTCACCCCAAGGTACCCACGCGAAGGCCATGATCTCCGTGGGATCGGCGTTTACCGTCCCGACGGCACGGCCACAGAACACCGGGCAGATTTCGTTCTCCACCACACCGTCGGATCCGACCGCGTGGTAGCGGAATTTTGGGAGCACACAACGCAATTCTGCGATGCGCAGGCCCAACTCCTGGCGTGCGCGGCGCACGACCGCGTCAGCTACCGCTTCGTCGGGCGCCGGGTGCCCGCAGAAGGAGTTGGTCCACACGCCAGGAAAGGTGCGCTTGCCCAGTGCCCGTCGGGTCAATAGCACCCGGCCAGCATCGTCAAAGAGGTAACAGGAGAACGCGAGATGCAGTGGAGTCGAATGATGATGGACTTCGGACTTGGGCGCCGTGCCTATGCTTCGACCTTCTTCGTCGAGAAGAACAACCATCTCTTGACGGCTGACGGAATTCATGTACACCACCGCGGTATCGCCCTTACGGATAGGAGAACGTCTACTCAATGCTAGGAAGGTATTCGTTACCGACGCAGCTTCGGATTGGTGGAAGCGACGATATGCGCCGGGGTCGGCGATGGCGGTAGTGCTGGCGTACACATCCCCGGCTATTGGTCACCTCTTTCCGTTCTGTGCACTGCTCACCGAGCTGGCCTCGCGTGGACACCGGGTCCATGTCCGTACCCTCCACGCCGGGGTGGACCTATGCCGCCAGTTGGGTTTTACGGCGGAGCGTGTCGACCCCCGCATCGAGTCCCTGCAGAGCCGGGACTGGACCACCGGTAGTGCGTTGCGAGTGGTCAGCAAAACAATCGAGGTATTGGCGCGTCGGGCCGCTATCGAGGTGGCCGACCTTGATGGCGCTATACGCCGCGTCAACCCCGATGTGGTGCTGGTCGACGCGAACTGCTGGGGGGCAATTTCGGCTGCGGAGACTCAGCAGATTCCCTGGCTCGTCTTCAGTCCCTTCATCCCCTACCTAGACAGTCCGGGATCACCACCGTTCGGGCCCGGAGCTCCGCCCCGACCGGGCTGGGCCGGCAGGGTCCGTGACTCCGGCATGCGGGCGGTGACCGCTGCAATTTTTGATCGGCCCCTCCGTGCAGGCATCAACCCCGTCCGTGCCGCACTCGGACTCGCGCCGGTGCGCTCCGCGGACGAGTTGCTGCGCCGCGCCCCGGGAGTCCTCGTCGCCACCGGCAAACCGTTCGAGTACGCGCACACCGAGTGGGGTGAGTCGGTCCACCTGATCGGCCCGGCGATATTCGAACCACCGTCGCAAGGACCTCCCGGGTGGCTCGACGACATCGACCTACCTGTGGTTCTGGTGACGACGTCGTCTGTGCGGCAGCGTGATACGGCACTGGTGCACACTGCGCTACGCGCCCTTGGCGGCGAGCCCGTGCACATCGTCGCAACACACCCGGCCGGAGCCAGCGGTATCGATACGAGCCCTTATCGGCACGCGACTTTGACGGGATTCATACCGCATTCGGCGGTTCTGGACCGCGCGATCTGCGTGGTGACGCACGGCGGAATGGGGATCACCCAAAAGGCGCTCAGCCGTGGAATACCGGTGTGTGCCGTGCCGTTCGGCCGTGACCAGTTTGAGGTAGCCCGCCGGGTGGAGATCGCCGAGGCTGGCACCCGGTTACCCGCTGGCAGACTGACCGTTCGACGCTTGCGGCAGAAGGTCTTGTCCGCGATGACGATGACTACCGGAGCGGAAGCCGTCGCCGCCGGGTTTGCCGCCAATGGCGGCATGCGCCACGGTGCAAACGTTGTTGAACGGCAACTCGGTGTGCCGTCTCGGCGGCACCGCACCTAGACGCAACGGTCGGCGATCAGACCACGCCGAGATAGCCCATCAACGCAGCGCCGCCGACGATAATCAGTGGATTGGTCTTGGTTAATACGAAGATCAGCGTGCAAACTGCGGTGAGGACATAGGCCCGCCAGTCGTGATCAGCGGCCCTGCTCATCACCAGCGAGGTGGCCAGTATCAAGCCCACGGTGAGCGGCGCGAATCCCTTCTCGACGGCATGTCGTAACCGAGACTTTTGCGCCCTCTGCCAGAAGCGGGTGAGGACATATACCAGGGCAGCTGCCGGGATAATCATGGCCGCGGTGGCGGCGATTCCCCCAAGTATGCCTGCGGAAACCCCCCCGACCGTCAGCCCCGCGGCATAGCCGACGAGCGTGACAATCAGAATGCTGGGTCCCGGTGCGGCTTGAGAAATGGAAAAGATATCGGCGAATTGGGAGTTAGTCAGCCAATGCTCCCCACTCACCGCCTCCAAATGCATTTGCGGCAGGATCGCATTCCCGCCGCCGATCGAGAGCAACGACAACGTGCCGAACATCGCCAACAGGTGGACATAGGCCCTCATGCGGCCTGCTTTCTCGGCCACGCCCAGACCAGGCTCAGTGGAGCGAGGACGGCGAGGGTGATCGGAAGCGGCCACCTTACGAGGCCACTCAGGACGAAGCTGGCGAGGAATAGCAGTACCGGGACAACCCCGGTCAAGCATTTTTGGCCGGTTTTGATGACCATCGCGAGCGTGAGCGCAACTGCGGCCGCTGAAGCTCCGTGAAGTGCGCCCTTCAACGCCGGAACTTCCTTGAACCGAAAATATAGGTAACCCATCGTCAATATGAAAAGCACAGGCATGAGACAAAGGCCGAATAACGCCGCGATCGCACCCGGAATGCCGCCCATATTGGTGCCGACGAAGACCGCCATGTTGACCTGATTTGCGCCGGGCAGGATGCGGCACATTGTCATGGCACTGAGAAACTCTTCCTCTTCCATCCAACGTTTGTCGACCACCAGGACTTGCCGGGACCAAGCGGACAGCCCGCCGCCAAACGAGGCAAGGGCAATGTGATTGAACGTCCACGCCAGCTCGAATAGCGACACCTTCTGGCGCGGCGGGTCCATCTCACTCATGAACAAGATCGGGATCGTGCGGAAAGTCCGTCTCGAGATGCTGGGACGGATCGAGTGGATCCGGGGGATCGTAGTGGTGGGACAGGTCCCAGTCGGTGTCGAACGTTTCGCGCAACCGCGCCAAGACGCTCGGATCGGTGATCGTGATGCCGAGCTCGCGGCGCAAATCGAATGCACTGCGGTCGATATTCATCGAACCCAGCAGTGCGCGCTCGTCATCCACGATGAGCAGTTTTGCGTGGACCCGTAAGTTCTTCTGCTTGTGCACCTTGACGCCGCCGAAGCGTCTCAATGTGCGCAGTGACGCGAATGTATCGAGAACATCCCAATCGCTGATCCCGTGCCGGCCGCCGCACAGAACGTGCACTTTGACGCCGCGTTCCGCGGCGGCCGCGATGCGATCGAGAATCACCGCGTCGACGTACTTGGGGTGCTGAACATCGAGTCGGTGTTGGGCCGTGTCGATGAAATTGGCCATGTGTAACCGTGAATTCGAGTTGCTCCACAGCAGGCCTTCGTAAGCGGCGGGAGTCGCGTCGCGCTGCTCCCAGTCGATATCGAACACTTCGATGATCTGGGCGACGTGCTGGGGGTCACGCGTGATGATGCCGTAGTCGCGGGTGCGCGAAAAATATTTAAGGTTGAGATTGAAGGTGGCCACCATGGCCGCCTTTTCGTCCACGACGATTGATTTTTCATGGGTCACGTAAAACCTGGGACTGGACCACTTGACGTCTATTCCGGCAGCCGCGAAGCGCTCGTATGTCTCATCATTGACACGGCCTCCGTCCGACCGCTTCGCATTCAGCATGACGCGCACGTCGACACCTGCATTGATTCGGGCGATGACCGATTGGATCAGGCTTTCCTCGGTGAAGTTGAATTGTTTGATCAGCAGGGAGCTCTGCGCGCTTTCGATGAATTCCCGAACCGGCTCCATCCCGTCGTCAGGCTCTACGATGAGACGAGGCGTAAACGGCGGCATAAGTTGAAAATGTTAGCACCGCAATAACTTTGTCGCTTTACCACGAGGGGATGGGGGGCCGCAGCCGCAATGGCTGCGGCAACGGGGTGTGTGTCCCCCTGTCACAGCGGCGCCGGCGCGGCTACGGCACCAACGGCAGGCGCCGCGCCGGGGTCCCGGGGTCGAGAAACCGGAGCCGTGTCGCTGTCAGTCTCAGGATTCGCAATGCGCCGGAGATCAGGATCACCGCGAGCGGAAGGTTGCCGAGGGTGGCAGTCGACGCCGCCACCCAAATTTGGCGCGGGCCCGCGGTCATGATGTCGAACCAGGCATCACAGATCAGCAGAACCCCCGCCGTGAACGCGGGGAGCACCACCAGCTGGCGACGCAGCCAACCCGGCACCGCGGTGGCCGCCATGGAGGCTATGAGCAGAAAATCGAAGCCAATCCACGTCGCCGGCCAGTCATGGGCAACGTAGTTCGCGGGCAGGGTGACGCCGAGGTGGACGATCCGCGGGATCAACACGAAATATGCCAAGTCAGAAGGGATCATCCTGCTGGCATTCGCTTCTTTGGGGCACGCGCTGGAACCGAGGCTGCTCGACGACCCGCTCGTTGTCTCGATGGCTGAGCGTTTTGGCAAGACTCCCGCACAAGTGCTGCTGGCGTGGGGAATCCAGCGCGGCAGCGCAGTTTTGACGGCCTCTGTTACTCCCTCGCGCATACGCGAGAACTTCGATGTCACCGCGCTTCCGGAGAGCGCGGTACAGGAGATCAGTGAGCGGCTCGAAACCCGCTACCGGTTCAATTCTGTTGTGGATGGCGGCGAACCGGGATTTGCTGAGGTGCCCCCGGGCAGTTAATAGCTATCGGGCGTGTGGCATAAAGTAGCTCGGCCTCGAACGCTACAGTGATTCGATGGCTCCCAAAATTGCGACAGCCAATGTGGTGGGCTTTTCCGAGTTACTGGACTTCATCCGGCCCCGGCACAATATGGTGTTGACGACATTTCGTGCGGATGGGTCGCTGCAGAGTTCACCCGTTACCGGCGGGATCGACGGGCAGGGCAGGGTAGTGATCGCGAGCTATCCGCAACGTGCCAAGAGCGTCAACATCCGACGCAACCCAAGGGCCAGCGTTACCGTGCTATCTGGCGAATTCAATGGTGCCTATGTGCAAGTCGACGGGGACGCAGAAGTGATCGGCATGCCCGACGCTGTTGATCTGCTGGTCGACTATTACCGCGTGATCGCCGGCGAACACCCGGATTGGCAGAACTATCGCCGCGCCATGCTCGATCAGGGCAAGTGCCTGATTCGAGTAACCCCGCGCCGGTGGGGCCCGGTGGCCACCGGCGGTTTCCCGCCGTCGTAACCGAGCGGGGTTTCGAACCGCGTGATCCGCGAGATCCTGACTGGAAGCATCCATAGGGCGCGCCATCGGCGAGAAAGGGAGAGTCGCGATGAAAGCTGCTGTCGACCCAAAGGTACCGCCCAGTGGTACCGGCTGCGTCGAGTGTGACGCCGCCGGCGGCTGGTGGGTGCACCTGCGACGGTGCGCGGCCTGCGGCCACATCGGTTGCTGCGACGATTCGCTGTCCCGGCACGCGACGGCGCATTGGCGAAAGACTGGTCACCCGATCATCCGATCGTTCGAGCCGGGTGAAGATTGGTTCTGGGACTACGGGACCAACGACTATTACGAGGGTCCTGAACTCGCCGCACCGAACTGCCATCCCGAGGATCAGACGGCCCCCGGTCCCCGCGCTCGAGTGCCGCGCAACTGGGCCGATCTGCTCAGTCAGCGACATGACTGAGGCCAGGAACGCGCAGAAGACCAACGGCGTGCTACGGATCGGCGAGTTCGAGCGGACCTTCGAGGGCGAGCTGGTCGCGCGCTACGAAATCCCGAGGCTTCCCGACGGTTCCCGGCGGGCCGAGTTTCTGGCCGAACATGGGGCCGACATCCATGTGGTGGTGACGTCGGGCTCGCCCGGCGTCGATGCCGACACGATCGCGGCGTTGCCCAACCTGGAGGTGATCGTCAACAACGGGGCCGGGGTGGATTCGATCGATCTGGTGGCGGCGCAGCGTCGCGGTATCGGCGTGAGCAACACTCCGGACGTGTTGTCGGACACCGTTGCCGACACGGCGCTGGGACTGATTCTGATGACGCTCCGCCGTTTTGGCGCCGCCGACCGCTACGTGCGGGCGGGTCGATGGGCGCGCGAGGGCCAGTTTCCTTACGCCAGGGACCTCAGCGGCCTCCAGGTCGGGATCTTGGGTTTGGGCCGTATCGGTTCGGCCATCGCAACTAGGCTGCTCGGATTTGACTGTGCCATCGCGTATCACAACCGCCACCGCATTGAAGGGTCGCCGTACCGCTATGCGGAGTCGCCCGTGGAATTGGCCGAGTCGGTCGATGTTCTGGTCGTTGCAACTACGGGCGACCACAAGACTCGAAATCTCGTTGACCGCCACGTCCTCGAGGCATTAGGTCCCGAGGGCTATCTGATCAACATCGCACGCGGCAGCGTCGTAGACCAGGACGTGTTGGTGGAGTTGGTCGCCGGCGGCGGACTAGCCGGAGCGGGGCTGGACGTCTTCGTCGATGAACCCAATGCGCCTGCCGAGCTATTCAACCTGGACAACGTGGTGCTTTTCCCGCACATCGGCAGCGCAACGGCCCGGACCCGACGGGCGATGGCGCTGCTCGCGATCCGCAACCTGGACAGTTACCTCAACAGCGGCGAGCTGATAACACCTGTACTGCGGCCGCGCCCAGATAGCTGACCGACTAGTCGCGAGTCGCCGTCAGGTAGCCGGAGGAGCTGCCCATCGGGGAGAGCTCGTCGTTGGGCAACTCGAATCCGCTGGCGGCAAAGGCCTGTTCGGTCGTTCGGACGTCGACCTGCCAACCGCGCGCGGCCAAGTACTCGGTGGCGGTGTTGCGTTCGCCGGGGTAGAACAATTCGGCCAGGTTGATGTTGGAGCCGATGCGCCGGGACCGCTCCGTGAGTCGCTGCGCCCAATCCGATGGGATGTTGCTCATGTCCATGTGTTCGGTGGCGATCCGGCTGCCGGGCGCGGACAGGGCGGCGATGTTGTCGAACAAGCGGTCCTGCGCGTCGGGCGGTAAGTAGACCAGCAGACCTTCAGCGCTCCATGCGGTTGGTTGCTGCGTATCAAGGCCGGCCGCTACCAACGCCGACGGCCAGTCGTCACGTAGGTCGATCGCGACCGTGCGGCGTTGCGCGGTCGGTTCGGCGCCCAGGCCGGCCAGCGTCCGCGTTTTGAATTCGATGACTTCAGGCTGGTCGATCTCGTACACAACCGTGCCAGCCGGCCACGGCAGGCGGTAGGCCCTGGTGTCCAGACCGGAGGCAAGGATCACGGCCTGCCGGATGCCTGAACCGGTCGCTTGCACGAAGAAGTCGTCAAAGTACCGAGTGCGTACGGTCATCTGCTCGCGCATAGCCCGGCGGCTCAGCACGGGATCGTCGTCGGTGGGCCCTATTTCGCCGTCGATCAGCTTGACAAAGGTGTCGATGCCCACCGCGCGGACGAGTGGGTCTGCCCAGGGGTCGTCAAGCAGCGGATCCGGACCTTGGGAAGCCATCGCACGTGATGCAGCGACCGACGTTGCGGTCGCGCCGACGCTCGATGTCAGATCCCATGAGTCATTGTCGGTGCGGGCCATCCGCTGACTCCCCTTCCGCGAGTGACTGGATTACTTAGATGGTGTATGTATACCACCGACCCCAACCCCACGACTTATGGTCGAGCAGTGACGATCACTTATGACGAGACGCTGCGGGAACAGTTCCGGACATGTTTGGCGAGTCACGAACGTCGTACCTTGAATGACCCGACGAAACGGCACGCGGCAGTCGCGGTGGTGGTGGTCGATTCCGAGGTCGGCGAGGACCGGGTGGATCCGGCGCCCGTAGATGACTGGATTGCCGGGCGACCGATGGAGGCCGGTCTTGACGGCCGAATGGTCGACGTGTCGGGAGGTGCCGCTTTCCTTTTGTGCCGCAGGGCGTCTCGGCTCACATCGCATGCCGCGCAGTGGGCGCTGCCCGGCGGTCGCGTAGACCCGGGCGAAACCGCGGTCGAGGCCGCACTGCGGGAACTGGACGAAGAGGTGGGCATCAGGCTGGCCGACTCGACCGTGTTGGGGATGCTCGACGATTACCCGACACGGTCGGGGTACGTCATCACGCCGGTGGTGATCTGGGGCGGCGGCAAGCTCGATCCCCGTCCCGCACCCGCCGAGGTGGTGGCGGTCTACCGGGTCGGCTTACACCAACTGCAACGCGAGGATTCGCCGCGCTTCATCACCATCCCGGAGAGCCCGCATCCGGTCGTGCAAATACCGTTGGGTAACGACCTCATCCACGCGCCGACGGGTGCTGTGCTTTTGCAGCTGCGGTGGCTGTGCCTGGAAGGCCGCCATGACCCGGTCGGCGAGCTGGAACAACCGGTGTTCGCCTGGAAATAGGCGAACCGGGTTAAAAAGCAAAGCCTTTCCGGCAAAGCCTGGCGGCATGGACTTGGTGGATGGTTGTCTGGAAAGAACGACGTTGACCATTGGCAGCATTAGGCGAACCGCCCCCTGGGGGAGTGGTCACAGTTCGAGAGGATGTCAGTGGTCTTCCGCGCAGACCAGGAGATCGGCCGCGATCTTGCCGCCATCGATTGGACGTCCACCCCACTCGGGCCCGTGGACGGATGGCCACAAAGCCTCCGCACGGCGGTAGACATCCTGCTGTCGTCGCAGTTTGCGATGTGGATGGCGTGGGGTCCCGAGCTGACGTTCTTCTGCAATGCCGCCTATCGCCGCGACACCCTGGGCCTCAAGTACCCCTGGGCGCTGGGCCGTCCGGCCAGCGAGGTGTGGGCGGAGATCTGGGTTGACGTCAGCCCGCGGATCGAGCGCGTCCTGTCGACCGGAGAGGCAACCTGGGACGAGGCCCTGATGCTCTTGCTGGAGCGGTCGGGCTATAGCGAAGAGTCGTACCACACGTTCTCCTACAGCCCGTTGCGTGACGACGACGCGTCCGTGGTCGGCATGCTCTGCGTGGTCAGCGAGGACACCGAGCGGGTGATCGGTGAGCGGCGGATCGCCACGCTGCGCGACCTGGGGTCCGACCCGAGCGTGGCGCGCACCGAGCGACAGATGTTGGACTTCGCTGCCGACCAGCTCGCTCGTAATCCGTACGACCTGCCGTTCACCCTGACGTACCTGTTCGGCGACGACGGTGACGCGCAGCTTGCCGGGGTCAGCGGAATCGAGCTAGGTCACCCGGCGGCTCCGGAGGTACTCCCGAGCGACGGCGATTCGATGTGGCCAGTCGGGAAGATTGCCCATGGTGAACCCGAACTGATCGAGATTGACAGTGCCGCACTGGATCTGCCGACGGGTGCCTGGCACGAGTCGCCCACTCAGGCGCTCGTGATGCCGCTGTCTCAGCAGGGCGGCCACCCACTTGGGTTCCTGGTGGCGGGGCTGAACCGGCAGCAGACGGACGGTTAACGTTGTGCCCTCGCCCTCCCGGCTGTCGGCAGCGATCGTGCCACCGTGTAGGCCGACCAGTTCTTTGACCAGAGCGAGGCCGATTCCGCTGCCCTCGGTGGCCGATCACCGTCGATCTCAGTGCGGTCAAGTACCTCGACAGCGCGGGCATCAACGCGCTTTTCCGGCATGCCGACGAAATCGACCGTCTGCACCTCATCGTCCACCCTTCTTGCTTCGGGTCCTCACGATCAGCGGTCTCAGCGAGATCGCTACGGTGCAATCGGCGCCGGTACCGGCAGCTGAAGACAGCGACGCTTAGTACTTTCGTTTGTTCCCCGTGTCACGCGAAGGACGTGCACTGTTTGTCTTCTGGTCACCGACGGGCGGATTGGGTCTGCGAACCTTGACCGGACGAACCGGGACGGATGAGTCGCCGCGACGAGCAACAAGAGGGACAACAAGAGGAAGAGGCCCGCCATGACAGAACACTTGCGCGCTTACAACAGTCTGTGGCAGGTCCGCAGTGACTCGTGGTGCCGGTTAGAGGAAGCCGCGGACCGGCTGACGCGCCCAACCACCGCGGGCGAGGTGAAAGACAAATGCGTGGGTGCCTGCCAGGATCAACTGGCTCGGTTGAGCACACTGGAGCCCTACTGGGCCTATCCAGGCTCGCCTCAATTCGCCCGAATCCAGCGACTTTTCGCCGCTGGCAACTATGACAAGTTCGCGCAAGAAGTTGGTCGGGTCAGCCGCGCGCTGTCCACGGAGTCGTACCGCTCAGGTGACGTGGACAACGCCGGTGTCGACGAACTGGACATGTTCCCTGCTGACCCGCGTCAGCTCGAGCACCAGCCGGCGACACAGACTGACCGGCCCTACTTTGAAGTGCTCGTCGTCGAAAAAATGACCGAGGCCCAGGAACGGGCGCTGCGCAACGAGGTGCGCAAATGGCGACGTCCCGACGACGAATTCGTCTACGAGCTCGTCGTGGTGGCCAGCGGAGACGAGGCGCTTATCGCGGCGCGTCTCAACGTAAACCTGCAGGCCGTGGTG
>Ga0182014_10003552_pt1 | contig 18614 bp, 17 predicted proteins | sample 612S2DmetaG_FD_120489 | JGI IMG/M metagenome (GOLD analysis project Ga0182014, IMG submission 120489) | Permafrost microbial communities from Stordalen Mire, Sweden - 612S2D metaG | ecosystem: Environmental > Terrestrial > Soil > Wetlands > Permafrost | place: Sweden: Stordalen | collected... | reverse complement strand
GCAGCGTCAGGCCCGGTTCAGCCCGCGGCAGCTGACGACGGTTGCGGGGGCGCCGGTGCTCGGCGCGGTGTTCGCGCTCGGCTGGACCCCATGCCTGGGGCCGACACTGACCGGAGTGATCACGGTCGCCTCGGCCACCCAGGGCGCCAACGTGGCGCGCGGAATCGCGCTGGTGATCGCGTACTGCCTGGGGCTGGGCATCCCGTTCGTGCTGCTGGCCTTCGGTTCGGCGCGGGCCGTCGCGGGCTTCGGCTGGCTGCGCCGGCACAGCAGGGCCATCCAGATCTTCGGTGGTGTCCTGCTGATCATGGTCGGCGCGGCACTGGTCAGCGGGGTGTGGAATGACTTCGTCTCGTGGCTGCGGGACGCGTTCGTCAGCGACGTGAGGTTGCCGATTTGATGCTGCTCGCACAGGTTTGGGCCAGGCTGCGCAACACCTGGCGCGCGCTGACGTCGATGGGCACCGCTCTGGTGCTGTTGTTCTTGCTCGCGCTCGGGGCAATACCTGGCGCACTGCTGCCGCAGCGCAGCCTCAACGCCGGCAAGGTCGCTGAGTACCTGTTCTCGCACAAGGTGATCGGCCCGTGGCTGGATCGGCTGCAACTCTTCAACGTGTTCTCCAGCTTCTGGTTCACCGCCATCTACGCCCTGCTGTTCGTGTCCCTGGTTGGCTGCCTCACCCCGCGGATGGTCGAGCACGCCCGCAGCCTGCGCGCCAAGCCGGTGGCGGCCCCGCGCAACCTGGCCCGGCTGCCCAAGCACACCAGCTCCGAGCTGATCGCCGGCCCCGAGGACCTGAACGCCCTGGCGGCCACGATCGCCGAACGGCTACGCGGCTGGCGTACGACCATCCGGGACAGCTCCGGGACGGTGGAAGTCTCCGCCGAGAAGGGCTACCTGCGCGAATTCGGCAACCTGGTCTTCCACTTCTCGCTGCTGGGCCTGCTGGTCGCGGTTGCCGTGGGCAAGCTGTTCGGCTACGAGGGCAACGTAATCGTTATCGCAGACGGCGGTCCCGGCTTCTGCTCGGCGTCGCCCGCCGCGTTCGATTCGTTCCGCGCCGGCAACACCGTCGACGGCACGTCGCTGCACCCGATTTGCATCCGGGTCAACGACTTTCAGGCGCACTACCTGCCGTCGGGCCAGGCCACTTCATTCGCCTCGGACATCGACTATCAGGACTATCGGGCCGGCAACGATCTGACGGCGAACAGCTGGCGACCCTACCGGCTGGAGGTCAATCACCCACTGCGGATCGGCGGCGACCGGATCTACCTGCAGGGTCACGGCTACGCGCCCACCTTCACCGTCACCTTTCCGGACGGCCAGACGCGCACGTCGACCGTGCAATGGCGACCGGACAACCCGCAGACCCTGCTCTCTTCGGGTGTGGCGCGCATCGACCCACCCGCAGGCAGCTATCCCAACCCCGTCGAGCGCCGTAACCATGAAATCGCGATCCAGGGGCTACTGGCACCGACCGAGCAACTCGACGGCGCCCTGTTGTCGTCGCGGTTCCCGGCCCTGGACGCCCCCGCGGTGGCCGTCGATATCTACCGCGGCGACACCGGACTGGACAGCGGGCGGCCCCAATCCTTGTTCACCCTTGATCCCCGGCTGATCGACCAAGGCCGGCTGACCAAGGAGAAGCGGGTCAACCTGCGTGCCGGCCAGCAGGTCCGGCTCGATCAGGGCCCGGCGGCCGGCACCGTCGTCCGCTTCGACGGGGCCGTTCCGTTCGTCAACCTGCAGGTTTCCCATGACCCCGGCCAGACCTGGGTGCTGGTCTTCGCCATCACCATGATGGCCGGGTTGCTGGTGTCGCTGCTGGTGCGCCGCCGCCGCGTCTGGGTGCGCCTTTCGCCTGGCGACCCCGCGCAAGCAACTCCAGGTACGGTAAACGTCGAGCTGGGCGGCTTGGCGCGGACCGACAATTCCGGTTGGGGCGACGAGTTCGAAACGCTGACCGAGCGGTTGCTGGACGGACTCGGCACACCGCGCGGGCAGGACCCGGGCCCCAACCCTGCCCAAACCCCAGCGTCCGGGAGGAGTTCTCAGGTGGACGTCAAATGAATACCCTGCACGTCAACATCGGCCTCGCGCGGTACTCCGACTGGGCGTTCACCTCGGCGGTGGTAGCCCTGGTGGTCGCGCTGCTACTGCTGGCCTTCGAGCTGGCGTACGTCGGAGGCCGCCGGGTAGACAGCCGGGAGCGGGTGCTGGCCGGTTCGGTTGCCGGTGACAGCGAAACACCAGGCGTCGTCGGGGATGTTGCCCCGCGGCCATTCGACGAACGCGTCGGGCGGGCCGGCCTTGCGGTGGTCTACCTCGGTATTGGGCTACTGCTGACGTGCATTGTGCTGCGCGGCCTGGCCACCATGCGGGTGCCCTGGGGCAATATGTACGAGTTCATCAACCTGACCTGCTTCAGCGGGCTGGTCGCCGGCGCGGTCGTATTGCGCCGCCCACAGTACCGCTCGCTGTGGGTTTTCCTGCTGGTGCCGGAGCTGATCCTGCTTACCGTTTCCGGACGCTGGCTCTACACCAATGCGGCACCGGTAATGCCCGCGCTGCAGTCCTACTGGCTGCCCATTCACGTGTCGGTGGTGAGCCTCGGCTCCGGGGTGTTCCTGGTCGCCGGTATCGCCAGCGTCCTGTTCTTGCTGCGCACATCGCGGCTCGGTGACCCGGAAACCGAAGGCGCGCTGGCGCGGGTGGTGCGGCGCTTTCCCGACGCGCAGACCCTGGACCGGATTGCGTACCGGACGACGATCTTCGCGTTTCCGGTGTTCGGTTTCGGGGTTATTTTCGGTGCCATCTGGGCAGAGGAGGCGTGGGGCAGATATTGGGGCTGGGATCCCAAGGAGACGGTGTCGTTCGTCGCGTGGGTGGTGTACGCGGCGTATCTGCACGCCAGGTCAACCGCGGGATGGCGGGACAGGAAGGCGGCGTGGATCAACGTCGTGGGATTCGTGGCCATGATCTTGAATCTGTTCTTCGTTAATCTGGTGACTGTGGGTCTGCATTCCTACGCGGGCGTGGGCTGACACGTAGCCAACCGAACGGAGTACGGCAAACAAGGGGGAAGTGCACGTGGCTGACGATCAGACGACGGGCTGGGGGACGCCCGGTCATCCGACTACTCAGTTGCCGCCTCAGGCGCCGCCGCCCCATCAACGCCCCGGCGAACCGCCGGCAGAGTCCGGCGGCGACACCAGTACCCAGGCCTTCGCCGGATTCCGCACCGGGCGCCGGGTGCCCGGATCCGACAGGCCCCAGCTGGCGCCGCCACCCCAGGCGCCGCCCGGGATGCCGCCCTGGGATCCCACACCGACTGCCGGCATCGCACGGGTCGACCCGACGGCTTTCGGGGCGTACTACAGTGGCCCGCCCCAAGGCCCGCCCCAAGGCCCGCCCAAAGGCCCGGCAGAGGCACCGCGGACCCAGCAGTATCACCACGAGCGCGTTCCGCACACCCCGTATCCGGAGCTGTCCACCGGCGTGCTCCTGCGGCCGGTCAAACCGCCGCCATCACAGGGCTGGCGGCGGTGGCTGTACACGCTGTCCGGTCAGCTGATCAATCTGGGGGAGAGCCCCCGGGCCGCTCGCTACAACAACCTGGTGGCTCAGGTGAACCAGCCGCTGCGCGGCTGCTACCGGGTGGCGATGCTGTCGCTGAAGGGCGGCGTCGGCAAAACCACGATCACCGCGACCCTGGGATCCACCTTCGCCGCCCTCCGGGGCGACCGGGTGGTGGCTTTGGATGCCAGCCCCGACCGCGGCACCCTAAGTCAGAAGGTCCCGTTGGAGACGGCGTCAAGCGTGCGCCAGCTCCTGCACGACGCTAAATCGATCGATCGCTACAGCGATATCCGCCGCTATACCTCGCGGGGCCCGAGCGGAATGGAGGTGCTGGCGTCCGAGAGCGATCCGGCGGTGTCGGAGCCGTTCAGCGCCGACGACTATGCCAACACCCTCTATCTGCTGGAGCGGTTCTACGGCCTGGTGCTGACCGACTGCGGCACCGGACTCCTGCACTCCGCGATGTCGTCGGTGCTGGACACGGCCGATGTGCTGCTGGTGGTCAGCTCGGCGTCCATCGACGGCGCGCGCAGCGCTTCGGCGACGCTGGATTGGCTCGACGCGCACGGCCACGAAGAGCTGGTCCGCAACTCGATCGCGGTCATCAACGCTGTGCGGCCACGGACGGGCAAGGTCGACATGGACAAGGTGGTCGAGCACTTCTCCCGGCGTTGCCGCGCAGTGCGGCTGGTGCCCTTCGACCCACACTTGGAGGAGGGCGCCGAGATCAGCCTCGATCGGTTGCGGCGGCCCACTCGTGAAGCGCTGACCGAGCTGGCGGCCGTTGTCGCCGACGGGTTCCCCCGCGACCAGCGGGGCTAGCGGCGATCGCGAGCGCGGCGTTGCCGGGCGCTGCGGGTCGCCGCCATCGGAACTAGCTTCCGTCTGGTTTCCCGTGTCCTAACCGCCGCAAGAAATCGGGATCGTCGTCGGGCCCGATGACGCGAGTCTTGGTCCGCATGATTTGCGAACGCGCCACACGCAGGCCAACGTAGATTAGCGTCCCCAAAACCAGGACGAGCACCAGGTAGAGCACTCAACACCTCCAAGAGCGAATATACCCGCGCCGTAGGCTCTAGCTGTGTCAGAACCTAGCGACAACGGCACTGAGGGGCATCGGGTCGTCGTCGACGTCATGGTTTACGCGTTGGCGCGGTTCCTGCTGGTGGCCGCACTCAGCGCCGCGATCTACGGGCTGGCGCGCTTAATCGGGGTCACGCAGTTCCCCATCGTCGTTGCCGTGTTGTTCGCTTTCATCATCGGAATGCCCATGGGTATCTGGCTGTTCAGCCCGTTACGCCACCGCGCGACAGCGGCGCTTGCGGTAGTCGGTGAGCGCCGGCGCGAGGAACGCGAAAAGCTGCAGGCCCGGCTTCGCGGCGAGACGGTGCGCGAGCAGGCGCCCGACGCCGAGTGAAAGCGCGCGCTCAACCGTTGGGCATGCGTACGACCTGCGCGGCATAACTCAGGCCTGCGCCGTATCCGATCAGCAAGGCAAGGTCGCCCGGCTTGGCTGCCCCGGTCGTCAGTAGTTCGGCCATCGCCAGGGGGATGGAAGCCGCGGACGTGTTTCCGGTGTGCTCAATATCGTTGGCGACGATCGCGTCCGGCCGCAACTCCAGGCTCTTGGCCAGTACTTCGTTGATTCGGCTATTGGCCTGGTGAGGTACGAACACGTCTATCTCGTCGGGTCTGATTCCTGCTGCGTCCATCGCCTGTCGACCGACCTTGCCCATTTCGAATGCCGCCCAACGGAATACCGCGCTGCCTTCAAGCCGCAGATACGGGCGCGGGCCGGTGGGATGCTCGGTGTAGGAGATCCAGTCGATGTCCTGACGTATGGCATTGGCCTGTTCGCCGTCGCTGCCCCAGACGGTCGGTCCAATGCCTTGAACGGGCGTCTCGCCCACTACAACTGCGGCCGCTCCGTCGGCAAAGATGAAACAGTTGCTGCGGTCCTGCATGTCGACAGTGGGGGAAAGTTTCTCCGAACCAATTACCAGCATCTTGTTCGCACTGCCGCCGCGGACCATGTCGGCGGCGACGCCGAGCGCGTATCCGAAGCCGGCGCATCCCGCCGCGATGTCAAACCCGAGAACACCCTTTGCGCCCAGGGCCGCCGCGACCGTTGGGGCGCAGCCCGGGGTCTGACGAAAATGGGTGTTGGTGGCGACGATGATGCCGTCAATGTCGGTAGCCGCGAGTGCGGCGTTCGAAATGGCCTGTCGACCCGCCTCGATTGCCATGGACGCGGCGGATTCCTCGGCAGCGGCGAACCGGCGAGTTTTGATTCCGGTTCGGGAGAAGATCCACTCGTCGGAAGAGTCGATGTCCTGACATATCTCATCGTTGGTGACCACTCGCTGAGGGCGGTATGCGCCGAGACTTAGCAATCCGATGCACTTGGGCCCGCTCGTCGTGGTGATCTGCTTCATGCCCGTCCTCCAGGTTCCGAGTGCATTCAGGGTGACGACGCGCCGACGGGTTGCTCCGTGAGCGCACAGTCAACGCCCACAGTGCACAGTCAAAGCCGCCTAGTGGGCTAATGCCAAAGCTACCGCTACCGCGATCGCCCATACCGCCATCGCCAGCCCGGTGTCACGCAGCACCGGAATGAGCTCTGGACCGACGCGGCCGGATCGCACCGGCGCCGCCGCGCGCAGGGCCAACGGGATGGCCACGAAGCCCACCGCACACCACGGCGTTGCGAGCATCAGCACCAGCGTCAGCGCTCCGGCGGTCGCCAGCAATGCCTGGTAGAACACCCGCGTCCGGGGATCGCCCAGGCGTACCGCGAGGGTCAACTTGTGCGACTGGGTGTCGGTGGGGATATCCCGCAGGTTGTTGGCTACCAGTACCGCTGACGACAGGGCGCCGATCGCCACCGCCAGCACCAGCCCCACCCAGTCGACCCGCAGCGCCTGGGTGTACTGGGTGCCGAGCACGGCGACCAGACCGAAGAACACGAACACGGCGACCTCGCCGAAACCCGCATAGCCATAGGGTTTGGACCCGCCCGTGTACAGCCACGCACCGGCAACGCAGGCGACGCCGACCGCGATCAGCCACGGCGCGCTGAGCAACGCCAGTACCAGCCCGGCCACCGCCCCCACCGTCAGGCTCGCCACCGCCGCGGTCAACACCGATCGCGGGGTCGCCAGTCGGGAACCCACCAGTCGCAGCGGGCCGGCCCGCTCGTCGTCGGTGCCACGGATGCCGTCCGAGTAGTCGTTGGCGTAGTTGACGCCGATGATCAGCGCCACCGCGACGGCCAGCGCCAGCAGCGCTTTCCACCACACGGCGGAGTCCAGCCATGCGGCAGCGCCAGTGCCGGCGACGACCGGCGCCACCGCGTTGGGCAGCGTCCGCGGCCGCGCACCTGACATCCATTGCGCGAAGGTGGCCACCAAGGCATCCTCCGCTTGCCATGCACACGCGATCAACCGGGGGGGTTGCGGGTTGAGTGGTCGGTTGGTGTCGGTGGTGCGTTGTAGGAACAGGTGTATGAATTTGGCGGCGTGGGCTGGGTGCATGGTGGTGCGCGGGTGACTGGGTATCGGTGCGCGTGTCTGGATGGCGAGCGGGCTGCTGGGAACTGCGCCACGCGGGTACTGGCGGCTGTGGCGGCGACCGAGGGGCGGGGTGCGTCCTGATGGCGAGGTTTGAGGTCCCTGAGGGCTGGTGTGTGCAGGCGTTTCGGTTCACGTTGGACCCGACCGAGGACCAGGGACGCGCGTTGGCGCGGCATTTCGGTGCGCGGCGTAAGGCGTACAACTGGACGGTGGCCGCCCTGAAAACTGATATTGCGCAATGGCATGCCACTGGGGTTGAGACGGAGAAGCCGTCGCTGCAAGCGCTGCGGAAACGCTGGAACACGGTCAAGGACGAGGTGTGTGTCAACGCTGGGACCGGTGCGGTGTGGTGGCCGGAATGTTCGAAGGAGGCCTATGCCGACGGCATCACCGGCGCGGTGAACGCCTACTGGAACTGGCAGAGCGCCCGTGCCGGAAAGCGGGCCGGCAAGAGGGTGGGGTTCCCCCGGTTCAAACGCAAAGGCCGCGACCACGACCGGGTGTCCTTCACCACCGGCGCGATGCGGATCGAGCCCGACCGCAGGCATGTGACGCTGCCGGTGATCGGCACCGTGCGCGTCCACGAGAACACCCGCCGCATCGAACGCCTCATCCGTGCCGGGCGAGCCCTGGTGTTCGCGATCTCGGTGCGCCGCAACGGCACCCGACTGGATGCCAGTGTACGGGTGCTGGTGCAGCGCCCGCAGCAACCCGGCGTCGCGCTGCCTGGTTCGCAGGTCGGGGTTGACGTCGGGGTGCGGCGTCTAGCGACCGTGGCCACCGCTGACGGTGTGGTGATCGAACAGGTATCGAACCCGCGCCCGCTGGAGACCGCGCTGCGCGAATTGCGGCAGGTGTCCCGGGCCCGGTCGCGCTGCACCAAAGGGTCACGGCGCTACCGTGAACGCACCACCCAACTGTCCCGGCTGTATCGCCGGGTCAATGACGTCCGCACTCATCACTTGCATGTCCTGACAACACGGTTGGCTAAAACTCACGGCCGGATCGTGGTGGAAGGTTTGGACGCTGCGGGGATGTTGCGGCAAAAGGGGCTACCCGGGGCCCGCGCGAGGCGGCGCGGGCTCTCGGATGCGGCCTTGGGTACGCCGCGCCGGCAATTGTCCTACAAGGCAGGCTGGTACGGGTCGGCGCTGGTGGTCGCGGACCGCTGGTTCCCGTCGTCGAGAACCTGCCATGCCTGCGGGCATGTGCAGGACATCGGCTGGGACGAGAAGTGGCAATGCGGTAGCTGTTCGGTCACCCACCAGCGTGACGACAATGCCGTGATCAACCTCGCACGCTACGAGGAACCCGTTAGCGTCGTCGGCCCAGTTGGGGCCGCCGTCAAGCGTGGAGCCGACCGTAAGACCGGGCCTCGTCCGGCTGGTGGCCGTGAAGCGCGGAAGGGAACCAGTCAACCAGCTGGGGAACAACCCCGAGACGGGGTGCGAGTCGCGTGACCACTAAAGATCACTCACTCGCAACGGCCATGCACGACAATGGGCGCATGCTCGGAGTCATCGGCGGCAGTGGTTTCTACAGCTTCTTTGAGGCCCCTTTTGGCAGCAAGGCCCGCGACGTCAGCATCGACACGCCGTACGGTGAGCCCAGCGCGCCGATCACGGTGGGCGCCATCGGTGAGCACGAAGTCGCCTTCCTGCCCCGCCACGGCGCCAAACACGAATACTCGGCGCACACCGTGCCGTACCGGGCCAACATATGGGCGCTGCGAAAGCTCGGCGTTCGGCGCGTTTTCGCGCCGTGCGCGGTAGGCAGCCTGAAACCTGAACTGGGTCCGGGAGTCGTCGTGGTGCCTGATCAACTGGTCGACCGCACTAACGGCCGCGCCGACACCTATTTCGACTCCGGGGCCATCCACGTCGACTTCGCCGATCCGTACTGCCCGACGCTGCGGGCCGCGGCCGGCGGGCTACCCGGCGTGACCGACGGCGGCACCATGGTGGTGATCCAAGGCCCGCGGTTTTCCACCAGGGCTGAGAGCCAGTGGTTCGCCTCGGCCGGGTTCAGCCTGATCAACATGACCGGCTATCCGGAGGCGGTCCTCGCCCGGGAGCTCGAAATATGCTATGCGGCAATTGCTTTAGTGACCGACCTGGATGCGGGCATTACTCCCGGTGAGGGCGTCAAGGCTGTCGACGTGTTCGCCCAATTCGAGAAGAACATGGCCCTGTTCAAGGATTTGGTGGGCGCGGCCATCGGCCGGGTCGCCGTCGACCGCACCTGCACGCACTGCATGCCGCACACCGGCGTCACCTTGCCGCTGCAGTTGCCATGAAGGTGTTGGCCGGGACTCGAACTAAGTCGAATCCTGCGGCGGTCGGAAAATTCTGGGCTTCTGCATCGGTGTCTGCACGGGTATCTGCCGTGTGGCGGAATCGTCGCCGCGGAAGATCCGAGGAGAAGCGCCGGTGGGGATGCGGGTAGTCGCCGCAGCCGACGGCAGGGCAGCGGCTTTGGGGGCGCGGCGCTTTGCCTCGCTGGCGCGGGCGGCACGGCGCTTTTGCCGGCGCAGACGTCGACCGGTGAGGTGGCCGGTGATGATGGCGAAGGCAAGGATGCCGGAGGCCAGACCGCACAGCACCACATCGAAGGTGCTGGTGATCTGCTGCGCGAGATCGTTTCCGTAGACCGGGTTATTCCACCCACCACCGTTCGGAGGTTCTTGGAATCGCGGGGCCAGCACGACACCCACCACAACGCGAGCAATGCCGAGTGCGACCAGAAGTCCAGCAAGCGATGAGAACAGTCTGGCGCGGACGGAGGCTTTGGCCAGGTTTATCCGAAGCCAGAACGCGAGGACCGCGGTGACCAGATCGAACGCGGCCAGCGTCATCGTGTCGTAGGGGGAGAAGGGGTAATTCAGGCTCGTCGCCACGGCGAGGTCATTGGCTCTCATCAACATCGATCCAAGGCACCATATGGCGATGAGCAGCAAGCCATTTCGAGCGGCCGCCCGCCATGGGCTTGCGTCGTTCGACGGCGTGTGCCGATAACCGAACAAGGTCCGCGGCCCGAAGATCGCCGCAGCTGCCGCCCACGCCAAGTAACCCTCGAACCCGACCCCGGCCGTCGACGTGTTCTGCGCGATGCCGTGGAAGGCGTCGATGTCACGACCGATGGGAAGGCTCCACACCAGGACCCCGGCCACCAGTGTCGAGGCCCCCAGCGCGATGGTCCCGAGTTGGGAAGCGTTGTCGCTGCGAAGCATCCACCTGGACGCGACCAGCACAGCGGCCAATGCCACCACGCCGTACACCACCGCCGTCGAGATGACCGCGATGTTCTGCTTGCCGAAGTCAGACGAGCCGTCAGCGCCCTGCAACGCATACTTCATCCGCCAGAACAAATTGAAGACGAAACTCAGCGCCGCCGCGACCATCGATGCGTAGCCGAGGATCCGAGTCCACCTCAGCCAGCCGCTGAACGCGTCATCCACCCCGGTGATCGCCGGTTGTGCGGCCAGGAGTGCGCCGGCGATCCCCAGCCAGCCGCCCGGCCCGACGCCACCTGGCACAGCCACTCCGCTTCCGGATCGGATCGTCTCGAACACGTCGAAGACGACGAAGCCGAGCACCAGCAGCAGATAAGGGACGTTGAGTGCGAAGCGAAGCCGCCCGCTCACGGCTAGGGAGGCGAGGGACAGCAGCGTCACCGCGCCCAGCACCCCGAACAAGGCCGTCTTGCTGTCCGGGATTCCGACGCCGAAATACAGGTTCCACGGCAGCAGCCCCGCACCGATCAGCAGAACCGCGGCAAGCAGATTGCGGCGGGTGTTCCAGCGGCGCTGGCCCGCGTGGTCCGGATTTGCCGAATTCGCCGGACGCGCCGGTGCCTGCCGCGTCTGCCCGATAACCGGGCCGGTCGGCGTCTCGTCGTTGCTCTGCGTCACGATGCCCCCCGGGGATCAAGGACGGTCACTATTGGCGCGGATTCGGACGGGCGGCGGCCGAACACCCTGCCGGGCCGAATGTGACGCTCAGTTGCGAACATAGTCTCCATTCGGGCGGCGCGGCAGTGGCTGAGAAACGGCACTTGAAGCACCTGTGGTCCGGCGGCGACCGCCGCGCGGTTGGGGAACCCAGTTACGCTGCGGTGTAGGCAAACCTCGTCGGCTGGAACAATTGATACTGCCGACGGTATCGCAGTGTAATGATGGCTGGAGATTGCTGGCGCGGGGTGGCCAGCCGAAGGAGAGCCGCGATGGACGTCATTTTGGGGGTTGCGGTCAGCGGCCCCGTCGCCCGATTGGCGCTTGTCGGGTCGGGGGCGGGCCATGATGTGATCGACCAGTCCGTCGTCGACCTCGCTGATCATCCGATCGAGACGTTGACCCAGACCGTGGTCGGCACGAACCGACTGCTCGCCGATGAGAGCCACCGGTTGGTCGCCACCCGGCTGTGTTGGACCGATCACCCCAAAGCCGACGAGTTGCGGCGGGCATTAGAAGGTTCCGGTGTTCACGACGTCGCGGTGCTGTCGGAGTCGCAGGCGGTGACCGCCTTGATGCGCGCGGCGGGGCGCCCCGGCGCCGTGCTGGTCATGGACGACGAGACCGCAACGCTGTCAATAGTGGATTTGGTTGCGGGGGACCGGCATGCGCCGCCGACCCTGCTGGCCAGCGGGTCCTTTGCCGGTGCGGAAGCCACCGCCACCTTCGACACCTTGATGGCCAGGCTTGGCGACCAGCCGGACGCAGCGGGGGATCTGTACCTGGTGGGCGCGTCTCCTGACCTCACCCAAGTTGCCGACCAGCTTCGCGACGCGTCGACCATGCGGGTGGAGATTGCCGACGACCCCACTTTTGCGCTCGCCCGCGGCGCCGCACTGGCGGCCGCTCCAGTGGCGGGCGGGCCTGACGCGACCGCGATGGCTCCGGCCGTGCTCACCGGAGATGAAACGACGATCGTGCCGGCGGCCGAATTTGCCGACCCGAATGCGGCCGACCAGCAGCTGGCGTATTCGATGGCGGGCGAGAACGAACTGCTTCCCGTCGGCATGGATGAATACGACGACGACTACGACGAGTTCGTCGACGGCGAAGCCGAGACCGGACCGGTGCGGCTCAGCCGCCGGTCGTTGGTCGTCGGCAACGCTGTCATCGCGTTCGCGGTAATCGGTTTCGCGTCGCTGGCCGTGGCGGTGGTGATCGCCGTCCGGCCGACCGCGGCTACCCAGCCCGTGCTTGGGCTGCAGAACGCCGCCCCGGGAAAGTTCATGCCGCTGTTGCCGACTCAGCAACAGGCTCCGGTGCCGGCGCCCCCGCTCGATCAGCCGAACGCGGGATACCAGGGCGGCATCATTCCGGATTCCAACGGTTACATTCCGCAGCAGCTAATACCGCCCGGTGAGGGCGGGACAGCGCCGGTTGCCCCCGCACCTGTCGCCCCGCCCGGGCCGGGCATGCCGTATGTGCCGGGCATGCCGTACCCGGGTTGGCGGCCGCCGTACCAGGGGTGGCAGCCGCCATACCCGGGGTGGCAGCCGCCGTACCCGGGATACAACCCTTACCCGGGGTGGCAGCCGCCGTATCCGGGTTGGCGGCCGCCGTACCCGGGTTGGCGCCCGCCGGGCTACCCGTCGACCCCGCCCGTTACGCCTCCGACGACACCCCCCACTACGCCGCCGACGGAACCGCCCACGACGCCGCCCACGGAATCGCCCACTACGCCGCCCACCAAGCCTCCGACGACCACGCAGGAGCCTCCGACGACCACGCAGGAGCCTCCGACGACCACGCAGGATCCTCCGACGACCACACATGCGCCTCCGACGACCACATACTCGCCACCGACGACGCAGACCACTGAGCCGCCGACCCAGAGCTCGCAGGCGCCGACAAGCGCGAAGCCAACAGTTCCCTCAACGCAATCGTCGGTTGCTCCGAAGCCGACGACCCAGGCACCCGTGCCGACGACCCAGGCACCCGTGCCGACGCACGTCCAGACGCAGCCGCCCGCGGCCCCGAAGCCGGTGACGCCGCAGGAGCCGCACGGCGGTAGTGGTGGCGGCGGGGGCCACCAGTAGGTCAGTGACACGCAAAGCCTCAACGCACACTCAAGGGCTAGCGGTTACCGGTGCCGCCGGCGAACCGGCGCACCAGCTCCGTCCGGTCGACCTTGCCGATGCCGCGACGCGGTAACGCGTCGAGGATGTGCAGCTCGCGAGGTGCGGCAGTGGCGTCCAGGGTGTGTGTCACGTGCGCACGCAACGCGTCCAGCGCCGGCGGCGCGCAACCGTCGCTCACCACAACCGCCGCGACCACCCGCTGACCCAACCGGTCATCGGGAAGTCCGAAAACCGCAATGTCGCTGACGGCGGGGTGGGTGCGCAGCGCGGCCTCGACGAGCTGGGGCAGCACCGTTAACCCTCCGGTGCTGATCGCGTCGTCGACGCGCCCGAGCACGCTCAGCACGCCCGCATCATCGACGGCGCCGAGGTCGTCGGTGCGGAACCATCCTGGTTCGGCGAACGGGTCCGGCTCGGCCGGGTTGCGGTAGCCCTTGGCCAGGGTCGCGCCACCGATCTCAATTCGTCCATCGACTAACAGGCGCAGCCGAACCCCGTCCAGGGGCACACCGTCGTACACACAGCCTCCGGCGGTCTCGCTCATCCCGTAGGTGCGCACAACCGTGATGCCGGCAGCTGCCGCGGCGTTGAGGATCGGCTGCGGGGCCGGTCCGCCGCCCATCAGCACGGCATCCAATTCGGCGAGCGCGGCCGCCGCCGCGGGGTCACTGATCGCCTTGGCCAGCTGCGCGGCGACCAGCGACGTGTACCGCCGACCGCCGCCTAATTTCCTTACCGCGCCGGGTAATTGGGCGACATCAAATCCCGTGGAAACGTCCAGCTCGACGGGCGCGGTACCGGCGAGCACGCTGCGCATCAGCACCTGCAGCCCGGCGATGTGGTACGGGGGCAACGCCAACAGCCACGTCCCCGGTCCGCCGAGACGGTGGTGGGTGGCTGTCGCGCTGGCAGCCAAAGCGACGGCGCTCAACAACGCGCCCTTGGGCGGGCCGGTGGTTCCCGACGTCGCTGCCACCAGAGCCACGTCGTCGTCGACCTCTTCGCCGACTCGCAGAGCATGCCGCACAGCGGCATCGTTGGCCGGGACGACGACAATCGCGGGATCGCGGCCGTCCAGCACCCGTTGCAGGGCTGGCAACAGTAACGGGACAGCAGAGCCCGGTGGGGCGCTAAGCGCCCGCAGGGCTGCTATACGAGCTCTCCGTCGGTGTGCTCATCGTCGACCGGCCAGCCGCCTTTGGCCACCAACCGTGCCCGCACTCGCTCGATGTCCTCTTCGGAAGGCAGCTCATCGGTGAGCTTGCTGATCAGAACACCGATGTCGGCATCGTCGAAGTCGCCGCGCTCCATGAGCGCGTTGGCCACGACTTTGACTTCGTCGTTGCCCAGCCGACGGGTCAAGAAGGCCAGCAGCGCAAAGGTGTCGGTCGGTGGAATGCCTTCCGGATAGCCCGCGCGTAACCACGAGACCACCGAACTAAGGAATCCATTCATTCGCTTCACTCCGCCCGGGGGGCTCGGTAGTCAGGTGGACATCGATTTCGATGTTACTTAACTTTGGCCCCAAGGAAGGGGGAGCCCGTCTGCGTCGCGATGAAGTCGCGGGCGATATACAGCAGAGCGAAGGCAATCACCGCGAGTACCAAGGCGTAGATGGCCCAAGCCGCCACCAGCATCGCCGGGTTCTTGTCCGGTACGTGACCATCGGCTGTCGCTTGTTGTCCAGCGCCGACGGCCTGAAACCGGATCCCCACGGCGAACAGCGCTGGCAGTGCCGCACCGGCCAGCAGGGCGAAGATCAAGATCTTGAACGAGGCCTCGTAGTTGAACCATTCCTTGAATTCGTTCATGAGGCACTCCTTGCGTTAACCGAGCCGTCGCCGGAGCCGACGCCCGCCGTAGCGGATGGGGGGTTGCCCGGGTCATCGTCGAGTCCGGCGGTAACGCTGCCTTCCCACTCGGCGTTGACGTTGTTGTGGTCGACCTTGGTCTTGCGCGACCGGATGTAGATGGCGCCGGAGGCCGCAACCAGCAGGCCGAAGCCGACGATCGCGCCGGGGTATCCACCGATCTGGTGCACGATCTCGTAAGTGATCGCTCCGACCAATCCGGCTAGCGGAAGTGTGACCAGCCACGCGACCACCATTCGGCCGGCCACGCCCCAGCGCACCTCGCCGCCCGGCTTGCCCAACCCGCTGCCCATCACCGAACCGGTGCAGACCTGCGTCGTCGACAGCGCGTAGCCGAAGTGGGTGGAGAGCAGAATGACTGCGGCCGAAGACGATTCGGCGGCCATGCCCTGCGGCGACTTGATCTCCACCAGGCCCTTGCCCAGGGTGCGGATAATCCGCCAGCCGCCCAGGTAGGTACCCGACGCCATCGCCAGGGCACAAGCCACGATGACCCACATCGGCGGCGCGGCGGCGCTCTTGCTGACCGAGCCGTAGGTCATCAGTGCCAGGAAGATGATGCCCATCGTCTTCTGCGCGTCGCCCGTGCCGTGCGCCAGCGAAACCAGCGACGCCGAGCCGATCTGGCCGCGCCGGAAGCCGGCCTCGGTGCGGGTCTCGCCCACGCCGCGGGTGATCCGGTAGACCAGCCAGGTGGCCACGGCGCCAACGAGGATGGCCAGGACCGCGGATACGACTGCCGGGATGATCGCCTTGGACGTGATGCCCTTCCAGATCACCCCGTGCCCGCCGACGGCGGCGATCGTGGCGCCAACGATGCCGCCGATCAGCGCGTGCGAGGAACTCGAGGGGATACCGAGGAGCCAGGTCATCAGGTTCCAGACGACGCCGCCGACCAAGCCGGCGAAGACCAGTTCCAGCGTGACTATGTGCCCGTCGATCAGACCTTTGGCGATCGTGGCGGCAACAGCGGTGGACATGAACGCCCCCACCAGGTTGAGGACCGCCGACAGCGCGACCGCTGCCTTGGGCTTGAGTGCGCCACTGGCGATGGAGGTCGCCATGGCATTGGCGGTGTCATGGAAGCCGTTAGTGAAGTCGAACCCGAGCGCCGTCACTACGACAATGATTAGGAGGAACAATTGGATGTTCACAGCGCCTGATTCTGGTGGTCGGAGGATTCAATTGTCGAATGCACGAGTAGGCAAAACGCGAGAGTATCTTGACTCGTCGTCAGATGTTAGCTGTTAGTTAACCTAAAGTTTATCCTGCTTGCCCCGGGTGTCTCGACGCAGCGGGTGATCGGCCGGAATCTCTATGAAAATAAGCGTGATTCCGTCCGGGTCGGTCACGTGCATCTCGCGTAGACCCCACGGTTCGCACTGCGCTTTGCGGGTGATTGGCACTCCCCGGCTCAGCAGCTCGGCCTGGGTTGCTTGGATGTCGCGAACGTGCAACCACAGTGCGCCAGGAAAGGGTCCCTGCGTGTGCTCCGGGGTGCCGTGACCGGCCAGCTCGATCAAAGTCTGGCCAGCGAAAAACACTGTGCCCCCGCCGTAGTCGCGGGCGATCGCCAACCCGAGTTGATCGCGGTAGAAGGTCAGCGACCGCTGGTAGTCCGCTGGCCGGAAAAGTATTCGGCTGGAGAGAATCTCCATGGAACCGTGTCTACCACGTCTCTACGACGGCACTGGGGCGTTTCCGCATATTTGGTCCCTAAGCGTTGACGCGCCAACTCCCTTCAGTTACCGAGGGTCCTTGGGCTGGATATTCTGCCGCTGCATCATGGCGTTGACCCAGCGGGGGCCGATGGTGTCCAGCGCCCTGGCGGCGATCGCCATCCGCGGTGCGATCCGGACCGGTCGGGTGCGGGCCGCCGTGATCATCCACTCGGCGGCTTCTTCAGACGTCAGCGCGGGCACCCCCTGGTACGCCTGTGTCGGCTCGATCATCGGAGTGGCCACCAGGGGGTAATACAGCAGCGTCGTATGCACACCGCGCGGTCCCCACTCGGTTTCGGCGATCCGGCTCGCCGCAGACAATGCGGCCTTGGACGCGTTGTACACCGAGAACAGCGGCGCGGCTTCCGACATCACACCCCAGGTCGAGACGTTGATGACGTGGCCTTCGCCGCGCTCGAGCATCCCGGGGGTGAATCCGCGCATCAGTCGCAGCGGCGCGTAGTAGTTGAGCACCATGGTGCGGTCGACGTCGTGCCAGCGTTCCAGCGACTCGGCCAGCGGCCGCCGGATGGATCTGCCGGCGTTGTTGATCAAAATGTCGACCCCGCCGATCCGGTTTTCGACGTCGGCGACCAATGCGTCGATGGCGTCCATATCCGAGACGTCGCATGGTATCGAGATCGCCGTGCCACCGGCCGTCGTGATCCGCTCCGCCACCGCGTCCAGCAGATCCTGGCGGCGGGCCACGACGACGACGGTGGCACCGTGCCGGGCGAACTGTTCGGCCGCGGCCTCACCGATCCCGGACGATGCCCCGGTGATCAGGACGCGCTTGCCCGCTAGGTCGACCGGTTTGCCCGCGCCCCGGTTGGACAGCACTTGCGCGGATATGGGCGGTCGCATGCTTGTCAGGACGATCTGGTCGGTCAACCGGCGCAGCGGACTCTTACTCACGTGGGGAGTCTATGGAGGGGAGTCTGGGGAGGCCGGCGCGCACTCAGAAGTAGCGGGGGAACGGGCTCCAGTCCGGGGGGCGTTTTTCCAGGAACGCGTCGCGGCCTTCGACGGCCTCGTCGGTCATGTAGGCCAGCCGGGTCGCCTCGCCCGCGAACAGTTGCTGGCCCACCAGGCCGTCGTCAAGCAGGTTGAACGCGAATTTCAGCATCCGTTGCGCCTGTGGTGATTTGGCGTTGATCTCGGCCGCCCACTGCGCGCCTACCCGCTCCAGCTCGGCGTGGTCGACGACTTCGTTGACCGCGCCCATGTGGTGCATCTGCTCCGCGGTGTAGGTACGGCCCAGGAAGAAGACCTCACGGGCGAACTTCTGGCCGACCTGACGGGCCAGGTAGGCGCTGCCGTAACCGCCGTCGAAGCTGCCGACGTCGGCGTCCGTCTGCTTGAAGCGGGCGTGTTCCCGGCTGGCCAGGGTGAGGTCGCAGATCACGTGCAGGCTATGCCCGCCGCCGGCCGCCCACCCGTTCACCAGGCAGATGACGATCTTCGGCATGAACCGGATCAGCCGCTGGACCTCGAGGATATGGAGCCGGCCGGCGCGGGCTACGTCGACCGTGTCCGCGGTGTCTCCGCTTGCGTATTGGTAGCCGGAGCGCCCGCGGATGCGTTGGTCGCCGCCGGAGCAAAACGCCCACCCGCCGTCTTTCGGCGACGGCCCGTTGCCGGTCAGCAGCACCACGCCCACGTCGGGCGACATCCGGGCGTGGTCGAGCACGCGGTACAGCTCGTCGACGGTGTGCGGCCGGAACGCGTTGCGCACCTCGGGACGGTTGAACGCCACCCGCACCGTCGCGTCATGCACGTGG
>Ga0182014_10003551_pt1 | contig 18617 bp, 13 predicted proteins | sample 612S2DmetaG_FD_120489 | JGI IMG/M metagenome (GOLD analysis project Ga0182014, IMG submission 120489) | Permafrost microbial communities from Stordalen Mire, Sweden - 612S2D metaG | ecosystem: Environmental > Terrestrial > Soil > Wetlands > Permafrost | place: Sweden: Stordalen | collected... | reverse complement strand
CCGTGACCACCGCCCGTCCCACCACCGGTTCCGCCGCCGTGACCGCCACCGGTTCCGCCTCCCCCGGTGCCGCCACCGTGGCCGCCTCCGCCGCCCCCGCCACCGCCGTGCTGACCGGGTTCAAAACCCGCCAGTTTGAGCGGATACGGTGGGGTCCCAGTTCCGGTGTAGGTAAGAGTCGCGGACGCCAACCGGACGAAGCCGGGATGCGATGGGGATCGCATGAGCGAGCCGTGAGGCGATGAAGCGTCGCCCGGAGCAACCAAGCCGCGAACGTCCAGGGGATAGACGGCGACATTGTAGCGATTGCACATCGCAATCGCCGCGGTCAACTCCGATTGAATTTCCGGCGTGACCGGAAAGCCGGAGGTCAACATCACCAAGGTCTTACGGCCGGGAACGGTGCCCAGGCTTTTCGCCAAGCTGCGCAGAGCCAGCAGTACGCTGCGCGCTCCAAAATCGGCTTCGGCATTGCCCAAAGAAGGCATCGCGAAAGGGGACATACCGATCGGGGATGTGCCGAGAGACGCAACTTGCACCGGTGGAGCGTTTGGCGAGACTGCCGACGTTTTCAGTCCGGCGACAACTTGCTTCAAGCGACTCGCATCAGCGGTAAAGTTCTGAGCGATTCTTACTGTGCCGCCGAAATCCACCACTGCGATTAAACGGTTGGGAGCGGCGTTGGCATCGATAAACTTGGCCGCCGCCTCCCGCGCCCTGATCTGGTCGTTTATATCCATGGTCGAGTTGTCAAAGAAAAGGACTAGATAGCGCGTCTGCGCTTTGTCCGGCGACGCCGTGTCCTCTTCGAAGGAAAAACTCTTGATGGGTTGTTCCTTGTTGTCTTCCCAGACCTTAAAGTCCTTGGCGGTGAGATCGCGGATGTAGTTGCCCTTCTTGTCGGTCACCACGGTATCGACCAGCACGATCCGAGTTTCCGCGTGGATCGTGGTTGTGCTTCCAGCGGAGGCCTCGGTAACAGGCGGCGGCTGGATCTGCGCCAAAAGAGCTAGCGGTGCCAGCAGGCAGATGGCAAAACCGATGCTTCCAATCAAGAGCGTCCTTTGGCGAGATTGCATGGATTCCTCCTTAGAACTCACGGGATTTCGATAGCGCCGTTCTCCGCCGACATCAACTGTCCTTCCTTATCTCGTACCACCAGCCGGACCAGATAGCTGCCCGGCTTGACATCAAAATTTGTTTTTAAAGTGATTCCCGAACCCAGCTTGTTTTCCAGCGTCTCATCCTTCCAGCGCATGGTGAGATTCTTTTGCGTCCCCTGAATGAGGACCCCGTTGCGATTGAAGATAGCTGAGACCACGGTCAGTTCATCCGTGTTTCGGCCATCCACCTTCCGATAATGAATATGCTTTACATCCACGTGAGCCATGACGGCGAGCTTGGCCTGCTCATCGCTGGCTTTGAAAAACTGGGTATGCAATTCCACGGGAAGATCGTGCAGCTCTTCCTGAGAAAAGACCGCGTCTTCAATCTCCTGCCTGGCCTCTTCGGCGGGGTCTGCCACATGCTTGGGAGCATAGTAGCCGCGGCGCGCTTGCAGAGTGAGCTTTGCGGGATTCTTCAGCGAAACTTTCAAACTGTGATAACTGCCGTCCAGCTTCAGATTCTGGGGTGCGAAACCCAGCGTGTAGAAATACTCGGGCGTGGCGGCCACATTCTTGAAACCCGCGTCGAGATCGTTGTTGTTGTGAAAAAAATTGCCGCCAGTCGCATATGCCAGGTCGGATAACACGTCCTCTTCCGCCAACGCACTGGCGGTTTGGTACTGCAGTTCGATGCTCGCCGCGACTCCGTTTGTGGGCCCTCGCTTACTGATATCACCCCCAGGAACGATTGTGTAAAGGCCGCGCGCATTCAGAGTGCTGATCATTACGTCGGAGTGCAGCGCGCGGTCGACGACATCGGTGTAATCTTTCAGCATATCGGTCTCAGGAGTAAGGAACCCCGGGGACACAACCACGATGCTTCGCTGGCCCGGCATCAAGGAAATCCTCCGGACCACATCCTTCAGAACCGACAGGGAGACCCGGCTTTCCTGCTCTCCCGTTGAGAGCGCTCGTGCAGAGGCCGCCATCACCCCCGCTTCCGCCTGCTGTTCCACTGCCTGCTGTAGCTGCGGGCTCGTCATGTTGAGGTCAAGACACCCGAGCGCGTCCTGAACCGCCGCCTGTAACGCCTGGGTATCGCTCTTGTTCTTGATCAGATCCGCCATGTAATAACTGACATCTGGACAATCGGCAATTCCTGCTCCAGCGATGGGGCGCGGCTGCAGATGAAGCAGGGCGTCATGCAATTTCGCCCGATCATCTGTGAAATCCAGCATGGTTTGCCCGGAGGTCGAAAAGATTGCGGCCCGGTCCGTGGGTTGTAAAGTTGCGAGATGGTGGTCAGCCGCCATTCGCGCCTGCGCCAGATCGCCAAACGTCAGATGAATGTCGTCAAAGACGAACGCGATATAGCGCTCGGGAACGGAGGGTAGCGGCTTTCCGCTGGCATTCTCGTCCGAAGTTTTCCGTTCGTGGGCAACCTGAGTTCCAGGTTGTTCCACGGAGAAATGGGTGATGACCTGGGGCTTGCGATTGTCGAAGAGCTGGAAGTCCTCTTTTTGCAGGTTCCCGATGGCGTGGCCTTGAGAATCACGTACGACCACGCGCACCAGCACCAACTTGACGTTGACTTTGAATGTGGTCGCCTCCTCGTGGGAGGTAATTTCTGCCGCGGTCTGATCGGAGGACTGAGCGGCGGGCGCAGTCTGCGAAGGCGATGGTGGCACGGATTGCGATTGCGCGCCCACTGCGATGGCGTAAAGTAAAAGCCACAGCAGCGCGACCCCGGGAGGCAATACAAACGTCGAGAAGAAATGTTTCGACCCAAATGGGGGAGAATTCGTGCGTGCCGGTCCCGATCTTGGAATGGTCGTCATGCGAGTCCGGAAAACCACAGCGGGGGAGAAACCCATGCCTTGCCCTTACAACCTGGCGCCAGCCGCCCCGTCCGCCAGTCGGGCAGCTAAATGTTAGTCCGTTCCCAAGGAAAGCGCTAGAGCCAGTTTCAGGGCAATCAGCAGGAGCTGATAACGTCCAATGGCTAGGAGGTTTCCGTCGGTGATGAACTCGGGATGCTATACTTCCGCTCCGGAAATGATGTTGATGCGGCTTAAAACAGGAGCCACTAAAACAGAAATGAACTATACAAATGCGGCGTGTCTTGTCAGGCGGATTGCAATCTTCCTTCTTGTTCTCACAGTTACAGCCTCTGCGCCAGCACAGGAGATCCCGCCAAACCTCCTGCAGGCAATGCAGTGGCGGCTGATCGGTCCGCATCGAGGCGGCCGGGTCACGTCGGTTTCGGGAGTGCCGAGCCAGCCCACGATCTATTACATCGGAACACCCGGCGGCGGTGTCTGGAAAACTGAGGACGGCGGACAGGTCTGGAAGCCAATCTTCGATCAGGAAAACGTGGCTTCCATCGGCGCAGTCGCGGTTGCGCCGTCGGATCCAAAAATCATCTACGTCGGAACCGGCGAGCAGACGCAAGGGAACGGCGTCTACAAGTCCACTGACGCAGGCTTGACCTGGACGAATATCGGCCTGCGCGAAACTCACATCATCACTGGCATCATTGTTGATCCCCGCAACCCTGATGTTGTTCTGGTAGCGTCTGCCGGGGATTATTGGTCCGGTGCCGAGCGCGGGATCCATAAGACAACCGACGGCGGCAAGAACTGGCTGAAGGTGTTGTATAAGGATGAGGAAACCGGTGTTCCTGACATCGAGGCCGATCCGGATAATCCCAGCATTCTCTATGCTTCGTTGTTAACTCGTCCCGAGGATCCTTTTAGCACGGACGAGCCCGAGAAGAAGACAATCCAAGACGCAGCAATCTATAAGTCCACCGACGAAGGTTCTACCTGGCGCGCAGTAGAGGGTAAAGGTCTGCCAAGCGATCCGATGGGGCGGATCGGTGTCGCGGTCGCGCCCGCAAGCAAAGGCATGCGAGTGTACGCCATCGTCACGCAGGGGCTCTTCCGCTCAGAAGACGGCGGCGCCAGCTGGCAACGTAGTACCACCGACCCGCGCATTCTGGGCAGTGCATATTTCAGCCGGGTGTTTGTCGATCCCAGCAATCCGAACCTGGTTTATGTTGCGCAGACTTCCATGTACCGTTCGACGGACGCAGGCCGCAGTTTCGAAGCTTGGTCGGGCGCGCCGAGTGGGGACGATGTTCACGTCCTCTGGATCAACCCTGCGAACCCGCGAAACATGATCCTGGGAATCGACCAGGGCGCGATCATTAGCGTGGATGGCGGCGATACCTGGAGTTCCTGGTACAACCAGGCGACCGGACAGTTTTATCATGTCAGCACCGACCAGCATTTTCCTTACTACGTTTACGCGGCGCAACAGGATAGCGGCACCGCCGCGGTTCCGAGCCGCAGCGATTACGGCGAGATCACGTATCGTGACTGGGCGCCGACGGGGGCATTCGAGTTTTGCTACATCGTTCCCGATCCCGCGAATCCAAATTACGTGTACGCCGGAGGCTGGTACGGGACGGTGCTCCGCTATGACAAGACTACCGGGCAGATCGTCCATCTCCTGGTTCGGAGCTCGAAGTACCGCACGGCCAATATGGCGCCCATTGCATTTTCGCCGCAAGACCCGCACACGCTCTATGCCGCGGCTCAGTACGTTATGAAGAGCAACGACGGCGGATTCAGTTGGCAGGAAGTCAGCCCTGACCTTACCCAGAAAGCAGAAGCCGAGAAAAAGAAACCCGATCCGCGGAGAGCTGTGATAAGCACCATCGCGCTCTCGTCGGTGAAAGCTGGCGTGATCTGGGCTGGCACTGGCAACGGCATCATTCAAGTCACGAACGATGGCAAGACCTGGCAGAACGTGACCATTCCAGGATTGCATGAGCGCAGCAGCGTCACCTTGTTGGAAGCTTCCCGCTACGATGCAGCGGCCGCATACGCCGTGATCAACGGATTCCAGGAATTGCGCCCCTTGATTTATCGGACGCGTGACTATGGGCGAAGCTGGCAACGGATCACCACGGGTTTGCCGGAGTCCGGAAACGCGCGCGCGGTTCGCGAAGATCCGGTGCGCAAGGGATTGCTCTTCGCTGGAACATGGGACGGCATTTATTTTTCGCTGGACGATGGCGATCACTGGCAGACGTTGCAACTCAACCTGCCCACATCTCCGGTGACTGATCTGGATATTCACGCCGACGACCTGGTGGCATCTACGTTTGGGCGCGCGCTGTGGATTCTCGATGACATCACGCCCCTGCGGCAGTGGGATGGAAAGTGGCCGCAGTCGGATGCGTACCTGCTTTGTCCGCGCAGCGTCGTGCGCGCGCGCTGGGATATGTCGCAGGACACTCCGCTGCCGCCGGAAACTCCAGCCGGAGACAATCCGCCAGACGGCGCGATCATTAATTACTTTCTGAAAGCTGCGCCTGCTGGGGACATCAAGCTGTCAATTTACGACGCGAAAAACAATCTGGTGAGAGAGTTCTCCAACGTGCCCCCCCCATTCGACAATGCGCCGGCCAATGCTCCCGAGTACTGGTTCGCGCCGCCGCTGGCGCTTTCCAAGAAAGCCGGACTCAACCGCTTCACCTGGGATCTTCGCTATCCCGCGATGAAGGCCCTGCGCTACAGCTACTATGGCAATCCGCTAGACTACATCGAGTACACGCTCTCGGATCATGCTGTTCCCGGCAAATTTCCGCGCGAGCTGCAGCCCGGCCCGTTTGTCGTGCCGGGCGAGTATTCGGTGGTCTTGAGCGTCGACGGCAAAACTTTTCGCCAGGCGCTGACCGTAACCCTCGACCCGAGAGTGCATGTGTCGCAATCCGATCTGGTGAAACAACTCAACACTGAGACCAGCATCTCGGCTCAGATGGCCGCTACCTACGACGGATACGACCAAGTCCGCGCGCTGCGAGACTCAATTGCAGACCGGCAAAAATCTCTGGGCACAGACATATCGAAAAAAGAAGCGGCCGATGCGTTGAAGGCGTTGGATGAACAAGCCGAAGAGATCGGCGATGGCAAACCTGAAGATCTCGGACTTGGTCCCTTGAATCGGGAACTGGCGCGCCTCGCCTTCATGATCGAGAGCGGGGACGCGCGGCCTGCCGCTCTGCTCGAAGCTGGCGTCGAGCAATCCTGTCAGGATCTGGCCAAGCGGCTGACGCAATGGCGCGACCTCAATCAGCAGAAGATACTTCCGGTAAACGTGCTTTTGCAGAAGCAAAACCTGGCGCCCGTGCCGGTCCCGGCCAGCATTCCAGCGGCGCCGGGGTGCGGAAAGTAGAGGACTGAACCAGCTTTACATGCATTTCGGCGGGATTGCTCCCGATCCCGCCAGCGGCCATCCTGCCGTTTGAATCTGGTGGCGGCGGTAGGACTCGAACCTACGACCTACGGATTATGAGACCGTCGCTCTAACCACCTGAGCTACACCGCCACGGTGTACAACTTTTGAGGGAACGGGAGTGGGATCGGCCAGGTGTCCGGCTTGATCACTTTTCCCCTATGGAGCGGCTGCCGAATACAAGCCGTGGGACCCGTTTGTTTGATTCTAAGAGGCGGTGAGAAAGAGTGTCAAACTTGCCGCTTCACCTTGAGAAGAGTGCGCACCGACTCCTCTCTTGCAACCGGCCCATGAAAAATTGACACTGATGACATGAAAGCTATTGCAATTATTCCGGCGCGGCTTGCCTCTACGCGTTTGCCGCGAAAAATGCTGCGCCAGATTGCCGGTCAAACTCTGATCGCCCGGGTGTACGAAGGCGTGCGATCTTCGCCCCTGTTAGACGAGGTCATTGTCGCCACGGATTCGGACGAAATCATGCAAGTCTGCCGTCAACATGGATGGAATGCGCGGATGACCTCGGCGGCACATCGCAGTGGCACGGAGCGTGTCCGCGAAATCTCGGATTCGGTGGCCGCGGATTTCTACCTCAACATTCAAGGGGACGAGCCGCTGACTCGGGTGGAGCACATCGCTGCGCTGCTCGAACTGATGCGAGATCCGAATGTTCAGGTCGGGACCCTAAAGACTCGGGCGTCAGCGGAGGACATCGGTAATCCTAATGCGGTGAAAGTGGTGACAGATGCGCGTGGAAGAGCACTCTATTTTTCGCGGGCAGCCATTCCCTACGACCGCGACGGCGCGAGCCCCGGATACTTCAAGCATCTCGGCTTTTATGCCTATCGCAAGGCGGCGCTCGACAGCTTTTGCGCTTTGCCCGAATCGTCCCTGGAACGCAGCGAACGCCTTGAGCAGTTGCGTTTCCTGGAAAACGGGATTGCGATCCACGTGGCGGAAACGCCCTACGATACCGTTGGCGTGGATACCGAGGAAGACTTGCGGCGGGTGGAGGAGATTCTTGGACAGCGCGAGAGGTAGCGAGCTGCGTCTCCACCGAATCGATCATCGGGAAATCTTATCTTCTAGAGGCGGTTGCCGTTTGCAGCTTCGCCCAAGCTTCCGCGGCGGCGACCCGCCTTGAAATCGCGGGATGCGATTGGAAAAACCACTCCACCCACGGCGCGGGCGAACGCTCAGCCAGATTCTGGTCGGCCAGTTTGTTCATGGCTGAAATGAAGGGCTCCACGCTGGTGATGGACTGAAATGCATAGCGGTCCGCCTGACGCTCGTTGTAGCGCGAATAGGCGTTGAGAGCAGGCAGCAACAGGAACGACAACACGGTCGAAACCAATATCAGCAACGGCAGATTGGCGAAGTCAGACACCGTTTCAAACATATGAGTTCGCTCCACGGCATAGTGCAGCACCCAGTTTGCCGCCCAAAATCCCAGGAGCGTGACCACCGCCTGTACTGCGATGCTTTTCAGAATATGGCGGTGTACGTGGTGTCCCAACTCGTGGGCCAGCACCGCTTCAATCTCGTCGGCGGAGTAATGTTCGAGGAGTGTATCCGCCAGGATAATCCGGCGGGTGTTGCCGAGCCCGGTTAACGCGGCGTTGGCTTTCTTGCTCTTCTCCGAAAGATTCCATTTATAGACGCCGCGCACGCGCGTTCCGGCGCGCTCACTGAGCGTTACAAGGCGGGACTTCAGCTCGGCGTTGTCGAGCGGCTCGAATTTATAGAAGACGGGAAATAGAACTACGGGCGCGAGTTGTGCCATCAACACGAACAATCCCAGAAAGGTCGCCCACGCGATCAGCCACCAATGTTGCGGGAACTGACGAATAATAAAGTAGAGCAGTTCGACCACAATCGAGGCCAACGCAAGACCCACAACGAAACCCTTGGTTTCGTCCCACACCCAGGCGCGCAACTTTTGATTGGAGAGATTGTAACGATGCTCCAACCGAAATCCGTAGTAGTCCAGCCCGAGTCCGAGCACTTTGGCGATCAGCATCAGCATCAGGACATAAAGAAAGACTGCGAGCGTGTAATGCTCGTTAGCGCCGTGCATCGCAAAATCGCGCAGAGTGCGGTTCCATCCCGTTGCCAGCAGCACCACGAGGAAGAGCAGGCCGAGAACAAAATCGGCCACACCGAGCCATCTCCGAACACGGTTATAGCGCCGCGCTTCGGGCGAATCTGTAGGAGTGGGCGTCGTACTGACTGCAGTGCTCATCTGTGTTGATTATCGGCCTTAGGGCCATTAAATGCGAGACCCAGGAGTGCAGTAAACCGTGCAATGCCTTCTACTGCTATCCGCTGCTATCCGCTGCTATCCGCTTTTCACAAAGGTCTCAGCGTTGGAAAGGATTTCGTTCACCAATTCAGGCGAAGCGGCCTCCGCGTACACGCGCAGCAGCGGCTCCGTCCCCGAGGCCCGGAACAGCACCCATGCGTCCGCCCCGTCACCGCCGGTGGGCGCATCGAGGAAAAACTTTATCCCGTCAAGGCCTTCTTTCTTTAAGACGGAATAACCGCCTAACCGTTGGGTTCCATCGGACCGCGCTCGCAGAATAGCCTGCTGTTTCACATCCTCTGGAATGTGGAGATCGCGCCGTCCATAGTAGTGCGGCCCGTACTCGCGCTGCAGATCAGCTACCAATTGGCCCAGCGGCTCACCTTCGTCGGCCATGACATTGGCCAGCAGCAGCGAATTCAGAAGACCATCGCGCTCCGGCAAGAATCGCGAATAGCCGATGCCGCCGGACTCCTCGGCGCCGATCACAATTTCGCGCTCCATCATCAGGTCAGCGATGTACTTGAATCCGATGGGGCACTCGTTCAATTTGCGGCCATGCTTTGCAGCAATGCGGTCGACCATGCGCGTGGTGTTGAAAGCCCGCACCACTTCCCCGGGCCATTTCTTCCGTACCACCAGCCATTGCAGGAGAACGGAAAAAATCTTGTGAGAATCCACAAAGCTGCCGTCTTCCGCTACCGCTCCAATCCGATCCGCATCACCGTCGGTGGCAAACCCGGCATCGCAGCTCTCGTTCACAACAGTTTGCTGTAGCATGGCCACGTGAGGAATGATCGGTTCGGGATTGATGTCCGGAAACAGGGGATTCAACTCCTGCCGGATGGCCACATGCTGAATGCCTTGGTCGCTGAAAATACCTGCCAGCACACCGCGCCCGGAGCCGTACATCGAATCCACCGCGAACTTGAAATTCGCTTTGGTGATGGCCTCAAGGTCGGCGAAGCGGCTGATGGCTTCGACGTACCCTCGCTTCAAGTCCACTTCTTCAATCGCAGCTTCCTGGCCGCTGGGCATCGCGCCCGCGGCTAACTCGTCTTCGATCCCTTTCATGATCGACGGAGTACCCGAGCCGCCAAACTTGCCCTTGAACTTGACGCCATTCCAGTTGAACGGGTTATGACTCGACGTGATAACCACACCGCCAGCGGCGCCGAGATGCTTCACCGCAAAAGAAATCGCGGGGGTGGGCGTGTAATCATTGGCCAGCTTGACCGGAACTCCGGCTCCAGCCAGAACTTCCGCCGCGACCCGGGCGGCGCGCGGCGAGGCGAAACGAGTGTCGTAGCCGACAATCAACCCGCGACGCGCGTCCTCGTGCTTCAGAACATAGGCGGCCATCGCGCCCGCCACGCGGCGCACATTGTCAAAGGTGAAATCGTCGGCGATGATGCCTCGCCAACCGTCGGTTCCGAATTTAATGGGAGTGGTCATTTTGGTCGGAGTCGTTGGTCATTAAGCATTGGTCGTTAGCCGTTCGCGCGGCAGCTTTTCCTTGGTTTTGCCAACGACCAACGACGAACGACCAACGACTTCTTCTTCGCTACACCAACTTATGCAATTTCTTCTCGTCCAGATACTTCACAATCTTCCCTACATCCTGCGCCTGCTCGCGCGTGGTGATCAACAGCGCGTCGTCGGTTTCTACAACCACCAGATTGTTCACGCCCACCGCCGCGACGAACTTGCCCGGCGCGTGAATATAATTCCCCGCCGCATTCAGGGTGAAAACGCCTGCGCCGGAAACCAGGTTGCCATCCGCGGGCAGGGCTTTCGCGACGTGGTGCTCGTGCAGCGCGGTCCAGGATCCCAGATCATTCCAGCCAAAATCCGCGGGCAAGCAGAAAATGTTGGACTTCTGCTCGCCTTTGGATGACCGCGGCTCGAGCACGGCATAGTCGATGCTGATGTTTTCGCACTTCGGATACAGCCGGCGAAACGTTCCCGAAAATTTCCTGGTTCCAAACGCCTCCGCGATCTGTTCCAGCAGCGGCGCAGTTTTCGGCAGATGCTCACGCAACGCATTGGCCAGGGTTCGCGCACTCCACAGAAACATGCCGCTATTCCAGAAGTAGTTTCCCGCCGCTACAAATTCGGCTGCGCGCGCGCCATCGGGTTTCTCGGTGAAGCGGCGCACCCGGTACGCTTCCCGCTCCATCGCCAGGTTAGCCTCGATGTATCCGTATCCCGTCTCGGCGCGGGTTGGACGGATTCCGAGCACCACGATGTTCTCTCCCGCAGCGGCAATTTCTATGCCCGTTTGTAAGACCTGACGATAGCGTTTCTCGTCTCCGATCACGTGATCCGAAGGAAACATCCCGATCACCACCTCGGGATCGCTCCGCAGCAGAATAAAAGCGGCCAAGCCAATGGCCGGAGCGGTATTTCGTCCGATCGGTTCGGCAATGATCTGTGGTTTGCTGAGGCGCGGAACCTGGCGCGAGATTTCGCGCCGCGAGTCTTCGTTGGTGATAATCCAAAAACGCTTGGCCGGAGCCAGCGGCAGCAACCGCGAGACGGTTTGCTGGATCATGGTCCGCTTGCCATCCAGCGCCAGCAACTGCTTGGCCCGGCGTTTACGGCTCAACGGCCAAAACCGCGTTCCGCGCCCGCCGGCAAGAATTACAGGATAGAAATTCGAGTTCGTTTTCGCCAAGGATTCACGCGGCCTTTTCCATTCGCTTTGGGACGCTGTAATGAAGCCACCAACGCAGGACAAGATCGTCCACCCCGACGCTGGCCCGCAAGTTTTTCCCTTTGTGTACCTCTGTGTCCTTTGTGGTTGATGCCTTTAAGCTCTTAACCGCACATTTCACGCGACTTCAGCAGCGCTGCGCCCAGTTGAGAATCATACTTGGTCAGCGCTTCCTCAGATCCTGGTTGCGGGCTCCGGCAGAGCGATGCCCGGTAAGGCCGCCATCAGCAATTCCACCGTCCACTGCGGGCGCACCTCAAAGTCAGCGATCGACGCGGGCACCACAACCGCATCTCCCTTGGCCAGCGTGACCGGTTCCGCGCCACGCGTTTCGATCACGGCACAGCCCTCGACCGCAACCAGGATCTGCACGGAACTCTTGCCCGGTTCGTCGCCTGCTTTGAACTCTGTGGCGCGGAAACTCTGCGGCTCTTTCAATTCGAACATTTCCACCACGAAAAAGGACGAAGCCACCAGCGGCGACCGGCGATTCTTTGTCCCATCGACTGCCGTGGGCGCAGGGCGGATGACTTTTCCGGACGCCGTCTTCTCCTTCAGCACGGCCAGACCTTCTTTCAGATGCAACTCGCGCCCACGGCCGTAATCATATAACCGATACGTTGTGTCCGACTGCTGCTGGGTTTCCACGATGATCGAGCCCGGCCCCAGCGTATGCACAGTTCCTCCCGCAACGTAAATCATTTCGCCGGGAAAGACGTTGATCCAATTCAGCAACTCCTCCGCGCGCTGCTGGTGAATGGCTTGCTCAAACTCGGCCTTCGTAACTCCCGGCTTCAAGCCCAAAGCGATCTGCGCCCCAGGCTTGGCATGCGCTACGTACCAGCACTCCGTCTTGCCACACGGTTGGCCCGCGTGGCGCGCCGCTTCGTCATCGGGATGGACTTGCACCGAAAGCTTTTCATGAGGAAACAAAAATTTTAGCAGCAAGGGAAAGCGGCGAGGATCGGGAGCCGCCTCGCCCACCAGCTCTCGACCAAATTGCTCGCTAAGTTCAGCCAGCGATTTTCCTCGCAAATAACCGTTCGCGACTTTGCAGTTGTCACCCGTCAGCCAAGACTCCCCGATTTTCTCCTCAAAACGATGATTGGGATAAATGGGGGATAGGTCAGTCGTACCCCAAGGACGCGGGTCGAACGCCGGGGACATTAAGAGTGGGTAAAGATCATCCATGAAGCAGAGAATAATTAGAAACGACAGTTGCCGAGAAGGCGGTGCTAGCCCGAAGCGGCCTCACAGACCCACAAGAAACTTGCGCATGCGCTCCAATCCGCGTTCCAGTTCCGCCATCGACGTAGCGTAGGAAACCCGAATGTGGTCGCGGGTTCCGAAGCCCTCGCCGGGAACCGTGGCCACGTGCGCTTCACGCAATAATTTTCCCGCCAGGTCGGAAGCCGATTTCACCCCGCCGCGCCCAAAGAACGCGGACACATTCGGATAGGCGTAGAACGCGCCCTCGGGCAGCGTGCACCTCACCCCGGAAATCGACCGCAACCCGTTGACCACGTGATCGCGTAAGTTGATGTACTCCTCCCGCATGTCGGTCACGCATTGCTGCGGACCTTTCAACGCCGCCACTGCCGCCTTCTGCACAATCGATGTCGGGTTCGATGTGGATTGACTCTGCAGCTTCTGCATCGCGGCCACCACCGCGGCGGGCCCAAGCGCATAACCGAGCCGCCACCCCGTCATCGCATAAGTTTTGGAAAGCGATCCGACGATCACCATGCGTTCGCGGAACTCACGCAGCGATCCCACTGAGAATCGCTTTGCCGTGTAATTCAGATACACGTAACACTCATCGGAAACCACCCAGATGCCGCGCTCGTGCGCCAGCCGTACCACTTCCGCCAGGTCTTGCGGCGACATCACCGCGCCCGAAGGGTTCGCCGGCGAGTTCAAGATTATGAGCTTGGTCCGCGGAGTCACCAGGCGCTCAATCATTTCCGCCGTAACTCGAAAGCCCTGAGTCTCGTCGGTTTCCAGCAGCACACAATTCCCTCCGGCGTACCGGACAATGTCTTTGAACGAAACCCAGTAGGGGACGGCGAGGATCACCTCATCCCCGTGATCGACCAGAACCTGCACGGCGTTAAACAACGCATGCTTGCCGCCCACCGAGGCGATCGCCTCTTCACGCCGGTAATCCGAATCGAAATCGACCGCGTGACGATGCACAATCGCGTCGCGCAGTTCGGCCGTGCCACCCACCGCCGTGTACTTCGTGAAGTTACCCTGAATCGCCGCGATCCCGGCTTCCTTGATGTGCTGGGGCGTGGCAAAGTGTGGCTCACCCGCACCGAAATCCACCACGTCAATCCCCTGCTGGCGCAGTTTGTCGGCCTCGGCCACCACTGCCATCGTGGCCGACGGCTCGATGCGGTTGATCCGTTCGGTGAGTCGTAACGCGAGAGTCGTATCCGTAACTGCAGTCATCCTCGTTTCCTCGGCTTCGGATTTCTGGCATCGGCAAGTTTGATCGCGGGATCGAGCTTCTCTTTCAGCCGTTGTTCCACCATCTCCGGAACCAGGCCTTGGACCGAGCCACCCAACTGGGCAATCTCCCGCACTAACCGGGAACTCAGGTAAGAATACTGCTCTGCTGGCATCATAAAGACGGTTTCCAGGTTGGGCTGCAATTTACGATTCATCAGAGCCATCTGCAATTCGTACTCGTAATCGCTGATGGCGCGAATCCCCCGAAGCACCGCGCTAGCCTTGACTTTGGCGGCATAGTCCACCATGAGTCCGTCGAAGGTATCTACACGCACGTTCTTGAAGTCCTCGGTCATTGCTTCGAGCATGAGCAACCGTTCCGACAAGCTGAACAAAGGCGCCTTTTCGGTGTTGCGCAGGATGGCAACCACCAGCTCATCAAAAATCTTGCTGCCCCGCGCGATCAAGTCCAGATGCCCGTTGGTCGGGGGATCGAACGAGCCGGGATACATCGCGATGACTTTTTTCAAGGCTCCCCTTTTTGATTGCCCACGCGCCGAACCGGGTGCGCCACCGACCCTCGGTCAGCTTGGTAAGAAAGGATTCTATGCGCCCCACGAAGCCAAAGGCAATCATTCTTTGACCGGCATCAGTTTGCCAACATTTCGCGAATCCCGCTGCGGCGCAGAAAACCTGTCCATTGGTACAGGTAATCGCCTCGCCAGTTACCCCGCCTTCTGATATAGCACGAAGGTGGTAGTTCGTAACTTGTCACCTGCCCGTCTTGAAAACTAGCCTGATAACAGATGTCACCCGTCACTCTATTGTTTTCCTCCGACGAGGAAACCTCGCGCCGGTTAGTTCAGGCTTTGAGCGAACTCGATCTTGATGTCGCGCGCTGCCCGGACATTTTTACCGCCGTCGAGTGGCTTACCTGTCGACGGTTCGACGTCATTGTGGCCGACTGGGACAGCGGTCCCGAAGCCGTATTTCTGCTGAAAAATGCACGCCAATTGAAGTGGAACAAGGCAGCTTTCACCCTGGCCCTCAGGAGTGGGGCATCCCATCTTGCGACCGAAACTGAAGAAGACAGTCCCGATCTTGTCCTGACCAAACCGCTGAACCCCGATCAGATCAAGTATGCCCTGCTGGCCAACGACCGTTTTCTAGGTTGCATGAGGGCTTGGATCGCAAGAGGCGATTTTGCTCCAGCCCCCGAAACATCTCCCTCGACAGTGAACGTGGAAAACTTTAGCGCGCAGAATCTCGAACACGAGCGGCCGCAGTCCGAGCAGCCCTCCCCTATGCCGTTGGCCGCTCCCCCGGCAGAACCCTCCCCCGCGCCGGGTTACGCCCACGGTGTGAACAGCGCGCCATTGAATCTCACCTTTGCGACCCTCGACCGGAGACCGTTCCGTACCAAGAAACTCAATCATGGTTCCGGCAAGCTCAAAATCCGCGGCCGCAACCAACTCTTGTTTGGATCCACCCTGACCATGGTCTTCCTTTGCGTTGGCTACGTCGTCGGCCAGCCCCTGCGGATTCAGAGTGTATTCGCCAGCGTTGCCACCGTTTATCGGCAAGCCCTGGAAATGAAATCCAGCAAGCCACTGCCAGCTGAAAACGCCACCGGCTTGGATCCCGCCGGGTTCGCCCAACCTGCCGCTTCACGAGTCGAGCATTCAATATCGCGTGTGCGAGCGGCCCTCCCCCAACCAACATTGCTGCCCGACCAAATTCCCGAACCTCCTGCGGAGACATTGCGGGCCGATGCTCTCGCGATTCCCTCAAGGATTCTGATTCCGGAAAGCTTAAGAGAGCCAGCACCGGAGACTGCCGTTCGAACCGCCAGCCTCACCCGTCCCGCATCTGTCTTGAGCCAGGTAGAGCCGGTAGGCCTGCCCGAAGATTTATCCCAATCGTTGCTCTTGGACAAAGTGCAGCCCAGCTATCCCGAGCAGGCTGTGAAAGCCGGCCTCCAGGGTGCAGTGGTTTTGCAAGCCTGGATCGATAAAGATGGTAACGTTCGAGACCTGAAATTAGTCGACGGCTCGCTGCTGCTCGGCAAAGCCGCCGTGAAGGCTGTCAAGCAATGGCGCTACCGCCCCTACTTGCTGAACGGCGTAGCCGTCGACGCCGAAACCTACGTCACGGTGAATTTCCGGCTGCCGTAGGGAAAGCGTGATGCACACGTGGGCCCGTCCGGGCGGCCGAGCCCAGCTCGGGCAGGATTTGTCCCCTACTTTCCCGCCGCTTCCTTCGCCAACAGCGCCACCCGCGCCGTCACCTTCTGTCCTTTTTCCATGCCCCCGATGAGAACCAACCCCTCATGCGTCGCCAGCAGCCCGCGATGATCCATGGTTGGGTTCGGAGTGTTCTCATTGATGGTTTCCCATTTTCCCGTGCGCAGGTTGAAATCAAACGTCACAGGCGACGGTTCGGACGGCTTGCCGTCGTATCCGATGCCATTGTAGTCGTATGGATTATCGGTCCCGCCGGCGAAATAGATCTTCTCATCTTTCTCCGAACCGCCGCCGGCGATGCGGTATCGCGCCGTCCCCGGATGATTAGGCAGCTTGGTCCAGTGAATCCTGGTTCGATCGTGGTGGTCGATCTTCCCCATCCAGCATTCGTCCGACGCCACATATTTCGGCGTGTTGCCCGACGGATTCTTGCGCGCCCCGTCCACGTAAATAATGGTGTCGCCCACCAAAGCTCCGGCATGACCGAAGACCGGCGTCCCCGGAATCGGCGTCGCCTGCTCCCATTTATTTTTCTCCGTGTCATACACTTGAACGTCGCTCACCACGTCCCGGTTCGACCGGCCGCTGACCAGATAAATGTAGCGGTCGCGATAAACCCCAATCACCGAATCCCCCACGGCCACCGGAATATCAGCCTCACGGAACCAGCGGTCACTCGCCGGAAGGTAAACCCCCACATCGGGCACTGCCATGGCGCCTTGCGCGTCCACCACATAGCCGCCGAGTACGAACAGGTCGCCATTGACGCCGGCCGCCGCAGCCCCGATGCGCCCAACCGTTCCCGGAACAGCATGAGCCGCCGACCACTTTCCTTCCTTCGCGTCCAGCGAAAAAGCCGCATTCGTGATGTCCGCCGGGGTCTTCTTCGCACCGATTCCCATGAAAGAAAACAGCAAAACCTGTCCCCGAGACTTCACCATGGCAACCGCATTATTGGAAACCGGATCGGGCAACGGATCGACTCCCGACTCCGCCGACGCCGCCAGCCATCCCCACAAGAAACACAAGCAGAAAAACGCCAAATGCTTTTTCATAGCTTCCAAACGGAATTCAAAGGCTACTCAGAAAAATAACACGCGGCGCGAGCAAATGTCAGGCGTTTGGAGTTATCGTGGATTGAACCCGCTCCGCCCGCCTATTCCACGAATCCCTGCCGCACTGCATGAATGAAGTCGGTGTAAGCCGGACTGAACCCCGCCGCCCGCATCTCTGCCGCAATCTGGCCTCGATGATAGGCAGAATGTGTGATCACGTGCAGCAGAACATCTTCCTTCTGGCTGGTAAAGCTTTCTCCCTTGCTATTTCTATAGCGCACTGGAAGCGCCAGCTCGGCCTCGTCCGCCGGGCTTAGAAACTCTTTCCAAAGCTGGGCAAGCTCATCGGCTTGCGCCTCGCATTGTTGCCAGCTGAAATCGGGCCAGACCGCAAAAGTCTGCCCCACCCCCTTCATGCGCTCCAGCCACAATCGCTCGGCCGATAAAACGTGACTCATCCGCTTCAGCGGACCCCCCGCACAACCAGCCATCCGGATCGCCCCCAGCACCTCCCGGTTAGCCCAGTCGTCATAAACAAAAAGCCGCCGAATGTGTGCAAGCATGACCAGTCGAAGAACCCACTGGGAACCGAGAACCAAGAACCGAGAACTGAAAGTTCCCACTGCAGGCCAAAAGAAACAAGATTAAAGACACAACTTAGGCGGCCCGAGTCGCCGATCCAACGCTCTCCGTCCCACAGGTTACCATCCAGATTCTTGCCCGTCGATGTGCTCCAGGGCGTTCTTCCTGAAGCGTACCGCAACGTCCGCAGCCGAGGAGCGCACAATGAGAAATCCAGCGGCGCTCGAAACGAACCGAACCCCTCGATGACAACTTCCCCACATTCTCAGGGTTCATTATCCTTAAACAGTGCAGGAAAATAGTGCAGGAGGATTTCATGCCCGGAATGCGAACTCGTGTCTTCCCCGTTTTAATGTTGATTCTAGCCGTCCTGTTCCTGGCGGGATGCCCTCCGCACGAGAGCATAGCCAGGGTTAACCAGGACCCAGGCCGCTTCGCCGGCAAAGAGATCACCATCGCCGGACGCGTCACCGATTCCTTCGGAGCGCTCGGAACCGGGGCTTTTCAAATCGACGATGGCACCGGGACCATGTGGGTCTTCAGCGAAAAATTCGGTATCCCCGGCAACGGCGCCCGCCTCGCGGTCATCGGACAAATCCAGCAAGGCTTCTCCATCGGAGGCCGCAATTTCGCCACCATCCTCCGCGAAACCCAACGCCGCCACTGACCCAGCCCGTTCCCCGCGCCATCCGGACCATACCTGGTATGCCGTCCACAAATTCGCGAAATAGCGCAGTCATCCCGTCTATGACAACGACGGCGCTGTCAAGCAAAAAGTGACAACACTGGTCCTGTGCCCTTGCCGCCGCTGTCAAGGGCGCCGCCTTTGGCGTTCATCTCGACCCTTGACAGCGGCGG
>Ga0182014_10003550_pt1 | contig 18617 bp, 22 predicted proteins | sample 612S2DmetaG_FD_120489 | JGI IMG/M metagenome (GOLD analysis project Ga0182014, IMG submission 120489) | Permafrost microbial communities from Stordalen Mire, Sweden - 612S2D metaG | ecosystem: Environmental > Terrestrial > Soil > Wetlands > Permafrost | place: Sweden: Stordalen | collected... | reverse complement strand
TTATCTTATTATTTTCCTTGAAAGTTCCTCTTCCCGCATGATAATCCTCATCGGCTAGAATATCTCCAGGAATAACTATTTCTTTATCTTCTACAAATATCACACTCTGGCCTCCTAAATGCACAAAAAAATAAGATTATTTTTAAGTAGCTTTATTTCAATAATTTAGTTTCTACTTGTCCATGAGTAAGTTCATTTAGCTTCCTATAAAAATTATCCTGCACACCACCCGGTATTTCCACTATAGCTACCCATGAACCATCCTGTTGCCACTCTTCTTTTCGGGTCTTGCCAAATTCAGGTATCACATTATAAACCTTACCCGAGAAATCTCCCGGTATTTTTATAGCAACCTGCACTCTTTCAAATCGAATTGGTATTTTAATGCGGATGGCTTTAAGAACCGTATTAACCTGTTCATCAACACTTTTAAAGGGATCTATATGAATTTTAGCTTCCTCCATGGCTATTTCTATTCTCCTAGCCGGATGTGGAAGTTTAGTTTGGGGATTTATAGCTTCCCTAGTTATGGTAGCAACAATCTTTTTCCTTTTCTCCTCCGTCATTTCCTTTCGCTGCTGAGCAGTTAGCTGTACATGTCCCTTCCTAATTATAATTGCAGCAGCATCAAGAATATCCGTGGTGTTAAAGGCCTTCATCATAGCCTCTTCAGATGCCTTATCCCCCTTATTAGCATCCTTAAAAACTTCTTCCACAGCGAGGATTTCTTGAACTTCTATTGCTTCACCCCTCTTAAAATCCGCTGCCATATCCGGATCTACCAAGATCTCAAAATGCTCCCCATAATATTCTAAACGAGCTATAACTGCATCTTCGAGGCTAATCATTCTCTATTCCTCTTCTTCTTCCTCCTTAGGTTTCCTAATAAGGAGTTCTTCTACATGATCCACCAAATCATCATCACTTAATTTTCTGAATTTCTTAGTTTCACTATCTATAACTGCTATTTCAACGCTTTCAACTGTAGTTTTACCTTCAGTAGCCTCATAAACAGCATCTAAAGCTAATTCCATTGCTTCTTCCAAATTCATATCGTCCCTGTATTTCTTTTCAAACTCTTCCATGGCCATAGCTCTTCCAGAACCTATAGCTGTAGCTTTATATTCTATTAAAGCACCGCTTGGATCTGTCTCAAATAACCGAACACTAGTATCATTCACTCCACCTATTATAAGAGCAGAACCGAAGGGTCTCACACCACCATGCTGAGTATACATTTGTTTCAAGTCACATATTTTTTTAGCGAGACTTTCCACCCGTATAGGTTCATTATAAGTTATACGGTTAATTTGAGCCTCCATTCGAGCCTTTTCAATAAGGTTTCTGGCATCAGCCACCAATCCAGATGTAGCTGCACCTATATGTTCATCAATCTTGAATATCTTCTCTATGGATTTGGGTTCCACTAGTTTACTAGTCGGTCTTTTATCAACTACCAGTACTACTCCTTCAGTGGATTTCACGCCCAGTGAAGTTGTACCTCTCTTTACAGCTTCTCTTGCATATTCAACTTGAAAAAGTCTTCCATCTGGACTAAATATAGATATACCCTTATCATATCCTGCTGCTGGAAACGGTTGCATACAATTATACCTCACTTTAAATTTTTTTTACATTAAATAACAAATTATTTTTTTTTAAATGAACTTTAATTATAATAGTTGAATTTAGGATATTTCTAAAAAAATGATTAAATTGTAAAATTTTATAATATTCTCGTTTTATCTATTTTTAATTTATTTGATTTCTAAAACATTAAATTTTTGTAATTTTCCTAATTTATTAAAGCAGCATATAATCTATATAATAATATTTAGTATAAAAAAGATTCGACACATTTAATGTGTCAATCAAGAAATAAACTAGAATAAAATTTTTTAAAAGTTACTGATGGATAGCAAAAGATGCATATATTATTATAGCCAAGTAAAAAACCCACACAGCTATTGAAATTAAAATATAATCCATTCCCTTTCGTTTAACAGAGCATTCCGGACGTGTGTATAAATACAAACCAGCTATAATAGCTAAAGGTAGGAAGATGAAAATTCCAATTACTGCCAGTATCTTAACTTTTTTATATATATTTTCATTCACTTTCCCTATTTTACAACCACACTCCATGCAATAAACTGCATCTAATGGGTTTTCTGATTGACATTCAGGACATTTTATTGAACCATCAGCCATAATATTACTCCAAATAAATTATTTTCTTTATAAAATTGATTATATTGTTCCGACGATTTTAAGGGATATTAGTTTATTCTTATCAAAAATGCATATAAAAGTTAATTATTTTTTAAATTAAAGTTTGTTATAAATAAATTTTTTTGTAGCTGAATGTATACTTCCCGAAATCCCTAGTGTGTGGAAAACTACCCTACCACTCTTAAAACGTGTTATAGTTGGTATTATGGATCTAACTGAATGAACTTCTTCTCTCTTACACCTTAATATTCCCTTCATCACATGTTTCTCGGGAGTGTCATAATTCCATATTTTAATTACCCATAAATCAAAACGGCTGATACCACAGGAACCATACATATCCCATAAAGCCCCCCAAATGATGGGTATCACATCTTCTCGGTTAATTAGCGTCTCTGAGATAACTTCAAAGGCAAGATATCTCTTTTTATTCCGCATATGAGGGGGTAATATTTTAAGTTTCAAATTTAATTCCTCTAAAAAAATTCATTTCATTATAAATATTATTCAACTAAATTCTTCATAGTTTAAAAAAAAAACGCGGAAAATATTAGAAGTTTAAATATTTAAATTATTTTATAATCCTAGCTCCTTTCACTACCACATTACTCGATATATCCCTTCTCTCAATTATATTCCTGGGAGTTTCAGATAAAGCAAAAGACGCTTCTTCCTCGTTCATTCCAAAACAGTAAGTTAATGCTATAATATCAAGGGGAGTATGTAATTCAAATATTGAATGAGCACCACTAGTAATGATCAAGGGAAAGTTGAACTTCCGTTGCAGCTTTAATATTTCCCTATAATACCCTAAAACTTTATAACGGTTTTGAGGTCTAATTCTAAGTAAATATCTAACATTTAATTCCACAGCCACCTTGTTTTCTGCTGCTTTTCTGGCTGAAATATGGTTAATTCCACAGTCTCTACGTCCACGATAAGGATGGGAAATTATATCTACTCGAGGATTCTCACAGGCGGCTCTATTTATTCTCAGATCACCACCATAAACCATTAAAACATCTGCTTCATTACGAGATTTTTGAATCTTTCTTTTAAGATCCTCTATGTTATTAGAATAAATCATCACTCCCCTTCTAATTTGAAATGATGAATCCTTCCTTAATGATATTAAATCATCTGAATAATCCTTATTTTTATTTTCTTCATGCTTAAATGTTACCACACCAGTATAACCCAATCTTTCAACCTCGTCCACAAGTTCTTGACTTTCATGGACATGAAAATCGAAAAACAATTAATTCACAACCAATAATTTCCGTACAAGCTTCATAGCAGGCTCTTTTTTGGCGGGATATGCTGCAATCTTAATTTTAACATGAATGGAATCACCATGTTCTACAACCTTCAATTCATTTAGATAAGCCTTTTGCTTATCAAATCTGAGGAAAAAATTTCCTTTATCATCCATCTTCTTCTTTAAATCCCTTAAAATCCCTTTTTTATCATGAACCCCTAAATTATCCAGAGTTTCGATGAAATTTTTTATATCTCGTTTTTTATCAATTTTATCATGTAAAATGAAAACGGGGGTCTTATAATGACCCTCAATAACTTCCCTTTGAATTAAGGAATTTGGAAAAAGAGTTTTAATAGCCTTTTTCACTTTTTCCTCATTTTCTGTTCCATAAACAAAGGCTCTGTAGGAAATGTTATGAATCATTATCCTGATCTAACCTTCTCAGCACCTTTACCCTTATTTCTAAGACCTCTTGTTTTCTTTCCTTCACTGGTAAGGCCCCTAAAGACACGACGGGTATGTTGGCTTTCACATATCCAATTTATGTTAGAATCATTCTTTATTGATGGATGATTAGGATCCACTAATATAACTTCGTAGAATTTGAATTTTCCATCCTCCCAAACCCAGTAAGAATTTAAAACCTCCAAGTTAGGATATTTTCTAGCTACCCTCTCCTCAGCCATTCTTTTAATAGATTTTTTAGGAGTGATTTTAATTACACCCATCCTTTTAGGCTTCCTACCTGCTTTGAATCTGGATTTTCTTCTTCCGCCTCTGCGAACGCGGGTTCTTACCACTATATATCCTTTTTTAGCTTTGTAACCTAAGGATCTTGCCCTATCCAATCGGGTGGGTCTTTCTAATCTTTGAATTACGCTTTCTTTTCTCCATTGCGGAGCTCTCTTCTGCATTAACTCCTTAATGTAGGAGTTATCTGGATTTTTCCATGCCTCTCTAATATATTTATACATTAAATACACCTCTTTTTGTTCAGCTTTCGCCACATCCAAACGGGACAAAGTCCCTATATAAAAAAAAATAGATTCAAAAACTCGCCATATTATGGCGGTGATCAGTATTGGGTTGATACCTTTAAAAAGATTTTGTTTTTTTTAGAATTATATTAAATAATTCCTTACATTGCTTTATTATTATGAAAAATTAGCGTTTTTTAATTTCGTTACATCAGCTTTAAAATGATTCTTATTTATCTGACTTAAATTCTTTTCTATGGATACTGTTATCGGATAACCTTCAGCTACTAATGCTATCAGCTTAATAGCATCCCATTCCTTATATGGAACTTCTTTCGGAAATTTATGGGCGTCAGTTACATTTTTTATATTCTGTAAGTTAAACTATCGAATTAAAATAAACTTTATAGAAATAATATTATTGAATTAAATTTAGGAATATATAAAGAATATAAAAAAAGGTTTGGGAGAGTTAAATTACTCCTCCACCACAAACACACTCATCATCTTCTAACTCATATAATATGTTGATGGCCTTCATGAATGCCGGTTTCCCCGCTATAAGGAGCACTACCCGGAATACATCTACTATTTCATCCTTAGTCGTGCCGAACTCCTGCATGCTACTCATAATCTGTTTTTTAATTGCTCTGTCATCTGAAAATGCTGCGTTTATACCTAAAGCTATGAGTTTCTGTGTTTTATAATCAAGAGCTTTTCCAGTGTATGCTACTTTATTTAAACTAACATTACCTTCATAAAGGTCAGGATAGTCTTCTTTAATGTATTTCATTCCCTTACTATAAAATACCTCTTCTTTCATTGTTTATCACTCCTTGTTTAAATCCTAATTATATTTATGTCATTATTCTATTATAATTTTACCTAAAGAGTAAACATAATCAATTTATCAAAAAGATAAAATTAGAGTTAATATACGAAATCAATCATAAAACCTATAAAAGTTAATTAAGAAACATTTTGTTAACTTTAAAAAAATATAGTAGAATGAGTCAAATTTTTATTTATAGTCATAATTCTATTTAAATGTAGGATTATAATTTAATAGATAATAAACAAAGATTTATCTAGTTGATTGCCTCAATTTAACCTATTTTAAATTATTAATTATTTATTATAAGTTTTTTAAATTGAATTCAGAATTCATATCTTATTCACAATTAAGATAAAACTTCAAAGCAAATGTTTAAAAAAAAAATGTATTTACCTCATATTTAAAGTGGTCCTACATCAGGTTTACCTTCTCTCATGCCTTTCCCCGCTTCTTGTTGTAGTTTTTCCGGTTTAAAAAGCATTTTGAGTACATTCTGAGCGTGTTCTCTAGCCCTGTTAATGGCGAGTACTTTAAGGTCTTTATAATCAATCCCCTCATCTTCATGGACAAATACTTCAATGATATGAGTGTTAGTCATTAGTTGAGCATAAATTAATCCCATTGAAGCTTCATGGGCACATGTTTTGTCAATAACTTCTGGCCCAGGCATACCTAAAGCCATGACCAGATTACAACCCTCCTCCTCGATTAATTTTTTTGATGCTACTGGTAAATCCTTTATACCAGGCACAGTACGTCTTATAAGGTTAATATTACCCATTTGCATTTTAATTTCTTCAATGGCATATTTTGCCAAATCGACTCTTGCAAATGTCGTGTCACAGATCCCTATTTTCATTTTAAACCCCTATATTATTTTGGATTAATTTGGAAGAATTTATTTTGAACTTAATCTTAGTATATTGTTTGAATTTAGTTAATAAAAATTTTATGTAAATGGAATAATTTCCTAAAAATTAAAAAATATAATAAATAATCAATTAGCAAAATGGATAACTTCTTATAAATTCATCCAACTTTATTTGATATTAATAAAACTCATTTGTTATTAAATAAAGGAGAATAAGTGTGAATCTAGGTTTATAGTCACCAACATTATGATTTATAATTGGTGTAAGTAGCCAAATGATTTCACTTTAGATTATCGTGTTTTAGATTATTTTAGATTAAATAGAGTTAAACGCAATTTAACAACAATTACACGATATTTATTTTATAATAAAATTGTTCTTACATCCTAGTTTAATATTTAAGAGGGATGTATAGAATGGAAATTGGAAAATTAAATGTGTTTTATATAAGCACTGATCTTAAAATTACTGTACCATTCTTGATAAAAAAAGTCTTAACTCCATCTATTTAATTTTATATCTTTTTTATGATTAATTTAAATTAAGCTTCGCTAAAACTTCAGATAGAGTTTCACATTTATTCATCTTCGCAGCGGGACCTGTAAAAACAAATTCAAGGATGAGATTAAAAAAAATAATTTTTTAATCCAAAAATCCTTTTTTTTATACTAATATAAAAATTATAATCCAAAAGACTTCATTAAGAGTTTATTATTTATATATCCAGTTCTGAAAATCTCGCCAGTCCGAAGGTCATTTATAACTACTTCCGCAGGAGCGAACATACCCTTATCTATCTTATAAAAATCAAACTCAGCTTCTTTAAAAACATCGAAGAATGGTTTACCATAACCAGCCGACGCGGATGATGGTAATTTCTCAGCCACTGATTTAACATCGTCTCCTTCCTCTGATTCAACATAATAGTATGTTCGACCACCAAAGAGCACTGCATCATTGGTTTTACCCATTGCTTTTAATCCATCAGGGTCTACTGGAGCTATAGGAGCTATACCCGCCGCATGTTTCACTTTATTTACATCAAAGTGCAAAAATTCTAACATTTTATATGTCCCATTTTCCACTACACGACCAGATATTTGGATGGAACCCACCAAAGATGAAGTAGGAGCCACCAACACATAAACATTCTCCGGGGAAACCTTAGAGTCAGATGCTATGACTTCGGTTACATCCGCTCCAGGTAACCGATCTGCTTCCAAGGTTAATATAGCTAGATCAGCCTCATCTTTATATCCTATCTCTTTATATGTTTCAGCAGGTTTTAAAGCCAGGGCTCTAGCAGGACCGGAACCTAGGGCAAAAAAATCTCCTACACTCACAGACCAGCCTGCTTTCTGCGAACCCAAAGTAGATATTGATGGGAAATCTGTTTTTATTTTAACTGAAGGTAAAGCAAAATTTTCTGAGAGATCTCCCGGTATAGAGATTCCTACATCTGCTAGTCCACCTAGGCAAACCTTAGTGTAGAGTTCACCTGCCTTGAAGCTTCCCGCCACATTCACACCAGCATCTATAACTGTTGAACCGTTGTCCAGTACATCAACAGCTAAGTTAAGTTCATCCGCCTTTCTTATCATTAAATCTACTGTTTTTTTTGCTTCCAGATTGACACTTACCATCCTTTTTCACCTCAAAGTGTATAATATATAATAAAATACAAAAAATTGTACGTAAATGACTCTAGCTATTTATTCCTTAATTAATTTACGATTTAAATTTTTGAAGAAATGCTTAAATAAAAAATATTTTTATTCAAAACAAATATGAATTACTTATTTTCTAAAAAACGTTTTTTATAGATTCTATTAAAATTAAATAAAACAATTTACTACTCCATTATAAAAAAATAATTATTTAAGGAATTTTTCATGACTTTATTATATCATTTGCATCATCAAAATTAACTTCATAAATATGTGCACTTATAGAGTGAATGGTAAGAGTTCCCACCTTCACTCCTAATTTTTCTGCAGCGTAAATAGCTAAATTAGTAAGTCCCACCGCATTTGGCAGCCAAGCACCATATATATCATGTGAACGCCATAATCCTGTCGTATTCAGCTTATCATCCCTTATTTTGAAATCCACCAGGATCATGCAAGGCACTTCATCATTTTTGGTATCAATAGTAGGATCCCATGTCACGGATATTGCCCTTCTTGACTCTTGACAATTCTTAAGTCTACTAATTGCCTCTTGAATTTGATCTATACCCTTAAAATGCTTACGAAGTCTGTTACCATAAGTATACACAAAACCTTGCTGATCCTTACTAAGAAATTGTTCCGAGTATTTCTCAAGCTTCTCGCCACTCCAGAAATATCCTTCAGGCACTCTAATATTCTTTATTTTAGTCATATTACCTAAATAATAATCTGTCATCGGTTTTCCGAGAGGATTACGGATGTTAACCATTATATTTAAAAGTTCTCGAGTTAAGGAACCTCTTTCATCGTGTATTTCCTCTCCTTCATCCATGATCTTTTTTACGAGTTTTATCCAACCATCTGCTATTTCATTTTCTTCAATTAAGAGAGCCATTTCACCGTCTCCACCATTACTTTCAATTTAGAATATGCTGCCTCTCGAGATCGTAATCGCATACCACAATCTGGATCAGCTATTAAATTTTCTTTTCCCACGAGTTCCATACCTTTTTCTATGATACTTGCTACTTGTTCTTTAGTTTCTACAGTATTGGTTTTGGTGTCGATACAACCCAATCCAATCTTTTTACCTTTTAAATTAATGTTTTCCAGCGCTTCTAAATTTTTGTTTTGATCGGCGAATTCACAGTCAATTATGCTTACTTTAAATCTTAAAAGATCATCTAGCACCTCTGATATTGGCCCGCAGACATGTATACTGGTTGGTTGAAGTAAATCACTGACTATTATCCCAATTGCTTTATTAGCTGTTTTTAGATCTGCAATTCCAGTGGAGAGAAATGGTTCATCAATTTGTATAACTGCAGCACCTGCATTTTGAAGATATTCAGCTTCTTTTTTAAGAGCCCCTGCTATGTCAATTATGGCTTTATCTTTTTCATCTTTATTATAAAATCCTTCTATTCTACTGGATAGTGCTAATGTGGTGGGTCCAGTTATAATTGCCTTAATTCCTTTAAAGTTATCCTGGAATTTATTTCGGTATAGAATCTGTAAATCATTTTTAAAATCAGATGATAATTTTTTTGCTGTTTTTAAAGCCACTTTTATATCTGAAGCTCCTATTGAATAGGGTGCTGGTTGTATTTTCCCAATGATTATGGGTTTTCCATCCGTGGTTATCATACCTGGTATTTCTTTTGCAAACACCTCTAGCATGTTTCCTCTTACCTGACCATCAGATATTAAATTCACACCAGCCTTTACTTGATCTTGTACTGCTATTTCCAAAGCTGATTTGTAGGCATCATAACTTCCCATATAATTGGAAATCTTCTCCATTATTGATAATGGTAGCCGGGAAAATGAAGGGTAACTTCCTACTACAGTAGTTAACATTTTAAATACCAAATTTATTTTCTATTATAAAAATTAAAATTAAAGCGTTTATAGATGATTTTATAGTTTAAGATAATACTAATTTTTAATTTAAATTATTATCTTATTTTTATTTATGATTCAAGATTTAAGTTTATGTGGGGGGCCTAAAATAAGTTTTTAATTAAAACAAAAAATTGTTTAATTATTTGACTTATTATTAAGTAGAAAAAAATGGTTTATTTAATTTAAAATAATAAGATTAGAGGAGTAAAATAATTAAGGATAAAATAGGACAGTATTATATTCCTAGTTTAAACTAACATTATTTTTTGTAAGGATTAATGGCTAAAGATCTGATATTCTTAATTTCTTCTTTTTTCACTGGTAATTCTATCACTGCTGTCCCATAGCAGGGTTTAGTGTAGGATAAAGTAACTGTATCCTTATCTTCATTGATTCCAATTGGAACTGGAGGTATTCCTATAATTCTTACACCTAATATCTTTGCTCCAGCATCAACATATACTACTTGAGGGGCGTGATCTTCTATGAATTTTTTAGACTCTTTAAAACCCGCCTTAGAGATGAGTATCTCATAATTTTCAGATTCCTGTAAATACGTATCAAGACAGAATGACATTTATTATTCCCCCAATTGCTTAATTGCTCTGTCAAATTTAACTTTTAAAGGTGTAGGATTATGATAAGCCCTGGCCGATACAATAGTCGTCTCAGTGCTTTCATTAAGATCTTCTATAAATTTCTTGAGTAATTCTGCATCCCTTTCAAAAACCACAGCCATTGAGGATTTTATATTTAGAATATGATAGAAAGTTACAAAATATGAAACAGCTGCATCTTTATGCACAAATCCTAAAAGAAAGTCAAAAGAATTTTCCACTAAATTATTTAAACATGTTTCTATGTCTATCTTATTTTTAATGTAATATTTCAGGGGATCCGTAACCTCCAATAATTTCATGGCCGACGGCGTACTAGCCACGGTGACTTCATAACCCAAACCAGTGAGTTTATATGTAGCATATACTGCCATTGGTGTTTGAGCAGGTGCTTCAGGGCATCCTAATAATATCAAAGCCTTTTTCATATATTTTCCCTCCTAAAATCTATTTTCTCCCTAATTTCTCTTTATTAGTAATACATGTCCCAATACCATGGCACCCAAGAATAAAAAGGTTACCAAAGCTGTTCCATTGATATCACGGTTAATTATGAAGAGACCTACCCAAGCTTGGCTTATAAATGCTGTTATAGCACCTATAAGTAGGGCTTCTCTCCCTAATAAACTTTTATTACCTTTTTCTCTTTTCTCCCTATACTGTCTTAGCATTTTCAATCCTATAATTAAAACTGCTACAATATACGCGACAAACAGGAACATTATAATATAACCGAAATCATAGCCATAACCAAATATTCCGGGCACAAAATAATCTATAACATCTTTTTTACTAACTAAAATACCATAAAACGTGGGGTAAGGTAATCCGAACAATGTAATCAGATTTATAGGTAGGGATATATATCCATCAGCGAATCCTGCAGTAGCATTTCCCCAATAAGAAGAAGCAGGATTATGACCTATGAGATAAGCATTTTGAAGTACCATCGTAATGCTGGCTGCAGAGTTTAGATCAAGTCTAGCCAGCCTTAAAACAGGGCTTAACACTGGTAAATTTAATAATGTGGATAAAACTTGGAAAAACCCGAAAGCACCCAATATAGCAATGAAAACCATCCCTGCTCTTTTAATTGTTAACACCGATTTTCGGCGGAATGATTTTGATAAGATAAAGAATCCAACTAGAAGCCCTAAAATCCACATACCTAAGAAATCTCTGTGAACCGTTCCCCCCACAAGTGCTATAAGGATTATCAAGAGTATTACAAAGTTTCTTAAACTTCTGGTGTTTATGCCCACATCATCCATTATATAAATAGCAGCTAAACACGTTACAACTGAAAACAATGCAAGAGCACCATAAGGATGAGTAAACTCGTGAGCACTTAAGTTAGGTGCAATCAATGAAATGGCATCAAATCCAAATAGAAGAGTTAATCCAATACTAAGTATTAGTGCAATTAATAACACGAAACTTAAAGATAAAGGAACTAAATTCAAAAACAACATAACCCCAATAGTTAATAATACAGCGAATTCTACTATAAATTGGAAATTATTTTGAGCTATTAAAAAGGGCATAAAACTTTTACCTCACATTATAAATCTTATAAATTTGATTATTTCACTTTTTAAACGTAAATAAAAAAATATTATTCTAAAACTTTTAAAATAATTTATATAAACTCATAGACTTATAAATTTATAAACTTTATCTAAACGAGTTGTAAAATATATTATTTAAATGAATCTATTAAAAAGTTTTATTCTGAACATTTAATCTAGGAGTTGCAGAATATTACCATGTGATCTTCGAAGCCATTATAATCTTTAACCGCATTTACACCATTGATCTGTATTACATTAAATTTTCTGGTCTAGCAATTAAATAAATTCTATTACATCCTTTTATCAGCATTATATTCCGGAATTTCCATATTAAAGCCTTAGCTAGACCTTTTTTCCTCCACTCCGGGGATACACATGAAAGATGTATATAAGCATCCTGTAGATTTTCTTGGGATATAAATCCCAGAAGAAAACCAATAATTTCATCTTCTGCTGTTTCTACAACCAAAGATGTCTTTTTAAAGAATTAGTGAATATATGGTAAATAGAATTTCTTTCAGTGACCATAGGGGGACATTTAGGAGCTATTTCTGCTATCTTTAAAAAATCTTCTTCTTTAACGCTTCTTAAGTGAAATTCTTCCATTTATCTATCTCCATCAGGATTTAAAGCATTAACTTTAAATAATATCAAGTCAAATGAATTAACATAAGGGCTGGTAGCTCAGTTGGTAGAGTGTCGCCTTGGCATGGCGGAGGCCCCGGGTTCAAATCCCGGCCAGTCCACTACTAATTTAAATAAATTAAACAAATTAGCTGATTTTAACAATTAAATAATAGATATTAATTATAGTTAATTTTATTTTAATGATATTAAAAAACATCTTAAAATCAATATTTAATTAAATATTCCATAAATATTATCTATCATAATATTTAGCAAATCATCCGTTTTGATCTTTTTTTCACTATTATGATTCATAAGAAGCTCTAATGCCATATCCACTACTTCATCAACGTTATTGGATCTCTTCATGACTCCTTTATTAATATAAAATCCATCAACTGCAAGAAGTTTTCCAGGATAACATGATATTACAGGAGTTCCAAGAAGAGCTGCTTCACGATTCATAGTTCCACCTGCACCAATAACCAGATCACATCTTTTCATTAAGCTGAATGAATCTACTGGCGGTTTTATAATAGTAATATTCTCATTATCTGTAAATATTTCTTGCTGCTCCTTGAAGCGGGGTATCATCAATATATTAGCATAATCCCCTAAAATATCAATTATCGGAGAAAGTACCGATTTCGTACAGTCAGCGTCAAGATAAGAAGCAAGTACTGGTTCTGGTCTCATTAATATGGTTTTATCCTTCTTTAAATCTAGATCTAAATCATTAAAAATAGAAGGATTATAGTGAAAATCATTAAAATGGATCACTTCAGATGTACCATTATACCTAACCAGAGAATTAGGTTCCGCACCAGTTTTTAATAAATCCCACACATCCATGACCTTAGGAATTACAATTTTATCACAGAGAGGTAATGTAAGTTTATTAGCAGCTATAGCGTGTTCATTATCCAGAACGTAAACACTGGGGATTCCTAATCCAAAAGAAACTCTAGGAAGCTCGATCGAATGTTTTGATACTGCAATGTCCGGTTTTTCCTTTGCTATTATTTTTGAAAGTTTATAGACTCTTTCAGTGCTCCTTAATAATTTTTGTTCTAAAGTAGCACCATGACTACCCACTTTAGTGTATTGAATATTGAATATATCCAGAAGCTGAAGAACATCCCCAAATTTACGGGCAGTTATGAATACCTCTTCGCCTTCCTTCTCTAAAAATTTGATGATACTCTTAAAAAACCAAGCATGAGGTGCGTTTACGATGTCGATCCAGATTTTCAATTAATCCACCTATTTATTTATTCATAAAGTTTTCAATAACATTTATGATTTCATCCACACCTTTTCCCGTCTTTAAACTACTTTTTATTACAATCGCATCTGGATTAAGCATTCTAGCATCAGAAACCATTTTTTCGTCGTCAGCATCAACTGCCTCGGCGATATCTACTTTGTTAATAACTACTAAATCTGCGTCTTTAAAGATTAGTGGATGTTTCTCCACGGTATCATCACCTTCACTAACGCTCACCACAACCATTCGAATATGGCTGCCTAAATCAAAATCCACAGGACAAATAAGATTTCCCACGTTTTCGATGAATAAGAGATCTATCTTTTCCAATGGCAAGTCTTCCAAGGCATGTTCCACTAAATGAGCATCTAGATGGCATTCTTTACCTGTATTTAGGCCTACTACAGGTACTTCATATTGTTCGAATCGATTTGCATCAAACTTGCTAATTACGTCGCCAGCTATAACTCCTATTTTAACATTCATTTTTTTTATAAGAGATTCTATTAGGGATGTTTTGCCTGAACCTATAGCTCCTAAAACATCCACTGCAAAAACATCAGATTTATCAAGTATTCTCTGATTTCTCTTAGCTAATTTCTTATTCGCTAACATTATGTCATGCTGTATTTCTACTTCTGCAATTTTATGCATTTTAATCACTCTTCTCTATTTTAATATTTTTAACGTTACATTCTCGTCCTGCTGTAACCTTTAAATCCCTTTCACCACATTGAGGACATTTAACAATTATTAAATAATGATCAGAATCATCTAAATTTGTTAATCCTTTATAATCACATGATTTACATTCTATTTCTACTGGAATTTCTTCTATATGAATTTCTGAATCCTCTAATAGTGTATCTTCCGTTAAAACTTCTAATAAAAATATAAGTTGATCTGGATTTAACATGGTGAGTTTGCCTATTTCTATAGTAACTTCTAAGATTTTTTCTGCTTGATTTTTCTCTGCAGCTTCTAATATTGTTTTCACCATAGCATCTGCCATGGAAAGTTCGTGCATTTTAGGCCACCTATCCTCTTTAATATTAGTAAATTTTTTTTTAAGTTCAATAAAAAATTCATTTTTATTTAAACTATCGATATATACTCTTAAAAAAAAGAATACATTAATATCTAAATAAGATTTTTTTTTATAATAAGCTTCATTATAAAATTCATTGAATAAAAAAAATTTGCAAATTTAAATGTACTTTTAAATACTAGAATTTTAGTTTATAAATAGATACAATATTTTACATTATTTATATCACTTATTAAACTTTATACTTTTTATAAAATATTATTTGATTAAAATGAAAATTTTGATATAAATCTAAAAAGTATAAACACTTGATTATTATGAATTAATGATGGATTTATATAAAGTAAAATCCTTTTTCTATAAAATTAATCAAATTAAGTCTATTATGTTATGTGTAAATAACTCTATTTAATAATGAGATTAAAAAGTATTTTATAAACAATAATATGTCTGATTAATATTTATAAGAGTCTATTATAAAGATATAATAATCCATAAAAAGGAGTTAAAACAGTGTCGGTAAATATTAAGGAAGCTAATCTGCAAGCAATAACTCAAACTATTGCCTACATGGAAAAAAAAGATGATTATGATGAATACATTCTTGAAAAATTAAAAGAAGAACGCAACAAACTTTTAAAAGAATTAAATGTGTCTTTATAACATTAAAAAGATAAGAAAAGAAGGCAAGCATTAATGTAACAAAAATTTTTAAGAACAATTTTGAATATTGAATATAAATTGGTGATTTTTTTGATAATCGGAGGATCTGCTTCGCAAAAACTGGCTGCAAAAGTTGCATGGGAGTTAGGTGAGACTCTTTGTCCCATGGAAACCCGTAAATTTCCTGATGGAGAACGATATATTAGAATAGGAGGAGAAGTAACTGACAATGCAGTTGTAATCCAATCAACTGGTTATCCACAGGATCAAAACTTAATAGAATTATTTTTAATTCTTAAAACTCTTAAAAGCATGAATATTGAAAATGTGAAGGTTGTGATTCCATATTTTGGTTATGGGAGACAAGAGAAACGTTTCAAGAAGGGTGAATCAGTTTCAGCTGCGGTGATTGCACAATTAATCGAAGCTGCAGGAGCATCAGAGTTCTATTCTATAAATTTACATGAGAATGGAATATGTGACTTCTTTGATATTCCCACTTATAATATATCTGCAATGCCCCTCATAGCGAATTATATTGGAGAAAGATGTGAAAATCCCTTAATAGTTGCTCCAGATAAAGGCGCTCTTCCATTTGCAAAGGAAATCGCAGAGTTGCTGGAATGTGAATTTGACCATCTAGAGAAAACCAGATTATCTCCGGATAAAGTAGAAACAAAAACAAAAAATCTGGATGTTAAAGGTAGGGAAACTATCATAATTGATGATATTATAAGTACTGGTGGTACTATTGTTAATGCTGCAAATATTTTAAGACAACATAAGGCAGATAAAGTTGTTGTCTCATGTATTCACCCCGTACTTGTAGAAGATGCTTTACTTAAAATATTCACAGCTGGTGTGGATGATGTAATCGCCACTGACACTCTAAGGTCTGATGTGAGTATGATTTCAGTAGCTCCGCTAGTGGCTGAAGCCCTACAAAAATAAAATTTAAATTATTAAAAAAAATTAACTTTTATGATTTTTTATTTGCAGGTTCCATGTTAACAGATCTGCCTTTTATTTTACTACCCCTCATTTCTGAGAGAACACTATTAGCACTATTTTCTGGAATCTCAACAAACGAGAATTTATCATAAACATCTATTTTACCTATAACACTGCTGGAAAGACCGGTTTTATCAGCTATAGCCATTATTAAATCTTTAGCTTTAACTCTATCTTTACGTCCAACATTCATGAAAAATCTTACCATATCAGGACGTGCACCAGTATCACCAAATCCTTCAGGTGAACTATTAACATTTACAATATTATTCTCCCTGTTCATAGTCATTTTAACTAAAGCTGCTGCAATTTCAACCGAAGTATAGTCTTCTTCAATCACTTTCTCTACGATATGGATCTCTTTTTCAAGATCTTCAGTATTTATTATGTTTTTCATATTTTTAAGGAATAAATCTGTCTTAACTTCCTGAACATCTCTTAGTGAAGGAATCTCCTGTTGCTCTATTTTAGTCTTAGTGTATCTTTGTATATTTCTAAGCTGGTAGATCTCCTTCCCTGAAACAAAAGTAATAGCTTTGCCTTTTTTACCAGCTCTACCTGTTCGTCCAATTCTGTGAACATAATATTCATCATCATTGGGTACATCGTAATTAAACACCACTTCTATGTCTTCCACGTCAATTCCCCTAGCAGCCACATCAGTTGCCACTAAGACATCAATCTTTCCATTTCTGAACTTAGACATGACCCGATCTCTCTGTTTCTGTGTTAGATCACCGTGTAAACCATCTGCTAGGTATCCTCTTACTTGAAGATGACCTACTAATTTATCAACTCTTCTTTTAGTGTTACAGAACACCAGGGAAAGATTAGGATTGTATAAATCCAGTAACCGGGATAATAAATCCAGCTTCATTTTTTCCTTAACTTCAAAATAAATTTGCTGAGTTTCTGGAACCGTAAGCTCCTTAGGTACAACCTTCAAAAATTCCGGGTCTCTTTGAAATTTTCGAGCTAAATTTAATATGTCACGGGACATGGTAGCTGAAAATAGTAATGTCTGCCTATCTTCTGGAGTATCTCTTAATATAAACTCAATATCCTCCCTAAATCCCATATCCAACATTTCGTCAGCTTCATCTAACACTACGATTTTCACGTAATCCATTTCAAGTGTTCCACGCCGCATGTGATCCATTAATCGACCAGGGGTACCTATAATAATCTGTACACCTTTATTTAACGCCTTAATTTGTCTATCTATTGGTTGGCCACCGTAAATCGGTAGTACCTTAATTTTCTTCATGAATTTAGATAATGTCCGGAGTTCCTCTGCAACTTGAATAGCTAATTCTCGGGTGGGACATACTACTACGGCCTGAAGGGTGTTATCATCCGGATCCACCATCTCTAAAAGAGGTATTCCAAATGCTGCGGTTTTTCCAGTTCCAGTTTGAGCTTGACCTATCATATCTTTTCCTTCCAATATACATGGAATAGCTAGGGACTGGATAGGTGTAGCTTCTTCAAATCCCATATCTAAAACCGCTTTCTCGATATGGCTGGAAATATTTAAATCTTTAAATTGTTTCTGCATGTTAATTTTATCCTTCTTTTATTTCAATTATTTATTTATTTAATTTTATATAATAATTAGTAAAATTATTACTAAAAAATTTTAATGATTAAAATTTATTTATTTTAAAAATATTATGATATCTTAAAAAAAAGATTAGAGTAAGATATACAGATGGTATTATTCGAAAGTAATCATAATACTTAAATGAAACAGATTAAATTTTTTTTTTAAACTGTTTTAATAATAGGATAATGTTAATTTTTTTATAAAATTATTCTAATTTAATATTACAAATAAAAAAATTAAGTTTGAATCATTCAATAAAAAAGGGAGTAAAATCCCTTTATCAAAAAAATAGATTTAAACTCTTAATTATTTTTTTTAATGAGTTGTGGGCTGCTGTAATATTCCGGTTGGTACAATATCCGTGATCTTCTTCATCTTTTTTAGTAAACTTTTTTTACCTTTACCAATTAAAGCATGTTCTAAAACATCACTCATAGTTTCTACTGGAATAATTT
>Ga0182014_10003542_pt1 | contig 18648 bp, 16 predicted proteins | sample 612S2DmetaG_FD_120489 | JGI IMG/M metagenome (GOLD analysis project Ga0182014, IMG submission 120489) | Permafrost microbial communities from Stordalen Mire, Sweden - 612S2D metaG | ecosystem: Environmental > Terrestrial > Soil > Wetlands > Permafrost | place: Sweden: Stordalen | collected... | reverse complement strand
TCGAAGGTCCAGTTTCTCCTGCCAGAAGCCAATCTGATCGAACCATTCCGGTTTGAGACTCACAGCCAAAACCGCCCTTATCTGCTTGAGCGGAATGAGCATTATTCCAGGCTCCGCAGGGGTCTTGGCCACCGGCATACCCTGGGCGGGCAGCGCCTGGGTCAAATAGCCCACGAAAGTATCAACCGGCAGGTAGTGGAGATAGAAGAGCCTCATTTTCTTGTTGGTCAGCGAGGGACGGTCAAGAGCTTGAATAAGCTCTGCAGCGGCCCTGGCATGAGTGGCGTCATCGATGAGACATACCATCGTACTGCCTTGAACCGGCATGATTCTGCCCTGGGTGGAAAGAGCCAGGGTCGGAACTATACCTACATAATCCTGCGGCCTGAGATAATAAACCTGCACAAAGAGCCCGACCGCCTCGCTCCCGTCGACGGTTTCCGGCACATTTCCGACAAAATACGGGATGATCGGCTTTTGCTCCTGGCCGGCGATCGGCCCTACAAAATAAATACCTTCTCTTTGAGTCACGTCAAGACCGTAGCCTTTGAAGACCTGCCTTGCGATGTCAAGTATTTCGGATTGCCTGGCCGTTGTCTTCATATTCAAGGTAACAGTCTCTTTCCTTGCCTCGACGGATTTGTCGACGGAATAATTGGCGTCGAGCACCTTCCCGAAAACAAGGTTTATGAACTCGCCCAAGGGCATGTTTTCCACCTGTATCTGGTAAGGCTGTCCGCCTCCTGGGCCCGGGTGGGCGGCTTTGACCTGTTGCGGCTGGGACCCGGCTGCCGGCGGCGGGATAGATATTGCCGGCACATCGACTCTTTTTGGCGGAAGTTGGTGGACCGCGCCGGCGCCCACGGAAACTGTGCCCGTTTGCTGAGATTCCTGAGCGGATTCGGCAGGGACCGGAGTTGCAGGGACCACACTTGCCTGGACCGGAGTTGCGGGGACCACGCTTGCCTGGACCGGCGGCGGAGCGGGAGGAGCGACTTTACTTATCACAGGCTTGTAGGCGGCGCAGGAGGTGAGCGCCGCCAACATAACCAGAACGAACGTGAACCGTCTCATTCATTTTCTCCCCACAAAGACATTACCACCTCTCCAGATTGAGCCGCAACACAAAAGTCACAAAGAGCAGGCAGCAGACCTGTAGGTGGGGCGCCGGGCTGAGTGGAGCGCAGCCCACCTACGGATCTACGGATCTCGCTTCTCGCTTGCCGCTTCTCGCTTGCCGCTTGCCGCTTAACGTTGATTCACCCTGAACAATTCGAGGACAAAATTCTTCTGTTCCTTGCTAAAAAAGATGACAACCCTGCCTTTTCCTATCTCTTTGAGCATCAGGTCATCGTCGAGCGGCTCTCCCGGTACGAACTGCCGCCAGCCTGAATTCTCAGCGTTTTTCCCGGCGGGATTGAAAAATACCGCCGCGTGGCCCACTAAGCCGTAAAATTCCCATCGATATTTGTCATCCGCAAGAGAGTAGACGGCGGGGACCTTGTTGAATTCCTTTTGCGCGAAAGAAGCCGAATTCACAGCCTTGTCCGCTGCTGTTTCCGCCTGGACCGCTTTCACCTTGGGAAGCGGGAGGTCCCAGACCGCATATACGGCGATGTGCGCAAATTCCGCCGTTTGCGGTCTTGTCTTCAAGCTTTGAACGCCGACGCCAAGCGCTGACAGGCTCACTTTTTCGCTAGGCGCCCGCAACGCGAGGATCCCACTTGCCGTTTCGAAGACCCAGTATAGCGACAACGCAACGACAAACCCCATGACGATGACTTTAGGCTTGTAGAACTGTTTTCCCGGAAAAGGGAACTTTGACCTGATCTCAGCAATGCCGGGAACTCGCAGGTTCATTTCTCCTCCGGTGGAAGCTGATAGCCTGTCACTGTGGCATCCAGACTCAATTTACCTTTCGCTCCCTTCGTGATATTCATGACCGGGCAATTCAGAGCTTTTTCCAGGAATAGAATCCGCTTGAAAAAATCCTCAATTTGGGGAGGATCGCCCTCGGCCTTAAAGGAGACAGGCAGAACGTAAAAATTTCTTTTATCTTTTTTGTAAGGCGATCCCCACTTGGAATTGACAACCTCCATACCGCTGCTCTGAAGAGTATGTTTGAGCAGGTCCTGGAGCTGATTCAAGGCCGTTTCCGGAGGCATATTGCCGGGATATAATTTTTTCCTGTTGTCTGCGTCCACTTGCAATGCGGCCTCCAATTCCTTTTCTATTTCCTCATGCCCGCCCTGAAACAGCAATTCCCTGGCATACTGCTTTTTCAACCGGGAAAGCTCATCGCGCAATTCGGCATATTCAGCCATTCTCGGGTTAAGGTCCCAGATGGCGACGGCCAAAAAAAAGATGCTTATTATCAGTTCTTTAGGGATTCGCAAGCTGATCTTTAGTCCCTCGTCTTAGAGCGCCTTCGATTAGCGCTTTCTCCTTACCAGTTCTGTTATCCTTGCTGACGGCGCCGTTCACGGTCACTTTCTCAAAACAACTGAGTTTAAGAAACTGTTCCATCAGCACCGAGATGTTGTCTGCAAGCAGGCCTATCGAAACGCGATTCTCGGCAAACCTGGCGTGGGTTATGCTGCCGTTTTGTTCCGCGATAATGCGCGCGACCTGGTCCAGAATATCCGGAAAGTACGGATAGACGTTCTCGGAGGAACTGAAACTTTCCCAGAACTTATGAATCCCCGTCTGGGCTTCGATACGTTTCTTGAGCGGCTGGTTGACCACCTGCAACTGAGCCATTTCCCCCCGAACATTACTGACCTCTCTTTGCAGGCCCCAATACATGCTGTAACCCGTCGCCAGGTATGCGGACAACAAAAGCAGCAAGGGCCACTTGACCGCATTTGCGGCCCTCGTGAATAAAGCTCCACGGTCCAGTTCGATCCTTATGAAGTGGACCAGATTCCGCACCTCCATGGCCTTGATTGCCTGGTGCAGAAAGGAATCTTCGAGCACGACAGTATCCAGGCCGTCAAGACTGGAATCCTTTTTGAGCCATGAGATCGCTTCTTCAAGCGCCTGTTCCCGGCGCTGGAAAACGGCCTTAACGAACTGCGCCCTGAGCAGGCCGCCACGGACGACGAAAAGTTTCACCTTGTTTTGCACCGCGCAGGCGCAAATTGCATCCGGCCGGGATTCGCCAACTTTTTTCCAGACCAGGTATCCTTCCGGGATAACCAACAGATAACGATCCTGCTGGGCTGGATAGAACCAGAGCAGAAGATGTTTTTTTGCCCTGGCGTAGCAAAACTCAGCCTCTTCGAAAGGAGAAAGGTGGAGGTAGTTCAGCTCAACAAATTCGCGGGTGACCCTGGCGCCGTGAGGAAGTTCGATCACTTTGAAAAAAGAGACCTCCGAATCTACGATCAGGATTCTCTTGTTTTCCGCGCCGGCGGCCCCGGGCGCATCGAGAGCATGGACGCCATCCGCCGTAAGTACGGCCGTCTGCCTCAATAAATATTGCAAAAAGCCAAAAGGGATCAATAAGCAGCCTCCAAAACCCTGAAGGGGACCTCTCTATCGGGCCTGAAGTTCACCAGAAGGCGCACCGATTCCCGTGCGTTTCCCGAAACCGTTTCGACGCTCAGGTTTACTATTCGGCTGGGGCCCGTGGCGTAAAGATCCATGAGATTGGATATGAAGATTCCGGTAGCGGAACTGACGTCCGAAAAATCCAAATAACCTCTATCCCTTCTCGTGGCCAGAAGAGAATCCGCTGTGTCATCACTGATTCCCAGGACGGCTCGCAGCATGGTTTTATCCATCGTGTTCAGATTGGGCAGGATACGAGGCGCCAGAAGCAACTCGTTTTTCAGCCTCGCCCATACAAGGGGATCATCCAGCCCTTTAACCAGTGAGAGTTCCTCCACACACTGGACAGCCCCATAATTCCTGGGACCATACAGAGACCCGCGCTCGGTTTGATAGTAGTAGGATTCCGCCCCATTGAGCCGCTTCAGATCGTCAGCATCGAACCAATCAAGCAAACAGTCCTGTATTTCGGACCCCTTGCTGTCGTCGCCTGACAATATCTCAACCATTTTCGCCAAGTACCCGGCATTACAACCCCACACATTGAGCTTGGCTGCGGCATCCAAAGCCTGTATCCGGGTATGTTCCCCCAACCCGGCAACCGTTCCATCCAGAGGGATTTCTCCCTTCATCCCGATATCATCCCCGAAGGGATTCACCAATTTGTTCGTACTGAACACGCCGGTCGATCCAAGGAACTTGAAGGCCTCCACAGTGGAGTCGGCGACAATCTGGGCATTGAGCTTATCCACCAGGCCCTGGGAGGTGCGAACGCTCTCCTTTGAAACCTTGACCAGGAACATGCAGCCCAGGAACAGAACGGACGTGATGGCCAAAACGACCACCAACGCCGATCCTCTAGCGTTGGTGATAGTTGCCAACCGTCATCGCCTTTTTTGTAATGAAATCGCTTTGGACCTTGAAACAGTAGTCCATCTTCCTGCCGTCGTCAAAAGTAACCGATAATATTACGCCGGCAGGAATTTTACCAAAAAGCCGGTCTGGTTCTATGGTTTCCGCCGATGAATCCTTTGCATCGCTTGAAGAGATCCCGGTCGCCCCAGGTCCCCCGGTTTCCGGGAGCCCAGAGCCCAGGACTCGCGCAGGCCGCCTTAAATAGGTAAAACGTGCGCGGCGTATTTTCTCGATAATGAGGGTCTGCCGCGTTTCGTCATTCTCCCTGGGATCTGCGAAATCGTTGTTGGGCGAAAATATAGGAGTCTCGTTCAAGTAAATGGCGCCGTCTTTGAAATAAAGATGCGCCAGAATAACTCCCTTCAATGTCAGCGGTGAGCCTGTAATGAAGACCATGGATTCAGGCAGTCCATCGAAAAATTCGATGAATTCCCTCTTTTCATCGGCAAGCCGGCTCGGAGTTTTTATGACGTAATAAAACACGCTGCTTATGCTCGAGTTCAACCAGTAAAACTTCACCGCCCTCTCGGCATAAGTGTAACGTGTCTTACCCGTTTGCAGCATAAAGGACCTCAGCAGAGTGCCTACCAACGCAAATATGATGCTCATCACAAAAAGGGCTACAAGGAGTTCGGCCAGCGTAAACCCACTAGAACCCGATGTGCAGCGCCGGGTTTCCTTTAAATTGCGTGACATAAAAGGAGAATTCCCTCTTCCACCGATCTTTGCTTAGGTTGAAATCGACCTCGTAAAGAGTCAGCTCAAAAGGTCCAAAATTGCCGCCGAGGTTAGGAGGGTCCGGATAGACATAATTATGCGCCGTCTTTATCTGCTTTGAACTATAGGAGTAGGAAAATCCATTCAGTTCCCCTGAACCCTCAGGCTCATCAATCAGTTTCTTGACCTCAATCAGGTTTTTCAAAGATATGGCCGCTATATAAACATCCTGATAAAGCTCTTGTTTATATTGAGCATTAACATACATATTATACGCCGCACCGAAGGATATAACCGCCGCAACGAGGACAACCAAGGCTACTATGACTTCCAGAAGAGTGAAACCCTTGCAATTCATGCTGTAAGACTTCCGTCCTTCATTCCGAGGCTCAGCCCCCTCGCAACGCCTCCCTGACTGCCCTGCTCCTCCGTGGCTCGATACTTTGAGGTTGAGGTTTATAATGTTGGCAATATATTGTCAATCTAAAAAAGTATCAATTCTTTCCAATGCTTATGCCGATAAGGCAAATGATTTGTAAAAACAAGTGATTGGCCGTCTGCGTCTCCGGGATTAACTTTTAGCGCCTCAATTTTTGATTTCGGCCTCAGTGAGGCAACCGGCAAAAACACGACCCCAAGAACCCGGCTGCCGAGGTTCGCTCATTTTTGACTGCCGGATTCAGGATTTACATGACGGATCGATTAATATATAAAAGGGCCGTGATACCCAATTTTGGACCTTTGGGCAGGCTTTATTTTTCGCTTAGGCTCCATTTGGCGGCGCTTACGCTTACCGGCCTCTGTTTTTCATTGTCCCGGTAAAATGTGAGTGAGTTTGCGGAGCTGTCCTTATGCTCCCAGGCCGTGCTCTCTCTTGTCTTGAAAAGCGGGGGCACGCCAAAATCTCTCTGTGAGTCGTTCATGACTTTCTCATTCAAAGCCCCATTCAATGGACAATAACTCCAAAATCTATGTGGCAGGACACCGAGGTCTTGTCGGGTCTGCATTACTACGCCGCCTTGACGCCAAGGGCTACTCAAATATCATGTTTCGGACGCATTCCGAACTCGATTTGGAAGACCCGCTGCAGGTCCGGGATTTCTTTGCCGTAGAAAATCCGGAATTCGTTTTCCTCGCCGCAGCCAAAGTTGGCGGGATTTTTGCCAACAGCGCCTATCCAGTGGACTTCCTGCTCCAAAACTTAAAGATCCAGACAAACGTGATCGAAGCTGCGTGGCGCTATGGCGTGAAAGGGTTCTTATTTTTGGGCAGCTCCTGCATTTATCCCAAACTCGCCCCTCAACCCATGAAAGAAGAATATCTTCTCACCGGGCCGCTTGAGCCGACCAACGAACCTTATGCGCTTGCCAAAATAGCCGGAATCGAGCTTTGTGAAGCCTACAACCGGCAGTACGGCGCACGATTCTTATGTGTTATGCCCACAAACCTATACGGCCCAAATGACAGCTACGATTTGCAAAACTCTCACGTGCTTCCCGCATTGATACGAAAATTCCATCTGGCCAAAAGCGCCGCCCAGGGTGAGTGGGGAGCCATAGCTCGAAACGAGGCCTCCTACGGGCCCATTCCTGAGGATTTCGCCGCCAATCTCATGGCGATTTCCAAATTCAACGGACATGACATTCCCGAAAGCTGTGCAACAGGAGGTGAGAGCCCTGGGGCGAATCCCGCCATAAAGCTTTGGGGAACGGGGTCTCCGAGACGCGAATTTCTGTATTCCGACGATCTCGGCGATGCGTGCGTACTTCTCATGGAAAAGCTGGATCAGCTATTCGGGGGGCCTGCGCCTCGTGAGTTCACCGCATCGAACCACCTTATCAATATCGGATACGGCGAGGACACGACCATCCGCGGGCTTGCAGAAGAGGTCGCAGGCATTGTCGGGTTTGACGGGCCTCTGGATTGGGACGCCACAAAGCCCGACGGCACGCCCCGGAAACTTCTCGACAGTAAAAAGATAAATCGCATCGGCTGGCTGCCCTCCACCTCCCTCGACCAGGGCATCAGATCGGCCTATGCCGATTACCTGTCCAAGTTAGCTACCAACTAATCCTGCAGAACACTCAAGACTCTCTATCATCCAGGACGCTTACCTGGTGAGAGTTTTTTGTTAAACACCCTCCCAGGTTTCAATCCTGTCAGCAGCCGAAAGGATAAATTGCGTGGGGTTCTTTCCTGCAACTGAAGCAGGCAACCGAAGCAAAGCACTACAAATATCAAGCTTGCGAGACTATGCCGGATGGATATGTCTCGCACTTTTTTGGGGACTTGCCATATGGATGGTAAACCCTGCGGGGGAGTTTTGCATAAATGACGATTGGGCATACGTTGGATGCCTGAAGGCCCTCATCAATCAGGGCTCCATAATCAGCACCTGGGGGAAAGCATTGATTGCCCACCTGCTTTGGGGAGCGGGTTTCTGCAAGCTGTTTGGATATTCTTTGACCACCTTGAGATTGTCGGTAATCGCAGCGGGCATACTTTGCTCCGTTGTTCTTTTGTGGTTCCTCAGATTCACCGGAGTCAGCCGCAAAGCGGCCTTGATCGGCACACTGACCCTGGCGTCAAGTCCTCTTTTCTTCTCCCAATGCTTCACTTACATGACCGACATAACCTTTGCATGCTTTGTCGTACTCTCCTTTGCAGTTCTATGTCGAGGCGCAGAGCATTTAAACATCTGGATGGTGATTGCCGGGTTATTGTTATCTGTTTGGGCTATGTTGGATCGACAATTGGGGTTTGTTGTCCCCCTGGGATTTGCTTTAACATGCTGCCTGCACCCAACCGGATATGCACTTGGAAGAAGACGGATTCTCCTGGTGCTTATCGCGTTGACAGTCATCCCCTGGATAGGCTATGAGTGTTATCTTAAGGCGATTGGGAGCACTCCGGTGACTCAATCCCAGAACTTTCGAAGCATCTTCAATATCCCCCCGGAAATAGGCCTGAGTGGTTACCTTTGGCGAATTTTCACCCGTTTTTTAGTTTGCGTATTGAGCTACACCGCGCTATTTCTTTCCCCGATCCTGGTTCTTAAAATAAAGTTTCTCCTAAAGAGCAAAGTTTTTCGATGGGCTTTCCTGGTCTTGACGTTATCTTTCCTGCTTCTTGAGGCCGCGATTTTGGCCGGCTTTGCGGACCTGCCGGTGCAGTTCCAAAGAAATGTGATAATCAACTTCGGCATCGGCCCCCTGCTTCTCAAGGACACATATCTACTGAAAATCCCGCGGCTCACGTCTATCCATGCGCCGCTGTTCTACTTGCTGGTTTTCTGGGCCGCTATCAGTTCACTCATGCTGGTATGGTTTGCCGGTTCATTTGTGAAGCGCACAGTTGCGAGCGCGTGGCGTTTCTGCGCCTCTCCCGACGTTAATGTGGCGCAGCCCTTTCCTGCTCTGTTAGCGTTCATCTCCGCTTTAGCTTATATCGGTGTGATTTTGCCGGCCGGCTTTCACGATCGCTATCTAATTACGCCCTGTCTATTATTGGGCATCTGGCTTATGGTGGAAGATTCCGATACGGGGAAAGAGAAAGGCTTGCACTGGCCTGTCTTGATATCAGTCTTTTTGATTGTGCTCTTGGGGTCTTTTTCTCTGGTTTGCACACGTGATTTCATGGAAACCAAGAGAGCAGTCAAATCCGCCCATGATTTCCTACTGACGCGCATGAATGTCGACCCTTGCAATATAGATGGAGGACTTGAATTCAATGGATACTACTGTTTCGGGAGAAATCCTGCAACGGATGGACCAGCATGGGAGAGTCAGACGCTGTTAATGGACGGGCGGAGCTGGTGGTGGGTGGCGCGTGAGGATTACCTGGTCAGCCTGGGTCCGATCGAGGGCTACAGGACCGTCAAGACATTTCCCTTCATCAGATTGCTGGGTAGGGATGGAGCAGTCTACGTCCTTCAGCCATCGCCAAACATAAAGACGGGAAAGGGCCCGGCGCCGGATAGCACAATGACAGGAGAAGGCGGTTCGCAGCAGAGCCGTCAGGTCAAGCCCGGCGCCTGAGCTGACGGGACTGGATCAAACGCATTTCTCCTTGTTCACAACCTCGCCCGCCCTTCAATCAATTCTTACAACCCTCACTCCCTCCATCCGAAAAACGGGGGGGAAAAGATCAGTGTCCAAAATCGCAAATCCAGCCCTCGGACGGGTGATTTCAGCAATGTAGCTCCCGAACGGTTGGAAATAGACCACTCCTTGTCGAATCCTTTGTTCGGAGAAATCCTCCTCACGGACGACGATATAGCCGATGCCGTTTCGTTTGCAAAAATTTCGGATTTCTTCCGCATTATTGGAGTAATAAGCGTCAAAAAGATCGTAGGTCCTTTGCTTTATGACGCTCCAGTAAGGCTCGATCCACGGGTGTGAGAGTTTGTAAGTGACAAAAGCTTTGCGCCTCGAAAAGGTCATGACGTTATCCATGACTTCGGGATGTCCCGCAACAACCGCATCCACGGGAATAGAATCAAAAAAGCTGTATAGAGGAGAGTATGCGGAATAATCGTAGAGTTCCACGTTATGCAAACGCAGCGCGCCAAGCAGGGTTAGGAAGAAGAAGAGCCAGGGGAAAACAATGCGCCTGAGATTCAGATGATCGATAACGATTTTTAAACAGGCTGCAAGGGAGATGCAATAAAATACGGTCAACGAATACTCGAGATAGCGGCCGGGGATAAAGAGCTTGAGCGGAATACTGCAGGAAAGCACATACAGGAGAAACGATGCGGGCATTAGATAGACAAAGACCCGAAAGGCTCCCAGATATATGTGCTTCCGAGGCCGGCTAAGGGCAAAAACCGCCAGGCCCGCCACGGCTGCAACGCTGCACCATCCGGCTATGGGTCCCCATTCGTGAAAGGGTAAAATGAAACTCCAGTGCTCAATCAACTCCTTATGGAAAGGCCGCAAAACCTCATAACGTCCGACAGCAGTGTACTCGATTTTGCCGGCAATCTCCTGCATGCCCACCAAGCCCCCAAACCTCGGTGATTTGAAAACCACGTATTTCAGCATCATCAGGCACGCGCCTATTGTCAAGGGAATGAATTGAATTGCGACCCTGACTATAGGCGTTTTCGAATCATCCGCCTCGCGCCGGACCAGGGATCCACCAATAAGATGAGCCAGGTAGAATAAATGCGTTGTCAGACAAAGCAGAAAAATGTAAGGGACAAAGATCGCTTGAATAAGCACAGTTATCGAGGCAAGCAGCAGTCGCTTGCGGGCAAGCAGGCAGAGGTAGCCTATCAGCAGCGGAAATGCGAAAGCCCGAGGCAGCCCGCCGGACATTTCCCCCAGGAATAAACCGAAGAGGAAATAGACGCACACGCCCAACAGCGCCGCAAGATCATCGCGGAGTTCGAGACACAAGCAGTAGATCAAAAGGGCGGATAAAACGAACAGGATGCCGGTGAGGGCCTTCGTGAATTGCATGGGATCCATAAATACCGAGGCAACCCTGTAAATGGCGATGACACCCCATGAGACATAGTTTTGCGCATACCCGGCCAGATAATCATTGGGATAGAGGTTGGGCTCCAGCCACCGTTGCATCCAAAATATCTGCTGGCGGACGTCATCATTGATGACAAAGGGCGATCTGAATCCCTGCCAGTGCGCTATCGTATATACCACCATAGCGGCTGCCGCTACGATCAGCGTATGTGGAATGCGTGTTTTATTCGGTTGCATGAAAGAGCCCACTTTTCAGGTTTGTCGGGTTTTTCGTCCGGTGGGGCGCCATTAATCGCCAATAAGTCACAATCAGCCAGTGTCGGGATGTTCCTGCCGCCCCACATGTTCGGCTCTTTAAAAAACCGGCAAACAGCATTCTGAAAAATTTCGGTGAACATAAACCAGGTGAAATTGAGAGTCAATGAACACTCCTAACCCAGGTTCGTCACCTATAGCGCCCAAAACCACACTAAAAGGATGTTTCCTCCTCTTGAATCGCTGAATTTAAGGCTAGCGACGCCATTCCTTGAATTCCGGCTCCGAAAGAATAAGGCCAACTTTCCCGAGCCGTTCCGGCGGAAAGTAAAGGACGGGCCGTAAACCCGCACGGCATTCATGGCCACCCATGAAGAGCGCTGCGTCGATTTTGTCCTGGAGACGATGTCTGGAATGTCTAAAAACCGTCGACGCAGGGCGGAATCGCACAGCCTGCAATCTTCTGAATATGTTCTCAAATTATCAACAGCAATTCATTTGCCGTCTGGCTGAAAACCTGCTATCAATCAGCCCATTCGGAAATTAACCTTCGAACACTGAGGGAAGGTAGCCTTATGCCCAGAAAGTCTATATTTTTTGACATCCTGCGCATCAGCATCCACCAGGTGATAATGCAGCGCAGGCGTTACCTGGGTGTGATACTGGCTGTCGCCCTGGGCACCTCTGGTTTCATTGCTATCATCACCATGGGGAGGGACGTCAAAAGAACTCTGAACCGGGATTTGGATCTCCTGGGTGGGGCCACTTTGATCAGGGCCTACCTGGATGCCGGGCACAAGTACTCTAAAACGCAACAGTTTCAGCCTGAGACGATTGAGGCGTTGCGCGCCATGCCGGGAATCGAGGCGGTGAGCGCAATTGTGTCAAAGCCTTCGTCACACGCTTCAGTTCAAAGGTGCAACGTTGATTTCCATGTTGTCGGAGCAGACGGTTCCTTTTGGGATGTCAACAGTTTCGTGCCAGTCAAAGGGTCTTTCTTCACGGCCGAAGACGTTTCCCATAAACGCCGGGTCTGCGTTTTGGGGACGAAGCTGGCGCTTAAGATTTTCGGTGATGCCGATCCGGTTGGTCGAATGTGCTGGATCGAAAACGAGCAATATCGAGTGACAGGCGTGTTGGGAGGGGTTGCGGTTGGAGACTTGGTTGATTTTGGGTTTATCCCGATTACAACGGCAAAAGAATACATTCCGGGGCTGCTCCCTCCTCAGAAACTCTATATCCGCTGCACAAGCTGGGATGACGTCAAAAAAGTCGCCGACGCGATTCCGGATGTGGTCCACCGGCTCCAGCTCACCGACAGCCTCCGTATCGAAGTCAAATGGGAGGAACTGAAGCGGGTGAAAAGCATGGCATGGTGGGTCGAGCTTTTTGTCTATTTTTCCACCGTGGCGACTTTAATCCTGGGAGGTTTCGGGATCTGGAACGGAATGATGGCGACGGTCACGACCCGAAAAGCGGAGATCGGCCTCAAAAAGGCTATTGGGGCGGAGGACAGGGACATTCTGGCCCAATTCCTGGTGGAGGCTGTGTGCCTCAGCTTTACATCCGCGCTGCTGGGGGGTGTTATTGGCCGCGGAGCACTGGAAATCGGAAGTTACCTTTTAAAAAGCCGCCCGCAGGATACGCTCTTTTTTACGTGTGTTGGCCTGGCCCTTCTCTTTTCTTTGGTTTTGGGGGCGGGCGCCGGTTTTTATCCATCCCTTCGGGCCAGCCATATGGAAGTTGTAAATGCGATCCGCGATGAATAACGCATCATCGCCCGCAGAGGAAAATATTCCTCTGATCCAGGTCCTGGGACTGACCCATGCATACGATAACGGCACGGGACCTATCGTAGTGCTGCGGGAAGTCAACCTTGGAATCCAAAGGGGGGAGATGGTCGCCATAATGGGCCCCTCCGGATCGGGAAAGTCCACGCTTCTGTCGATTCTCGGACTTCTCATGATTCCGACCGCAGGCAGCTACACAGTGCTGGGCCGGGATGTTCTCAAATTCGATCGCTCCTCTCAGGCATCTTTTCGCCGGACCTACGTCGGATTTGTTTTCCAAAGGTGCAATCTGATCGATACGTGCTCCGTGTACGAAAACCTGGAGTTTCCCCTGATATATGCCGGAGTGAAGCGAAGCGAGCGCCCTGCAAGAATTCAGGATGCCCTGGCAAGAGTGAACATGTCACATCGTCTTCATCACAGGGCGAATCAGCTCTCGGGTGGCGAACAGCAGCGAGTGGCCATCTCACGCGCACTTGTCAACAACCCTCTGATTGTGCTTGCAGACGAACCGACGGGCCAATTGGACCGCATGCACGGCGAACTGGTGATGGATCACTTCGAGCAGATCATGTCGGATGGAGACAAAGCGGTGCTGATAGTCACCCATGATGCTCAGGTAGCCTCCCGGTGCACCAGGGTCTGCTTGCTTGAAGACGGCGCCCTGAAGTCGCATTGACATTTTGACTGGTTTGAAGTTCGCCACAACAGCTCAACTGAGTTGATTCGCCGTTGTGATTTGAAGTCCTGCGTTCATTTGACCGTGATCCCCAACTGGAACTGGTGAGCCGATGGTTAAGCATTCCGGATTTATCGTGATTCTTTTGCTGGCAGGGCTTGTTCTGCTTGCGGCATATCCTTCAAGGGCGCAGATCAACGCTGGGATGCCGGTAAAGGAGGACCCTCCAATCGAAGGGATAATGGACTTTTCGCGCTGTGTCGGGCTGGCCCTTCAACAATCCCCCTATCTTACCAGCAGTTCACTGGAAATCGACGTAAAACGCCTTGACGCTTCAGATGCCAAATATAGCTATATTCCTACTTTTTCTTTACGGACCCAGTATTATATCAACGCGCCGCCTCCGATCAATGGCTACACTTTTAAACCTTATATAATTCAGTTTATTACGGACCCGTACAATCCGATCGAAGTTTATTTCAATGTGCGCGCGCGCAAATATGTGACCCAGGTGGCGGTTTATGCCCATCTGCAGATTATTTCCGACTACCTCCAGCGTTTGGCTCTGGGATTCCTTCAATTGGACTCTCTGGACCAAATGGTCGAATATCAGAACGAAATTGCTCCTATAGCCGAACAAAACCTCGCTTTTACCCAAAGACGCATGGCTATGGGTGGCGCAGCTTTGTCGGATGTTGATATTGCCGAGCAGCAACTCGCAGTCGTTCGCGCCGACAAGGAAAGACTGGCCGCGTCACGAGCCACCATACTGGAGGGGATAAGGAACCTGATAGGGCTCAAGCCGGCAGACTCCCCAATGGAACTCAACCCGAAGAACGCAAGATACCAGGTATTGAATGACTTCAACCCGGCGGCTGCGACCCTGGAACAGGCCAAGTCCAATTCTTTCGAACTCAAGACTATGGAGATCAAGAAAAATCTCCAGGAAAAAAATATCACCCTGACTTACTTGAAGTATCTTCCCCATATAGTGTGGGGAGTGCAAACGGCCGACCCCCTCACGGGAGTGGAAGCGAGCGGCCTTTTCTTCACTGTCGGACTCGAGATGCCCATCTGGGATGCAATGAAACGGTACGACGATATTTACCGGCAGAAAGCCGTTCTCAAGCAAAATATCGCCGAAAGTGAGACCAAACAAATCGATCTGACCAGCAGGTGGCGTGAGGCGGAGCAAAGGCTCAAAGACGCCTCCGCCGACCTTAGAATGGCGGAGGCGCAGGAAAGACTGGCCGCTTCGAAGGAGCGTCAGGCTGAAATAAGCTACAAAGCGGGCAGCCAGCAGCTTCCGGCCTATCTGGCGGGAAAAAGAGCAGTATTGGATGCACAGAAGGACATAGTGGCGAAAAAGCTTGAATACGACAAAGCTGTTCTCGGACTGAGCGCCCTTTCAGGAGATCTTATTAATCGTTTTGTAAGCTTGGGTTCTTTTAATGAAAAAATGGATTGAGCCCACAGGTGGCGCAATGAGCAAGTCTTTTTCGAATGAAATTCTTGAATGCCGCAAAAGCATACACGCAACACTTAAAGCGGCAGTGCTGAAAACCGGGCTGTTATCCGGCGTGCTGATTACCCTTTGCCTTTTTTTACCGGCAGAATACGCTCCCGCCCGAGTTCAATCGAATGATTCACAGGCCCAGGCCGGAGCGCCTGCCCAGGAAGTCGCGACCCCTTTGCCGGATATCGTGCTTCAGGGGAAACTCCAGTGCTCCCTCAGGCGGCAAGTGGTCATGCCCTTTAGAGGAGTCATAACCAGTCTGAACCTCCAGCCCGGCCAAACCGTAAAGAAGGGGCAAGTTATGGCGCGCTATAAGCTGTGGCCCGATGTTGCTCAGCAACTGCAAAGGCAACTCGCGGCGCCCCAGATCCAGGATATGGAACTGGCGTTGGCAAATCTGGATAAGACCCTGGTCCCCCTAAAAGCAAAGCTGGCCGAGACTCGGAGCCTGGTGAAGGACAATATGGCCCCGCCGCAGAGCCTGGTTCAGATCGAAAAGGAAATCCAGCTTCAAAACCAAGGCCGCAAAGCCGCTGAGGAGCGGTTGCGGTCCGAGCGCCAATCAGTGGTTGAGTTCAAAGCTTATGTGAAGGATTTGCTCGGAGGATCGCTCAATCCCCTAAAAGGTTCTGAGGATGCATCCATAACGGCCCCGATCGCAGGGCAGGTCCTATCGATTCAGTCAGACCTGCGCGAAGGATTGGAACTCGGGGCCGGAGCGCCCACATTCATAATCGGCGTTATGGACCCAATAGTGATCCATGCACAGATTCACGAAAGCGAAATTGTCAACGTTCACCTGGGTGAGAAGGCCAAGGTTACAATGGAATCCGTCCCGAACCAGACTTTTGAGGCCACGGTGAGCCGTTTTTCGCTGACCCCTCTTGCCCCAGGGGTGGGAGACCCTTCCTACTACGACATAGAATTCACGATACCAAATCCCGATTATGTTTTAAAGGAAGGCTTCAAGGGCGAGATCGTATTTCAGCCCACCAGGCCTCCCGCGAACGCCCCGTCTCGCGGAGCGTCGTGAACGGCGGCGGTCGGCCTGCCCGCTACGCGCTCGCACGACGCAGAGTGGTTATTTTTTTTCGGCGGGGTACTATATAAGGCTATCATACGAGGACAGCCGGATAGAGTTCGGAGTTGAACGGCATGAGTTCTGTTCAGGATGTTATTGTTGTTCCTGTCGATTCAGAAAGGGACAAGGCTGATTTTTTGAATCTGCCATGGCGGATACAGAGAAGCGATCCCTGTTGGGTGCCGCCGATCCTCTCCGAGCAAAAAAAAATCCTCGACCCTCAAAAGGGAGCCTTTTTCGAGTTTGGGGAAGCAAAGTATTTTCTTGCATTTCACCAGGGGCAACCGGCCGGAAGGTTATCGGCCCACGTCAGCAGGCGCTACGAAGCGCGCCACGACAGTGAGACGGGTTTTTTCGGATTTTTTGAATCCGTGGATGACCGGCGTGTCGCGGCCGCGCTATTCGATGCGGCGGCTGCATGGCTCAGAGAAAAAGGGAAAAAGCGGATTCAAGGGCCGCTCAGTTTTACCATCTACGATGAAGTGGGCCTCCTGGTGGAAGGTTTTGACACTCTCCCAGCCTTTCTACAATCACACAATCCCCCTTATTACCAGGACCTGATCACCTCATGGGGATTTCGCAAAGCAATAGACTGGTATGCCCTGCGCATCACGAACCGTAACGCCGACTTTAGCGGAATGAAACGCCGGCTCGATGAGATCATGACTGGACAGGGCCTCGTTTTGACTTCCCCCAAGCCGCGTGAGCTTGTCGGACGCGCCGAAGAGGTGCTCGAAATATTTAACGAATCCTGGGATGACAATTGGGGCCATATACCCTTGACAAAGCGGCAGTTTCAGGACGTATTCAAGGAACTGAGGCCGCTGCTTCGCCCCGAACTGATCGATCTCATAAAGGACGGAGACCGCATAGCCGCATTCATTATCACTATTCCAGACCTAAACCCTTCCATACAGAAGCTGAATGGCCATCTCCCGATCTGGAGCAAACTGCGGCTTTTCTATGAGGCTAAGTTCAAGCCAGCCCGCAAGGTCCGCACACTCCTGCTCGGAGTGAGCAAATCCTACCAGCGCAGGCAACTCCACCATGCGCTGATCCTGAGCAGCTATATACGCATTGCGCGCCTGCCCGCGGTCGAGCTGTGCGACTGTTCCTTAATTCCCGAGCAACTGACATTCTATCTGCGAACACTGCAAAAATACGGCGCTGAGCGCTACAAGACCTTTCGGATTTTTGAGCGGGAGATCTAAATCCGGAATGCGCCCTGCCAGGATCACCCGGTTTTGCAGGCCCATCCTCGTGACATCCTCCCACCACTCCCTGTCTCCCTGACCCTCCCAGACTGTAAGAAGCAGTGGAAAATAGGCGGTTGTGTGGAAAACATCATATGCGGCATGGCGCTGCCCCGATTCAGGCGGCGCTCAAAATTCATTCTGTCCGGGATCATCCCTGCCGTCAAACGATCGAGTCGTTAAATGAGAATACTGTTGGATGCAATTCCATTAACTGAACTGACCACGGGCATTCAGCGCTACGTTCGGTGCCTCTATACCGAACTGCAGTCTTTCCCGGACGTTTCGGTCTTGTATTTCGGAAGGTACGGGTGCAGCGCCGAAATGCCGCAGGCAGCCCATCCCGGCGTATGGTCCAAAAGAATGGAAATAATTCATAAATTCCCCGATCCCGTGATAGTCGGCGGCAGGATTCTGGACCGAATCAACTTTGAGCGGCGACTGCGCGCGCTGGTCAACAAGATCCCCTATGACGTCTATCACGAGCCTGCATTTTTCCCACCGGTGCTCGACGGCATCCCGACAATCTATACAATCCACGATCTCTCGTTAATCAAGCACCGTGAAAAACATCCGCGCGAAAGGGTATGGTTCTCCGAAATTTTCTTAAAGCGCAGACTGCCGCGTGCGGCCCACGTTATAACGGTCTCCGATTTTACCAGGCGCGAAGTGATAGAAGATCTGGGGGTGGCGCCCCATAAGGTCACCACGGTGCATCATGCACAGGGTGCGGTCTTCCATCCGCGGCCACAATCTGAAATCCGTTCGATGCTCGCGCACCGCACATGGCCCGAGGAATATATTCTGTTCGTAGGGACCCTGGAACCCCGAAAGAACCTGCAACTGCTGGTCAAGGCCCTTCCTCTCCTCCGGTCGGACATTCCCCTGCTTATTACCGGCTGGTCGGGTTGGGGCGATAGAGACTGGTGGGCTGAGATCGGGCGGACGGGGCTGGAGAAGCGGATCATCCTGACGGGTTATGTCGGTGAGCCTACTCTGGCTTGCCTGTACGGCGGCGCCTCGGCATTCGTGTACCCAAGCTTCTACGAAGGTTTCGGGCTCCCGATCCTCGAAGCCATGGCCTGCGGTTGTCCCGTTATCTGCAGCAATCGCGCAAGCCTGCCCGAAGTTGCCGGGGGCGCCGCCATCCAGGTCGATCCGCACGACCCGGAAGCACTCGCTCACTCATTGGAGAAAGTACTGCATGACTCCGATCTGAGAAATCGGCTCATCACTGCAGGGATCCAAAGGGCGGGGTTGTTTTCCTGGAAAAAGACGGCATCGGAGACGCTCGATATATTCAAGAGGGCTGCCGGAAAAACGGGGGGCTGAACTGCAATAAATGGGATTCTGAAATCAGATCCAACTGTATCAATGCATTCCTAAGCACGTTTGTCCGCCAGG
>Ga0182014_10003540_pt1 | contig 18659 bp, 14 predicted proteins | sample 612S2DmetaG_FD_120489 | JGI IMG/M metagenome (GOLD analysis project Ga0182014, IMG submission 120489) | Permafrost microbial communities from Stordalen Mire, Sweden - 612S2D metaG | ecosystem: Environmental > Terrestrial > Soil > Wetlands > Permafrost | place: Sweden: Stordalen | collected... | reverse complement strand
TTTGACATGCACCAACCGTAACGGATTCTGAGCACCATCAAACCCTCATTTCGGCCCGTCAAATAGGGCCTGGAACTGCCCTCCGCCCCCCAAATTCACCCACTCGACTCCGTGAAGACCCCTGATATGCTTGCGAGGCTTGGGGGCGCTGATTATGATCCGCCTACCAAACGCATGTTCGTTCAACCTGCCGCTGCCACTGATTGTCGCCTTATGCAAAACGGCCTGGTCTTCAACATTCAGAAATACTCGGTGCATGACGGTCCAGGTATTCGGACGACTGTCTTCTTGAAAGGCTGCCCGCTGCATTGCCGCTGGTGCCACAACCCGGAGGGCATATCACGCCGGCGCGAGCTGATCGTGCTGGAGAGCCGCTGCCTCGGCTGCGGTGAGTGCCGCCTGGCTTGCCGGTATGGGACGGTCATCCCAGGCGACGGGGCGCTGCCGGCGCGCAGTGAATTGTGCGAAGTATGCGGCGCCTGTGTCGAAGCTTGCCCCACCCAGGGGCGGCAGATCGTGGGGCAGGAGCTGTGCGTGAGCCAGGTGTTGGAAACCGTGCTGCAAGACCAGATATTCTACGAAGAGTCAGGCGGTGGTGTGACCTTCTCTGGCGGAGAACCATTGTCCCAGCCAGGCTTTCTACGAAGCTTGCTGGAGGCTTGCCGCGACCGCGGCGTGCATACAACGGTAGACACCTGTGGTCTGACCCAGCAGAAAGACTTGTTGTCGGTCGCGGCGTTGACGGACCTTTTCCTCTATGACCTCAAGTTGATGGATGACGCCAAACATCTCCACTACACTGGCGTTTCCAACGCCTTGATCCTGGAAAACCTGCAAGCCCTGGGGCGGTCGCACGGGCGGATCTGGCTGCGCGTGCCGATCATCCCCGGCATCAACGACGCCCCGGCCGACCTCGAAGCCGCAGCCCATTTCGCGGCGGCGGTGCCTGGTGTGCGGCAAGTGAATCTGCTGCCGTTTCATCGAACGGGACTGCCCAAATCCAGCCGCCTTGGCCAGGAGAGCGGCCTCGCGGAAGTTCAGCCTCCTTCGGCCGAGGCGATGAATCGCGCGGTGGACATCTTTACAAGGGCGGGCTTGGTAGTGAAGCAGGGAGGATGAGGCTTGAAATCAATCTTCAAATGAGGACAATCGCTGCATAGCGACTTAAGCCGCGCCGTGTGACGGCGCCGGGCACAAGCAATGATGACGCACTGGATATGAACGACCGCACGAGCCGACTCCGCCGTCAGAGTCTCGATGCCCCTCCTTGTATTTCAGGCGAGCGCGCTCGCCTGATCACGGAGTTCTATCAGGCCAACAATGGCCGCTACTCGGTCCCCGTGATGCGCGCCCGGGCCTTCGATCACCTCTGCCGGGAAAAGACCCTCCATCTCGGCGCGGATGAACTGATTGTCGGTGAGCGTGGGCCGCGTCCGAAGGCCGTGCCGACGTTTCCCGAACTGACCTGCCATAGTGTAGAGGACCTTAGAATCCTCAATTCGCGTCCCAAGACGTGGTACCGGGTGGATGAGGAGACGGTGCGGCTTTATGAGGAGCAGGTCATTCCCTATTGGCGGGGCCGCTCGATGCGCGACCGCATGTTTGAGGAGTTGCCGCTGGAGTGGAAGGATGCCTATCAGGCCGGTATTTTCACTGAGTTCATGGAACAACGGGCTCCTGGCCATACCGTGCTGGACGGGAAGATCTATTCCAAGGGGCTGCTTGATTTCAAGGCCGACATCGCGCGAGCGTTGGCCAGCCTTGATTTCCTCAACGACGCGGGAGCTTATGAGAGACAGGAGGCCTTGAAGTCGTTTGATCTGAGCTGCGATGCACTCATCCTCTTCGCCGAACGGCATGCTGCGCTGGCTCGAGAGCAGGCCGTGCAGGAAGCCCGTCCGCAACGCCGCGCGGAGTTGCTGCGGATTGCCGAGGTTTGCAGCCACGTGCCCGCGCACGCGCCCCGGGATTTCTACGAAGCGCTCCAGTACTACTGGTTCTGCCACCTCGCCGTTATTACAGAGTTGAACGGCTGGGATTCCTTTAACCCCGGCCATCTGGACCAGCATCTCTTCCCGTTCTATAAGCGCGGCCTGGCTGAGGGCACGCTGACGCGTGAGTCCGCCCGAGAACTGCTCGAATGCTTCTTCATCAAGTTCAATAACCACCCGGCGCCGCCCAAGGTCGGCGTGACCGCAGCCGAAAGCGGCACCTACACCGACTTCGCCAACATCAATCTCGGCGGCCTCCTGGCGGACGGGACTAACGGTGCCAACGAAGTTTCGGATCTCCTGCTGGACATCGTGGACGAGATGCACCTGCTCCAGCCGAGCACCAATATCCAGCTTTCGCGCAAGAGTCCGGATGCGTTCTTTAAGCACGCCTTGCGCGTCATCAGCCGCGGCTACGGTTTCCCCTCGGTCTTCAACGCCGACACGGTAGTCCAGGAGCAACTCCGGCAGGGCAAGACGCTCGAAGACGCCCGTGCCGGGGGTTGCAGCGGTTGCGTGGAGGTGGGGGCCTTCGGCAAAGAGGCTTACATTCTCACGGGCTACTTCAACCTGGTCAAGGTCCTGGAACTGGTTCTGCACGATGGGCTTGATCCGCGGACCGGCAAACAACTGGGCTTGCGGACCGGGCGCCCGGAGTCGTTGGGGAGCTTCGAGGAGCTGTTCGCCGCCTTCCGAACCCAGTTGCGGCATTTCATCGAGATCAAGGTGCGCGGCAGCCGGCTCATCGAGCGGATGTACGCCGGCGAGATGCCGGCGCCTTTTCTGAGCGTGCTGATCGACGATTGCATCCTCAATGGAAAGGATTACAACGCCGGCGGCGCCCGCTACAACAACACCTTCATCCAGATGGTCGGCTTGGGCAGCATCACCGACTGCTTCAGCGCGATCAGGCAGTTCTGCTTTGATGGGGAGCTACTCGGCGAATTTGGATGGTACCACCAATTTCCCCCTCACCCCGGCCCTCTCCCCCTCGGAGGGGGAGAGGGAGAATTGACGGCAGCCTTTGGGGTTCCCCCTCTCCCCCTCGGAGGGGGAGAGGGCCGGGGTGAGGGGGGCGATGGCAAGATGTGCCCAGAGCGGCCGTCTGCAACGCTGCCTCTGAGCCGACTGGTCGAAGTGATGGACCGCAACTTCGAGGAGGAGGAGACCCTTCGCCAGCGGCTCGTCAACCGCGCCCACAAGTACGGCAACGATGACGCTTACGCCGATGACCTGATGCTGGCGGTCTTCAACGCCTGCTTCGACGAGGTGGATGGCCGGCCCGACGCCCGCGGCGGCCGCTATCGCGTGGAGATGCTTCCCACCACCTGCCACGTCTATTTCGGGAGCGTAACCGGGGCGATGCCGGATGGCCGCCGCGCCGGTCTGCCGGTGTCCGAGGGCATCAGCCCGGTGCAGGGAGCGGACCGTCACGGCCCAACCGCGGTCATTAAGAGCGCGGCCAAGATGGATCACATCAAGACTGGCGGCACACTGCTCAACCTCAAGTTCAGCCCGGGTCTGGTCGCTACGGAGGAGGGCCTGGATAAGTGGGCGCACCTGGTCCGCAGCTACTTCAAGATGGACGGCCACCACGTCCAATTCAACGTGGTAACTGCCGCGACGCTGCGCGAAGCCCAGGTCCAGCCGGAGCAGCACCGCGACCTTATCGTCCGCGTCGCCGGCTACAGCGATTACTTCTGCGACCTCTCCACTGAGCTGCAGGAGGAGATTATCACCCGAACCGAACACCCGGAGATGTGAGCCGGGGCCGCCCTATGGCTGTGAGCACAAACCGATAACAATTCTGACACGATTATGCGCTATAACCTTCCCGACTCCAAAATGTTCTGCCACCACCGGGCGAACCTCGCCGGCCTGATGCTCCCCAACTCAATGGCGGTGGTAAACGCCAACGACATTCTGCCCACGAATGCGGATGGCTCGCTGGTCATGCGCCCGAACTCGGACCTGTTCTACCTGGCGGGTGTCGAGCAGGAAGAGAGTGTCCTGCTCCTGTATCCCGACGCCCATGAGGAAAGCATGCGCGAAATCCTCTTCTTGCGCGAAACCAATGACCTCATCGCGATCTGGGAGGGCCATAAGCTGACCAAGGAGGAGGCGCGCAAGGTCTCGGGCATCAAGCGCGTGGAGTGGCTTTCCGAATTTCGCCCTCTGTTCCACCGCCTGATGTGCGAGTGCGAGCATGTCTATCTGAATGCCAACGAGCACAAACGGGCCCACATCGAGGTCCCCACGCGCGAAGCCCGGTTCGTGGAGGACACTCGAGCTCGCTACCCGCTGCACGATTACCAGCGCCTGGCGCGGCTGATGCACCGCCTGCGCGCGGTCAAGTCTGAGGAAGAGGTCGCGCTCCTCAAGCAGGCCTGCGCAATCACCCGGGCCGGGTTCCTGCGGGTTTGCAGGTTCGTGAAGCCTGGCGTCAACGAGACCGAGGTTGAGGCGGAGTTCGCCCATGAATTCATTAGGCGCGGCGGCGGGTTTGCCTACCCGCCCATCATCGCCTCCGGCAAAAACGCGTGTGTGCTGCATTACCTGGTCAACGACCAGGCGTGCCGGAAAAGCGAGTTGCTCCTGCTGGACGTAGCGGCCTCCTACGCCAACTACAACGCTGACCTGACCCGCACCATCCCGGTCAGCGGCCGGTTCACGCGTCGCCAGCGTCAGGTCTATAACGCCGTGCTGCGCATCCTGCGTGCCGTCTCCGAGGCGGCCACGCCCGGCAAGCTGCCCAAGCAGTGGCAAAAAGAGGCCGAGGCTTTCGTCGAGAAGGAACTGGTGGACCTCGGCCTGCTAAAGATGACCGAGATCCGGAAGCAGGACCCGGACAAACCGGCGCTCAAGAAGTACTTCATGCACGGCGTCGGCCACCCGCTCGGGCTCGATGTCCATGACGTGGCTGACACGACGCAACCGATCCAGGAAGGCTGGGTGCTCACCGTGGAACCTGGCATCTATATTCCCGACGAGGGAATCGCCGTCCGCCTCGAGAACGACATCCTGGTGCAGGCCGACGGCAACGTGGATTTGATGGCGGACATCCCCATCGAAGCCGGGGAGATCGAGAAGCTGATGCGGCATTAAGCGTCGCCCACCCTCCCCACTGCCCGCCTTCTGGCCCTCCTCCATGCGTGATTTTCACGCAATCGCCGCATGTTGGATAGATGTTGGATAGGTGTCGGATAGGTGTCGGATAGGTACTGTATAGGTGTTGGCTAGGTACTGGATAGCTGTTCGCCAGCTATTCGGTAGGGATACGCCAGGTACTGGCTAGCGAAACCGCCTTCTGAATGCTCCATTCTGCCTTCCGCCTTCCCTTGCAGGTCGCTTTGGCCGCTTTCGCGCACGCCTCGCGCCAGTAAGTTGCGGTTCAGGGTGCTTATTTCCCCTCGCTGGAGAAGCGCAGATAGAGAACGCTTCCCGGCGGCAGGTCCACGTGAAGGACAGGCGGCGAGCCGCTGACGGTCTCCTCGCCCACCAAGCCAAACTCGTGGTGCTCATCAACCAAGTATCTCCGCAGATGGACTGTGCCGCTCAGTGGCAGTTTCTGGACTGACAAGTCCCAATGGGTCTGCGGGTTCTTGAAATTGGCGAGCAACAGGCCGGCGCGATCGTTGGCTTCGCTCAGCCCAGCGCAGCCATAGACCGATGCCGGCGCGGTAACGGGAATCCGAATGGGGGTCTTGGTCAGCTCGTTGAAGGCGCGAAACGCGTAATAAGTCGGGCTGGGCACACCGTATTCGTCGAACATTCCCCAGTGGAGCGTGTCGGCTCCGGCGCAAAAGTAATTGGCCACATCCAACGGAGTGTCCTGGAGTTGGATCAGGACGGCGGTCGCAAAGGCAGCCGCTTCGGCGCCGCAAGTGCGCTGGAACTTCGTCCGTAGAACCCGGAAGCCCTCATGCGTGGAAGGCCGCAATTCGTTCCAGCCCACGTTCAGGTAATGCCATTCATTGAGGTGAATCTCGGTCCTCTGGAAGCCAAATTCATCCAGGACCTTGCGCGCCTCCAAAGCAGAGGCGGCTGGCCCTGCCGGGTCCGAGCCGTACCAATGATATGAGAAGAAGTCCAGCGGCAGCTTCCGTTCCTGGCAGAACTTGAGAAACGGCCGCGACCAATCGCTGCCAACCCGGGTTAATCCGGGTCCGCCGACTTTGTTCTGGGGATCGTGCGCCTTGATCGCGGTCGCGGCGGCCTCATAAAGCGCAAAATACTGCTCCATCGAGCCGGTCCACATCTCGCCTTTGAGGTCGGGCTCGTTCCAGATTTCCCAATACCGGATGTTGAAGTGGTGTCCATTGGCCCAACCCTCGTTGAAATGGCGGATGAGATGCATGCAGATGTCGGCCCACTTTTGAGGGTCTTGGGGCGGATTCACGTAATAGTGCGTCTTGTGTTCTATCCCGGTCCCCAGACGATAAACGATTTGCGATCCATCCTTGACGATGGCGTCCAGATAATCGTCGGTCGGCGCGAGCACATAATTCCGCGGATCGTCAGGGTCGGCATGAAACAACGGAAACACACAGGGGATGTCCACCACGTTCGGACTGGGCCAGCGGCAATCGTGCAGGCGGGTGTAAGGGAAACCCGCTTCGGCGTGGTAGGCAACCAGATCGTCAGTTTCCTTCCCTTGGCTGAATGGACCGCCGTTGACCCCGTGCAACCGTTTGATGCTGCCTACGGGAACCCCGAAATTGACACGGATCGTGTCGTTCGTCGCCGCCTTGGTCTCAAGGCTATTGCGGGCATTCGGAATGGATTCAGAAGACTGCGCGTATGAGGAAGTTGCCACAACCAACAGCCAAAACAGCAGGGCCACCGGGACGGCTGCGTGGGGTTGGTGAGCAGTTCGTGGCACACGATTGCACGAAATCATGGGCCGCAGGGTGTTCGCCCGGTGTAGGAATGTCAAGTCTGACCGGCGAAACGTCCCTACCGCACCGGGCTCGAATTGGGAGCTTGCTGCAGCCCTGCTTGCCTCTTTGCCAGGCGATCTCAGCATTTACTTGATCTCTCCATTGAGAGCCGCCTTGGCGAATTCGCCCGAGGGCGTCAGTTGGTAATCCCAATTCCGGATCAGGGTTGGCCCCCATTCCGGATCGAAGCACCAGACCGTCCAACTGATGCCCTTGCCCTCGAGGTACTTGATGATCGCGGGGCCATAGGCGGCATTGCGGTTCGCCCGTTCGGTGGCGGCGGCGGGCGGCGGTTGGCTGTCGGCGGACGGCGGCCTCGCGAAGCCGCCGAATTCGGTGGCGATAAGGGGATACTTGGCGGCGGCGAAGCCAAAATCCTCTTCCCATTTCGGCTCCCAGGGCTGGGACCGCTTGTTGGAATATGGATGAATGGTGTAGCCAATTCCTTCAGCGGCGATTGGGCTGAGGATCACCGGGGTGAGATCGTAGGCCCAATCGAATCCGGCCACCAACGGGATGGCTTGCGGATTGTAAGCGCGGATTATCGTGATCTGCTCCTCAACGCTTTTCTTCCAGGCATCCCAGGACACTGGGCCGAGCTGGTTGCGGTAGGTGGTCGGCTCATTGAAAAGCTCGTAGAACACCACGGTGTTGTGGCCGGCGTAATGCCGGGCCATCGTGCGCCAGAAATTGTAGGTCTCCTGCTTGGTGGTCTCGTACATCGGATCCTGAAAGACCCCCGTCTCCAAATTGCCGATCGTATGCCAGTCCAGAATGACATACATCTCCAGCTCGGTACACCAGCCGACGGCCTGATCGAGCAGCTTGGTGTATTCCGCCGGGGTGCGCTCCCGCCATGCGGCCGGGTGCACCGGGATCCGGACAAGCTTGGTGCCCATCTCCTTGACCTTGACGAAATGGGCTTTGCTCCAATGCCCCTGCATTTCGAGCTTATCCGGGTCCGAGATGGACATGCCGCGGAACAGCACCGTGTTCCCGGTCGGGTCCACGAACTTGTTGCCCTTGACTGAGATGAGCGGCATTTGCTTGCTGTTCGCAGTGTAGGGCCGCTGACCCGGAGCGGCATCCCGCCACCACGCGTGCAGCCGCTTGGCAACGTTGGTTTGCCCGGCTTCCGCCGGTGTGTTGGTGGTCTGAGCGAACGCAAGGGGGTGAAGGCACACCAGCGCCAGCCCGCACGCGATGAGGGTTCTACGATTCTGATTCATAACTTATCCTGCTCGCCGAGTCTGCGAATCCAGATATTCCGGTAACGCAGCGGGTTATTGTGATACTGCAACTCGATGAACACCTCTGGCGGATGCGGTCGGGGGTATTTGGACAGTGTCTTCCAGGGCACCTCGCCGGTAATGCCGTCGGTGATGCCGGCGAGTTCGTAATGGTTCTGCACGACGACGCCGTTGTGCAACACCGTAATCACCGCCTTCTTGGCCAGTTCGCCTTGATCGTTCCAGCGCGGCGATTCGAAGATGATGTCGTAGGTTTGCCATTCACCCGGGGGCTTGCAGGCATTCACCAGCGGCGGCGACTGGCCATAAATCGCGCCCGCTTGCCCATCGGGATAGGTCCTGGCTTGATAGGAATCCAGCACCTGCACCTCATACATGCCGTTGATGAGAACACCACTGTTGCCGCGGCCCTGGCCGGTGCCTCGGGCTGGCAGCGGCGTGGCAAACTCGACGTGCAACTGAAAGTCCGCCCACTTCCCGCGTGTGCGGATGCCTTGGCGCCCCGCAGTCTCCATGTAGCCGTCCCTCACCGTCCACGGCGCCTCCTGGCCTTGGGCGCTTTGCCACTTGGACAGGTCTTTTCCATCAAAGAGCACCTCGGCGTCGGATGGGGCCGGAGCGTTTTGGCTGAATGCCGCGCCCGGTGTGACCACCCGGGGCTGCGGGCGGTCCGAGTCGTGCAAATGCCACTTGCTGCCCGGTAGCATCGGCGTATCTCGGAAGCCATCAATCGTTTCGGTTTCGCTGGCCGCCCCGTCCGCCGCAAATGCAGGCGTGACGGCGCCCAGAATCAGCAGGCAGACTGAGCTGTTCATTATCAGTTGGATTTTCTTCATAGGTCTAGTTGTTCACGGTAATTGTCTTCTTCAGACGAATATTAGCGGAGGAGCTCCCCGCGAGGAGTTCGATCCTCCCGCCTTCCAGAACGAAAGAGTGCCGGTCCGTATCCCAATAAGCCAGCGATTTCGCCGGCAACGACATTTCAACCGTCTTGCGCTCGCCGGGCTGCAGCGCGACACTAAAGAACGGGTCTTCGCCGTAGCATTCCTCCGTCCGGCCCCAGCGCGGGTCGCGTCCCAAATCCGCGTTGGCCGCGCGCACGATCAATCCGCCCCGCTGGCCGAACTTTTCGCTCTGGTATATGTAACGCACCTCGTAGCCTTCCACGGCGCCTGTCTGCTGCATCAAATCCGTGTCCCAGGTTTCGCCCATGCCGTAGGCTTGCGGGAAAATGGTGGTCGGCACCGGATTGCGCCGGCCCCAATTGCTGGGACCGCCGCGGGCCACGCCGTGAAGTCCTTCCACGTGGCCCATCCGCTGGAGGCCCAACCGTGGCACACCCGGACTGGAACTGAGAAACGCGGCTTTCTCCTCGATAGTCATCAGGGAGATGACGTTATTGACCCGCTCTTCGAGCGGTAGAGCGAGGTTTTGAAATGGATACTGGTTTTGCGCCGAGGCTCGCACAACCGTGATGGCCAGAAGAAGGCAGGCGGCAACCAGCTTTGTTGCCTTACAAGAGTTCAGGATGGGGCTGCAGGCGGGGCGAATCAGGATTGTCATAGTTGGATTGACGTTTTTGGAAGGGGCTAGTTACAACGCTAATATTATCGGATTGCAGCGCGGCGGCCTTGATGCGGCAGAATTGCACCGGCAAGGCTGCGGCGTTTGTGTCCATCCATCGGAACGGCATTGCCGGCCAGTTTGTGACGGGCAAGTCGCTCCCGTCAATCAAGTTGGTTGGAGCTTGCCGGGCGCGGCGTAGCCCGCCCCCGCATTGGAGCCGACTTGAGACTCAAGCTGGCCGTGAACGAGCGCAACGGAGGGCAACGCGAGCGGATTTGCCTTGCTCGGTTCGGCACGAGGCTGAGCAACCTTCTCGGCACCGTGGCCGGATCGAGATGCACGCCCGTCTTTGAAGCCCGAGACGATGCAATTCTTTTTTCTGTTTTTGCTTGCTTTGCCATTGCGTGCTTGGCTAAAATGCGACCCTTGAAAGTATCCGTGAGCTTGGATGCGCTGTTTTGCCGAAGGCCGGGCGATCACAACGTCCGGGTGTGCGGTCAAACGCACAGTTCCCAAAGCTCGCCGCTTGGATTAATAGAATACAAAAGTATCTTATGAAACAGACCTCGCAGCAACCGCTTATGCAACCGACCCACCACCACGTTCCGCCCCAGCAACGCATTGGCTCCCCGCGTGGGGCGTTCACCCTCATCGAACTGCTGGTAGTCATCGCCATCATCGCCATCCTGGCGGCGCTCCTGCTGCCCGCCCTGGCCAAAGCCAAGCTCAAGGCCCAGGGCACCTATTGCTTGAACAACAACAAGCAACTTGGCCTGGCGTGGATAATGTACTCGGACGATAGTAATGGCGATCTAGTATACAACACGGACGGCGGCAATTCGGGGAAGGCGAAAGGAAACGAATCCTGGGGAGGCGGCTGGCTGGATTTCACCGGCAGCACCGACAACACGAACATCAACTTCCTGGTTAATCGGAATCAGGCGAACAATGGCGCGGTACCGCCGAATTCGTATTCGGCTTTCCTGGGTCCGTATATTAAAGCCGCGGGCGCCTTCAAGTGTCCGGCCGACCATTCCACGGCCCCGATGGCCGGCGGAGCGAAGCCCCGCGTGCGCAGCATTTCGATGGAGTGCCATCTCGGCATGGGGGGACGCACCTGGACCGCCAACAGCACCAGATATCCGCTCTGCACCAAGATGGTCAGTATCAAGTCGCCGGTGTATAAGTTTGTGACGCTGGAAGAGCGGGAGGACAGCATCAACGACTGCTGGTATGCGACCGATCCGGATACGCTGTATCAGATTGTGGATTATCCGGCCGACTATCACAACTTCGCCACCAGTTTCTCCTTTGCCGACGGGCACGCGGAAGTCCACAAGTGGTTAGATCACCGCACCGTGCCCGTGCTGCAACCCGGGGTACTACTGTCGCTGAATGTGAATCTTTCCGGGGACAAGGATATACTCTGGCTCGCGCAACGCGCCGCCGGGGTGCCAACGTACCCGTAGTTTCCCGATGCCTGAAGGCATTGGTTGGGTTCTCGCATCCAGGCGCCCGTGTACCGCTGGCTGTTGTTCGATGCCGACGGTACCCTTTTCGACTATGACCGGGCAGAACGCGCGGCGCTCGAACAAGCCCTTGGGCAGATAGGCGTTTCATTCGACTCCGGCCAACTGGCTGCCTATCGGCGGATCAATCAGGCGCTGTGGCAGGCGGTGGAAAAGGGAGAGATCACGCCCGGCATGGTGAAAGTGCGCCGGTTCGAGCTGTTGCTGGAAGCCATCCAGGTCCCGTATTCGCCAAGGGCGTTGAGCGCCGCTTATCTTGAATGCCTGGCCAATTGCTCTGAGCTCCTGGAGGATGCGGGCGCTGTGCTCGGGGCGTTGCGCCGGAAATATCAGATCGCCATTCTGACCAATGGCCTGAAGGAAGTTCAGCGCGGCCGCCTCTCTCGCTCGGCTGTCCGCCCCCACATTTCCCACATCATCATTTCCGAGGAGGTTGGGGCGGCGAAGCCGGCCAAGGAGTTCTTCGACCAGGCCTTCGCGCGGCTGGGACATCCGTCCAAGCGCGAGGTGCTGATGATCGGTGACGGCTGGGCCTCAGACATCCAGGGCGCAGTCAAGTACGGCATCGACGCCTGCTGGTATAACCCGGGGCGCAAGCCCCGCCCCGCCAATTGCGAAATTACCCGCGAGATTGCCGCGCTGCGTGAGCTGAACGACTGGCTGGGATAAGCCGGCTTGTGTTCCTCAGGTCAGGGGGTCTGCGCCTGAGCCGGCTCGGCATAGAGCCCAAACTCAGCGAGCGCGGGGCATACCGGCGACTGCGTGATGCGGAGCCGTACCTTGTCGGTGGTGAGGGGTTCGCCTCGTACCAACCGGAGATTCCCAACGCTAGTGCCCTTGGCGAATTCGACCCATTGCCCATCCTTGAACTGATCCAGCGCGAACCCTTCTACTCGCTGCCCAAGCGGCAGGTATTCGCGAAGACTGACGACGTTGAAGGTGATCGGCTTGGCAAAAGAAAGCACCAATTCGGGCGTGGTAACATTATCGTCGGTAGCCCAGTAGGTATTCCGCTTGCCGTCCAGAAGGTTTCTCGCGGCGAACTGTTTCGCGCCGCCGCGGATGTTGCTGGCGGTCAGGCTCGCCGCTTTGGCCAGGTTCTTCGAGAACGTGGCATCGAGGAGGCGACGGAACTCAGTGAGCGAACGGATATCATTCTCGTGGATGCGACCACGCCGGTCAGGCGGCAGGTTGAGGTTCAAGTCCGCCCCCCGGCCAACCGACTTGTAGTAGATGTCCAGCAATTGTCGCGGAGTCTTTACCCGAGTGTCCTCGCTCGCATGGTAGAACCACCCCGGCCGGATTGACACGTCGCACTCTGCCGGGAGCCACGCTGTGCCGGGACGTTCCCCCGAGTTAAGGTGGGCGCTGGAGCCGCCGGGATAGCGCCCCGCCATGTTCAACGTCGCCCAGCAGGGGTCGCCGGCTATCCCGTCCTCGTTGCCCACCCAGCGAAAATCGGGCCCGCCGTCGCTGAACATGACCGCTCCAGGCATCAGCTCGCGGACGATTCGCCAGGTGTTATCCCAGTCGTAATAGTTCCGGTTATCAATCTGGCGCTTCTCCCTGGCGCCGCCGTAAAAGCCGTCGCCGCCATTGGCGCCGTCGAACCAAACGGTGAAGATGTCGCCGTAATTCGTCAGGAGTTCGCGCAACTGGTTGCGGTAATAAGCAACGTATTCAGGCCGGCCATAGTCTTTGTGGTTGCGGTCCCAGGGCGAGAGATAAACGCCGAACTTCAATCCGTGCCGGCGGCAAGCCGCGGATATTTCCTTGACCACGTCGCCATGGCCGCCCTTCCAAGGGCTGTTCCTGACCGAATGCTCGGTGTATTGACTGGGCCACAGGCAGAAGCCGTCGTGGTGTTTGGCCGTCAGGATGAGACCCTTCATTCCGGCTTGCTTGGCCACCGAGACAATCTGATCGGCGTCGAAGGCGGTCGGGTTGAAGACCTTCTCGTCCTCGTCGCCATAACCCCATTCCTTGTCGGTGAAGGTGTTCACGGTGAAGTGCAGGAAGCCATAGAATTCCATCTCGTGCCAGCGAAGTTGCCGCTCGGTGGGCACCGGACCGAAAGACTGTGGCGGTGGAACGGCGTTGCTCCCAGAGGCGGCGACCGTATTCAGCATTGCAAACAAGCCGAAGCACATCATGGCCCGAATAACGAGTTTCATGCCGGGAATAATGCACTGCTGGCCGGCGGTACGCAATGTCATCTCGTGGCGACCTCTGATGGCCGGGTACCATTCAAGCTGGATCTGTCCTCCCCGGCCAAAGAGCGCCGTGTCAAGGCGCGTCTCGCCGCTTGCATCCACCCAACGCACGGCCTACTCTTGCCTGGTCGTGAAACAGCCTTTCATCAACGTCGAGGAAAAGATAGACCGGTTCGTCGGGCGCAGAACCAAGACACCTGACGCCCTGTCAGTCGAAACCAGCAGGAAGGCCGATGCAATTGCCTGGCGCAAATCTCTAGGGGGCGTGCATGTGCCTAAAGGCGTTCATCGGTTTCGCACCCACGAGGAGGCAGACGAGTGGTTATGGCGGATGATCGCCCGTCCACGTCCGAGCTAGAACCGCGGGAGCCCACGGTTGAGGACTTGCGCGATTTGTGCCGCGAGTTGAACCAGCGGCAAGCACGTTATGTCGTTGTGGGTGGATTCGCAATCCGTGCCGCGGGGTATAACCGGCGGACCATGGATGTGGACCTGATCGTCGCGGCAGACCGGGACAATGAGTCGCGGGTCTTCTCCGCCCTATCCTCGTTGACCGACAACGCCGTCCGCGAACTGCAGCCGGGCGAACTCCAGCAGTACAATGTCATCCGCGTGGCCGATGAAATTCTCGTGGACCTGATGCGCTCAGCCGGGGGCATCGAGTATGAGGAGGCTGCCAAGGACGTGACCGTGCGGGAGGTCCAAGGTGTGCCTATTCCGTTCGCCTCTCCTCGCCTGCTTTGGCGCATGAAGGCCGTCACCCATCGTGAGAAAGATGCCGCTGATCTGGTTTTCCTGCGCCACTGGTTCGCCGAGCGAGGTCAGGAACCGCCGAGCTCTTCCTGAACCTGCCATCCCCTTGAGGCAATGCACAGGCCGTTCATGCGGTGCAGATTGGCAGCGGGAACCATGGCGCTGGTGCTGGCAACCAGAGCGGCCCAGCCTGGGCACACTGACCGTCCGAGCGGCGCGCCGCCACCGAACATCCTCCTTGTCCTCGCCGACCAATGGCGATTTGAGACCTTCGGTTATGCGGACAACCCGGACGTTAAGACCCCGGACCTCGACCGGCTGCATCGCGAGGGGATTTGCTTCGTCAACGCCGTCTCCGGCATGCCGGTCTGCTCGCCCATGCGCGCGTCATTCCTGACGGGGCAGCGGCCACTGACGCACGGCGTCTTTCTCAACGACGTGGCGCTCAACCCGGCGGCGATGATCATCGCGAAGGTCCTGCGTATGAGCGGGCGGTAGAGTGCGTTATTCCCCCCATTCCACCGAATCAGCGAAGAACCCTGCCGTGGCTCTGCCGGGCTGCCACAATCGACGAGGCAAAGGATTCCCGGCTGGACGGGGGGGATATTTGCGCCAAGATACCCACACGTAGAGCGGAAACGAAATGAAGAACCTATGGTGAAACGAGCAATATCGACTAGACGAAACGCAGTCGTGATCATGCAAGCGATTGCCTGGTTTTTTTGTTCTCTGATTCCGGTCACCAGTCAGGCTACGACTTGGCTTCGGCCTCCGTCGGTGCCGTTGGTCGCGTGCGACCCCTATTTCAGCATCTGGTCGCCCGCGGACAAGCTGACGGACACGGACACGGTCCATTGGACAGGCAAGCGGCAGCCGCTCAGGAGCGTGCTCCGCATTGACGGCCAGAGCTATCGCGTGATGGGTGCGGGCTCTGTAGAGGAGCAGGCGCTGGCCCAAACGAGCCTGACCGTGCTGCCTACCCGGACCATCTACATGTTTGAGGGAGCAGGCGTGGCGCTGACGCTCACATTCATGACGCCCGCGCTGCCGGAGGACTTGATGGTTTATTCGCGGCCGGTGACTTACGTGAGCTACGAGTTTCACTCGATAGACGGCAAGACCCATGATGTGGTGGTGGGCTTGGGAGTGTCTGCAGTGATCGCCGTCAACAGCCCGCAGCAGGAGGTCGTCTTGTCAATCCCCGCCATTGACGATTCCCTGCGGGTCGCAAGAATGGGATCACGCGACCAGCTTGTCCTGGGTAAAAAGGGTGACGATCTTCGTATTGACTGGGGTTATCTCTACCTGGCCGCTCCGAGTTCGCAGCCGGCCCAGGTGGCCACTCAACCAAAGCTCGGCGCCGGCGGCGAAGACGCGAATGCGGCACTAAAGGCTGATGGAGCAGTCGTCAGCATTCAGTTCGACAGCCTCAAAGTTTCCGCTCAGCCCGTCTCCCGGTGGCTCATGCTCGCCTACGACGACGAGTATTCGATCCAGTATTTCAAGAAGAACCTGCGGCCTTATTGGCGGCGGAACGGCGACGACGCGGCGGCATTATTGAAGAAGGCGGCGGCGGACTACGAATCACTGAAGCAGCGCTGCGCCAAGTTCGACGATGACATAATGGCCGCGCTCACCAAAGCCGGCGGCGAGAAGTATGCCCGGATTTGCGCCCTGGCCTACCGTCAGTGCTGCGCAGCCAATAAAGTCGTCGCCGACGCGAACGGCCAGCCGCTCATGTTCCCCAAAGAGAACTTCTCCAACGGCTGCATCGGCACCGTGGATGTGATCTACCCGATGGCGCCGCAGTTCCTGCTGTTTAGTCCCTCGCTGACGAAGGCCATGCTGGTGCCGATAATGGACTATGCGGCATCGCCCCGCTGGCGCTGGCCGTTTGCGCCGCACGACCTCGGCACTTACCCGCTGGCCAATGGCCAGGTCTATGGTGGCGGGGAGCGCACCGAACAGGACCAGATGCCAGTCGAGGAGACCGGTAACATGCTGGTGCTGCTGGCCGCGCTGGCGCAGGTCGAGGGCAATGCCAATTTCTGTGAGAAGTATTGGCCGGTGCTGGAAAAATGGGCCGAGTACCTCAAAGCCAAGGGATTTGACCCGGAGAACCAGCTCTGCACAGACGACTTTGCCGGCCATCTCGCGCACAACGTAAACCTCTCCGCCAAGGCGATCTGCGGCCTGGGCGCCTTCGGTCAACTATGTGCGCTGCGCGGCCAGGAGGCGGCTGCTGCGGAATATGGGAAGCTGGCCAAGGAGTTCGCCGCCAGGTGGGTGAAGGAAGCGGACGAGGGCGGCCACTCCCCCTTGGCGTTCGACAAGCCGGGCACCTGGAGCCAGAAATACAACGTCGTCTGGGACCGCATTCTTGGCTTGAACCTGTTCCCCGCCTCCGTGCTGCGCAAGGAGATGGACTTCTACAAGACGAAGCAGAACGCTTTCGGGCTGCCGCTCGACAGCCGGAAGGATTACACCAAGCTGGACTGGACGCTTTGGACGGCCACGCTGACCCAGGACCCGGCTGACTTCACTGCTTTGCTGGACCCTGTATATCGCTTTCTCAACGAGACGCCCGACCGGGTGCCCATGACCGATTGGTACGATACCAAGACGGCCAAGCATGTTGGCTTCCAGGCGCGTTCGGTGGTGGGCGGCGTTTTTCTGCAGATGCTCTATGACCGGGCGGCGTGGAAGAGTTGGGGGGGGCGGGATGTGACCCGGGCCGCGAATTGGGCGCCTCTCCCAAAGCCGCCGAAGACGGTGGTGGTCGTGCCCACGTCGGAGCAGGAGCCGGTTACGTGGCGCTATACTACCCAGTCGCCAGGCGACGACTGGTTCAGGCCGGAGTTCGACGCCTCGGCCTGGAAGGAAGGCCCGGGCGGCTTCGGTACTCAGGGCACGCCGGGCGCGGTAGTGCGGACGGAGTGGAACACGTCCGACATCTGGCTGCGTCGCGAGTTCGCGATGCCTGATGGGAAATGGACTGATCTCCAGCTCCGGCTCCACCACGATGAGGACGCACAGGTTTACTTCGACGGCGTCGTTGCCACCCGGGTGTCAGGCTTTGTGTCGGACTACGAGGCGGTGCCGATCAGGACCAGAGCGAGGGAGGTCCTCAAGCCCGGCAAGCATGTCCTGGCCGTGCATTGCAAGCAGACCACGGGGGGGCAATACATTGATGTCGGCCTTATCGACCTGCCGGCGGATAGTCAGTAAGGGACGTCGAGAGCCAAGACGAGCATCCTCGACGATTGAGCTTCAAGAGGAATGCCGCGAGTTTTTGAAGCAGGATGAGGTGCCGTATGATGAACGGTATGTGTGGGATTGATTGTGCCGCCCTTTCAGGGCTAAAGCTCGTGTTGTGGCGTTATTCCCAGGGCGTTGCCCTGGGCTGTATTGTCCGCGCCTTTCAGGCGTGGTTGGCTGGCGCGATATTCCAAAGGCAACGCCCTAGGAATAGCGTTCCCGATAGCGCCGAGCCGCGAAAGGTAGAAATAGGCCCCGCGCACGTCCGGCTTTTTCCAACCGCCTGAAAGGCGAGAATAATAAAGCCCAGGGCAACGCCCTGGGAATAGCGTCGGCAAATAATGGCAAGCCCTGAAAGGGCGAAACAGGCATCCGCACCGACTCCCGCAATTTCACGCGCGATCGCATTTGTTTGGTATTGAGCACGCCGCCCTTCAGACGCCTACACTTCCTCGCATGTACATCCCGGCGCCTCGCCCCGGCCCATGTGATCGCGGCCCGTCGGGAAATGGGGACCATGAAACGCTGAAACCAGAACTCTATGTCACAATCCCTCGCTAAGGTGCTCGTTCACCTCATCTACTCGACTAAGAACCGGGAGCCTATTCTCCGTGACGACATCCACAATGAATTACACCGTTACAGCGCCGGTATCCTGAAGGAATTGGAGTCACCTGCAATCCTGATCAATTCCGTCGAGGACGACGTTCACATCCTCTATTCGCACTCCAAGAATTACAGCCCGAGCAAGATTGTCGAGGAGGTTAAGAAAGGTTCTTCGAAGTGGCTCAAGACCAAAGGGCCGGCGTATGCGGGATTTCATTGGCAGAGCGGGTACGGCGCATTTTCAGTGAGCCAGTCTGGCGTGGCCGAGGTCGTGAAGTACATCGAGGGTCAAAAGGAGCATCATCGGCGAAAGACGTTCCAAGAGGAATACCGCGAATTCCTCAAGCGGTATGAGGTGCCGTATGATGAACGGTATGTGTGGGATTGATTGTGCCGCCCTTTCAGGGCTTGGGTCGGTGCGGGCGTTATTCCCAGGGCAACGCCCCATATGCGTTAACTTGTTTAGAGGAGTATCTCCTCGGCCTCCAGGAGCAGTTCTTCTTGCGACTTGCGCCGGCGCGGTGGTTCAGCCAAGCCAGCGGAGATTCTTTCC
>Ga0182014_10003538_pt1 | contig 18663 bp, 13 predicted proteins | sample 612S2DmetaG_FD_120489 | JGI IMG/M metagenome (GOLD analysis project Ga0182014, IMG submission 120489) | Permafrost microbial communities from Stordalen Mire, Sweden - 612S2D metaG | ecosystem: Environmental > Terrestrial > Soil > Wetlands > Permafrost | place: Sweden: Stordalen | collected... | reverse complement strand
TTGGTCGAGAAGATTGCGTTGTCGTTGGCGCGGGCATGTGACCGCGCCGGCATCATCTCTTGGACCCTATGTCAAAGCGTCGAGCACGGCCCAGCGAAATGAATAACCGCTGGCCAAACCGCGACTCTATTAGCTAGCGTATGGCATTGGCTGGCACGGATCCGTGCTTGCCCGGCAGAGGCTGTTGTCGTGAGCGGCCCGGTTACGCAACAGCGCCGTCACCCACTTTATATTACAATGAGTGCAGGACAAGCAGGCAACGAAACTGGCGTAAGCCATGTTCGGATTCTCTGGCTTTTGGCCCTCTTTCGGCCTCCGGGCTTCGGCGTTCGGGCTGCCTCTACCCTCGGTCTCCTCATCATGTGCTCCACCCTCTCCATCTCCGCCGCCACAAACGACGTCCGCCTCATCACCCTCGACCCCGGACACTTCCATGCGGGCCTGGTCCAGAAGTTCATGTATCCGCAGGTCAGCCCGGTGGTACACGTCTATGCGCCGGCCGGCCCGGACTTGCAGGAGCACCTCAACTTGATCGAAGGTTTCAACACTCGCGCTGATCAACCCACGCGTTGGGAGGAGAAGGTTTATGTCGGACCGGATTTCCTCGAATGGATGCTGCGAGAGAGGGCGGGGAACGTCGTCGTGTTGGCCGGCAACAATACGCGCAAGACCGAATACATCAGCCGTTCCATCGTCGCCGGCTTCAACGTGCTGGCGGACAAGCCGATGGCCATTACCCCTACCGACTTCAAACGGCTCCACAAGGCCTTCAGCCGCGCTGCCGCCAACAAGGTCCTGCTTTACGACATCATGACCGAGCGTTACGAGATCACCAGCATCCTCCAGCGGGAGCTGGCCCGGATGTCCGAACTGTTCGGCACGCTCGAAAAGGGCACCCCGGAGCAACCGGCGGTCATCATGGAGAGCGTCCACTACTTCTTCAAGCAAGTCGCCGGCAAACCGCTCATCCGGCCCGCGTGGTTCTACGATGTCCGCCAGGAAGGCGAAGCCATCCCCGATGTCGGCACGCACCTGGTGGATAATGTCCAATGGGTTTGTTTCCCCGACCAGGCGCTAGACTGGCGCAAGGACATCAAAGTGAGCAAGGGCCGCCGCTGGTCCACCAAACTGACGCCTGAGCAGTTCAAGCGCTCCACCGGGCTCGATCAGTATCCTGATTACATCAAGAAGTACATCGGCCCCGATGGCGCGCTCGGAGTCTATGCCAACGGCGAGGTCGCTTACGCCTTGCGCGGAGTCCAGGTCAAAGTGACTGCGCAGTGGGAATTCGAGGCTCCGCCGGGCGCTGGCGACACTCACTGCGCAATAGTGCAAGGCACTCGGTGCAGGCTCGCCATCAAGCAGGGTGCCGAGCAGAACTACAAACCCATGCTCTCTGTCCAGAACAGCGTCCCCGCAAGCGCGGCGCAATTTGAGCAAACCCTCCAGGCCGCGGTCGCCAGGCTAAACGTCACCTGGCCCGGCCTGGAGCTGAGGCAAGCGGGCGTGGAGTGGGAAATCGTCATCCCGGACAAGTACCGCGTTGGCCACGAGCAGCACTTCGCGCAAGTCACCGAGAAGTTCCTGCGCTACCTGGCCGACAACACCATGCCCGAATGGGAAGTGCCCAATATGATCGCCAAATACTGCACCACGACCGAAGCCTACCGCTTGAGCCACCGCACCCGAAAGTGAGTTTCCAGAGGGCTTTCGGGGAACCAATCTCAGTGCGGAGAAAGCCCAAGCAACGCGCGACAAAACTGTTCAGCGAATAACCAGGCCCCCACTATTAAGCACGCAATAATCAGCGCTGCCATCCAGAAAGTGCTGCCATTCGTCATTCGTTCTTCGTCCGGCTCGTCCTCGGTGTCCATCCCACGCTCGCCTGCTCGGCCGGCACGACTCGAGAGTCCCAGGAACTTCCAATACCCGCGCCCTTCCGCCTCCGGCCGCACGTGGAAACGCCGCTTACGATGGCGATGGTGATGGCGATGCTCCCCGTGCGGAGCTTTTGCTTTCATAGGCTTATTTTGAATCGAAGACCGCGAAATGCAAGGCGGAAATCGGGCGGCAAGTTGAAGTTGGGTTCCTGGGTCGCGGGCATCAGCACACTACTACCGCTCTGGGCAGTAGAGCCGGGCTTCTGGCGCGGCGGCATGGCCGTTCGAGTGGCTACAATGCTAGAGATTTCGAGTGCCTGTACGGCAGGCAAGATGCCTGCCGCTACGGGCCGGGCATTTCACACTTGACAAAAGTGGCGGGGTCGGCGAGTGTCGGCGCAGATGAAGACGTCCCGCCAATACCGGTGGCAGAAGAAGAAGATCGCTGAGGGCCGATGCGCGCGCTGCGGCGCGAAGCGGAAGCATTATACCATCCTTTGTGATGCCTGCCAGATCAGCAATCGGCTCCGGTACCAGCAACGGGCCGGCTCCCAGCCCTGGCACAAGGGCAAGCGCGGGCGGCCCCCGAAAATCCCGCAGCCAATCCGGGGCCGGGCGAGGAGCTGAGAAGCGCTGGCGGCGGGGGGTTGGTTGATTAAGGGGACGACTGTGAAGGCGGCGGTAAAACCCGAAGCTCGAAATCCTAACCTGGCGTCGCCAGAACCGAAGGGGGCGGTATGTTTGGGCATGACCACGCTTTCTGAGCCATCGAGCGCTTTGAAACCAGAATCTGCCACCGACCTTGGGACTCGCTATGTCGAGGGGTTGGCCGGTTAACGGAGGTGTTTTGACCGAGTCATTTTGCAAGGGACGCTGATCGACGTGGCGCATCCGGGAGCTTTGCAGGTTTCGATGCAGCAGGCAGGGTTTCGTCCGCGGGATTTGACTCGGTTTGCGCAACGGATTACCGGTCAGGTGCGGGATCATATCATCGGGCTGGCGCGGCAGCACGGCGTGGAGATCGAAATGGTGGTGCGGAAGAACCTTCGGCAGGAAGATCGGATCGCGGAGATTTTGAGAACCCGCGACACCCATGCGGGCTTGGTCCATATCTTTACGGCCAAAGAATCGGCGATGGTCTATGACACCCGTCACGCCCGTGCCGACGGCTACGCGCAGATCATCACGCGGCGCGGTGCCTGCATCCACTACTACTTGTATTGGATCCATCCGCGACTGGGGCTGATCCATGTGCGGGTGCCCACGTGGTTTCCCCTGCACCTGCAGGTCAATTTCAACGGACACAATTGGCTGGCTCGGAAGTTGGATGCGGCGGCCATTAGCTACCAGATGGCGGACCATGCCTTTAGCCAGTGCGCGGATTGGCGAGGGGCGCAGGCGTTGGCCGACCAAATGGACTTGCGACAACTGCATGCGCAGCTTAAGGAGTTGACCCAGCAGTGCTGTCCGGCCACGGCCCAGTTTCCTAACGGCTATCACGGGTGTCTGACGCAGGTGGAGTACGCTCACGACCTGGTGTTTAAGGAGGCCGCGCGGATGGACGCGTTGTTTGCTGAACGGGCGCGGCAGGCGCTCTTGGCGATCAAGGTGGAGGACGTGGCGCGTTTCCTGGGCAAACGGCTGCCCCTGAGCTATGAAACCCAGGTCAATAGCCACTTGGGACGGCGGCACGCGGGTTTTCCGCTCAAACACAGCTTTGGGCCGGCCTCGGTGACACTTTACAATCGACCCGGAGGCATCCTCCGGTTGGATCGGGGCTTCAACCCCTTTTTGGAGGAGGACGAACGGGTGCTCCAAATCGTGTTGAGCGGAGAACATGCGTTGGTCGGATTGACCGCCCGCAAGCTGCGCCGCGTCCTGCACCCAGGGAGCCGGGGCCGCATTTCCCGGCTTTTGAAGCGGCTGCGGTTGCATGGGTTGCTGCGCAAGGTGGGCAAGACCAACACCCACCACTTCACCAGCCTGGCACGGCGCGTGGTCACGGCAGTGTTGCATCTCAAAAACAATGTGATGGTCCCGGAATTGGCAGCAGCTTCTGCCGGGTGAGAATTGTAGCCAGGTTGGATTCAATTCTGGAAGGACGAAGCGAAAGGGGCCGGTTTGGCCACTTGAAAGCTCCGGGTTTCGAGGCTCGGATTTCGGGCTTCCTTCGGCCTTCGGATTTTGTAATGGTCTGCTGGCCCGGATTTGCTACCATAGGCTCCCGATGTCACAGTGGATTCGCGACTATGAGCTTTTACGATAATCTGAAGTTCGATGCCAATGGCCTGATCCCGGCCATCATCCAGGAACAGAAGACCAGGCGGGTGCTGATGATGGCTTGGATGAACCGCGCGTCGCTCGAAAAGACCATTGAGACCGGCAAGACCCACTTCTGGAGCCGGTCGCGGCAGAAGTTCTGGATGAAGGGCGAATCCAGCGGCCACACCCAAACCGTCAAGGACGTCGCGTTCGACTGCGACGGCGACACGCTACTGATCCAAGTGGACCAAATCGGCGCCGCCTGCCATGAAGGTTACCAGTCGTGCTTCTTCCGGTCGGTCCAGGGTGACGGCGCGAGCTTCAAAGTCACCGAAGCGCAGCTCAAGACGCCCGGGCAGATCTACGGAGAGAAATGATGCCCGACAGCCTGTTCTGCTTAACGGGACAGGTCCCGCCGCGTGAGGGCATGCGGCCTACATCGGCTTGCAGGCCGCGTACCCTCACGCGGCGTGCAATTATGACGCCCTGTGCAAATACGGGAGTCGCCACCGACCGAGGGGGACCCCGGCGTTTCCGGTAAACCGCAATGGAAGAGCTCGTTCCATTTGGCAGCCGCAGCTACGCGCTGCTCTTCCTGCTCTTGTTCGTCTCGCGCGGCATGGATTTCCTGAGCACATGGGTGGCTACCCCCAACATGGTGCTGGAAGGCAACCCCATCGCCAAGAAGCTCGGCTGGAAATGGGGCATTCCCCTTAACGTGGCCCTCTGTCTCGGCTTCGCCGCCTGGCCGTTGCCAGCCATTGTCATCAGCACCACCAGCGTGCTCGTCGCGTCGCGCAACTTTCAATCCGCCTGGCTGATGCGGTCACTGGGCGAGCAGATCTACCGCGATTGGCACATGGAGCGGATCCAGGAAACCAGCGTCACGCTCTATCTGTTCTGTCTCTTTGCCCAAACTGCGCTCACTGGCGGGGTGGGTGCGGCGGTAGTCTATTTCAGCGAGTGGCAGCTCGTGCCGCTAGCGATCGGGCTGGGCATAGTCGCTTACGCGTTGGCGGTGGCCTTCTATACCCTGCTGGGGATTTGGCGCATGCGCCGATCCGCGATTCGCAACGCCCGGCTGGCGGAACGGATTCTGGTCGTCCAAAGCACGCCCCTTCCACCGCCGAAAAACGGGAAGGTTGTTATCGTTGCCGTGCCGCCTGCCGCCGAGCCTCAAGGCAAATAGCCCGGCATATTCCAATATGTATTCACCCACACTCGAAGAGTTCCTCAAGCTGGCCGCCCAGGGCAACCTGATCCCCGTCACCCGCCGACTGCTGGCGGACGTCGAGACCCCGCTCTCGGCCTATCGCAAAATCCGCGGGCAGGGTGAGTCATTCCTATTCGAATCCGTCGAGGGCGGCGAACACCTCGGGCGCTACTCCTTCGTGGGCTGCAATCCGCGCGCGATTATCCGGCAAGTAGGCCAGACGGTTGAGGTGATGGAGAACGGCAAAGTCGTTGAGACCTTCCGCATCCAAGCCGAGGCCAGGACGGGCAGCCCTGCCTCCGCGGCTGTCTTGCGGGACGGCCTGGCAGCGGTTGAGCGCGTAATGAGGAATTATCGCGCCGTCCCCGTGCCCGGGTTGCCGAGGTTTACGGGCGGGGCCGTCGGGTTCATCGGCTACGAATTCATCCACGATGTCGAACCGGTGGTGCCGCGCCCGCCACACGACGACCTGCAGACCCCGGTGATTTATTTCCTCATCGCCGACCAACTGCTCATCTTTGATCGGGTGGCGCAGACCATCACCGTCCTGGTGAATGCCGTGCTCGAAGACGCGGCCAGCCCGGCTGAGGCGTATGAGAACGCGACCGGCGAAATCGACCGCCTAATCGCCTTGCTCGAGCAGTCGATCGAGCACCACCCGGTGACCGTCCCCCACGAAGTGCCGCCGCTGCCTTTTGAGTCGAACCTGACCAAAGCGAAGTTCATCGCTAACGTCCTCAAGGCCAAGGAATACATCACTTCCGGCGATATTATCCAGGTGGTCGGTTCCCAGCGCTTCTCGACGCCGGTCAAGGCCTCGCCGCTCGACATTTACCGCGCCGCCCGTTCCATTAACCCGTCCCCCTACATGTTCCTGCTCGAACTGGACGGGTTCTCGCTGGTCGGCGCCTCGCCCGAAATCCATGTCCGCTGCGAGGAGGGCAAGGTCGAGATTCGCCCCATTGCCGGCACCCGGCGCCGCGGGGCGACGACCGAGGAAGACCTCGCGCTCGAAAAGGAACTGCTCGCTGACCCGAAGGAGCGCGCCGAGCACGTCATGCTGGTGGATCTGGCCCGCAATGACTTGGGCCGCGTCTGTGATTTCGGCACGGTGCAGGTCAAATCCCTCATGATCATCGAGCGCTACAGCCACGTCATGCACATCGTCTCCCAGGTCGAAGGTCGCCTTTCCAAAGACCGAACGCCTTATGATTTGATGCGCGCGACCTTCCCCGCCGGCACGCTCAGCGGCGCGCCCAAAATCCGCGCCATGCAGATCATTGCGGAGCTCGAGCAGACTGCGCGTGGCCCCTATGGCGGCTGTGTCGGCTATTTCTCCTTCAATGGCAACCTCGATTGCTGCATCACCATCCGCACCGCACTCATCAAAGACGGCAAGGCCTGCGTGCAGGCTGGCGGCGGATGGGTGAACGATTCCACACCCGAGGGCGAGTATCAGGAGACGGTTAATAAATCCAAGGCCATGCTGAAAGCTGTCGCCATGGCGGAGAGCTTTGGCGGCCAGCCGGCGGACCCTGCTTCAAAGCCGCGGCCACCGCATCCAGCCGTTTCTGCTTTGTGACGGTTCGGGCAGGAGCGCAAGAATCTTCTGGCCTTTGGCCGCTTGCCTCCTTAATATTAGGTCAGACCAGCAGTTGGGAATCCCTTTCGACCATGAAAGCGAAAATTGTTATTACGCCGAAGAAAGCGGTGCTCGATCCGCAGGGGAAGAGCGTGCAGAACGCCCTGGCCCAGATGGGCTACACCGGCGTCGGCGCCGTGCACGTCGGCAAGTATCTGGAAATCGAGATTGCGGGCGCGGATAGAGAAGCCGCGCACAAGCAAATCGATGACGCCTGCCGCAAGATTCTGAGCAACCCGGTCATCGAGGATTACCGGTTCGAGCTGGAATGAGAGAGGGATATACGATTTACGATTTGCGATCCGCGCGCCGGTCGCACGGTAATCGCGCCAGTGCCGCCAGTGGGCTGCGCCTCGCAAATCGTAAATCGTAAACCGTAAATCGCATGAACTTCGCTGTCCTTCAGTTTCCCGGGTCCAATTGCGACCAGGACGTGGTTCACGTGCTGCGCAACGTGCTCGGGCATTCGGTCGAGCTGCTCTGGCATAAGGAATCATCGCTGGGCGCGGCGGATGCCGTGATCGTTCCCGGCGGCTTCAGCTATGGCGATTATCTCCGCACGGGAGCCATCGCGCGGTTCAGCCCCGTGATGGAAGCGGTGCAGGGGTTCGCCGCCGACGGCGGGCTCGTCCTAGGCATTTGCAATGGCTTCCAGATCCTCTGTGAGGCGGGGCTATTGCCCGGGGCACTGATTCACAACCGCTCGCTCCAATTCCGCTGCGAGCACATTTACCTGAAGACGGCCACTGCCGATTCACCATTCACCAACCGGATTCCGCCGGAGCGGCTCATGCGCCTGCCGATTGCGCATGGCGAAGGTTGCTACTTCGCAGACGAGGAAACCCTGGCCAACCTCAAAGCGAACAACCAGGTTCTTTGGCGCTACGTAGATGCCGGAGGCGAAGCCACCGAGAACGCCAATCCGAACGGCTCGCTCGACAGCATCGCCGGCATCTGCAATGAGAAGCGGAATGTCGCCGGCCTGATGCCGCATCCGGAACGCGCCAGCGAGTCCATTCTGGGCTCCGCGGATGGGCGATGGGTGTTTGAGAGTGTGATTCGCGCGTTGGCGGGCAAGCAGGCGGCAACGGCGGCGTAAGTTCCACGCGGCTTCCAAGCCTTGATTCTGTAAACCTCGCTTTTGAAATCCTGATGACCGAGCCAGCAATTACTCCCGAGCTAGTGCAGAAGCACAACCTCACGCCTGAGGAATACGAGAAGCTTAAGGCCGTCCTTGGCCGCGAGCCGAGCTACACTGAGCTCGGCATCTTCTCCGTGATGTGGAGCGAGCATTGCTCCTACAAGAACACCCGCCCGTTGCTGAAGACCTTCCCTACGAAGTCGCCGAAGATCCTTGTCGGCGCGGGCGAGGAGAACGCTGGCATTATCGACATCGGCGACGGCGTGGCCATTGCGTTCAAGATCGAGTCCCACAACCACCCGAGCGCGGTTGAGCCGTTTCAAGGCGCGGCGACGGGCGTAGGCGGCATCATCCGCGACATTTTCACCATGGGCGCCCGGCCGGTCTGCTCGATCAACTCGCTGCGCTTCGGTCCGATCACCGACGACGGACCAGGGTCGAGCGAACAGGCGCCAGCGGCAGGCCACGCAACCCGCAACCCGCAACACGCGCCACTTATCACCAATAACCGCCGTCTCTTCGGCGGCGTGGTCGCGGGCATTGCGCATTACGGCAACTGCTTCGGCATCCCGACCGTCGCAGGCGAGGTCTATTTCGACAAGTCCTACGAGGGCAATCCGCTGGTTAACGCCTTCTGCCTCGGCGTGCTGCGCCACGAGCAAATTGTGCGCGGACAGGCCAGCGGCGTCGGGAACCCAGTGTTCTACGTCGGTCCGGCGACTGGGCGCGACGGGTTAGCCGGCGCGGCGTTTGCCTCGCAGGACTTGACCGAGGAATCCGCTGAGCAACAGCGCGGCGCCGTGCAAGTGGGCGATCCGTTCATGGAGAAGCTGGTATGCGAAGCCTGCCTCGAATTGCTCGCTACGGGCGCGGTCGCCGGCATCCAGGACATGGGCGCAGCGGGGCTAACCTGCTCCACCTGTGAGACCGCCGCGCGCGCCGGGACGGGCATCGAGATCGAGCTCGACAAGGTTCCCCAGCGCGCGCCGGGCATGAGCAGCTACGAGATCATGCTCAGCGAATCGCAGGAGCGGATGCTCATCATCGTCCACAAGGGCCGCGAAGATGAAGTGAAGCGCATCTTCGACAAGTGGGACCTGCCCTGGTCGGAGATTGGCACGGTCACCGATACCGGCCATATGGTGGTCAAGCACCATGGAAAGGTCGTGGCCGATATCCCCGCTCGCAAGATCGCTGACGAGTCACCCGTCTATCAGCGCGAGGCGAGGGAGCCCGGGTATCTGAAAGAGGTCCGGGCATTCACCCTCGCCGGCGTACCGGACACGCAGGACCCGCTGGCGCACCTGAAGGCCCTGCTGAGCTGGCCGACCATTGCCTCCAAGAACTGGGTCTATCGCCAATACGACCACATGGTGCGCGACGGCTCGGTGGTCTGTCCCGGCAGCGATGCCGCCGTGCTGCGGATCAAGGCGGACTCGTTGCCGCAAAGTGGGGCAGGCGTCTCGCCTGCCCTCGGTGAGCCTTCTCCTCAGCTCCAAGCGCGAGACGCCCAGGAGGGGGGCAGGCAAGACGCCTGCCCCACTAAGTTCATCGCGATGTCGGTTGACGGCAACGGAGCCTACGTCTATCTCGACCCTTACGAAGGCGGCAAGATCGTGGTGGCCGAGGCGGCGCGCAACCTCGCCTGCTCCGGCGCCGCGCCGTTGGGTGTAACCGACAACCTCAACTACGCCAATCCGCACAACCCCGAGCTCTTTTGGCAGCTCAAGGAAAGCGTGCGCGGCCTGGCTGACGCCTGTCGCGCTTTCAACGCCCCCGTCACCGGCGGCAACTGCTCCCTTTACAATCAGCATCCCGCGGGTCCGATCGACCCGACCCCCACGGTCGCCATGGTCGGCCTGATCGAGAAACCCGAGCACATCACGACGCAATGGTTCAAGGACGAAGGGGACGCGATTATCCTGCTCGGGGACGCCATTAACGCCAGCGACCCGCTGCGCGGACTGGGCGGTTCGGCGTATTTGCAGCGCATCCACGGTTTAAAGGCCGGCACGCCGCCGCGCTGCGACCTGGAAAAGGAAAAGGAACTGCACCTCGCCTTGCGCGCGCTCATCCACTCCGGCACAGTCAAGAGCGCCCACGACTGCAGTGAAGGCGGCCTGGTGGTCACGCTCGCCGAGAGCTGCATGAGCCAACAGATTGCCCGCGAAACGCCCCGGCTGATCGGTGCCCAGGTTGACCTCACTCCGACGGCTGCCACTCCCTCTCCTCCTTTGGAGGAGCGGGCAGGGGAGAGGAGGCCCGTTGCCACTGTCGACGCTGCTGCTCCTGGCGACATGCCCGCAGGCGGCCGCACTAGTGTATCCGCCGTCCCGGCTCAGAGCGACGGCATTGCGGCCTCGCCAGGCACTCCTGCACTCCGTCTGGACGCGCTATTATTCGGCGAAGCCCAGGGGCGCGTTGTCATTTCGGTGGCCGGCGTCAATGCGGGCAAAGTTCTGGCCCAGGCGGAGATTCTAGGTATCACGGCAACGCGGATCGGCACCGTCGGCGGCGAGACGTTGCAACTCAAGGCCCCAGGAGCGACCTTGAGTTGCGACCTGCACGAATTGCACGATCTCTGGTGGAATTCCATCGCCCGAGCGATGCGTTAGAAGCAAGCGGACCTTTTCGATGAATTACTACCCAAAGCATTATTGCGGCATCTTCGGCGTTTACGGCCATCCGAACGCCGCGGAATTGACCTACTACGGCCTTTACGCATTGCAGCACCGCGGCCAGGAGAGCGCCGGCATCGTCACCTCGGACGGCAAGCAGTTTCATGCCCATAAGGGCATGGGGTTGGTGTCGCAAGTCTTCAAGGGAGACATCCTGCACGACATGGTCGGCCCCATCGCCATCGGCCACACGCGCTATTCGACTACTGGCTCATCGCACCTGAGCAACGCCCAGCCGCTCATCGTCAATTGCGCCCGCGGCCGGATTGCCATCGCGCACAACGGCAACCTGACCAACGCCGCCCAGCTTCGCGATGAGCTCGAAGCCAAGGGTTCGATCTTCTCGACTACCGTCGATAGCGAGATTATTCTCCATCTGCTGGCCCAGCCGACCACCAACGGCGAGAGCAACAACCTCGTGCGAAGCCTTCACCGCATCGAGGGCGCCTACTCGCTGGTCATCATGACCGAGAACGAATTGATCGGCGTGCGTGATCCGCACGGGTTCCGGCCCCTCTGCCTCGGCCAGGTCGATGGCGCCTGGGTGCTGTCGAGCGAAACCTGCGCCTTGGATTTGATTCATGCCAAATTCGTGCGCGACGTGGAGCCCGGGGAGATCGTGGTCATCAACCGCGACGGGCTCACCAGCATGCAGGCCTTTCCCGAGCATAAGCGGCGCGCGTTCTGCATCTTTGAATACGTCTATTTCGCCCGCCCCGACAGCACCATCGCCAATCGCAACGTCTATAAGGTGCGCGTCGAAATGGGCCGGCAGCTCGCGCGCGAGAACCCCATCGCGGCGGACGTCGTCGTGCCCGTGCCGGATAGTGGCAACTGCGCCGCGCTGGGTTACTCGCTTGAAACCGGCATCCCCTTCGAGATGGCGTTCGTGCGCAACCACTACGTGGGCCGCAGCTTTCTCCAGCCCTCCCAGCTCATCCGCGACTTCGACGTGCGCGTGAAACTCAACCTGATTGAAGAGCTGGTGAAGGACAAACGCGTGATTGTCGTGGACGATTCCATCGTGCGTGGCACCACCTGTAAGACCCGGGTGAACAGCCTCAAGCAGGCGGGCGCCAAGCAAGTGCATGTGCTCGTGAGCTGTCCCCCGCACATGAACCCGTGCGTCTATGGCATCGACTTTCCCGACCGTAACAAGCTCATGGCCGCGAATCACTCGCTGGAAGAGATCCGCAAATACCTCAATGCCGACTCGTTGTGCTACCTATCGCAAGCCGGCATGGTCAAAGCCACCGGCCTGCCCGCCGACTCATTTTGCATGGCCTGTTACGATGGCAATTATCCCGTCCCTTTCGACCCCGCGATAAATAAGCACATCATCGAGCGCCGCAACGGCCGACTGCCCGGTTTCGCTACCGCCGTGGCGCGGGAGAAGGCGCAGTTCAAGCTGCTTTAGCAGGACTAGGCCGGTTGCTGCTGGGTCAAGCAATGCACCGTCCCTCGGCCCAGCACGAGGTCCACAGCGTGGAGGCCGACAACGGGTCTGTCTTTGAATAGTTCTCCCAACGTTCCCAGCGCGACCCGGTCGTTCGGATCATTGAACGTTGGAACGAGCACCGCCGCGTTCGTGATATAGAAATTCGCATAGCTGGCCGGCAGACGGTTGCCGGCGAAATAGAGCGGCGCTGGCATTGGCAGCGGCACCACTTCCGGCCGCGAGCCATCCTCCAGCCTCAAGTCCTGAATGCGTTCCCAATTCTCGGCCAGCGGACGGTAATTGACGTCCTTGCGGTAGGTCTCTTTGATCAGCACCACTGTCTGCCGGTTCACGAACCGGCAGATATCGTCGATGTGGCCGTGCGTGTCGTCTCCCGCCGGCCCGGCCACCAGCCAGAAGACATTGGTCACGCCTAGATAGCGCTGCAGCGTCTCCTCGATCTCCCGCCGCCCCAGGCCGGGATTGCGCACCTGGACCTTTGGATCGAGGTAACATTGCTCCGTTGTCAACAGCGTCCCATGCCCGTTCACCTCGATGCCGCCGCCTTCGATGACGAAGTCTTTGCCGTTACACTCCGCATTGAACAGCCGCTTGACGAGCAGGCTGGCCGCGATCTCCGGCACGCGGCGGTCCTTCTGCCAATCGTCGTGCTTGGCCCACGCGTTGAAGTGGAAGTGTACGATAGCGGTCTCACCAGGTAGTGGGGTGGGCGTCTCGCCGGCCCGACCGGGCGTCTCGCCCTTGGTGGAGAATTTGAGGGCGGCACGCTTTGATGGCCGGTGAGACACCCGCCTCACCATACCCCCCATCCGCTTCACGAAAGTCGGCCCCGTGTCGCGCGTCCAGCCGCGATTCGTGGGATGAAGGATAAACTCGACGCGGCCCAGGTCAGCACCCGCGCGCGAAAGAAGGCCGCGCGCGAGCTTCTCGTCGGCGTTGCCGTTGACGAGGATGCGAACAATCTCGCCCCGGCAAACCTTGCGAACGATCTCCCCATAGACCCAACGGACCGTATCGACTTTGTCCGGCCAGTCCACGGGATTGTGCGGCCAGATCAACCACGTGGCCTCGTGTCGCTCCCACTCGCCAGGCATCGAGAAACCGAGCGTGGCGGGCGTGGCGGCTGTCTTGATTTGGCGGCCAACAGTCATGGGATCGCGATATTGTCGTACAGCGACAGCCTCAGCCTGCCCCGAACCAGGGGTGTTTGCAAAGGCATTTTAGCATTACGTGCTCCCTAAGTGGTCCCGGCCACAAACCCTGTGACGTATCCTGAACCGGCTCATCACGGGTTCCCAAGCCCCTATGGGATGGCTTTAAGGGAGTCTTGGGAAAGCTCCCCGGGAGGCTTTGAGGCCCAATCTCTTGGCTATCATCAGGCTCGAGAGCCTCAGGGTAGCCTGAGGGTGGCCTCAGGGTGGCCTCAGGGTGGCCTCAAGGTGCCTACCGGTTGGCTACCAGAGAGCCTGAGGATAGCCTCCGGGTGGCTTCAGGGTGGCCGTAAACCTCTTACTAGAAGCCGATGCCGCGCGTAAAACCCCTCGGCTCAAGCGCAGCCATCAGGGCCGATTGGCCGGCATGCGCAAGCTGGGATCGCCGAACAGCATGAACTTCATCCCCTGGAAGAAGATGCTGGGCGGATACCAGTCATCATTCGGCTTTAAAGTCGCAAGGCGTTCCTTGCTGAAGTAGTGCCGGATGGCGCTGGTCCAACAATCCCCTAGCCGCGGCTCTTTCGCCTCAGCCAACGCGTTCACAAATCCCTCGACTAGCGACAGGCCGCACGGCTGGCTGCCGGTGTTGCAGCCGATGTAAGCGACACTGCCATTCGTGCTGCGCTTCAGGAGCTGCTCACCGAGACCAGTCGGGTTGAAACGGCCTCGCTGGTAGGGTGAGGGCGGCGGGGGAGGCGCCGTAAACACCTCTTGGTGGTCCGAGCCCACGTGCTCCTTCCCGTCCACGTCCACGTACGGCTCATAGGGCGGCAGCGGCGAAAAGTAAGCCGTGCTGCAGCCGGCCGATATGATTACTGGCAACTGCATGGCGTTGGTGAGGTGGTCCAGGTCGCCGACTGAGAAACATTGGTCCCAGCCATCCGGCTGGCCGTGCCCCGTGTGGACCACGAGGTCCACGCCTTCGTTCAGAAGTTGGCGAACCTGCTGATGGTTCGGGGGCGGTGTGGCCGGCGACTGGCCCGCATCCGTGTAATAGCGCTTTTCCACCTGCCACGCGCCAGCCAGCTTCGCCGCCAGTCCATCCACAAGTTGGCGACTGTCCACCCAGCCCCCGGTCACGACGAAGCCCGCCCGTTGCGGATGGGGGCCGGAGTGGGCGAGCAACGTCCGTTCATAAGCCGCCGTCTTGTCCGCCACAATGCGGGCCTCCGCGGACGTGCTGACCGGCCAGCGTCCCACCGCGACCTCCGGCAGGTAGTGTATCTCATCGTAATTGATCGGGTCAGTCTTGTTCTTCTCACCCCGAACCTCGCCGAAATAGCCCGCATGAAACCCTTCCTTGCGGGCATTCCAGTCCTCAAACGACCCATTCGCCTTGGCGAGATCACTGTAATAGAGATCGCTCGGGTAAAAGGCATAGTCGAAGGCGGCGGGCGTAACCCGGTCCAGCACCATGAACCGCACGGGCAATACATCGACATCCCCCACCAGCAACACATAACCCAGGCCGCGCTCACGCCATTGGGCGTAGAGGAAGCGCTTGAGTTTCTCGGGGTCATCCGCGCCCTTCGACTCCTGAAGGATGCTCTCCAACGACCGCAGTTCCGTCGGCAGGAGTGTCTGTTTGTAAGCAACATACTCCTGTAATGCTGAATGGAAGGCATTGGGCGCCACCACGATCAGCCGATTCGTCATGACTGCACCCTGGTTCGGTGCGGGAGCGGCCCAGCCGGCAGGCGCGGCAAGAATCATCGCCAGGCACAGCCGCAGCCAAAGAGGATGGAGGATGGTGCACCGAAGATGGAAAGGGATGCCGCTTGGAGGATTATTGCGTCCGCCCCGGAAGTACCCAGGATACGGTGCGACTCTTGGAGCTTGCGCTGATAGGAGCGTAGGATGATTTGGGTCTTTCATGAACGTGATGGTCGTCTGGGTCTTGCGATGTGGTATTCGTTTGAGCAGGGGATAGAACAGTCGGGAGCCGATAAAAGTCGCTCCAAGCGTTACCGACCCGCAGCCGCCTCGGCGGAGCCTGGACTAAGTTCAGAGCCTAGCAGGCTCCGGGCAAAGAAATCGTTCCGCCGCCGCTCCCCGTACCGGCTGCCGCCGGAGCCGTGCCCGCCATTCGGAAATACAATTAGTTCAAAATCCTTGTCCGCTTTGATCAGGGCATTGACGACCTGCATGGTGCTGGCAGGGTCCACGTTCTTGTCCATCTCTCCGACCGTCAGCAGCAATTTGCCCTGCAGGTTGTGGGCAAGAGTGACGTTGGAGCATTGCTCATACTCTGGCCCGACCGGCCAGCCCATCCATTGTTCATTCCACCAGATCTTGTCCATCCGGTTGTCATGACAGCCGCAATCCGCTGCCCCCGCCTTGTAGAACTCCGGGTGTGTCAACAACCCGCCCAGGGCATTCTGGCCGCCGGCTGATCCGCCATACAGGCCTACGCGAGTAAGGTCCATCGCCGGGTACTTGGCCGCCGCGGCCTTCATCCAGGCGATTCGGTCGGGAAAACCCGCATCGGCCAGGTTCTTGTAGCAGACATCGTGGAACTTCTTGGAGCGGTTGGCCGTGCCCATGCCATCGACTTGCACCAGGATAAAGCCGCGGGCCATCAGGCTCTCCCAACCGTAATGTGCCCGCCAACTCTTCGGCACGAACGAGTCCTGCGGTCCGGCATAAATATCCTCAATCATGGGGTACTTCTTCGCGGGGTCAAAGCCAACTGGACGATGGATGACTCCGTAAATATCGGTCACACCATCGCGCCCCTTGGCGACGAAAGGCTCTGGCGGAGTCCATCCGTTTGCCAACAACTCGCTGGCATCAGCTTCCTCAAGTCGGCACACTTGTTTGCCGTCCTCCGCCCCGCGCAATTCGCTCACCGGCGGCAGATTCACCCGGGACCAGGTATCAATGACGTAGCGTCGGTCAGGCGAAAAACTGACCGTGTGCGTGCCATCGCCCTCGGTCAGTATCGTCAACCCGCTGCCGTCGAAGTTCACCCGGCAATAATGGATATAGTAGGGGTCCTGCCCTGGCCGGATGCCGCCGGCCTGGAACCAGACTTGGCGCTTATCTGTGTCCACGCGGTCCACTTTGCGCACCACCCACTCGCCGTGAGTGATCTGGTTTTTCACCTCGCCCGTCCGGGCATCGTAAAGATAGAGGTGGTTCCAGCCATCCCGCTCCGACATCCATATGATCTCCCCGCTTGCATCGAGATACTCGCAGAAGAACTTGCCCGAGTAACAGATGAATGTCTTGCTTTGCTCGTCAATGATCGGCTTGGCCTCGCCCGACCGCGCGTCCACCGCAATGACCCGCAGCGCCTGGTGACCCCGTTGGTTGAACAGAAAGGTGAATCGCGAGGAATCCTTGTCCCACCTCAGATCCTCAATGGACCACGGATTGCTGAACAGGGCGTCACTCACCGGAATCTCCTTCCTGGCCTCGACATCGAACAGGTGCGGTTTCCGGATCGGCACGTCATCCCCCGGTTTCAAGTACGGGTAGGAATCCAGCTTGGGCTGAACCTGATCTTCAGGCGAAGACTGAACCAGGTAAACCCGGCGCTGCGTGCCAGGTCGCAAGCGCATGGCCACCAGCTTGCGAGAATCCGGCGACCAGGTGACTTCCGGCATTGGCGTCTCGGGATCGTGAGTCTCGTAATTCATTTCGATGGCCCGGTCCGCCTCACTACCACGGGCGTAGGTGCTGTTGGGATTCGCATCGAAGGTCAGCGGCGTTTCCTTCCCGGAACTAACCTCACGCAAGTAAAGGTTGTGGCCACGCACAACCGCGTCCCATTTTCCGTCCGGCGATTGGGTTTCCGGTCGCGCCGGAGGACCGCCGTTGCGCCCAGCCCCGTCACCGCGCCGCCCACGCCCTCCGCCGCGCGCCGCGTCCCGCCCATCCACCACCGCCAGCCCCGGCTGTTCCTCCGCATCGAACACCCCCAGGATCGCTCCGCCCTGCCCGGTGATGAGCCAGACATGACCCGCGAAGGTATGTTGCTTGCGGCTCTCGCCCGGCTTCAAGCTGCCGTAGGCGATGCGCTTGCCGTCGGTATCGAGCCAGAACACCGACACCTCCGCATCCAGCCGATTCACCAACTCAACCTCGGTTTCGACGCCGCCAGCCCGGGAAGGATGAGGACGGCGCGTGGCCGGCAGGCGGAACTCGCTCGAAGCCTCCCCTTGCGCCGGTGTCAGCGAATAGGACTTCAGATCCAGGACCCAATTCGTCCCCCGGCCGATGAGTTTCAGCGTCTTTCCATCCGACGCGAACTCCAGAGAAACTACGGGAAGATGCCCTGCCTCGACCGGGCCGCCTATCAGCTTGCCCAGAGCCTCCGCGAGCCGGGAATGATCAAAAGCCGCTGCGCGCTTGCCCTCTCCGGTGTCCACCAGAGTGAATTCGCGCATGTCCTTCGAACCATCCACTCGGTACCAGAACTTGTTGGTGATACCGTCAGTGCCGGCAAACCAATGTGGGTCCAATTTCTCCCTGTAAACATGAAATGCCGGGTTGGTCCAAACATTCTGTGCCACAACTGAAGCGGCGGTAAGGGAAGCGACCAGGAATACTCCGATCCGTTGAAACAGCCAAAGACTCATAACATCCGTCAATACGCGCGAAGGGTTGCACGCCGGCAGAGTGAAGGAAAGTGCTTAATTGCTGAAAGGGGTAGGACGCCAACGGCCTTCAATCATTCAGCCCAAGGTTGTGACGTGCCGCGCGGCAGCGCAGCGAAAGCGCAGGTGCGAGCTAGCCTGGGTTTCCCTACGAGATACCCCACAACTCCGAAGGGATTCCGGCCTATCCCAAGGCCGCAGGTATTTGTCGCGCAGGGCGAAAATCCTTCGAGGAATTGGTTATCCCCTTATATTGCAGGGGATTACCGCCTCACGCCTGAGTTCTCGCGTATCTCCTGAGCGTCGCTGGGCCCTCCAGACTAACCTTGGGTCCTCAAAATGCCGAGCCCCCGGCCCCGTTTTCCTCCCAACTGGCACCAGACTGTCCGTAAGCGTCGTTAGAGATACAGGTTCGAGCAACCCCGCGCGGTTCTGAGGTCCCGGCTATTGAACTTCAGACTTCGTGATCTCGGCGGAAAATGATTTGGCACATTTGGGCTGTCTGTCAGGCCAGTTCGTAGATCAATCGCGCACCGGTTTCAGGGTGGCAGAAAGCGGTCTGGGTTAGCTCGG
>Ga0182014_10003536_pt1 | contig 18669 bp, 21 predicted proteins | sample 612S2DmetaG_FD_120489 | JGI IMG/M metagenome (GOLD analysis project Ga0182014, IMG submission 120489) | Permafrost microbial communities from Stordalen Mire, Sweden - 612S2D metaG | ecosystem: Environmental > Terrestrial > Soil > Wetlands > Permafrost | place: Sweden: Stordalen | collected... | reverse complement strand
TCGTCCGCAAGGCGAAGCAACGGTGTGTCTCTCGCGGACAAATCCAGCCGACTTCAGACCCTGACGTGGCGAACCCCCGGCCGTGGCCGAGGGTTCTGCGTGCGATCACAGCAAAGCGGCGTCAGGCGACGCGCTCGATCACGACCGATTCGAGGACGACCGGCTTGTGGGGCTTGTCCTGGCTGCCCCGAGGGACGAGAGATATCTTGGTGACGATCTCCTGGCCTTCCACGACTTCGCCGAAGATGGTGTGTTTGCCGGTGAGCCAGGGAGTGGGGGCGACGGTGATGAAGAACTGGCAGCCATTGGTGTGGGGGCCGGAGTTGGCCATGGCCAGCTTGCCGGGCTTGTCGAATTTGTGCGGTGAGCCTTTGGTTTCGTCCTCAAAGCGATAGCCGGGACCGCCCATGCCGTTACCGGCGGGGTCGCCGCCCTGGATCATGAAGTCGGGGATGACGCGGTGGAAGATGGTGCCGTCGTAGAGCTTGGTGATGGATTTTGCGCGGGTGGCGGGGTGCGTCCATTCCTTGGAGCCTTCGGCCAGCTCAATGAAATTCTTGACGGTGATGGGTGCGTGGGTCTCGTGGAGGCGTACGGTGATCTTGCCTTCGCTGGTGGTAAAGACGGCGTAGGTTCCTGCTTCTTGTGCCATGAAAACTCCTGTGTTCTGAGAACTCCCCGGTTTCAAAATTGAGATCCGGGGCTTATCTCCACGGTTGAGATTTGGGGTTTCCCACCCTTTTCGCAAAGAACGCGAAAAGGATGGGGCACCCAAAGAATCAAAAGTTGCTGGCTACGGTTTGAGCGCGGTTTCCGGGGCCGGCGGTACGGGCTGGCCTTCGCGAACGATGGTGACCTTCTTAAGCACCACAGGCGTGAGCGGCTTGTCCTGACTGTTGCGTTGGACACGGGCGATGGTCTTGACCACCAGCACGCTCGCGCCGTCGCACTGGCCGAAGAGCGTGTATTGCTGGTTCCCCGATTCGAAAGGCACTTCGGTGATGAAGAACTGGCTGCCGTTGGTATTGGGACCGGAGTTGGCCATGGCCAGCTTGCCGGGTTTGTCGAAGTTCAGGTTCGGATCGAACTCGTCGTTGAAGCTGTATCCGGGATCGCCCATGCCGGTACCTGTCGGGTCACCGCCTTGGATCATAAACTCGGGAATAACCCTATGGAAGATGGTGCCGTCGTAGTAGGGCTTGTTGTGCTGCCTCTGCTTGGTGGCAGGGTTGGTCCAGTCTTTTGTGCCCTCGGCCAGGGCGATGAAGTTGGCTACCGCCTTGGGGGCCTGCCGCTGATAGAACTGGCAGGTGATGCGGCCCAGGGAGGTGTCCATTACCACTGTTGGTCCGTTGGGATGGATAAGCGCGGCGGCTGTCGCCTGGGGCGCGTCGGGCAGGTCTTCGGCCGGTTTGGCGGACTGCTGGGCCAGGCCCGGGAAGCCGCTAGAAGCGGCAAAGGCCATGGCCAGAGCGGGAGCGAGAAGGTTGCGCTTGAGGTTCATAACGAGTTTGAGGGTAAATCATGCGGCCGGGAAACGGCCAGCGAACGCTATCGGTTAGCGGATTCCCAATCTGTCGCCGCAAGACGAAACGCAGCAGTCCGGCTCCGCTCGGGGTTTTGAGGCGCGAACGCCTCCAATGGAGTTGAGGACGGGAGCTTCAGCAACCTTTCTTGCAGCGGGCCATGATGGCGGCGTGGAGCCGGTCGCGGAGGCCGGCGGGCAGGTCGTAAATCTCGTGAGAACGGTATATTTCGATCGTCTTGCGAGTGGTGTTGAGGACAACCTCGCAGTGCCCGCAGCGGCCCAGATGGCCCTGCAGTTCGGCGCGCATCTCGGGGGTCACCGAGTCGTCGATCAGGTCATCGAGGCGGGCGAGGAACTCACTGCACTTCATTTCTCAACCCCTCTTTTCCTGTGGAAGTAGCGGCTGAGGCGTTCGCGCAGTTGCAGCCGGGCGCGCAGCAGGCGCGACTTTACGGCCGGAATGCTCAGGCCGAGCGTCTCTGCCGTCTCCTCGGTGGAGAGCCCTTCCACATCGCGCAGAACAAAGACGATACGAAATCCCTGTGGCAGCCCCTGAATGGTCTTGCGCAGAATCTCCGCAAGTTCGGCCTGGTTGTAGTTCTGCTCCGGGTCGGGTGCCCAGTCGGCCAGGTCGCGCGGGACGCTGCCTTCCTCGGTCTCGACGTCCTCGTCGATCGAGACCATCTTGCCCGTGCGCCGCTTGCGCAGGCGCATCAGGCTTTCGTTGACTGCAATGCGTACCAACCATGTATAAAACTTCGAATTCCCCTGGAACTGGTCCAGCTTCTCATAGGCCTTCAGGAACGCATCCTGCATCACGTCTTCGGCGTCTTCACGGTTTTGCGTTATGTGCTGCGCTATCCGGAAGACCTGGCGCTCGTATTTGCGGACCAGAGTGTCGTAGGCCGAGACATCGCCACCGCGCACCCTTTCCAACAGGGCCACGTCGGGATGCTGTTCGAGTTCTCCTGCAATAGGTTGGATGGTAGACATTGGGGTTGGTTGCGGGAATTCCTCACAGTCTGCCAACAACGATCACCATGAGTTGTAAAAGCAGACCTAACCATTGAGTGTACCGGAGCGCAGGGCGATGGACAAAACCCCGGTGGCTCGCGCATCCGAAAGGAACGTCACTCCCGGTTACGGGCCGGCCAATCCTTGACAGCGTAAGCACACTCCCCCGCCACTGGAAAAAGGCCATCCGGGAGCTCCGGATGGCCTTTCAGCGGTTAGGGTACGCGGCCAGGTTTCGGGCGCGGCAAGGGACAGCCTACTAGAAGGAGGTGATGGCGTGGGCCTCGTCGTCGTAGATGTCGAAGACAGTGTAGAGCTTCGTCAACTGCAACAAGTCGTGGACCTTCTTGGTTAGCTTAAGCAGCTTGAGCGTGGCGTTCTGGTTCTTGGCGCTGGTATAGGCACTCACCAGCTCGCCCAACCCGGAGCTATCGATGTAGTTAACTTCTCCCATGTCGAGCAGGATGCTCTTCTGGCCTTTTCCGAGCTGTTCGCGAATGGCATCGCGAATCTGCACGCTGCCCTCGCCCAGAGTGATTCGTCCACTAAGGTCCAAAACGACAACTCCATCCACGTCACGGGATGCAATAGTAAGTGCCACGGAAATTCCTCCTTGTCAAAAACAAAATTTCCTCGTTGAACTGCAATTGTATAGTACCTTTGCGGTGCATGATTGTGGAAGCCGCCAATCCTGCCGCGTCTCCGGTAATGGAACCTCTCGCCGAAAGCCCGCTGGCGCTTCGATCGCGAAGCATGTTCATTTTCTATCACCGGCCGGCGCCAGATGTTTGACCAGCGTCAATTCGGTTCCTGGATGCAGTTGTCGAAAGTTTACCTCATCCATGAAGGAGCGAATGAGGAAGATGCCGCGTCCGGTTCCGCGCAGCAAATTCTCCGGCGCCCGGGGATCGGGAAGCATCTGCGGATCGAGGCCTTTGCCCTGATCGGCGATGGTAAACACAAGCGCCTCGCCGGTGTTTTCAAGGCTGACGGCGATCGATTTATCGGGATTGTATTCGTTTCCGTGGAGGACGGCGTTTACCGCTGCCTCGCGCACCGCCATGGTCACGTGAAAGCGCTCGTCCTCGTCCAGGCCTGCCTCGACGGCCAACTTCTCCGCAGCAGCCTCCACCGCGTCCACACTCTCCATGGTGGAAGCCAGCGAAAAACTCAACCGGCCTGTTTTGGAAACGCTCACCGCGATTGAAACCGCCTCTTCCGGAGCTAACCGGGACACGTGCGCCCCTCCGCATTTCACGAACCTAGCTGGCAGTTTCATCGCTGGTGTGGATTGGTGTCAAGCGGAGTCCTGAGCTGGATAAGCAGCAAGGGATTCTTCGAGCCTGCTAGGGCCCTGTTTGTCTGAATGTAGACGCCTGATTTTGCGCCCCGTGAAAGATGTGCAGTATGTGAATGATTCCCCGCTTTTTACGGTAATAAATCAGATATTTGCCGGCCAGAAAGCTGTAGACGCCGGGAGCGATATCATCGCGCTTTCGGCCAACAAATGGATAATCGCCCAACAGAGCAAAGCGCTCCTCGATCGAGTCTATAAGCTTGTCTGCAACTTCCAGTCCGGCGCGCATGGCCCAGTAGACAAAGATCTCATCCAGTTCCCGTTCGGCCTTTCTTGAAAGATGAAATCGCATTATTTGCTTACGGCTTCCTGGAGCAACTGGCGTCCCCTGGCCTTCACTCCAGCCGTAAGCCTGGCAAGACCCTCCCGTCCTTCGTACACCGTGTATTCACCCCGATCAATCTCGGCTATACCTTCCAGGACGCTTTTACGAATGGCCTCGGCTTGAATGGCAGTCAGATCGGTCAGCACATCTTCAAGAGTGGGGGCGGCAACGCGCAAGGCGCGTTGATCGTCGAGCTCCATGCGGCGCAGAGCCTCGCGCACGACCTCGCTGGCATTGTTGTAGCGGCCGCTCTTGACTCTGGCGCGCACGTACTCCGCAAGGTGGTCCGTTATTGAAACGTTCATCTGATCCATGGGATTTCCCTCCAATTCAAGGGCTCAACGGCTTGAGAGGAGAGTACACTTGTCAACTTCAAATGTCAAACATTGACATGCATTCGACGTGCTCGAATTCTCTCCATTTCCAAGCATCGCCGTCGCCTTTCTATGTGCATCCACAGCCCCAAACCCGCCTCAAAGTAATACACTCACTTCATGCAGCCCCGCACCACAGCCCGCGTCAGCCTGACTGCGCTGCTCGGTACTCCGGTGACCGATGCGCAGGGACATCTGCGCGGGCGGCTGAAGGATATTGCCGTGGCCACGGGCCCGGATGCCGGCAAGGTAGCCGGGTTGGTGCTCAAGACTCGCGCCGGGTTGTGCATTGTGCCCTCGCAGGACGTGATGGAGACACCCGCCGGCACATTGGAGCTGCGCTCCTCCGGTGCATTGGTTCCGCTCAAGGATGAGGGCAATTACCTCTATCTGCAGCAGGATCTGGTTGATCGGCAGATCATCGATATTCATGGCCGCAAGGTGGTCCGCGTCAACGATGTTGACCTGGAGTGGCTGGGGCGCGGCGCGGCGCACCTGCTGCGTGTGGCCGAGGTCGAGGTTGGGTTGCGCGGAGCCTTTCGCCGCGTCTTCAAGGGACTTCTCCCGCGGGCTACTCTGGATGCGCTCTCGCGCAACTTCGGCGCCAGTGGCATTCCCTGGCAGTTTGTCGATGTGATTGAGGTCGATCCGGCGCGGCGCGTCAAGCTGCGCATCGAGTACGCCCGTCTGGCCGAGATGCACCCCTCCGACCTGGCCGAGATTCTTGAGGATCTGGCTCCTGCCGAGCGCGAAGCCGTCTTTACCTCGCTTGACGAAGAGGTGGCCGCCGAAGCTCTCGAAGAGGTCGATCCGAAGATGCAAAAAGCCCTGCTGGAGAAGCTGGGCGAGGAGCGGATCGCAGATATCGTCGAAGAGATGGACCCCGGCGCGGCCGCCGACCTGCTGGGAGAGCTCTCCGAAGAGCAATCCGACGCCATTCTCGAGGAGATGGAGCCGGAAGAGCGCCAGGAAGTAGAGGAGCTACTCGAGTTCGATGAGCATTCGGCCGCCGGCTGCATGACCACCGACTTCGTATCTGTGGGCAAGGACGCCACAGTGGCTCAGGCTGTGCAGGCCCTGCGCAGCTTCGACGGCGACCCAGAGAGCGTGACCGAGGTCTACCTTCTGGATGAGAGACGGGTGCTGCGCGGCGTTATCTCGCTGGCGCGGCTGGTGATGGCGCTGCCGGAGACGCACTTGTCAGTGCTCGCCGAGCCCCGCGTGCTCTCCTGCCCGGCAGATCTACGCCAGGACGAACTGGCCGAGATGTTCGACAAGTACAACCTGCACGCGTTGCCGGTTGTAGACCAGCAGGGCCGCATGGTGGGCGTGGTTCAAGCCGACCACGTGATCAGCTTTTTGCGCGACAAGTTATAGAGCGATTGCGATGAGTTCCTCCTCCATCAAATCCTTCACCGCCATGCTGGAACCGCTTCAGAACGGGCTCTGTTGGGTGGTTGCACGGATTCCCTTCGATGCGGCCAAGGCGTGGCCGGAGCGCCGCGGCATGCGTGTGCGCGGCGAAATCGAAGGGTTTGCCTTTCGCACTTCGCTGTTCGCCAGCAAGCCCGGAGGAGGATACTTTCTTCTGGTCAACAAGAAGATGCAGGCGGCGGCGAGAGTCAAAGTGGGGTCGCAGGCACGCATCCGGCTGGAACCGGATTTGGAAGAACGCGCCGCAATGATCCCGCCGGAGCTGGAGAAAGCGCTCAAGGGCGACCGCAGGTTGCGCAGGTGGTTCGACGGGCTTAGCTATTCCAATCGCAAGGAGGCAGGCGCCTGGGTCAGCGAGCCGCAGAGCGCCGCCAGCCGCGAGAAGCGCGCCGAAAGGATGGCCGAGCGCATGCTGCTAGCACTGGAGGGCGAGACCGAGCTGCCTCCTATTCTTCATGCCGCCTTCCTGCGCCAGCCCCTGGCGCGCAAGGGATGGGAGGCGATGACGCTGGCGCAGCGTCGCAATCATCTGCTGGGGATCTTCGGCTATCAGAGCGTCGAATCTCGTGAGCGCCGTGCGATTAAGGCCGTCGAAGAAGCATTACGTGTGGCCGAAAAAGGCTCCCGCGCTGGCGATAGAGCGTAGCTTCCGCCGTTTGTTTGCTATTTATATGACTTCGTGTGAGTAATCGTCACGCAAATACCGTATTTTCGAGCGACTCAGTGGGCAATTCAGGCGTCTAATCAAATGAGATGGATATAGCTGCCTCTGTTCGCCCCTTCTTTGGTCAGGCTTCCGCCACCGCATTTCAGGATCAGGCGCGGCAGGAGAGCCTTGCCATATCCGCCGGTCTCAAGCGCCAGGAAGCGGGATTGCTGGACGAGTTGATCGTCCGCTACCAGCACCGTCTGATGCGTTATCTGCTCTACCTCTCTGGCAACCGCGAAATGGCCGAAGACCTCTTTCAGGAGGTCTGGATGCGGGTACTGGTGCGCGGATCGCAGTTCAACGGCCAGTCGCGGTTCGATACCTGGCTGTTTACTATCGCCCGCAATCTGGTGATCGACCTGCGCCGCAAGCGCACGATGTCCAGCCTGGACGAACTTTTTGAGTCTGGAGGCGACGACGACCGGCCCATGAGCTTCGAGGTTGCCGACGGCGAACCAACTCCATTCGACCGCTTTTCCAGCTTTGAAGACAGGGAACGAATTGCGGCCGCGCTGATGGAGATGGATACGCTGTACCGCGAGGTGCTGGTCCTTCGCTTCCACGAGGAGATGTCGTTGGAAGAGATTGCCAAGGTCACGCGCGCTCCTCTTTCCACAATAAAATCAAGACTTTATCGTGGACTAGCTGCCATCAAGCCCAAGCTGGAGCGCACCCGTCCGCGGCTTCAGGGGACGATGTGAAGACCGCTTGGCTGGCTGAAGGCAAAGTCGGCGATAAAGCGAAGGACTCGGACGCCCAAGGCGATCTGATTTCGGCTCTTACCGGTTGCCAGGCTAACCGGGAATGCGCCGTAGCCTACCGCACCCGCCGCGTGGTCAGCGCGTCCCTGGGCGTGATGCAGGAGCAGAAGATTGGGCGCAAGCGTACTCGCAGTATGGCGTTGGCTGCCATTCTTGTTCTCCTGCTTGTGCTGGGACCGCTGGTCTGGTGGGCTGCCGACACCCTGATTGAAGAGGAGCACCTGACCGGGCTGACGGGACAGTTGAGCCTTTGGATTGTCTTCTTCAGCGCGGCCCTGCTGGCCTCAGCTCTACTGGCCGGCTGGCTGCGGCGCAAGTCCTGATTCGGTACTCCGCGGCAAACAGCGATCCGCGCGATAGAATGCGCGCAACTTCCGGATTCACTTCTCCGTCCATCTAAACGCGGCCAATCGATTCTTGATCCGCTGAAGGACCCTCCAAAGGACGGAGTGCACTATGCACGATCCACAATCCATCTCCGCCAATGAAGACGAACGCATGATCCCCCTGTGGTCGATCATTGCGGCCACGGTAGCCTTTGTACTGGTCGAATATTATGTATGGCTGATTCTGCCCCAACAACAGGGTCACCACGCGCCGCCGCTCGGCTTTCGCATTTACTTAAATCTCTCCTGGGGCATACTGCTTGCACTTTACTTTCTGATGGTGGGCTACATCAGCAAGGACGCGCCACGCCGCGCCATGAGCCCGCGATTCTGGATGCTGATCTGCTTTGTCATGCCGGGCGGCATCGGCGCCGTGCTTTACTTTCTGCTGCGCCAGCCTGAGGTATCGCGCTGCCCAGCCTGCTCGACCCACGTGCAAAGCGACTTCCATTTCTGCCCTCAGTGCGATTACCGCCTTGCCGCCAACTGCGGCCATTGCTTCAGCACCGTGCGCACCACGGACCTGTTCTGCACCAACTGCGGCCATGATTTGGCCAGCGACCATATGCCGGCTCGCCTGCGCGCGCTGGGCGAATGAGCCTGCGGCTTGAACACTTGCCGGTTCATGGCCGTCCCAAGCTGCGATTGACCCGGCCGGGTTCACTTCCTACAATCGAAGTTCCGGCCCTCATGTCCATCTCCGCGCTCATCATCGACGACGAACAACTGGCCCGCGAAGAGCTCCAATACCTGCTCGACCAGGTTGGTGGCGTTGAGGTTCTGGCGCAGGGGACCAACGGCATCGAGGCCGTGGACCTGATCGAGGAGTTCCATCCGGACCTCGTCTTTCTGGATGTGCAGATGCCGGGCCTGGATGGCTTTGCCGTGATTCAACGGCTTATGGAGCGCAACCAATCTGAAATGATCGCCGGCAAAAAAGCCGATCCCCTGCCCCGGATCGTTTTTGCCACAGCATACGACCAGTACGCCGTTCGCGCCTTTGACGTGAATGCCGTCGACTACCTGCTGAAGCCCTTCGACCTCACCCGCGTGCAACAGGCTGTGGAGCGTGTCCGCAGCCGCATGGCCGACGGCGCCTCAGCTTCAGATGGGACCGCACAGCCATCGGACTCCCTCGCCGAGTCCCCCATTGAGTCCCAGCTCGACTCCCTGCTCCGCCTGCTCAACCGCCCTCAGGGAGCCTCGCGCACCCTGCAGCCGGCCCGGCTCATTGTCCAGGTTCAGAGCCGCATGCTTTTGGTCGACCAGGCCGACATCTGCTATGCGGCCATCGACGAGGGCGTGATTCGCGTGGTTACGCAGACCTTCGAAGGCCATTCCAAATGCCGAACGCTCGAAGAGTTGCTGGATTTGCTGGATCCGGCGCTCTTCTGGCGCGCCCATCGCGGTTTTGTGGTCAACATCAACCACATCCGCGAGGTTGTGCCCTGGTTCAAATCCAGCTATCAACTGCGCATGAGCGACAAGCGCCAGACTGAGATTCCCGTCAGCCGCGCTCAAACCCGCCGCCTTCGCGAACTCTTCAATCTGTAGCGGCTTTCTCCTGCTCCGCAAGCCTGATCCAGGCAAGAACAGCAAACGCTCCCATCACAAAGATCGAAACCAGAGCCGATGCGGTTGTAATGTCGGCGGCGCGCCAGGCCCTGCCCGAAGGATCCGGAACGATGGCGGGAACGGCCCGCGGAATCACCTGAAGCACATTGCCGGCGGAACACAGCGCATAGAAGAGTATCGCCGGACGCCAGCTTCCCCGATCTGCCGTAAGCACCTGAGTCGGCAGGCGGCGCAGATAGAGAGCAAAGAGCAGATAAATGGTGAAAACGGTCCCGAACCAGCCAAGGTAATTGGAGACAGGAACGCCAAACCAGGGCCCTCCGTCGATCCAGACCCAGCCGTGCAGAATAGTGGCCCAGACTGGATCTTGCGCCAGATCCCAGGCAACCATGATGAAGCTGGCGGCCAGCGGCAGCGTGAATCCCTGCGCGCCCGCGACCGGCGCAGATCGGTTGCCCACAATCAGCCTGGCCAGCGTCCATGAAACATAAGCCATACCGATGTAGGCCAGACCAAGCAGCACAGGCACATGAAGCAGCTTGGGTCCCATCAGTTCGACGAAATAATAGTGACCGAATGGGAAGCCCGTGACCACGCTCAGGTTTTCCGTGATGTTGCCCACAACGGCGCAGATGGCTGCGAAGACGAGAATGCCGCGCAGACGATAGTGCCGGGCTCCATCGAAGAGCGCAAAGGCCATCGCGGAGAGCACATCGAGGGCCACAATGGCTGTGCGTGGAATCGCGGTGGGTGCAACCTCGAGAATCCGCGCGCACGCATATAAGGCCAGAATCAGGCCTGGCGCGAGCAGGGGTCCGGATTGCGATGAGGATCGAGGCTGCCGATTCATTGCTGGCAAGGATTCAGACGCCGGTGGGAGCGTTTCGTCCTGACCGGCAATCCGATTCCAACTCAATCTTAGCTGGCAATATGCCGGAAGAGCCAGAAGAGCGAGCCGGAGAGCAGCGCAGCGGCCGGTAGCGTCAACACCCAGGCCATGGCGATATTGCGGATGGTGGAGAGCTGCAGGCCGCTTCCATTTGCAGCCATGGTCCCGGCCACGCCGGAGCTGAGTACGTGAGTGGTCGAGACCGGCAGGCCGAAGTTGTCGGCTGCCGAGATCGTGCACATGGCAACCAGTTCGGCACAGGCGCCCTGGGCGTAGGTCAGGTGCTCTTTGCCGATCTTCTCGCCAACGGTGACGACAATGCGCTTCCAGCCCACCATGGTTCCCATGCCCAGCGCCAGGGCCACGGCCACCTTCACCCAGGTGGGGATGAATTTGGTCGCCTTGTCCACCGTGCCCTTGTATGTGGCAAGAACCTTGGTCTCGGCGGCGGTGAAGGCCGGATTGTGGTTCTTCTGCATCAGGCGGATGGCTTCGCTGGCCACATACATGTCGTTGCGGACGTTGGCTTGCTTGTTGGCCGGAACCGACTTGTATTCCTTGTAGACAACCACATCGCCTTCCAGATCCTCGACCAGCTCTCTCAACGCCAGAACCGTGTCCGGCCTGATCTCCTTGGTGCGGATGTAGTCGGTAACTTCACCGCGAGCATCCTCGCCCAGGACGCCGCTCTTGTCCACGTGCTGATCCAGAATCTGCGCGGCCTGTTCGCTAGCGGCGATGAAGGCCTGCGTATCGCGGCTGGAAACGGCGTGGTTGAGGGCGTACGCAGTGGGGACGGTGCCGATGAGAATGAGCATGATGAGTCCCATGCCCTTCTGCCCGTCATTGGAGCCGTGCGCAAAGCTGACACCGGAACAAGTAAAGATAAGCAGGGCGCGGATTGGCCACGGCGGAGGAGTGTTGCCTTTGGGCGCCGTGAAAAGTACGTCGGCATTCACGATGACGATCCTGGCGCACAAGGCTAAAACGTACAGCCCGGCGATTCCCACCAGCAGCATGACAAGGATCATCCCAGCTGGGGACTGCCAGTTCTCGGCAAATGCGACGGGCTGCCAGATGGCCGGCCCCAGTGGACCGAAGAGCCCAAGAACGAGCGGCGCGACCAGATTCATCTGGTAATACCCTCCGAAACCGGTAATCGCGATTATGGGAACTGCCCACAAGGGCTTCTTGTGGTTTTCATCGTAGTGGACGGCCAGGCCCCTGGCCCATTTTGTGAGGATGAATAACTTGGAGACCAGCAACAGCAAAGCGGCGGCGCCGAAGCCGATGATCGGCGAGATGAGCAGCACCTTGAAGACCTTGGTAGCCTGCTCCCAGTCCACGCCGGAGGTACCAGTGTGGACGCTCATCAGTTGGTTGGCAATGCCCACGCCGATGATGGAGCCGACCATGGTGTGCGAGCTGGAGGCAGGCAGTCCGAACCACCATGTGCTGAGGTTCCAGATGATGGCGGCGATGAGCAGGGCGAAGACCATGGCGAAGCCGGCGCCCGAGCTGACCTGGAGAATCAGCTCGACCGGTAGCAGCGTAATGATGGAGAAGGCCACCGCCCCGGAGGAGAGCAGAACGCCCGTGAGGTTGCACAATCCGGACCAGACCACGGCGATATTGGGATCGAGCGAGTGAGTATAGATGACCGTGGCCACGGCGTTGGCCGTGTCGTGGAAGCCATTGACGAACTCGAAGCCGAGGGCGATCAGAAGCGCCACAATCAACAGCAGATAGGGCCAGAAGCTGCCGATGGCCACGCCGCTGAAGTCCTGGATGATGTTGAAGCCGATGAAGCCAAGGCCAATCACAAGCGCTGTCAGAACGATTCCCCCGCTGATCATGGCATGGGATTTCTTCATCTTCTTGTCAAGCAGTGCTGCGGCCGGGGGACGGCCTTCGAATGTCGTCGCCAAATCGGACATGCGGGGTGCTCCATGTATTGAGGTAGAGATGTGTCCAGTCGAGCCGGGGGACGACTTCTAGACTCAACCATAGATAAATGAGACAGATGAAAGGGAGATGAATTCTCAGATTGAAGACCCGGTTGGCTGTTGAAAAGCCCTCTGGGACGATGCTCTCCTGAGAATTGGGCGCAAAGTTAATCGTTGTCGGGTTCGCGGCCGTGCTACGGAGAAGTTTATGAGATGGCGCGGAAGAGCCAGTAAAGCACGCCGGAGAGTAGGGCGGCCGCCGGGAGGGTGAAGATCCACCCGGCCAGGATATTGCGCACGGTGCTCAGATGGAGGCCGCTGCCGTTGGCCACCATGGTCCCGGCTATGCCGGAGCTGAGGATGTGGGTGGTGGAGACCGGCAGGCCGAAGTTGTCCGCGGCGAAGATGGTGCCCATGGCGACGAGTCCCGCCGTGGCGCCCTGGGCATAGGTCAGGTGCTCTTTGCCGATCTTCTCGCCCACGGTCACCACGACTCGCTTCCATCCGACCATGGTGCCCAAACCCAGCGCCAGAGCCACGGCCACCTTGACCCAGTCGGGGATGAACTTGGTGGCCTTATCCACCTTGCTCTTGTAATTGGTAAGAGCGGCGTTCTCTTCTGGCGTGAAGGCCGGATTGTTGCTCTTCTGCATCAGGCGAATGGCTTCGCTGGCCACGTACATGTCGTTGCGAACATTGGTCTGGTCCTGCGCGGGAACCGACTTGAAGACCTTGTAGAGGGCGACCTCGTGGTTAAGATCCTCGACCAGCTCTCGAAGCGCCATGATCGTAGCCGGCTGGAGCTGCTTGGTGCGGATGTAATCGGTGACCTCTTCGCGGGCATCGGGACCGAGGATGGCGGTCTTGTCCACGTGCCGGTCGAGGATGTGGCCGGCCTGCTCTGAGGCGGCGATGAAGTCCTGGACCTCCATGGGGCTGACGGCGTGGTTGAGTGCGTAGGCCGTCGGTACCGTACCGATAAGGATGAGCATGATGAGGCCCATGCCCTTCTGGCCGTCGTTCGATCCGTGGAAGAAGCTGACGCCGGTACAGGTGAGCACCATGAGGGCCCGGATGGGCCACGGGGGAGGCTGATTGTCCTTGGGAGCCTCATAAAGGGAGGGATACCGAATCATCCACTTGGACAAAAGGATGATCACGGCGGCGAGTCCAAAACCCACCACCGGCGAGATGAGCAGCGCCTTGAGAACCTTGATGGCCTGCTGCCAGTCGAGGCCGGAGGTTCCGGTGCGGACGTTCATAAGCTGGTTAGCCAAGCCGACGCCAATGATGGAGCCGACCATGGTGTGAGAGCTGGAGGCCGGCAGACCGAGCCACCAGGTTCCCAGGTTCCAGAGAATGGCCGCGATCAGCAGGGCAAAGACCATGGCGAAACCGGCTCCGGAGCTGACCTGGATGATCAGTTCGACCGGAAGCAGGGTGATGACCGCGAAGGCCACCGTGCCGGAGGAGGCGAGAACTCCCGCCAGATTGCAGATGCCGGACCACACAACAGCGACGTTCGGCTCCAGCGAGTGGGTATAGATGACCGTTGCGACTGCGTTGGCCGTGTCGTGGAAGCCGTTGACAAACTCGAAGCCGAGAGCGATGAGCAGCGCCAGGCCCAGCAAGAAATACGGCCAGGTACTGGTGATGGTCACCGCATCCATATCCTTGGCGACATGGAAGGCGATATAGCCGAGGCCACCCACTAGCGCGACGAGGAAGAACAGGATGCCACGGCGGTTTGAGGATTTCTTCAGCTTTCGGTCAATGACCGAAGCGTTCGACGGCAGGATTTCAACTAATGTAGCCAGATCGGCCATCAGAAATCTCCAAAGCGGCCGGAGAGATTCCGGGAACGCCTGGGCCTCCATGGTCGAAGCTCAACACGGGATACAAAAGGTAAATACAAGGGGGATCGACTGCGGTGGGTGAGAGAAGTGCCGGATAAATTGGCGTCCATAAAACCCCAACAACCGCATGGCTGCGCAGTTGTTTGCTCGGTGAGCCAGGTAAGTCTGACCCTGCTCTGATGATTCTACACCACATAGGGGGGTGGCTGGCTAGCCGACCGGTTCGATCGGTGGAAATCTCGGACGAGTACGGGGCTGCCGAGCGGCAGGCCGCGGGGCTTCGCGGAGCCTCGTACCAATACTGAATGAAGCCTCCGGAAGGTGTGTTGCCGCAAATAGATTTCCAGATCCGAAAATCTGAACTTGAGTCACGCTTATTTCAGTTCATCTCATGATGGGGACCTGTCCCGGGGCTGATGAGTGGGCTACATGCGCATTCGCCTGCAATGAAACTTCATCGGGGTTTGGGCTTGGTGGCGCGTTCTACGGCTCGGAGAACCTTCACGTCGAGCAGATCCTGCTCGCGGCCGGCGGCGAGCTTGTTGCGGATCAGATCCTCGCGAGAAATGACGCTAGCCACAATCTCTCCTCCAAAGTCACCCTCGATACGGTGTGCCCATGCTTCGTCGAAAGTGATTCCGTCGATGCGTTGAAGAACATCGATGCGGTTGGGAGGCATTCCGATCTGGAGCGTGGAGCCATCGACGAAGTCCGCTTCGGTCAGGCCCGCAATGGGCGCGCCGAATTGCGCCAAAGCCCGAAAGACCGCCTTCGCATTCCCCGGATCGGACTTGATGAAGAGATCAAGGTCTTTGGTCGTGCGCGGCTCAGCATGCACGCCATAGGCGTGACCGCCAATGATGAGGTACGTGGCCGCGTTAGCGTTGAGCAAGCGGAGAAGGTCTTTGAAGTCCTCGGTCAGCATCGACGGCCACTCCTTTGAAGCTCTTTTTGAAAGCGTATGCCGCCTCGCTGAGTTCGCAAACGGCCGCAAGCCGCTCCGCAACCGGCCGGCTCTGCCAGTAACGATAGGTTTCGGCCTGCTGCTCTTCGGGGTCGGTCACCTTGCGGATTGTCTTGTCCATAAGATAGACCTCGCTTCTAGTCTGCAAATCCCTTGTCCCAAAATCGAGACCTGGGGCACCCAAACAGTTCACTGCAACAGCGTACCCTGCTCCTCGTCCTTGCCATTCAGCTCATCCGGCGGGATGATCACTGCGGCGGCGACCTTGTCGTCAGCTTCCAGATTCAGCAATCCTTGCTATGCGGCGTCGATCATTTCCATGTGCAGGCGCTTGCCGACGGCGCGGGCGGCGCGAGCGATGGTTTGCAAGTGGACTGCGCTGTTTTCCGGGTCGAGCAAGCGGTCCAACTGCGAACGGCTGGTGCCCATGCGCTCAGCCATGGTTTTCTTGCTGATCTTGCCCGCTTTCATCGCTTCCGCCAGTTGCCAAGCAATCACGCGCTTGATGGCCGCTGCCTCGACCTCATCGAGAATGCCCTCTTCTTCAAGAAAGCTGTCGAAGCTGGAGCCGCTGTGGTCGAATGCCGGTCGTGTACTCATTTCAGCCCCTTTTCATGCTTGCGCATGTTCTGGCGCGCAAGGTCGAGATCGGCATCCGGGGTTGCTCGTGTCTTCTTCACAATGCCGTGGAGCAATACCATTCTCTGCCTCCGGTCTATGTAGAAAAAGACCCGCACCATGCGGTTTCCCGGCAAACGCGTCCGGACCTCGTACAATCCGTCTCCCATTGGGCGGCAGGTTGGCATTCCAACCGGCCATCCGAATTCGACGGTCTTGATGTCTTCCCCAACCAGGCGGCGATCCTGCGGGTCCATCGTTCTGAGCCAACTCCGCACCTGCTCGCTTCCCGCCTCGGTGCGATAGAAGATGGCAGGAATCCGCTTGAGTTGATCCTTACCGACTGTACCATGAATGGTACTTTTAGGCAACTTCGACTCCGTCGGAACTTGCCGAAAAGGTTTCACTGCGTTCCCCTGAAAACCCTAACCACATTACTGCAACAGCGTCCCCTGCTCCTCGTCCTTGCCGTTTAGCTCATCGGGCGGAATGATGACGGCGGCGGCTACCTTGTCGTCTGCTTCGAGGTTGAGCAGGCGCACGCCCTGCGTGGCGCGTCCGGCGGCGCGGATGGTTTTGGTGTCGATGCGGATGATCTTGCCGAACTGACTGATGACCATCAGCTCCGAGGTATCGTCAACGAGTTGAATACTGCTGACGCGGCCGATGCGAGGCGTCACGTTCATGTTCTTGACGCCCTTGCCGCCGCGGGTTTGCAGCCGGTACTGCTCCACGTCGGTGCGCTTGCCGAAGCCGTTCTCGGTGATGGCGAGAATGCGATACTCGCCCGGCTCGTGCTCCTTTGGAGTGACGGCTACGCCCACCACGTAATCGTTCTTGGCCAGGTCGATGCCGCGCACGCCGTAGGCCGGGCGGCCCATGGAGCGCACGTCGTTCTCGTCGAAGCGAATGGCCATGCCCAGATGCGTGGCCAGAAAGACGATCTGGCTGCCGTCGGTGATGCGCGCCTTTACCAGTTCATCGTCGTCGTCGATGCCGATGGCGATGATGCCGCGCGCCATCACGTTCGAGAAGTCCTTGAGCGGCGTCTTCTTTACCGTGCCCTTGCGCGTGGTGAAGAAGACAAACTTGCCCTCTTCTTCCAGGTCGCGCACGGGCAGAATGGCGCGCACGTTTTCCCCTGGCTGCAGGTCGAGCAGGCTCTGCATGGATTTGCCCTTGCCCGCGGCGCTAACGTCGGGAATTTCGTAGACCTTGAGCCAGTAGACGCGGCCGGTGTTGGTAAAGCAGAGCAGAAACGCGTGCGTGGAGTCCACAATCAACTGCGCGACGAAATCCTCCTCGCGCGTCTTCATGCCGGTGCGCCCCGTGCCGCCTCGCCGCTGCTGGCGATAGATGCTGATGGGCGTGCGCTTGAGGTATCCCTGATGGCTCACTGTGACAGCGACCTGCTCGTCGGCGATCAGATCTTCAAGCTGCAACTCGGCGCTCTCGTCCACAATCTGCGTGCGCCGCGCGTCGCCGTATTTGTCGCGAACCTCTTCGAGCTCCTTGACGATCACCGCGCGCAGCTTGGGTTCGCTGGCAAGGATCGATTCGTACTCGGCGATCTTTTCGCGGATCGCGGCAAGCTCTTTGAGAATTTCATCGACTGAGAACTGGGTGAGGCGGTAGAGCTGCAGTTCGAGTATGGCGTCGACCTGGCGGAGGGTGAGGCCTTTCTCCTCGTTCGGCAGCCGCTCGCGGCCGAGGTTGATGACGATGTCTCTGCCTTTGCCCCAGGCATACAGATTCTCGCGTGCCTCGACGCGTGAGCCGGAGGCGCGGATGATGCGGATGACGGTATCGAGATTATCGATAGCGATCTTGTAGCCTTCGAACTGGTGTTCGCGCTCGCGCGCCTTGCGCAGCAGGAAGACCGTCCGGCGCTGCACCACGTCGATGCGGTGATCGATGAAACAGCGAATGGCCTGGTCGAGGCCCAGCTCCCGCGGCTGCCCATTCAGCACCGCCAGGAAGATCATGGAGAAGCTCTCCTGCATCTGCGTGTGCTTGTAGAGTTGGTTGAGTACGATCTCAGGCTGCGCGCCGCGCTTCAGCTCGATGACGATGCGCATGCCGTCGCGGTCGCTCTCGTCGCGCACGTCGCCGATGTCGTCGACAATCTTGTCGTTCACCAGCTCGGCGATGCGCTCGATGAGCTTGGACTTGTTGACCTGGTAGGGGATCTCGGTGACGATGATCGCCTGCTTCTCCTTGGTCAGGTTCTCAGTGGCCACACGCGCGCGCATCATGAAGCGGCCGCGCCCAGTGCGGTAAGCCTCCGGAATGCCACTCTTGCCGTAGAGGAAGCCACCGGTGGGGAAGTCCGGCCCCTGCACGTGCTTGAGCACCTCGGCGAGGCCCGCATTCGGATTCTGCACCAGCTCGATGGCGGCGTTGACCACCTCGGTGAGGTTGTGCGGAGGAATGTTGGTGGCCATGCCCACCGCGATGCCGTTCGACCCGTTAATAATCAAGGTCGGAATCCGCGTGGGCAGCACAGTCGGTTCGTCGGTCGTCTCGTCGAAGTTGGCCATCATGTCGACAGTTTCCATCTCGATGTCGGCCATCATCTCTTCGGCAATGCGCTCCATGCGGCACTCGGTATATCGGTAGGCCGCCGGCGGATCGCCGTCCACCGAGCCGAAGTTCCCCTGCCCGTCGACCAATGGATAGCGCAAAGACCACGGCTGCGCCATGCGCACCAGAGCGTCATAGACAGACGAGTCGCCGTGCGGGTGATACTTCTTCAAGCACTCGCCAACCACGCCGGCGCACTTGGAGTACCTCTTGTTGTGCTGCAGGCCCTCGCGGTCCATGGCCGTTAGGATGCGACGGTGTACGGGCTTCAGCCCGTCGCGGGCATCCGGCAGCGCGCGCCCCACAATTACCGACATCGAGTAGGCGAGATACGAGCGGCGCATCTCCTC
>Ga0182014_10003534_pt1 | contig 18671 bp, 13 predicted proteins | sample 612S2DmetaG_FD_120489 | JGI IMG/M metagenome (GOLD analysis project Ga0182014, IMG submission 120489) | Permafrost microbial communities from Stordalen Mire, Sweden - 612S2D metaG | ecosystem: Environmental > Terrestrial > Soil > Wetlands > Permafrost | place: Sweden: Stordalen | collected... | reverse complement strand
AGGATGTCGAAGATTGAGCCGACCAGCGCCACCCAGTACTTGTCGTTGGCGGCGCTGTTGGAGAAGAAGCTCAAGAAGTAGGTGCCCAGCGGCACGGTCAGACTGGTCGTGCCGATCGTGTAGTACATGAGCATGATCCAGCCGGCGAAGAAGCCGGCGTGCGGGTTGAGGGCGCGACCGACCCACGAGTAGGTGGCGCCGGCGCTGGGCTGCCAGGCGTTCAGACGCTGGTAGCCGATGGCGATGCCGATCATGGGGATGAAACAGATCAGGATCGCCATGAAGGTGTGGTAGTACACCGCGAGCATGAGGCCGACGATGCCCACCGCGATACTCTGCGTCGGTCCCGAGCTGGCCAGGGCCATGATCACCACGTCGCCCATGCGCAGGGCGTTGGCCTTGAGGCCGCCGCCGGAGCCGGCTGCCGCAGGGCCGCCCGGCGGGCGACTCGTCACATCAGACATTGTCCTCCCCCTTTCAGGGACGTGCGGTTGGTCGGGAGCGAGTGCTTTTGGCATCGGCTGCGGAACTGACGCCCGCGTCGGAGCCGGCGCCGTCGAGTGGCGCGACGCTCCAGTCGCGCAGGTCGGTGCCGCGGAACACGTGGCGGGCGGTCTGACCCGAGATCGAAAAGACGACCTCGGCGGCCGGGTAGACCTGCTGGAAGCAGTCGAAGGGGCGGCCGTGCGTGTCGATGCTCACGCCGCGCAGCCGCACGACCTGGTCGCCGCGGCCGAGGTCGAGCAGTCGGCGCTCCTCTGTGCTGGGGGCGACGACCTCGAGGAACTGCTCCTCGTAGTCGTCCTGCAGCCCGAAGCGGCGGGCCAGCAGCCGGTACAGAGAGTCGGCCACCTCGGCCGTGCGGGCATCGAGACCGGGCGCCAGGGCGACGGGAATGACGGCCTCTTCGGCGATCATCGGTCGGCCGTCGATCACACGCAGGCGCCGTACCATCCAGACCTCGTCGCGCGGCCCGATCTGGAGGGCGTGGGCGAGCGTCGCCGACGGGCGCCCTCGCGAGATGTCGAGCACCCGGGTCGTGATCTCGTGGGCGCCGTGCTCCTCGGCAAGCGTGCCGAGGAGTCCGCCGGCGCGTCCCGGCTGGCTGACGATCCGCGGCCGGGCGACGAACGTGCCGACCCCCTGATGGCTGCGCACGCGGCCTTCGTGTTCGAGCTCGGCCAGCGCCCGGCGCACGGTGATCGAGCTCACGCCGGCCATGCCGGCAAGCTCGGCGCGGCTGGGCAGAAGGTCTCCGGGGGCCAAGCACTGCTCGGCGATGAACCGCTCGATCATCGCCATGACGTCCTGATAGCGCAGGCGCCGGGGCGCCGGCCGCTGCTGCGCCTGTCGCGCCACCTGAGACCGCCTCCCCGCCTACCTCGCGCCGCGCTCGGCCGCGAGCATGGGGAACACCTCGGCCGCCGCGGCGAGCGTCTGGTCGATGTCGGCGGCACTGTGTACGAGGCTTACGAACAGATTCTCGAACTGGCTCGGGTGAAAGATCACGCCGCGCAGCAGCATCTCCTGCCACCAGCGCGTGAAGCGCGCTTCGCCGGCGTAGGCGCGAGCCTCGCGCCAGTCGTGGATGGGGTGCTCGCTGAACCAGATCTGAAAGACCGTGCCCAGCCCGTCGACCTGGACCGGGATGCCGTGCTCGGCGGCCAGGTCGCGCAAGCCCTGAGCGAGCCGCTCGCCAAGCGCCCGCTGGCGCTCGTAGAGCCCCGGCTCGGCCAGCACGTCCATGGTGGCCGACACCGCCGCGCACTGCACGACGTTGGCGTTGTAGGTGCCCGAGTGCGAGTAGCGGCCCTCGTCGATCATGCCCATGACCGCGCGCGTGCCGCCGATGGCCGCCACCGGAAAGCCGCCGCCGAGGCCCTTGGCCATGGTCGTGAGGTCGGGCATCACGCCATACCACTCCTGGGCGCCGCCGCGGCAAAAGCGAAAGCCGGTGATGACCTCGTCGAAGATGAGCACTGTGCCGTGCTTGCGAGTCTCGGCGCGCAGCAGCTCGAGGTAACCGGGTCGCGGCAGGATGCAGCCGGTGTTGAACATGGCCGGCTCGGTGATGACGGCCGCGATCTCGTCGCCGCGTTCGTCCATGACGCGCTGAAAGCTCTCGGGATCGTTCCAGGACAGCACGATGAGCGTGTCGGCGAGCTCCTGGGGCACGCCGGGGCCCGAGGCCACCGGCCGCGGATGGTCGGCCGGCCCGGCCTCGTCGGGGTCGACGTGGTTGCTCCAGTACACGACGTCCTGCCAGCCGTGGTAGTGACCCTCGAAGCGCACCAGCAGGCGCCGGCCGGTGACCGCGCGCGCCAGACGCACGGCCGTGCCGACGGCTTCGCTGCCCGAGTTGGTGAAACGCACCGTCTCAACGCTGGGCACAGCGTCGACGACCTTCTGGGCCGCTTCGATCTCGAGCTCGTAGGGCACGCCGAAACAGGTGCCCAGGTCGGCCACGGCGTCTTGTACCGCTCTGGTGACCGCGGGGTGGCGATGGCCGAGGATCATGGGCCCCAGGCCGAGAAGGTAGTCGACGTACTCGTGGCCGTCGACGTCGGTCATGCGCGAGCCTGCGCCCTGGGCGATGAACGGCGGGTAGGGGACCCAGCCGAACTTGAACGTGCGGGCGCTGCTGCCGGCGCCGGCGGGAATGATGCGGCGGGCGCGCTCGAAGAGCTCGTGAGAACGCGGCATCCGCTCGTCGTATCGCGCTGCGAAGTCCATGGGCATCTGCTCCTGACGAATCGCCGCCGCGCTCGTCGGCGCGTCGCCGGCGAGCTTACTTGGTATACTCTGTATGCTCAGTGCGATGCCCATCTTATCCAAGTTGCCCGGCGACCGGCAACCGGCGTGGCGGCCCGAGCGGTAACGGCCCGAGCGCCGGCAGTGACGACGGCCGAGGCAGCGACGGCGGCGATGACCACGGCCGAGGCCGCGGCGCGCACGGCGATGGTGCGAAGAGGAGGGGTCCATGACCTTCATGCGCGACGAGATCTTCGAGCAGCCCGCCATCGTGGCCCGCCTGGCCGCCGACCTGGCGCCCTATCGCGCCGCCGTGGCCGGCGCCCGGGCGGCCGGCGTGCGCTTCGTGCTCTACGCCGCCCGCGGCACCAGCGACAACGCCGCCGTGTTCGGAAAGTACCTGTCAACGATCCATGCCGGCCTGCCGGCCGGCCTCGCCGTCCCCAGCTCGGCCACCGTCTACGACACGCCCATCGATTTGCGCCAGTGCCTCGTAGTGGGCATCAGCCAGAGCGGCGAGACGCCCGACGTGGCCGAGTACGTCGCTCACGCGCGCCAGGCCGGCGCCCGCACGATCGCCATCACCAACGACGACGACAGCCTGCTGGCGCGCCAGGCCGACACGGTGCTCGCCACGCACGCCGGCCACGAACGCGCGGTGGCGGCGACCAAGACCTACACCAGCCAGCTCGCGGTGCTGGCCCTGTTCTGGGCGACGTGGTGCGACGACGACGTGCTGCTCGGCGCTCTGCAGGCCGGCGTGTCCGACGCCATGCGCGCCGCTCTGTCGCTCGACGGCGAGATCGCCGAGATCGCCCAGTGGCTGCGCTTCAGCGAGCGCCTGCTGGTGACCGCCCGCGGCTACAACTTCGCCACCGCCCTCGAGGCGGCGCTCAAGTTCAAGGAGACGTCGTACATCGCCGCCATGCCCTACTCGGCCGCCGACCTCATGCACGGTCCTATCGCCATCGTCGAGCCCGGCTATCCGGCGCTGCTTTTCGCCCTCACTGGCCGGGCGCTGCCGGCCATGCGGCAGCTCGAGCGCGACCTGCTGGAGCGCCGGGCCGAGCTCGTGGTGGTCGAGGATTCGCCGGAGGGCGGCCAGAGCGGCAAGCGGCGTGGTCTGCGCTTGCCGCGGACCACGCCCGAAGCGCTATCGCCGCTCGTGGCGATCGTGCCCGGCCAGCTCCTCGCCCTGCATCTCGCCGCGGCGCGCGGCTACGACCCCGACAGTCCGCGCGGGTTGAACAAGGTCACAAAGACGCTGTGAACGCAAACGGGGCGGCCGTATGGGCCGCCCCGACTCCCGCGGGTCGAGTCCCCGCCGCAGGGAACGCGAAAGGCGGCTGCAAGCCGCCTTTCGCGTTCGACGCTGAATCAGCTTCGCGCTACTTGTTGATCCAGTAGTGCTCGAAGTCGAAGATCCACACCGGGTGCAGGTAGATGCCGCCGGTGCGCTTGGAGTGCAGCGTGGTCACCGTCTCCTGGTAGAGCGGTACGCCCGGCGCCTGGCTCATGATGTAGGACTGGATGTCCTGGAACTTCACCAGGCGAGCGGCCGGGTCCGTCATGACCTGGGCGTTGACGAGCGCCGTCTCGACCTTGGGGTCCCACCAGAAGCTCGGATTGGTGCCCTCGTCGATCGCCGAGCTCTTGCTGAACAGGCTGATGATGTAGTCGAACGGATCGGGGTAGTCCATCCACCAGTCGTTCAGGCCGATCCCAACGGCGCCCTTCTTGCCGATCAGCGTCCAGTACGACGGCTCATCGAGCAGCTTGATGGTCGCCTTGACGCCGATCTGGGCGAGGTCGTACTGGATGGACTGGATAACCGTGGGCCAGGGCGCGACGTTGTGCGAGTAGAGGGTCGTGCTGAATCCGTTCGGGTAGCCGGCCGCGGCGAGCAGCGACTTGGCCTTGGCCGGGTCGTAGCCGTAGAAGTTGCCGGCGGGGCCGGCCACATGACCGGGCAGACCGGCGGGGTAGATCTGGTTGAGCGGCAGGCCGGTGCCCGAGAGCAGCTTCACGAGCTTGGCGCGGTCGATGGCCCACGAGAGCGCCTGACGCACGCCCAGGTTGTTGAACGGCTTGACCGTCATGTTGAAGAAGAGATAGTCGAGCGCGATGGCCGGCTCGGCCACCACCTGGCTCTTCCACTGGGGATTGACGATCAACTGCGGGTAGCTGGACGGCGGAATGTAGTTGCCGAGCAGGTCGGCGTCGCCGCTCTGGACCTTGAGCACGGCGGTCGTCGGCGTGATGGAGAAGTCGAACTGGATGGCGTCGACATAGCCCGCCGTTCCCGTGTAGTTCGTGTTGCGATTGAGCAGCAGGTCCTGGCTGGCCGTCCAGTGATCGCTCACGTAGGGACCGGTGCCCAGCGGGTGCCGACCGACCTGCTTGCCCCACTTGGCGACCCACTCCTTGGCCACCGGCGCGCCAAAGGGCATCTCCATGATGTTGAGGAACGTGGCGATCGGCTTTTGCAGATCGACTTCGAGCGTGTACTTGCCGGTCGCCTTGTAGCCGGTGATGGTCTTGGCCTTGCCGTCGAGGAAGGCCTGCAGGCCGACGATGCCCGTGTAGTAGCCTTTCGCCGGCGCCGTGGGCAGGCTCATCATGCGCTGGAAGCTGTAGACGAAGTCCTGCGCGGTGCACTCACGATTGACCGGCGGGGCGAACTTGATGCCCGGCCGGATGTGAAAGATGTAGGTCCTGCCGCCGTTGGTGATGCCGCCGTTGGCGACGGTCGGCACTTCGGTGGCCATGTCGGCGACGATCGTCGTGCCGGCGGCGCCCGGGCCGCTGCTGTAGTTGAGCAGATTGCCGAAGATGGCGTGCTCGATGGCCCAGCCGTTGCCCTCAAAGTCGATCGCCGGGTCGAGTGTCTGGGGCTCGTTCTGGAAGGCTACGATCAAGGTGCCGCCGCGCTGCGGCGTGCCGGTCTGCGCGGCGCTCGCGCTACTGCTGCTGCTGCTACTGCTCGAGCTGCTGCCACAGGCCGCCAGCAGGACCGCGACGGCGATGGCCGCCAGCAGGCAAGCCGCCGCGTAGCACACAATCCGTGAGCGCGGCATCGGACTACCAGTCATGAAGGCTCCTTTCGTACCCCTTCCGGCCCCTCGCGACCGGTATGCTAACGTTAACATAGGCCTTGTCACACGACCGTCATGGGAGCTGCCCGGTGCCACCGACCGACGACGACCTGATCGACCTGCTCTGCGACCTCGTCGCCATCGACTCGACCAACCCCGGCCTCGTTCCGGGGGCGGCGGGCGAGGAAGCGCTCGTGGCCTTCCTCGCCCGCCGCCTCGCCGCCGCCGGCCTCGAAGTCGACGTCTGGGAACCGCGCGCCCACCGACCCAACTTCGTCGCCACGCTGCCGGGTCACGGACGCGCCACGCCCACCGCGCCCGGTGCGGCGCGCGAAGGCGGCGCGCCCGGTGCGGCGCCCAGCCTCATGCTCGTCAGCCACCTCGACGTGGTCGGCGCCGCCCCAGAGCTCTTCGTCCCCCAGGTGCGCAACGGCCGCCTTCATGGGCGCGGCAGCAACGACATGAAGGCCGGCCTCGCGGCCGCGGTCACCGTCGCCGAGCGCCTTGCCGCCCAGGCCGGAGCAGCCGGCGGCAGGTCGCCGCTGCGCGGCGACCTGCTCGTGGCCGGCTGCGCCGACGAGGAGTGGGAGAGCTTCGGCGCCGAGGCCCTCGTCGCACGCTACCGCCCGGATGCCGCCATCCTGCCAGAGCGCACCGACCTCGACGTCACGGTCGAGCACGGCGGCTTTACCTGGTTCGAGCTCGAAAGCCAGGGCGTCGAGGCGGCCGGCGCCGAGCCCGAGAAGGGCGTCGACGCCATCGCGCTGCTGGGGCCGGTGCTCAACGGCATCGCCGCTCTCGACCGCGAGCTCGACGGCCGGCCGCACGCGTCGTACGGACGCGGCTCCATCCACGCCGCGACGATCGCGGGGGGCACCCAGCTGCCGGCCTACCCCGGCCTTTGCCGACTGAGCGTCGAGCGCTGCCTGATCGCCGGCGAGTCGGTGGACCAGTCGCGGGCCGAGATCGAGGCGCTCCTGGCGGCGGCCCGCGCCGCCGACCCGCGCTTTGCCGCCGACAGCCGTCTCGTGGTGGGTCGCGAGCCGGTGTCGCTCGAGCGCGACGACCCGGTCGTGCTGGCCCTGGTCGCGGCGGCAGCGGGCGAGCTCGGCCACGCGCCCCTGGTGCGTGGCGACATCGGCTGGGCCGACTCCGGCATCTTCGCAGAAGCCGGCATCCCCTGCGCGCAGTTCGGCCCGGTCGGCGACGGCGAGCACACCGCGGGCGAGTGGGTCGATGTTGAGTCGGTCAAGCTCGTGGCGCGCGTGCTCGAAGCGGCGGCGCGGCGCTACTGCGCCTGACGACCGGCGCGGCCGCGTCGCGACGGGCGGCCCTCGGCGGCCGCCGGCCCCGTTTCGGGAGGCGCCGTCCAGTGGGATATCGTTGACCATATGATCCGCGCAGTCACGCTCGATTTCTGGAACACGCTCCTGGACGACTCCCACCCGCCGGCGCGCGACGAGGTGCGCACGGCGCGGCTGTACGAGATCGTAGCGCCCTACGGCTATGCTCCCGGCCCCGAGGCCATCCACGCCGCCTTCGTCAAAGTGTGGAGACACTTCGACAGGATCTGGTTCAAGAAATCGCGCACGCCCTCGACCGCCGAGTCGGCGGCCGTTCTGCTGCGCGCCCTGCGGATCAGGCTGCCCCAGGAGGCCCGCGAGCGCGTCGTGACCATGCTCGAAGAGATCATCCTAGAATCTCCGCCGCGAACGGTCGAGGGCGTGCCCGAGACGCTACCGCTGCTGGCCGAGCGCTACGCCCTGGCCATCGTCTCCGACGCGGCCCTGAGCCCGGGCCGCGTCCTGCGCCGCGTGCTCGAGCTGCACGGCCTCGAACAGTGGTTCGCGGCGTTCTTCTTCTCGGACGAGCACGGCTGGTCGAAGCCCGACCCGCGGGCCTTCCTCACGCCACTCGCCGCCCTGGGCGTCGCGCCGGCCGAGGCGGTCCACGTCGGCGACATCCAGCGCACCGACATCGCCGGCGCGCAGGCGGCCGGTCTGCAGGCGATCCACTTCGTGGGCGTCAACTCCGCCGACCTGCCGGTCTCCAGCGCCCAGGCCGTCGTGGCCCGGTTCAGCGAGCTGCCGGCGGCCATCAGCCGGCTCGGCTGAGTCCGGCCGCCGGCGCTCTTCGGTGACCCTGCCGATCGCCGTCGCCGCAGGGGGCTGGGCCGTGCTCGCCGTGCTTGTCGCCGTCGCAGTCGCGGCAGTCCTCGCCGGCCGTGGCCAGTTGACGGCCGACCCGGCTCGCAGGCGCCGCTTCCGGCGCGTGCTGAGCCTTCTGGTCGTCGCGCCGGCCGCCGTGTTCACCGCCGTCGCCGGCGTCGTGGTCGCGCAGGGCACGCCTGCCTGGGACATGACGGTTTTGCGCCAGTTGGCCCGTCATCAGCAACCCACGGCGCGGGCCATCACGGCGGCCGCCACGCTGACCGGCAGCGTGCCGGTGGTGCTCGTGCTGCTGCTCACGGCGCTGGTGGTACTGCTCATCGCCCGACTGTACCGGCAGGCGGCGTTCGTCGCGGCCGCCACACTGCTGAGCATGGCCGCGAGCGGCATCATGAAGCTGGTGTTCGCGCGCGCCCGGCCCGAGGTGATCGCCCAGAAGCCCGGCGGCTGGTCGTTTCCGAGCGGCCACACGATGAGCGCCACCGGCTTCGCCGTGGCGCTTGTCATCGTCCTCTGGCCGACCCGCTGGCGCCGGCCGGCACTCGCGGTGGCGACGGTCTATGCTGTCGGCATCGGCCTCACGCGCCTGTACCTGGGGGTACACTACCCCTCCGACGTCGTCGCCGGCTGGGCCTTGGCGCTGGCCGTCGTCGGCGTCACCTGGCTGGCCTTCTGGGACCGGTTCGAACCGGCGCCGGAGGCGCCGGCACAAGACCGCGGCGATAGGCTCCGACGCGCACAGCGCGACTCGGGGCAACATGACGGCTCAGGGAAGGGGCGGACGTGACGCTCGACGACATCGGCGACCCGCTCGACAGCATCGACGACCCGCCCGACGACGACCTGACCCGCTGGTGCGCACGGGCCCTCGAGCTCGGCGCCGACGCCGCCACCCCGCTCGCGCCGGGTCTTGTCGTCACGGCCGAGTGGGTGCGCCTCAAGTGCCAGTTCGGCTGCGACGGCTACGGCCGGTGCCGCACCTGTCCGCCCGACTCGCCCACGCCGCGGCAGACGCGACGGCTGCTCGACGAGTACGCCCGGGCGATCCTGTTGCGCCGCGGGCCGCACACGGTCTACGACGAACACGACCAGCACTACGTCGCACTGCGCCGCACCGCCGCCGACCTCGAGCGCGAGCTGTTCCTGGCCGGCCATCACAAGGCGTGGTCGATGAGCAACGGACCGTGCGACGTCTGCGACGTCTGCGACAGGGAGCAGCCCTGCGTCGACCCCGCACACGCGCGGCCGTCCCTGGAGGCCTGCGGGATCGACGTGTTCGCCACGGTTCGCGCCGCCGGCTGGGAGATCGAAGTGGTGCGCGACCGCAACGACCAGTATCGCTTCTTCGCGCTGGTGCTGGTCGACTGAAAACGGGGGGGCCGGGCGCCCGGGCGCCGCGGCCGAGCGATGGCCCGCCCTGGGCTTTAGAGCATGCCCGCGGCGGCGGCCAGCCTGCCGGCCGCCTCGTTGCGACCCAGGGCCCAGAGCGATTCGAAGAGCCCGGGGGTGACGGGCTGGCCGCTCATGCCCAGACGCAGCGCGGCGAAGACCGACTTGGGCTTTACTCCGAGCTGTTCCGGCAGGCCCCGCACGGCGGCCTCGATCTGCTCCACGTCGTAGCGTTCGAGACCGGCGAGGCACACTGCGGCGGCCCGCAGTATGCGCTGCGCGTCGGGGATGGCGGTTAGTTTTTCGCGGGCCGAGCCGGCGATGGCCAGCGGCGTAAAGAGCCAGCCGGCCAGCCGGATGAAGTCGGAGAGCACCTCGATCTTCTCCTGCACGAGCGGGGCTACGAGCATGGTCAGGCGCTCCTGGTCGTCGCCGGGCGGCAGAGGCGCGAGCTGACCGAGCTCGATGGCCTCGGCGAGCGCGCTCTCACCCTTCGCGGCGAGCAGCCGGAGGGCCGGTGGCTGACCGTAAAAGCCCACGCGCTCGAGGTAGGCCTGCACGCGAGCCGCGAAGTCGGCCGGCGCCATGGCGCGGATGAAACGCCCGTTCATCCAGCGCAGCTTGTCGGGGTCGAAGATGCTGGCGCTCGTACCCAGGCTCTCGACGTCGAGGTGGGCCACAAGGTCGGCAAGGCTCCAGGTGATCATCGACTCGTCGAACTCGGTGGACAGAAAGCAGAGGTAGTTGCGCACGACCTCGACCAGGAACCCGACGGCGGTGAGCTGTTCGAGGTTGGTCGCGCCGTGGCGCTTCGAGAGCTTCTTGCGGTCGGTGCCGAACAGCAGCGGCATGTGCAGAAAGTACGGCGCGGGCACGCCGAGCGCCTCGTAGATCAGGATCTGCTTGGGCGTATTGGACAGATGGTCGTCGCCGCGGATGACGTGGGTGATGGCCATCGTGACGTCGTCGACCACCACTGCCAGGTTGTAGGTGATGGTGCCGTCGGAGCGCTGCACGATGAAGTCGCCGATGGTGTCGTTTCCGACCTCGACCGGGCCCCGCAACATGTCATCGAACGTGGTCGTGCCGGGGCGCACCCGGAAGCGCAGCGTCCAGGGCTCACCGGCGGCCTTGCGGCGTTCGACCTCGGCGGTGGTCAGGGCGCGGCAGGCGCCGCTGTAGACCCAGGCGCGCTTGCCGGCCTGCGCCGCCCGGCGCTCGGCCTCGAGCTCGTCGGACGTGTGGAAGCAGGTGTACAGGTGGCCGCCGGCCAACAGCCTGTCGATGTGCTCACGATAGATCGCCTGGCGCTCGGTCTGCCGGTAGGGGCCGTGCCGGCCGGGCTTCTCGGGACCCTCGTCCCAGTCGAGCTCCATCTCGCGCAGCGAGCGCAGGATCTGGGCGATCGCCGCGTCGGTGGAGCGCGACGGGTCGGTGTCTTCGATACGCAGAACGAACTCGCCGCCGTGCCGGCGCGCGAAGATGTAGTTGTACAGGGCGGTGCGCGCGCCACCCAGGTGCAGGTAGCCGGTGGGCGAGGGCGCAAAGCGGACGCGGACTGGGGCGGTCATGGTTGCCCATTCTACCCCACGGGGTCGGCGGTGACCGGGGTTAGGAGACGACCAGCGCCGGCAGAGCCTTGAGCGCGGCGGCGTTGCGGGCGTCGCCGGCGAAGCGCACACGCAGGCGTACGGTGCCCTTGTGCGCGGTGTAGGTGAGCTTGTAGGTCGAGCGCGCCGTAGTGCGCGTGCGGGCTACGGTCTTCCAGGTGTGGCCCCTGCGGAGCTGCAGAATGAGCCGCACGCCGCCGCGGACCGGCTTGAAAGCGCCGCTCACGCGCACGACGTGCTTCGCCGACGGCCGGCCCGCGTGGGCCGTAAGCAGCGCCCGGACCGCCACCGCCACGAGCCCCGACGACGCCGGCTCGAACTGCGCCGACTGCGCCCCGGGCTTGAACGACGCCTGGAACTGCGTCGTGAACCGGGGCGCGAAGGTGGCTGCAGCGCGCCCGCCGGCGCCCGTTGCGACCGTCACCGGGGCGCCCCCCAGCGGTCCGATCGCGATGCCGGGCAAGAGCCCTATCGGAAAGCCGCCATCGGCGGCGCGCACGATCAGCTTGACCTTGGCGCCCAGGGGGATGGTGGCCGCGCCGCGCGACAGGGTGAGCGTCACGGGAGTCTGGCCGACCCAGGCGACGATGCTGCTCGCCGCAGCCGTGCCGGTCGTGGCGGCGACGCTGATGACGTGGCGGGTCGGGGCCGGCGAGCCGGCCACGGGCTGAAGCGCGGCCGTCGTGAACGTGAAGCTCTGGGAGGCGCCGGCCCCGGAGGTGCCGAAGGGGCTCCAGGCGCCACCGTCGACGCTGTACCCCTCGTTGTGGGGCACGAAGATGCTGATGCCGCTGACGAACGCGTGCCCCTGGGCGTTGTGGCCGGGCGGCCAGGGGTTCTCGGACACGACGCCGGCGACCGTCGCCGTGGAACCGACGACGATCGGCTGTCTGAGCGTCACGGTCGGGGCGGTGTCGATCACGTCGGGGATGCCGTTGCGAGTCGCCCGCCAGCCGATCTGGCCGGCGGTCGACGGGCAGATGCCGTCGGTCGCAACCTCACCGGGGTACTGCCCGGTCTTGTAGGCGGCGATGCCCTCGTTGCCGCCGCGCATGATGCAGGCGTCATTGGTGGTGCCGCCCTGGACCGCGTTGGCGTTCCTGACCCACAGATACCCCGAGTAGAGATCGCCGGTGCTGGGGTAGCCGGCCGCCGACGGCGCGTACTCGTCGAGCGCGCCGAACACGTGACCGATCTCGTGGGCGAGCACGCCGTCGTAGAGGTCCGGTCCGTAGCTGCCGTTGTTCCAGGTGGTGACCGTGTACGGCCCGAACAGGTCGAACGTATAGGCAAAGGCGCCGTCGGGGAACGCGCCGCTGCTCGTCTTCAAGCTGTCGACGCAGTACACGGTGAAGGCCCAGTCGGTGCCGTTGGCGCGGCGCACCGCATTGTCGTAAGCCGTCTCGGGCGGCGGCGTGTCGTCGGTCGTGTTCTTGGAGAAGCCGAGCGACTTCATGAGCGGGTGCCGCCAGGCCTGATCGTCTTGCGACGACACGTCGATGGGCTCGTCGACCGTCGCGCCGTTGACCGTGGCGCCCTTGAAGGCCACCTGCCGCGGCGCCCCCGCCTTGCCCTCCGCGGGGATGACGAAGGTCAGGTCGGCCGCCGGGTTGCGGCTTGCCCACCAGGCCAGGGTCGTTGAGACCTTGCCGACGATATAGGCCTCGCGGTCGGTGAGCTTGGGATACTCGGGATCGGGCTGGCCGTACCCGCCGGAGTCGGTCGCCCAGCTCTCGGACGTCTCGCCGGCCTGGGTGGCCGCGCTCTGCGGGAAGATGATGCTGACCGCGACCGAGCCGGCCGCGAACGCGGCCGGCTCGGTCGCGCTGGGCAGCGTGGCCAGACGGCCGGTGAAGGCCGGAGCTTCGAGACCGGCGGCCTGGGTCGCCCCGGCGGCGCCCTCGGCGTTGGGCAGCTTGAGGTCGGCGCCCAGCGAAGGCAGGCCGGCCGGCACGATCGTGCGGCCTCCGGCGGCCGCGGCGGCCGTGCCGTCGGCGAGGCTGTTGAGGGCGCCCAGCGCGGCGGCGCTCTCGGACGCGACGCCGGCCGACGGAGTCGCGTGAGCCCGCAAGACCGTGAAGCCCTGTGAGCGCAGCCGCGCCGCGGCCGCCGGTGAGACACGGGCCAGAGTGGCGCGCGGCAGATAGACGATCGCCGGATGCGCCCCGTCGGCGCAGAGCGCCGCGATAAGGGCGTCGCCATCGGCAAAGTCGTGGGGCGCGACGACGACGGCGTTGGCCGGCACGCTCGCGACCTGAGACGCAGCCGCCGCGGCGGGCGGCCGCACCGCTCCCATGGCAAGGAGCCCGGCGATCACGACGAGCGCGGCGCCGGCCGCCAGCGCGCGCAGGCGGCGGCGCGGCGTCGCGGCGAGCGGACGCAGCCTGCGGGGAAGTTGTACGGTAAGCGAGCACATGATCGGGAGTGCCGTCATGGTAGGGTCGGGCTGGACGAAGGTCAAACGCGCCATCTGTATCGTCACACCTTCACTTTCTGATACCGTACCGCATCCGTCCTTCATGTAACGTCCGAGGGAGCCGTGTCCGAACACCCTCTGCGCATCGTCGTCCTGGTCAAGCAGGTCCCCGACACTGCCAACGTCACCGGCGAGGCCATGAAAGACGACGGCACCGTCAACCGTGCGGCCCTGCCCGCGATCTTCAATCCCGAAGACCTGAACGCCCTCGAAGCGGGGCTCCGACTCAAGGATCGCCACGGTGGCCGGGTGACCGTGCTCACGATGGGCCCCCCCTCGGCGGCCCAGGTGTTGCGCGAGTCGCTGTTCCGTGGCGCCGACGAGGTCGTGCTGCTCTCCGACCGGGCCTTTGCCGGCGCCGACACGCTGGCCACGAGCTACGCGCTCGCGCGAGCGCTCGACCACCTGGGCGCGTTCGACCTTGTGCTGTGCGGCCGGCAGGCGATCGACGGCGACACGGCGCAGGTCGGCCCCCAGACCGCCGAAAAGCTGGGCCTGCCGCAGATCACCTGCGTGAGCCGGATCGTGGAGGTCGTGCCACCCGGCGCAGCCGGGGGGGCGCCCGCCTCGGTCACCGCCACCCGTTCGGTCGAAGACGGCGCCGAGACGCTGTGTGCGCCGCTGCCCGCACTGCTCACCATCACCGGCGAGGCCAACGAACCGCGTCCACCGAGCGTCAAGCTCGTCATGACCTACAAGCACGCGATCGCCGAAGCCCTGCCCGGCTACGACGACAGCTACCTCGACCCCGATTCCGACGAGGCCGAGGTCTGCATGGTGGGCCGCGACGGGCGGCCCGTGTGCCGGGCCAGGATCGTCCTCTGGGATGCGGCCGCGATCGAGGCCGAGCGCGAGCTGGTCGGGTTGCGCGGCTCGCCGACGCGCGTAAAGAAGATCGAGAGCGTGGTGCTCGCCGGCGGCGAGGCGCGCCTGATCGAACCGACCGACGAGGGCGTCCGCGCACTTGTGCGCGAACTGATCGAGGAGCACATCCTTGGGTAGCCCCGCCGGCGAGGTCTGGGTGTTCGTCGAAACGATCCGCGGGGCGCCGGCCGACGACGGGGTCGCGGCCCCGCTGCGCAGCGGGGCCGTCGCGGCCGCCGGTCTGAGCGCCGCCGAGGTCAGCCTCGAGCTTCTGGGCCAGGCCCGCAAGCTCGCCGCCCTCCTCGGCGCGCGGACCGGCGCCGTGTGCGCCGGCGGCGAGTCGGCGCGGGCGCTGGCGCCCGCGCTGATCGCCGCCGGCGCCGACACCGTCTACCTCGCCGCGCACGACATGCTCACCGAGTACCTCGCCCAGCCCTACGCCCGCGTCGTCACCGAGGCGGTGCGCCACTTTCAGCCGCAGATCGTCCTGTACGGCGCCACGACGACCGGCCGCGACCTGGCGCCGCGCGTCGCCTCGGCGCTGCGCACCGGCCTGACGGCCGACTGCACCGACCTGCGCATCGGCGACCACGAGGTCAAGGGCGTCGAGTACCGCGACCTTCTCTATCAGATCCGGCCCGCGTTCGGCGGCAACATCATTGCCACCATCGTGAGCCCCGAGTACCGGCCCCAGATGGCCACCGTGCGCGAGGGCGTCTTTGCCCTGCCCCAGCCCGACCCGAGCCGCGCGGGCAACGTCGTCGAGCTGAACATCGAGCGCGTCAGCGGCCCGCACGAGGGACGCAACGGCCGCCCGACGGCCGCCGGCGGGCCCATTCTGCTCGACGACCTCGACTTCGCCGTGGCACTGGTGCGGCGTTCGCGCGAGTCGAAGTCGGTCGATCTGAAGGGCGCCCGGGTGGTCGTGTCGGGCGGCATAGGGGTCGGCTCGCGCGCCGGGTTCGGCCTGCTTTACGACCTGGCCGGCGCCCTGGGCGGCGTCGTGGGCGCGTCGCGCGCCGCGGTCGACGCCGGCTGGATCGCCCGCGAGCACCAGGTCGGCCAGACGGGCACGACGGTGCGCCCCAAGCTCTACATCGCCGCCGGCATCTCGGGCTCGGTCCAGCACCGCGCCGGCATGGATCAGTCGGCCCGCATCCTGGCCATCAACTCGGACCCGCTGGCGCCGATCTTCGCGGTCGCCCACTTCGGCATCGTCGGCGACTTGCACCAGGTCGTCCCCAAGCTCATCAAGGCCTACCGGGACAAGGAATGACGATGGCGGCGACCGCAGCCGGGGCGCCCGCCGGCACTCCCACCCCGCCACGACGAGGCGCACCGTGAGCAACTTCTACACCGACGACCCCGACCTTGTCCGTCAGCTCGAGACCCTCGACCTGCGGCGTATCGTCGCCCTGCGCGAGGACGACTACGCCCGGGCCCGCGACTTCGCCTACGCGCCCGGCGACTACGACGACGCCCTCGACTCGTACCGGCGCACCCTCGAGATCGTCGGCGACATCGCCGGCGAGTTCGTGGCCCCGCGCGCCGAAGACGTCGACCGCGCCGGCGCGACCCTCACCGCCGGCGAGGTCTGCTACGCGCCCGGCATGAGCGAGTCGCTCGAACGCCTCGCCCAGGCCGACCTCATGGGCATCACCCTGCCGCGCCGCTTCGGCGGGCTCAACTTTCCGATCACGGTGTCGGTCATGATCGTCGAGATGATCTCGCGCGCCGACCCGGCGCTCATGAACGTCTTCGGCCTGCAGGACATCGCCGAGACGGTCAACAGGTTCGCCTCGGACGAGATCAGGCAGGCCTACCTGCCGCGCTTCGCGTCCGGCGAGGTCACCGGTTCGATGGCGCTCACCGAACCCGAGGCCGGCAGCGACCTGCAGAACGTCCAGCTCAAGGCCGCGCTCGGCGCCGACGGCGTCTGGCGCCTCTCAGGGGTCAAGCGCTTCATCACCAACGGCTGCGGCCAGGTGTCGCTGGTGCTCGCGCGTTCAGAGGAAGGCACGACCGACGCCCGCGGCCTGTCGATGTTCCTCTACGAACGCGACGAGCACATGACGATCCGCCGCCTCGAAGACAAGCTCGGCATCCACGGCTCGCCGACCTGCGAGCTGCAGTTCGACGACGCACCGGCGCTGCTCGTCGGCGAGCGCCGGCGCGGCCTGACGACGTACGTCATGAGCCTCATGAACGGCGCCCGTATCGCCATCGCCGCCCAGGCTCAGGGCATCGCCGAGGCCTCGTACCGGGCCGCGTCCAAGTACGCCGACGAGCGCGTGCAGTTCGGTGGGCCGATCCGCAACCTCACGGCAGTGGCCGCCATGCTGGCCGACATGAAGGTGGCCCTCGAAGCCTCTCGAGCGCTGCTCTACGAGACGGCCATGATCGTCGACTGCAAGGAGGGCCTCGAGCGCCGCGTCGAGCAGCTTCAGTCGGGCGAGCGCGCGGCGGGCGCCGCCGACGAGCTCAAGGAGCTGCGCGCCGAGCTCAAGAAGTACACCCGTCTCGCCGCCCTCTTCACGCCGCTGGCCAAGGCCTGCGCCACCGAGATGGCCAACCGGGTCGCCTACGACTCGCTGCAGATCCACGGCGGCTCGGGCTACATGCGCGACTTCGCCATCGAGCGTCACTCCCGCGACGCCCGCATCACTAACATCTACGAGGGCACGACCCAGCTTCAGGTCGTAGCCGCGATCGGCGGCGTGCTGTCGGGCACCCTGGCTGCCCGGCTCGACGAGTACGAAGCCGGCGACCTCTCGGCCACGCCTGAGCTGCTGGGGCACGTCCGCGCGGCGCGCGAGCGCTGGGCCGCCGCGATCGCCCACGTGCGCGCCGCCGACTCGACCGAGTTTCGCGACTTCCACAGCCGGCGACTGGTCGAGATGGCCATCGATCTCGCCTGCGCCTTGCTGCTGCTACGCAGCGCCCAGGGCGACGCCCGCAAACTGCTCGTCGCCCAGTACTTCGTCGAGCAGATGAGCGCCCGCGTCGAGGGCGCCGTCCAGGCCATCGTCACCAGCAGCTCGGCGTCTATCGACGCCCTCCAGGCGCTCGGGCGCGACTGAGGAACACACCGGGGCCCGCGAGCGCCGCCGGCCGGTCCGCGGGCGGTGCTGCGCGACGCCGCCTCAGCCCAGACTCTTCCTGAGCTCCGCCGTGGCCTCGGCGATGATGCGCTGCTGGGCCTCGATCTCGTTGAGCAGTTCCTCAGGCGTGCGGGTGTCTTCGTCGACGACGCGGTGCGGGTTGACCGCTTTGAGGTCGTAGCCGCGCGCCTCGATCTCGTCGCGCGACACCGTCCACGAGCGCTCTGAGTCGGGTCGCTCGATCGTCCCGCCGGCACAACTGTCACCGACCAAATCGAAGAAGTCGCCCATCCGTGCCAGGGTGAACGGCGTCTTCTTGCCCACCTTCAGGTCGCTGAGGTCGTAGTACCAGGTGCGCTCCGTCGGACGGCCCTTGTTGAAGAACAGCAAGTTGGTCTTCACGCCGGCGCCCGCCTGCGAGAACACGCCTGGCGGCATGCTGACGATGCACCACAGGTCGCAGTCGTCGAGCAGCTTGCGCTTGGTCTGCACAAACGCGGTCTCGTTGGTGCGGAAGAGGACGCCCTCGTCGATGACCATCCCGCAGCGTCCGCCCGGCCTGTCGCCTTGCGTGGGCCGCAGGCTGTCGATCACGTGTTGCAGAAAGAGCACCTGCGTCGCACCGGTCTTGTAGGGGAAGCGCGTCTGGGCGTCTTTGCCCTCCTTGCCGCCGAAGGGCGGGTTCATGAGGATCACGTCGTAGAGCGGCGGCGCGCCGATGAACAGCCCGTCGTAGGCGGCCGTCTGCGTGAGGGTGTTGCCGTGCCAGATGTGGGGCGCGTCGATGCCGTGCAGCACCAGGTTGGCGAGCGCGATCGGGTAGATGGCGTTGTCCTTCTCGCGGCCGTAGAAGGTGCGTTGCTGCAGTATCTCGAACTGCCCGCCCGAGTCGAGGTTGACGTTAGCCACCCCTGCCATGTGCTCAAACGACTGCGCCAGAAAGCCGCCGGTACCGCAGCCCGGGTCGTAGACGGTCTCGCCGAGGCGCGGGTCGACCACGCGCACCATCGCCCGGATTATCTCGCGCGGCGTGAAGAACTGCCCGCCGTCGTTGCCCTTCTCGCCCATCTTGAGCAGCAGGCCCTCGTAGATCTGCGACAGGGTGAAGACGTGGGTCGTGTCGACCGACTGGCCGTCGATGTCGTGCACGCGGTCGATCACGTCGAGGAAGTTGCGTTCGGTGTCGATGCGCGTGCGTTCGACGGAACTCATGATCT
>Ga0182014_10003532_pt1 | contig 18680 bp, 15 predicted proteins | sample 612S2DmetaG_FD_120489 | JGI IMG/M metagenome (GOLD analysis project Ga0182014, IMG submission 120489) | Permafrost microbial communities from Stordalen Mire, Sweden - 612S2D metaG | ecosystem: Environmental > Terrestrial > Soil > Wetlands > Permafrost | place: Sweden: Stordalen | collected... | reverse complement strand
GACGGAGGCGCAGACAGCCGAGATTCTGGATCGCGTCATCCGCCCGACAGTGGAGCGAACCGGCTTCACCGGATTCCTCTATGCCGGCCTCATGCTGACGGCCGACGGCATTAAGGTTCTGGAATTCAACGTTCGCCTGGGAGATCCGGAGACTCAGCCGTTGATGCACCGCATGGCGTCCGACCTGGTTCCGGTGCTGCTGGCCGCGGCGACTGGCGAACTTGGCTCCGCGACCATCGAATGGAAACCCGGGCCCAGCGTTTGCGTGGTTCTGGCATCCGGCGGCTATCCCGGCGAGTTCGTCACCGGAAAAACCATCACCGGAATCGCGGAAGCCGAAGCTACCGGGGCGACGGTCTTTCAAGCGGGCACCCGCATGGGGACGACCGGCCTGGAAACGGCGGGCGGGCGCGTGCTGGGTGTTACCACATCGGCGGGGACGCTCCCAGGCGCAATCCAGGCGGCTTACACCGCCGCCGGCAAGATCCAGTTCGACGGCATGCATTATCGGACCGATATCGGCAAGAAGGGCTTGAAGCGGCAGGAGTAACTGTGGAGCGGGCACTTGTGCCTGCCACCTCCCGACTCGTCGGGACGCGCTCTTCCGCGCGGCGACAGCGTGCCGGGATGAGTCAAGACATGGCAGGAGTGCCCGCTCCACGGATACCCGTTGCACGCCCGGTAGCGCTGGCGCCGGCGGCCGCCATGAGCTCAACGAGGTTACGATTGCTTCCGAAACCAAAGAACCCGCCAAGTCCCCCTGGTGAGCCCCCGCCCCCAACTATGCTGGTCAGGAAACACGCACAAGAATGCACAATAGCGAAACCAAACCCTCTTTCCCAAACGAACCAAATTCTCCCATATGCATAAGAAACCAAATTACTTACCGTCTGATTAATTGAACCTGTCGCAGCTCGCGCCGACTAAAGGTGTAGCGTACTCCCTCGTCGGCGCGCGACCTATCCCCGGCCTTCGCTACAATAGAAATACCCGTGGGCACGTAGCTCAGTTGGATAGAGCGGCCGCCTCCTAAGCGACAGGTCGGCAGTTCGAATCTGCCCGTGCCCACCACTCCCACCTCCCCCGGGAAGAGTGACGCGTCCATGGCTTTTGTTCATCTCCATTGCCACACCGATTATTCGCTGCTCGATGGCGCTTGCGATATCGATCAGCTCATGCAGATCGTTTCCGAACAGAAAATGCCGGCGGTCGCCATGACCGATCACGGCAATCTTTTCGGGGCGGTGAAGTTCTATAACGCCGCCAAGAACGTCGGCGTCAACCCGGTGATCGGATGCGAGATGTACGTCGCCCAGCAAGGCCATAAGAACCGCTCCGACGGCGGCTACAACCACTTGGTGCTGCTGTGCGAGACCCAGGAAGGCTACCGCAACCTCATCAAGCTCGTCTCAACCGCCTACCTGGACGGATTCTATTACAAGCCGCGGGTGGATATGGATCTGCTGGCGCAGCACTCCAAAGGCCTGATCGCTCTCTCCGCCTGTTTGAAGGGCCACATTCCGGAAACGATTTTGGCCGACCGGTACGACGACGCGCGGCGCCTGGCGCACACCTATGCCGATATCTTCGGCCGGAACAACTATTTTCTGGAAGTGCAGGACCACCACCTGGACCAGGACAAGCGCCTCACCCCCGCGCTGAACCGGCTGTCGCAGGAGACCGGCCTCAAACTCGTCGCCACCAACGATTCGCACTATCTCCGCCGCGACGACGCGCGCGCGCACGAAATCCTGCTTTGCATTCAGACCGGTAAGTTCTTCAACGACCCAAACCGCATGCGTTGGAACACGGCCGACTTTTACCTGAAGTCGAGGGCCGAAATGATGGAGCTTTTCGGCGAACTGGAAGACGCCCTGGACCGCACCGGGGAAATCGCCGATCGCTGCCACGTGAACCTGGAGCAGGTGAAAGAACCGTTCCCGAAGTTCGACGTGCCGGAGAGCCACTCGGCGGATACCTACTTCGAGTACATCGCGCGGCAGGGTTTCGAGAAGCGGCGGCCGAGGCTGGAGGCTATGCGCGCGCAGGGCGGTCTCAAACACGACCTGGCGGAATACAACGAACGCCTCGACCGCGAAATCCAGATGATTCAGAAAATGCAGTTCTCGGGCTATTTTCTGATCGTCTGGGACTTCATCCGCTACGCCAAATCCAAAGGGATTCCGGTCGGCCCGGGGCGGGGATCCGCCGCCGGCAGCCTGGTCGGTTACGCCATGGCGATCACCGATATCGACCCACTTCAGTACGGGCTGCTATTCGAGCGCTTCCTCAATCCGGAGCGCGTCAGCATGCCCGATATCGACGTGGATTTCTGCATGAACCGCCGCGGCGAGGTGATCCAGTACGTCACCGAAAAATACGGCCGCGAACAGGTCGCCCAGATCATCACCTTCAACACCCTGGGCGCCCGCGCGGCCATCAAAGACGTCGGCCGCGTGCTGGAGATGCCCTTCGCCGACGTCGAGCGCCTCACCAAGTTGGTGCCGGGCGTCCTCAACATCACGCTCGAAGACGCCATGAAGCAGGAGCCTGGCTTCGCCGAAGCCGCCAAGAAAGATCCGCGCGTCGACGATGTGCTGAAAGTCGCCCGGCGCCTCGAAGGTCTGGCCCGCAACTGTTCGGTGCATGCCGCAGGCGTGGTGATCTCGCCGCAACCGCTCACCGAACTGGTCCCGCTCTACAAGACCAACCGCGACGAAATTGTGACCCAATTCGATATGAGCGGCCTCGAAAAGCTCCAGCTCCTCAAAATGGACTTCCTGGGCTTGACCACGCTCACCCTGATTCAGGACGCGCTGCGCCTGATCAAGAAGCGGCACGGCGTCGACCTGGTTCCCGAGGATCTGCCCCTGAACGATAAGGCCACCTACGACATCTTCTGCAAGGGATTCACTTCCGGAGTCTTCCAGTTCGAATCCGCCGGTATGAAAGATATCCTCCTGCGCTATCAGCCCAGCCGGCTGGAGGACCTGACGGCTCTGAACGCTCTGTATCGGCCCGGTCCCATCCAGGGCGGCATGGTGGACGATTTCATCGAGCGCAAATGGGGCCGCAAGGCGGTGCAGTACGATCTCCCGGAGCTGAAGGAGTTGCTGGAGGAGACCTACGGCGTGATCGTCTACCAGGAGCAGGTGATGCAAATCTCCAACCGCCTGGCCGGCTACTCGCTGGGCGACGCCGATCTGCTGCGCCGCGCCATGGGCAAGAAAAAGCTCGAAGAGATGGCCAAACAGCGGGAGCGTTTCGTGCAGGGCGCCCTCGCGCGCAACCTGCCTCAAAGAAAGGTCGAGAAAATCTTCGACCTGATGGAACAGTTCGCCGGTTATGGCTTCAACAAGTCGCATTCGGCCGCCTACGCCTACCTGGCCTACGTGACGGCATATCTGAAGGCGCACTATCCGGTGGACTTCATGGCCGCGCTGCTCACTTCCGAAACCGGCAACACCGCCAAAGTGGTGAAGTACATCAACGAATGCCGGGCCATGGGCATCACCATTCTCCCGCCCGACGTGAATTCGTCGGAGTGGAGTTTCACGCCGGATGGCGCCGCCATCCGCTTCGGCCTGGGCGCGGTGAAAAACGTGGGGCAATCGGCCGTGGAGGCCATTGGCAAGGCGCGCGAAGAATTAGCGTCCTTCCGCTCGCTCTATCAGTTCTGCGACAAGGTGGATTCCGGCGCGGTCAACCGGCGCATGATCGAAAGCCTCGTCAAGGCCGGCGCCATGGACACGCTGGAAGGCGCCCGCGCGCAGAAGTTCGCGGTGCTGGAATCCGCCATGGAGTCCGGCCAAAGGGCGCAGCGCGACCGCCAGAGCGGCCAGGTCGGCCTGTTCGGCGAAATGCTGGCGGGCGAGGAAGCCGAGGCCCACTACGCGCCGCTTCCCAGCGTCCCCGATTGGACCGACAAGGAGAAGCTTGCCTTCGAGAAGGAACTCCTCGGCTTCTGGGTGACCGGCCATCCCCTCGATCGCTATGCCGACAAGATCGCCGAATTGGCCACGCACGACTCCGGCTCCCTGGAAGGCCTCGGCAAAGGCGCCGATGTGGTCCTCTGCGGCGTGCTGACCGGCATCACCCGGAAGCGCAACCGCGAGGGCAAACCCTGGGTCGCCATGACCATAGAGGACCGCGGCGGCACCCTCGACGGGATGATCTTCGCCAACAATTACGAACGCCTCGCCGCGGAAGTGGCTGAGGACCAGGCGGTGCTGATCCGAGGCCAAGTCCTGCCCGAAGACAACGCACCGCCCAAGATCTCCGTTCAGGACCTGGTTGCGCTCGATAACGCGCGCATCGACACGCCATCCGTCATCTCGATCCGCATCTGGTTGGGACCGAACGGAATTCAGGGTAACGGGAAATCCGATCGGGCCGCCGCTCTAAGCGAGTTATTCCAGCGCAAGCCGGGCCCCACCCAGGTGCGCCTCCGCCTCGAGTTGCCACGGGATTTTTCGGTCCTGCTCGACGTCGGCATGAAAGTCAAACCCGACAAGGAATTCCGTGCCGCCGTCGAAGCCATCTGCGGCGCTCAAGCCATTGAGAAATTGGCCGGGTAGAGCGAGAGCCTCAGGCCGCTTCCGGAGGCCTCATAAGGAGCTTCTTTTCAATCTCGAGCAAACGCTGCTCGACGATCTCCAACCGGCGGTCCGTCGACGCATCCACGTTCGAAAGATCCGCCTGCAGCCTTCGGAACTTGATTTGCTCGCTGGAGGCGTAGCGTTCGAACGCGCGTAGAATCTCGGTTTGCGAGTCTCGCACGACTTCTACGAGACGGTTCTCCAGAGCAGCCAGATCGGCCTTCGTAGCAGGTTTGGAACCGTTGTTGTCGTCCGGCATGAACTCTCCAAACCCAGTGTAACCCCAGCGGCCCCGTTCCGCTTCAACCGCTGACCTTGCCGACCAGGATGATTGCTATCGGCAGATCGCCGACTTTAACGTTCAGAACCCAATCGGGGTTGTCGCCTTCTTTGGTAACGGCTGGGAAGTTGGTACCGGCAGCGGGTACTTCCAAAGACAGCACGGCCGGGTGCGGGGTGCCGGAGGCTTTCCTGCTCCACCCCACCAACTCCTCAAAGGCCGGTAGCGCAGCCGGATCCTTGTCCGCGGCGATCGGGGTGAGCAGGGCAAAATCCCGCTGCGGAGCCACACCCTGATGAGCGCCGTCGGACGGGTAGGTGCTGTACCGGAGCGTATATAGCCCCGCCTTGATGGTCTGGCCGCGGCGATCGCTTCCTTGCCCCGGGAACCGAATTACCCCCAGCAGCGTTCCCTGGGCAATCGGCAGGGTGATGGAGTCGTCGGCCGCCTTGGCGCCCGTCGGGATCGACTGCCGGAACCACGCCTCGCACCATGCTCCGTGCGCGCCTTCCACACGGTAACCTTGGGCAGAAATCACCGCCGCAAAACCAGCCGGCAGGTCGGGCGCGGCACTCGCCATCGGCTCCAGCCGATAATCCTGGGCCGCAGCCGGTACAAGCACAAACAATCCAGCGGCGAGCAAAGAAATTGAGAAGCTATTGGTCATGACAGTAGGAGGGATGACTGGAGCGGGAGACGGGATTCGAACCCGCGACATCGACCTTGGCAAGGTCGCACTCTACCAGCTGAGTTACTCCCGCCCTTCAAAACAATCTCCATTGTCCCTTACAAACATAAGCGCTGTCAAACGTTACACATATCTCGTTCTATTGAAACGATTTATAAACTTGCGACGAAGCTCTTCCGCTGTGCTAGACTACTTTCGATTGACCGGCAAGCGAGTGCCCCTGATGTCCGCGTCCGCGACTCCCTAGACACCCTGCTACTGGTTCTTTTTAGTCGGCACGTAACGATCTCGCAATTTTGTGAAAAAGTTGTGGAAAAATTGCCGATTTCGTGTGTAATAAAATGAACCTTTGGGACCAAATCCGGCACGAACTGCAAAGCAAAATCGGCGCCGATGCATATCGGAATTGGCTGACGGGCACGGCGTTTCTAGGTATGGAGACAGATACTCTGGTGGTGTCGGTTCCGGATGTCGAAACCCGCACCTGGCTCGAAACTGAGTTTTCCAAACTGGTCGATCAATCCATCCGGCAACTCGCCCTGCCGGTGCGCAAGATCCGATACGAGCCGGAGCCGCCCCGCGGTGCCAGGAATCAGGCTCTGGCAGCGCTGGAAACGGGGGATATGGAGCTCGCCGATTCCACGCTCAATCCCAAGTTCACCTTCGACTCATTCGTAGTGGGCGCCTGCAATCAGTTCGCGCATGCGGCCGCGCGCTCGGTAGCCACCAACCCTTCGCGCAGCTATAACCCGCTCTTTATTTACGGCGGAGTGGGTATGGGGAAGACTCACCTGATGCACGCCATCGGCCGGGAACTGATGCAGAGGTTCGGTTCCATGCGTGTGATCTATACCTCCAGCGAACGCTTTATGAATGAAATGATCGCCTGCATCCGCAACGAACGAATGCCTCAATTTCATAAGCGCTATCGCGAAGTCGACGTGCTGTTGATCGACGACATCCAATTACTCGGCAACAAGGAACGCACACAGGAGGAATTTTTCCACACCTTTAATGAACTGCACGAGCATCAGAAACAGATCGTGCTGTCGAGCGACTCGCCTCCTAAGGAAATCCCGGGTCTGCTGGAGCGTTTGCGGTCCCGCTTCGAGTGGGGACTACTGGCCGATATTCAACCACCGGATCTCGAAACCAAAATGGCCATCCTGGATAAGAAATCAGAGGCCGAAGGCTTCAAACTGCCCGACGACGTGCGCTCGTTTATGGCGTCCAAGACCAAATCGAACGTGCGCGAGTTGGAGGGTGCGCTGGTCAAATTGATTGCTTATTCGTCTCTCACCGGGACCCCCGTAAGCGTTGCCATGGCGCAGCAGGTCCTCAAGCACATGGTGCACGTGCCCGACCGCAGAGTGAGTATCGACGCCATCCAGAAAGCCGTGGCGGAACGCTTCCAGATCAAGCAAAGCCAACTCAAGGAGCGCAGCAACATGCGGAAGGTGGTTTATCCCCGCCAGGTGGCAATGTACCTGGTTAAGGAACTAACCAGCGCCTCGCTGCCCGAGATCGGGAGGGCTTTTGGCGGCAAGCATCACACCACTGTGATCCATTCCATAAACAAAATTGATAAGGACCGTCATCATGATCCGGAATTGAACAGGTTACTGCACAGTTTAATGGACTCATTACAATGACTTTATGCTTGTTTTGCACAATGCCATTGAAGAGCCTTCTTCGGAAATTGAGGAAGAACCTCAGCCGAGGACGAATTTGCACCGGAACTAGCCCGCTATGCACGCCCCAATGCACAAGTTCAACTAGCCAAAAGTGGTTGAATTTAGTATAATTTAGGTAGTCTTCAACAATTTGCACAGGCCCGATGAATACGGTTTAATTTCTCTGGACTTGTACAGTTAGCAATAGTAAGAGCCGAGGCACTATGGAATTCACTGTCAGCAAGGCGGAGTTGGTGCGAGAGCTGAGCCTGTCGCAAGGCGTTGTCGAGAAGAAGACCACGATTCCGATCCTGTCGAACGTACTGATGGAAGCTACCGCCGACCGGATAACTTTGACGGCGACCGACCTGGAGTTGGGGATTCGCTGTTCCTGCCCGGCACGGGTGAAAAAAGAAGGGTCCGGTACCGTACCGGCGCGCAAACTGCTGGACTTCGTTCGCCTGTTGCCGGAGGGCGATATCCAGATGAAGTTTCTGGAGAACCATTGGGCAAGCATTACCAGCGGTCGCTCGCGGACGCGAATTGCCGGTATGTCCCGTGACAGTTTTCCCGAACTCCCGCAAACCCCGCCGGTGGTTGCACAGGTGCCGGTGAAAACACTGGCGTCGATGATAGCGCGCACCGGTTTTGCCATTTCGATGGAAGAATCGCGTTTCACCTTGAGCGGGGCTCTGCTCTTGTTGCGCCCGGAAGGTTTGATCATGGTAGCCACCGACGGCCATCGCCTGGCGTATGTGCAGGTGCCTCCCGCCGAGAGCGGAACCGTGGACCAACCCTTACGCGCGCTGATTCCCAAGAAAGCCATGGGAGAATTGGCCAAATTGGCCGACGATGCGGGCGATGGAGCCATGGCATTGTTTTCCGGTGACGACAATCACCTTTTCTTTCAAGTTGGCCATCGTCTGCTGCTGACGCGCAAACTGCCCGGCAACTTTCCGGATTATGAGCGTGTGCTGCCCAAAGATCATATCCACGTTGCCACACTCGAAAAAGCCGAAATCCGTTCCGCCATCGAGCGCGTCGCGCAGTTCGCCGATGAGCGCTCGCGCGCCATCCGCGTGCAATTTGTAAGCGGAGAAGTGCGCATATTTTCGTCCTCGGTGGAAATGGGAGAAAGCGAGGAGAGCGTATCCGCCGAGTACACCGGCCCGGACCTCGAGATCGGGTTTAATGCCCAGTATCTGCTCGACTTCCTGCGTGTGATCTCACAGGACCGAGTCGAATTTCAGTTGAAGGATCAAAAAAGCGCCGGCGAGTTGCGTCCGGCGGGCGACACCGTGGTGGATCAATACCGCTATGTGGTCATGCCCATGAGGATCTGATTCGATTCCTATGGCAAACGAAGTGAATCCCGGTACCTCCGAACAAGTATACGATTCCAGTAGTATCAAGGTCTTGGAAGGCTTGGAAGCAGTACGGCTTCGCCCCGCCATGTATATCGGTTCCACCGGGGAAATGGGCCTGCATCACCTGGTCTACGAAGTGGTCGACAACTCGGTGGATGAAGCCATGGCCGGCTACGCTACCGAGGTGAATGTTACCATCCACGACGACAACTCCGTCACCGTGATCGACAACGGCCGTGGTATCCCGGTGGATCTTCACGAAGACGAGGGTGTTTCCGCCGCGCAGGTGGTCATGACCAAACTGCACGCCGGCGGCAAATTCGACTCCAAGAGTTACAAAGTCTCCGGCGGGCTGCACGGCGTCGGCGTAAGCGTCGTCAACGCACTTTCCGAAAAGCTGGAACTGGAAGTCTGGCGCGACGGATTCACCTGGCAGCAGGAATATTCCTGCGGTATCCCCAAAGCTCCCTTGGCCAAGGCCGGCAAAGCCGGACGCAAGACCGGTACCCGCGTCACCTTCAAGCCCGACGTCACCATCATGGAAGCGCTGGTCTTCAACTACGACACCCTCGCTACCCGCCTTCGCCAGTTGGCCTTTCTGAACAAAGGCCTCAGAATCACCCTCACCGACGAGCGCGCCGATCCTATCAAGACCGCCGAATATCTCTATACCGGTGGCATTGCCGAGTTCATCAAGCACCTCAATAAAGGCAAGCAGGTGCTGCATGAAAAGCCCATTTATTTTGAAGCCGAGAGGGAACTGCCCAACAACGGCACCCTCACCATGGAAGTCGCACTGCAGTATAACGACTCCTACTCCGAGAACATCTCCAGCTTCGCCAACAACATCAACACCGTCGACGGCGGCTCGCACCTCCGCGGATTCTATTCGGCGCTGACGCGCACCATCAACGCCTTCGCCACCAGCCAGGGCTTGTTCAAGGAAAAGGAAACTCTCAGCGGAGACGACGTGCGCGAAGGCTTGACCGCGGTGGTGAGCGTGAAAGTCCCGCAGCCGCAGTTCGAAGGACAGACCAAGGGCAAACTGAATAGCGACATCGGCGGCCCGATGACCCAGTTTGTCAATGAAAAGCTGGGCGAGTACTTCGACAAGAACGCCAGCGTAGGGCGCAAGATCGTGGCCAAGGCCATTGAGGCCTCGCGTGCGCGCGAAGCGGCCCGCAAGGCCCGCGACCTGACCCGCCGCAAAGGCGCCCTGGAATCCGGCGGCATGCCGCACAAGCTGGCCGATTGCCAGGAGCGCGATCCGGAGCGCTGCGAACTCTTTCTGGTGGAGGGCGAATCGGCCGGGGGCACCGCCAAACAAGGCCGCGACCGCCGCTTCCAGGCCATCCTCCCGCTTAAAGGGAAAATCCTCAACGTCGAAAAGGCGCGCTACGACAAGATGCTCGGCCACGAGGAAATCCGCGCCATGATCACCGCTTTCGGCACGGGTATCGGCAAGGATGACTTCGACGTCTCCAAGCTCCGCTACGGCAAGATCATCATCATGACGGATGCCGATGTGGATGGCTCCCATATCCGCACCCTGCTGCTGACCTTCTTCTTCCGTCACATGCACGAACTGATCCTGCGCGAACGGGTTTTCATCGCCCAGCCGCCGCTCTTCCTGATCAAGAAAGGCAAGAGCGAAAAATATATCCGCGACGAAAAGGAGCTCACGCGCGAATTGACCCGCCGCGCCACCGAGAACCTGTCGCTCGAAACTCATTCCAACGGCGATGGGCCGAAAGCCGTCCTGGATGGCGCCGAACTACGCAGCTTTCTGTTGAGTCTGGATGAATACGCGCAGATGTTCGCCAAGGTGGAACGGCGGCTGCGCGACGCCCGCGTGGTGGAGTTGTTAGGAGACATCTCTCTCCGCCTGGACACCAAGGCCGACTTCCAGGAACAAATCAATCTCCAGCCCATGTTCGAAGCGCTGGTTAAGCTCGGCCTTAAGCCGGAAATGCGCACCGATGAGGAACACTCATCGAACACCGTGGTGTTCCACGATTCCACTAACGCCGAACGCTCGATAGGCGTCATCCTGGCCGCTCTACCCGAGTACCGGCGCTACCGCGCCCTGGCGCGCTCCATCGCCCGCTACAACGATCCGCCGTTTGTGGTGGTGAAGGAAGACCACCGCGAATCCCGCGGCACCTGGCGCGAATTGCTGGACTACGTCAAGACCGAGGGGCAAAAAGGCGCCGCCGTGCAGCGCTATAAGGGTCTGGGCGAAATGAACGCCGAACAACTTGCCGACACCACCATGAATCCCGAAAAGCGCACGCTGTTGAAAGTGCGCCTGGAAGACGCGGTGCTAAGCGAAGAGATTTTTTCCACGCTGATGGGCGAGGATGTGGAAAGCCGGCGAAAGTTCATTGAAGAGAACGCGCTGGACGTGAAGAATTTGGACGTGTAGCGCGCCCGTAGCGTCCCCCGATCGAGGAAGCGCCCTGAAAGGCGTTACATCGCATCCAGGCACCCAGGAGAGAATCTGACCATCCGTCACGAAACCACGGAGGACCGGCTGGTGGTCCACTCAATCAACGAGGCCGCTTTTGGCCGCTCGGACGAAGGTGACTTGGTCGACAGCTTGCGCATCGAGGGCGTCGTGCTCGTATCGCTCGTGGCAGAGTTGGGCAAGCGCGCAGTCGGACATATCCTATTCAGTCGGATGTCGATTGAGGCAGACGGCCGCTCGATCGCGGCAGTGGCGCTGGCCCCAATGGCCGTGTTATCCGAATGTCAGCGTCAGGGTGTCGGCGGCCGACTGATTCGGCATGGCCTGGATTTATTGCGGCGGCAGGGCGAGCATATCGTCATCGTTCTCGGCCATACCGATTATTACCCGCGCTTCGGCTTTTCAAATGAGAAAGCACGCTCTCTTGAAAGCCCGTTCCCTCCGGAGGCTTTCATGGCAAACGAACTCAGCCCCGGTGCTTTGGATGGGATTCACGGCAAGGTCAGATACCCGGCCGCGTTCGGACTCTGAAAAGTGCAGCCCATGGCGAGGCTCCAGTATCTGCCCAGCCCTGACGAACGCTCCGGACGGTGCTTACAATGCACTCTGGCCGGACCAGGAGGTCTTTGGCTTCAATGCAGCCCTCTTAGCCAATTCCGTCAGCTTACAAACGGCCTATTGTTTCCCCTTCCGGATCGCTTCGGTCAACGCTGGAACCACCTGAAAGAGATCGCCCACAATTCCGTAATCCGCCACTTCAAAAATGGGTGCGTTGGGGTCTTTGTTGATGGCCACCACGGTGCGCGATCCCTTCATGCCCACCAGGTGTTGGATCGCTCCGGAGATTCCCACCGCCAGGTATAGCTTCGGGGCAACCGTCTGCCCGGAACTGCCCACCTGGCGCTCCATGGGCAGCCAGCCGGCGTCGCAGATCGGGCGGGAGGCAGCCAGCTCCGCGCCCAGCGCTTCCGCCAGTTTCTCGATCATGGGGATGTTGCCGGCTTCCTGGATGCCGCGGCCCACCGAGACGATGATCTCGGCCGCGGTCAGGTCCACAGCGCGCTCCCCGGCGCGGAAGAGCTCGAGCGGCCGCGTGCGCACCTGGGAGGCCTCGATAACCGGGACGAACCTTTCCACCGGGGCGCTGCCCTCCGTCACCCGGTCGGCGCGATACGCACCCGCCTGCAACGAAACAAAGTGTGGGCCGCCGCCCGTGAAGCGCAGGTCTGCGTTCACCTTGCCCTGGAAGAGTTGGCGCACGGCCACCAGTTGGCCACCATCGGCAACGCGCAGAGCGATGGCGTCGGTTACCGCAACCCTGCCCTGGCGGGTAGCCAGCTTAGGCATAAAGTCGCGCACCCGGTAGGTGTGCGGAAAGAGCACGACCGCGGGCTTGACTTGCGCGATCAACTGCTCCAGCGCCAGCGCGTAGGCATCCGGTGTATAGCTCGCCAGCAGATCGTGTTCGATGGCGTACACCGCGGCCAGTTGCTTCGCGGCCAACTCGGCCGCCAGCGCTTCGATGCCGCGTCCCAACACCACTGCGGCCGCCGTGCCGGCGAGCTCGGGCGCCAGTTGTTGCGCGGCCGCCAGCGTTTCAAATGACATCGGGTTCCAGGCGCCGCCGCGCTGCTCCATTACGGCCAGGATGGTCGTACTCATGGCTGTGCTCATATGACCCGGGCCTCGAACCTGAGTTTTTCCACCAACTGGGCTGCCGCCGCCTTGGGAGGCCCGTCGAAGAGCTGTGTGCGCCTGTTGCGCTCCGGCAGATACACCCGCTCCAACACTAAGCCCGGCGAACCCGTAGCCACCGCCAGGTCCAGCGCCGAAATCCGCCGGACTTCCTTGGTCTTGGCCTTCTTGATGCCCATCAGGGTGGCGTAGCGCAGCTTGCTGCTGCCGGATTGAATCGTCAGCACGGCCGGCAGCGGCATTTCCACATGCTGAAACCAGCCGTCCTCGAGCTCGCGTTTTACGCGAATACCGGCGCCGGAGACTTCCACTTCCATCACGATGGTGGCGTGCGCCACGCCCAGCAACTCCGCCAGAATCACGCCGGTCTGGCCGAATCCCAGATCGTCGGACTGCAGCCCGGTCAATACCAGGTCCGGCTTTTCATCGGCCAGGGCCGCGGCCAGCAGGCGCGCGGTAACCAGCGGGTCGGCGGAGGCGAGATCGTCTTCGATGTGAATAGCGCGGTCGCAACCCTTGGCCAGAGCCTCTCGAATGGTGGAGGCAACCCGTTGGGGGCCGGCGCACAGCGCCACCACCTCGCCGCCCTGCTTTTCCTTGAACCGCAGGCCGGCTTCGAGCGCGTAAGCGTCCGGCTCGTTGATCTCCCAGCCGAGGTCGGCTTCTTCGATCCATTGTCCCGACGCGGCAATCCGCAATTCGGAATCGCGCGCGGGTACCTGCTTGATGGCGACTACGATTTTCATAACGGAGCGGGCCCTTCGCCCGCTATGGCTGGTATTTCTTGAAGATCAGGCAACCATTGGTGCCGCCGAATCCGAAGCTGTTGGACAGCGCGTATTGAATCGGCATCGGCCGGGCCCGATTCGGAACATAGTCCAGATCGCATTCCGGGTCCGGGTTCTCGTGATTGATGGTGGGGGGAGCAATCTGGTCGCGAATCGCCATCACCGTGATGCCCGCTTCCAGACCTCCGGCGCCGCCCAGCATATGGCCGGTCATGGACTTGGTGGAGCTGACCGCTACTTTCCTGGCGTGATCGCCAAAGGCCCGCTTGATGGCCGCAGTCTCGGCGCGATCGCCCACCTCGGTGGAGGTGCCGTGCGCGTTGATGTAATCCACCTGGGAAGCTTCGATGCCGGCATCTTTGACGGCATTGCGCATCACCCGGTAAGCGCCGTCGCCATCGGGCGGAGGAGCGGTCACATGAAACGCGTCGGCGCTCATTCCATAGCCCACCACCTCGGCCAGGATGCGCGCCTGGCGCTGGGTGGCGAATTCCAGCTCTTCCAGAATCAGAATGCCCGCGCCCTCGCCCACCACGAACCCGTCGCGATCCCGATCCCACGGCCGTGAAGCCCGCTCCGGCGCGTCGTTGCGAATGGAAAGCGCGCGCATGGCGGCGAAACCGCCGATTCCCATGGGAGTGATACAGGCCTCCGTGCCGCCGCAAATCATGGCATCGGCTTCGCCGTATTGAATCATGCGGAACGAATCCCCGATCGAGTGGGCGCTGGTGGTGCAGGCCGTCGCGGTCGCCGAATTGGGACCCTTGGCCCCACTCCGGATGGAAACGTAGCCGCTGGCGAGATTCACGATCGTGGCCGGAATGAAAAACGGGGAAATCCGCCGCGGCCCGTGCTGCAGCAGGGTCAGGTGCTCGCGCTCGATCACCTCGAACCCGCCGATGCCGCTACCGATATAGACACCCACCCGCTCGGCCGTCTCCGGCGTGATCTTCAACCCGGAATCGGACTGGGCGAACTCCGCCGCCGCGATGGCGAACTGGATGAACCGCCCCATCTTCTTGATTTCTTTTTTTTCGATGTAATTGGCGGGATCGAATCCCTTGACCTCGCCCGCGATCCGGCACGAAAAAGCCGAGGCATCGAACCGTGTGATGGGCCCGATCCCGCTCACGCCGTTGCGAATCGCTTCCCACGTCGGCTCCGTACCGATACCCAACGGCGTTACCAAGCCAACGCCGGTCACCACCACTCTTCGCCTCAAAACGAGTCTCTCCCGCAACTATGTTCGGCTGTCGCTCCCATCCGCGACGCAGGGCCAATGCGCCGAAGGCCGTTCGCCAACCCAATCTGGGTTCCCCGGTGAGAAACGCGGAGGCTACTTCTTCGTGGTTTTACCCTCGATATAGTCGATGGCGTCCTTGACGGTAGCAATCTTTTCGGCGTCTTCGTCCGGAATTTCGAGTTCGAAAGCCTCTTCAAAAGCCATCACCAACTCTACAATGTCGAGCGAGTCGGCTCCCAGATCGTCCACAAACGACGCGTTCGTGTCTACCTGGCTCTCATCCACCCCGAGCTGCTCGACGATAATCTGCTTCACCTTCTGCTCAACCGCTGCCATGCATTCCTCCCTGGGATTTTTGCGAACGCGATGATTGTAGCGACCTTCGCCGAGTCCGCGCAAGTTAGCCGCGGCCCCCCCAAGAGACGCCGGGCCGTTTGTCCCGATCATTCGGTCCGTTGGAACCACTATTGTGCCACAAAGAACCGCTGGGGCCGGCGCGATCTGATCCGCCACCGGACTACGGGCAACCCGCCGGCCTCTCGCCGACCTGCCCCCAGCCCCCGCCGATGGCTGAAAAGCACCATCGCCGGTGCTTTCCGGCCAACCATCACGGTTTTCTTAAGTTAAATTTATCAATAGTTTAGAGAGCTGGTAGAAATGGTGAAACAGATGCAAGTGGATTGAGCGTCGAAGATTGTGAGGCAGTAACCATGAAACCAATCGCACTCTCTTTTCCCTTGCTCGTATTTGCTGTGACGAGTTCTTTGCTGGCGCAGACGCCCCCCCCGGATAGCTCCGGCGGTTGGCGGCGTGCCGGCGATGCGCCGGTAGCGTCCGCCCAGCAGGATCCCCGTGAGGCCCAGCCGCAACAGGATCCTACCCAGCCCGTAGCGGCCACCGATGCCTATGGACAGCCCGTGGCGCAAGCCCCGCGGGACCCTGCGGCCGCTCCGCAAAATCCGCCGGCCAATGCGCCCCGCCGTCCGGCCTATGGCCTTCCCCCGGAACTGACCGTCAAGCCCGGAACTTATCTCACCGCGCGCATCAATCAACCCCTTTCGAGCGATAAGAACCACCCCGGCGATACCTTCACCGCTTCGCTGGTACAGCCGCTGGTGGTGGATGGCATCGTGGTTGCGGTACGCGGCCAGACCGTGTACGGCAGCGTAGTGGAGGCCGAGAAAGCCCACCACGGCCATCCCTCGCGCCTCAAATTGGTGCTCACCGGCATTACCCTGGCTGATGGCGCCCAGACCCCCGTATCCTCTCAACTGCTCGCCAACACCGGGCCGCGTACGCCCGCCGGCGTGCAGGCGGCCACGGTTGCCGGCGAGGTCGGCGTGCTGCTGACCCGCGATCATCCCACCATCGTTTATCCCGAAATGCCGCTGACCTTCCAGATTACGTCCGCCGTCACGGTTTCCACCGTGCGCGCTACCCAGGCTTTTCATTTCGCCACCCCGCAGGATTACGAGCGTCCGCCGGCTCAACTGGCGGGCCGTCCAGGGTCTGGTCCGGGTTATTACTACGCTCCCGGCGGTGGCAACGGCTCTTATTACGCCCCCGGATACTACAGCCCCTACGGTGCCTATCCCTATTACGGCTACCCCTATTACCCCTACTATTGGGGACCGTCGGTGGGTATCGGTTTTGGCTGGGGCGGCGGCTGGGGCCGCCGCTGGAGGTAGAAAGTAAACAGCGATCAGTTTTCAGTTCTCAGTATTGGCAGGCGCCGCGCACGCGGCGTGTCGAACTGGGAACTGAAAGCTGAGAACCGCTAACTGAGAACTGCTAACTGAGAACTTCTTTACCTTGCCTTCAGGTGTTCCGGCAGCACCGCATAGCCTTCCGGCGGCGGGAAAAGCGACATCAGCAGTTCCAGCCGTTTCCGTAAATACCGGCTGGGCATCTGCCGTGGCCCGGTTTCGATGTCGATGTCGCAGCAGGTGCCGTGCAGGTAAAGCGTGAGCGTATCTTCGAAAGCCTGCCTCGCATATTCCCGAAAGAGTTTGGTTTCCTTGCGGATATTGGTCTGCCGCCGCAGCAGCGCCTGCTTCAGGTGCCAGCTTTTTTCGTCCACCTCGCCGTGGACTTCCGCGTTTAACTCTTCCCGGATGGTACGGTAGAAGCGTTCCTGCGCCTCCAGTGGCCAGCGGCGCGCCGTCAACACCGCCAGCGCCGCGTAGAACTGGTAGTGGTAATCGGCCACCTCGATCTCCTTAACCGCAAGAGCCAGCACCGTCATGTCTTCCAGTTGGTGCAGGACCGAAAAGAGCTGCCGCCCCTCGGCCGGGCGCTCGTAGCTGATATATTCGCCGCTCTTTCCGTTGCCCTTTTCGAGAAATGGCGCCAGCACGATGCTAATGCTGGGCAGGAGTTCCGTCACCGCCGGAGACACGGCGGCCAGCGGGTCGTTGAGGTACTGGCGCAGATCTTCCTCCGCCACTGGCAGGGCGGAGAAATACGAGAACCGCTTCCCCAGCGGAACCAGCTCGCCGCGAACCCGCCGCGCGAATTCTTCTACCAATACTTTGGGTGGCTCGGCTTCGGTGGACATTCCAGGTGCCACCGATTGTAACAAGTAGCCACGCTACACTTGATGCTGGGATGGCACCCAAGCGCGTTCTGGTATCGGCCGGGGAGGCGTCGGGCGATTTGTACGCCGCGCTGGTGGTGGACGAACTCCGCGCGGCCTTTCCCGATGCCCGCTTTTTCGGCTGTACCGGCCCGCGGTTGCGCGCCGCCGGCGTCGAAACCGTGGTCGATGCCGCCAGCCTGGCCGTCGTCGGCCTGCTCGAAGTGGTCGCCCACTTACCCCGAATTTATGGCGAATTCCGCAAGCTCATGCTCGCCGCCGAGGCCGAGCGCCCCGATGTCGCCATCCTCACCGATTCCCCCGATTTTCACCTCCGCGCCGCCCGCCGCCTCCACGCCGCCGGCATTCCCGTCGTCTATCTGGTAGCGCCGCAAGCCTGGGCGTGGCGCCAAGGCCGCGTCAGGTCCATGCGCCGCACCCTCCGCCGCCTGCTCTGTATCTTCCCTTTCGAACAGGAATTCTTCGAGCGCGCCGGCGTTCCCACCACTTACATCGGCCATCCCCTTGCCGGCCTGGTGCGGCCCACCCTGTCGCGAGACGAGTTTTTTCGGAAACACGGACTCGCCATCGACCGTCCATTGGTAGCAGTGTTGCCGGGAAGCCGCCGCGGAGAAGCCGCGCGCCACCTTCCCGCGCTATTGGGAGCCGTGACCCGCCTGGCCCGCGAACGAGCCGTGCAAGCTGTTCTTCCGGCGTCGGTTACCTCCGGAGTGCCGTTTTTTCGGGAACGCCTTGGCGCGGCCCCCGTCCTGGTATTGGAAGGAGAAAGTTGGAACGCCATGGCCCACGCCGATCTGGCTCTGGCCGCCAGCGGTACCGTAACCGTGGAAGCCGCCCTGTTGGGAACGCCCATGGTGACGTTTTATAAGGTCACCCCGCCGAGCTGGCTGGCCGGCAAGCTGCTCGTGCGGGTTCCTTTTTATACTATGGTGAACCTGATTGCCGGGCGAAAAGTGGTGCCCGAACTAATGCAAGGCGAGTTTTCCGCCGATTCCCTCTATAGCGAAGCGGTTCGCCTCTTGTACGACCCCGCCGCCCGCGCCGCCATGCGCGCCGGACTGGCCGAAGTCCGCCACCTGCTGGGCGCCGAAGCCGGCCAACCGCCCGCGCCGCGCCGCGCCGCCGCCATCATTCACGACATTCTGGAAGGACAAGTTGCCCATGTTTAGCAGAACGCCTCGGAGAACAGGCTCAGGTGGGACAGACGATCGTTTTTTGTCGTCTGTCGAGCGGTCGTCCGCCAGGGCGCAACGACAGACGACAAAAGGCGATCGTCTGTCCCACG
>Ga0182014_10003530_pt1 | contig 18688 bp, 19 predicted proteins | sample 612S2DmetaG_FD_120489 | JGI IMG/M metagenome (GOLD analysis project Ga0182014, IMG submission 120489) | Permafrost microbial communities from Stordalen Mire, Sweden - 612S2D metaG | ecosystem: Environmental > Terrestrial > Soil > Wetlands > Permafrost | place: Sweden: Stordalen | collected... | reverse complement strand
TGGGAGCGAGTCGCTCGACTACGGTGCCATTTCGCGCGCCAAAGGCATTTCCATCGGATACCTTCCGCAGGACGGGCTCATCCTCACCGGCCAAACCGTTTTCGCCGAATGTCTCTCCGTGTTTGCCGAACTCCATGCCATCGAAAAAGAAATGGAGGCGCTCACCCGCAGCATGTCGGAACTCGACCACGAGGGCCCGGAATACGCCGCTGTTGCCGACCGTTACCAGAAACTCGAGCACGAATTTGTTGCGCGCGACGGCTACACGCTCGAAGCGCAGGTCGGTCAGGTTCTCGCCGGTCTCGGCTTTCATCGTGACGACTGGACGCGCCGGTCCGAAGAATTCTCCGGCGGCTGGCAGATGCGGATCGCCCTCGCCAAGCTTCTTCTGCAGAAGCCCAATCTGCTGCTGCTCGACGAACCCACCAACCACCTCGACCTCGAAGCCCGCAACTGGCTGGAGGAGTACCTGACCAGCTATCCCTACGCTTACGTGATCATCTCGCACGACCGCTACTTTCTCGACATCACGGTCAAGCGCATCGTGGAAATCTGGAACAAGCGGATGCATTTCTACGCCGGCAATTACGACCAGTACCTGGCCGGAAAGACGGCGCGCAAGGAGCAGCTCGAGTCCGCTTACAAAACTCAGCACGACCGCATCGAGCAGCTTGAAGTCTTTATTAACCGCTTTCGCTATACGGCCACCAAGGCCAAGCAAGTCCAGAGCCGCATCAAAGAACTCGAAAAAATGGAGCGGATTGAAATTCCGGAAGAAGAGAAGACCGTCCACTTCTCTTTCCCGCAGCCGAAGACAAGCGGACGCATCGTCGCCGAGTTCGCGAATGTCGCCAAGAGTTACGGCGAGCGCGGGATGAACGAACACAAGGTTTTTGAGAACGTCAGCTTTATGATCGAGCGCGGCGAGCGCGTCGCGCTGGTCGGAGTCAACGGAGCAGGGAAGTCGACGCTGATTAAACTGCTGGCCGGCCAGGAGCCGCTCACCGCCGGCGAATACAAGCTCGGCTACGAGGTTCATCTCGACTACTTCGCGCAGGACCAATATAAAGAACTCGATCCAGAGGCGCGCATCCTTGACGACCTTGGCGAACTCTCGGGCGCCTCCACGCAAACCCAGTTGCGCAGCCTGCTCGGCTGTTTTCTTTTCTCCGGCGACGATGTGTTTAAGCGCATTGGCGTCCTTTCCGGAGGCGAGCGCAATCGCTACGCGCTGCTTAAAATGCTGCTGAATCCCGCCAACTTCCTGCTGCTCGACGAGCCCACCAACCATCTCGACCTGCGCGCGAAAGACGTCCTGCTCGAAGCTCTGATGAAGTACACGGGCACGGTTGTCTTCGTTTCGCACGACCGCTATTTCATCGACAAGCTGGCCACGCGGGTGTTCGAAATCGGCGATGGCAAAGTGGAAATCTATCCGGGAAATTACGAAGACTATCTCTGGCGGAAGCAGCACCCGGTTGCCGGTACCCAGTCGGCAGTGAGTTCTCAGTCCCAACCCGAAGCGGAAGGGTCAGGGCAGCGCAGAAACGCGGGCGTGAGCCATTCGAGGGACGCGGTGGCCGGAGCATCGGCGGCTGTCCCTAATGGTGATGAAGTGGCCGCGGGTTTGCTTGCCGCCGAGCCCAAGGGTAAGCGCATGAATCCCATCAAGCGCCAGCAGATGGAAGAGCGTCTGCACGAGATGGAAGAAGAGATTGCCCGCGCCGAATCCGCGATTGCAGCGTGTGAAACCGAGCTGCAGAGCTTTGTGAGCGCGGAAGAAACGCAGCGGCAGACGCTGGAGCTCGCCAATCAGAAAAGCGCTCTGCAGAGCCTGATGGCGGAGTGGGAAGAGCTGTCTGGGGATCTGGAAACGGCGGGTTAGACTACGCTCCATTGCCGAAGGCAACGCGGGACCTTTCTCGCAAAACATCAGAGCACTCGCAAGGGACAACCAGGGAGGGGCCCGAACTCGCTCTCTCTATGGGCATGCGTCCTATTTCATTTGCTGACGGTACCGCTGTCCTCACGCCGTCGCCGCGCGTCCGACCGGTTCGGCGCGCCGCACACGGACTTTCACGTCGACGCGCGACCCCAGGCGGCTGATGATTGACATCAGGCGGTCAATGGTGAACCGTCCGAGGTCCGCATTGCGGATGCGCGAGAAGTCGGCTGCTGCGGTGCCGGTGCGGTCGTGTGCGGCCCGCACGGTCAGGCCCTCGCGGTCGAGCGCCTTGATGATTTCGGCCGCGAGGATCGCCTTGAACTGCTCGACGTCCGCGTTCTTGTGCCCCAGATCGCGGAACACATTCCCGCTTCCGCGCACCACTTCCAACTTTTCGCTTTTCATCGCGACATCTCCTTCAATCTCTTCAAACGGTCTGTAATCAGATCAATCTCGCGTTTCGGCGTCTTGATGCCCTGCGTCGATTTCTTTTGGAACGCATGAACCACCCAGATTTCTTCTGCGAGTTGCAACGCGTAAACTACGCGGAACGCATCGCCCCGGAACGGCAGCGCAATCTCGAACACACCCGATCCCAAGCCATGCATCGGCTTAGCAATATCGGCCATTCCACCCTCGGCAGCGATGGTCAAAGCGGCCAGGCAGATCGACTTGGCCCTTTCGGGAAACGTCTCGAATTCCTTGAGGGCAGTCCTAATCCATGAGATGGGCCGTGTTTTGCGAGTCATCGGGGTGTCCGCCATCGCGTCCCCTTAGGCCACTATGTTGTCATATATGACAACGAATGTCAACGAAAGTTTGGACGGGCGAGGCGCCCGTCCCCACACCAGCAAAGGCAGACGCGGCAAGCCGCGTTTCTACAGAGGGTTTGTGTTGGGGCTTGAACTGGGTACCGGGTACTGGCAACTGCTCTACCCGCCCTGTTTCAACTCGGTCAGCACCTGGCGCGCGATTTCCTTGAGCGTTTCGAATACGCCTACACCCTGGAAGGCCACGGCCTCGATCACCGGCTCGTTTTTCTTGCGCAGTTCCTTGGAGAGAGCTTCGACCGACAGTACATTCGGCAGGTCGCGCTTATTCAGTTGCAGGACGTAGGGGATCTTGTTGAAGTCGTAGCCGTGTTCTTGCAGGTTCGACATCAGGTTGTCGAGCGCTTCGACGTTGGCGTCCTGGCGCTCCTGCTGAGAATCGGCCACGAACACGATGCCGTCGACCCCGCGCAGAATCAGCTTGCGGCTGGCATCGTAAAAGACCTGTCCAGGTACCGTGTACAGGTGAATACGCGTCTTGAAGCCCCGCACGGTGCCCAGATCGAGCGGCAGGAAGTCGAAGAACAGGGTTCGATCGGTCTCGGTGGCGAGCGAGATCATCTTGCCCTTCTGCTGTTCGGCTGTTTTCTGGAAGATGAACTGCAAGTTCGTCGTCTTGCCGCCTAACCCGGCGCCGTAGTAGACGATCTTGCAGTTGATCTCGCGTGCTGCGAAGTTGATGAAACTCAAAAGGTTTCCTCAGAAACTCCTGCGAAAAGGCTCTCGCGAACCACTCCCTCAAGGCGCGAGCCTCCCGCTACCAATCCTTCTGACTACAGTATCGGTTCCTGCTGGTTTTTATACCACACCGGAAGGGCCTAGTGCTGGTTACCCACGTTACTTTCAGTGGGCAGTGGCCGTCGGTCAGCAGCCACTGCCTCCCATTTTCGGCGCGGAGCGCGGCATTCGGAATCGAGACCCGGTGGGATTGCATTTGCCAGCTGCATCGAATACTGACCACTGACCACCGGCCACTGCCTATCGCGGCGTCGGTAGAGGATAGTATCCGTACTTTGCATATACCTTTACGTCCGGACGCCGGACCCGCACTTCGATCTGGCGGTAGCCTCCGATGGTCGACCTGGGCGAATAACCTAGAGTGTACTGATAGCGGGCGTCCCCCATCGCCTGGGCATACGCTCGCTCGATGTCGCCGGGCGCCAATTCGCCGTATACGGTGCCTCCTCCGGTGGCGGAGACGTATTTCGGCAGAATGTCGCTGTAACCCATCAAACCTCTGGTTTTCGGCAGGTGGATCCGCTGCAGCCTGTCATAAACCGGAATGGCCGCGCCCTCCACTCCCACGGCGTATACGGTGATGTTCTGCGTCTGCAGTACCTTCAGGGTATCTTTGTAGCTCGCAGTCGAGCCCTGTTCGCGTCCGTCGCTGATGACGAAGATGATCTTGCGGTGGGTTCGGTCGCGTTTGGAAAGATCGCGGGCCGCCAGCAGGATCGCGTCATTCATTACGCGCGCGACTTTCGGCGGCGTGGAAACAGGGGTTACGGGAGAGTCCACCGGACGGCCATTGATGATCGGTCCCTGCGGGCCGAGCGGTCCGCTGGTCACCGGAGGGCCGTTATTGGCCCCGCTATAGCTTTTCACCTGGTTCAGGACCGCCGTCAACTGCTTGCCGACGCTGGTGAAGTCCGATACCCGGCCTACCGTGCTGCTGTAGGTGTAGATTCCAACTTCATCGAACTGGCTGAAGGCTCCCTGCAACGCCGATAGCGTCTCCTGTACCTTCTTCAGACCCACGTCCGGCATTCCGGTATCAATGATCACCGCCGCCGAGAGCGCAAATGGATCGCTGGTGAAAAACTTCAGCGTCTGTAGTTGCCCATTTTCCAGGACCGAAAAATCCTTGGAAAGCAGGCCGCCGACCAACCGTCCCTCGCCGTCCTTTACCGTTACCGGCACCAGCACCAGGGTTGGGTTCACGGTGATTGTGAAACCGACATCCTGCCCGGTCTCGACATCCTTCGGAACGCTGCCCGCGGGCACCGTCCTGACCGCAGGCATCGGTGGCGGGGCCGGCTTCTGATCCGTCGAATCCGCAGCGCTCCGCGGCATCTCCTTCGATCCGGTGGTGATCCCCGCACCGGATGCGTCCGCCGGAGGCGCTTCCGGCTTGGATTCCTCCTCGGCTTCTTGCCGCGCGCTGGGCGGCGCCGGCGGCGGGATCGGCCGCGTCGCCGACGGAGCGTCCGGGATATCCTCAGGCTTCTGCTGCGCCGCCAGAGCGCCTGCCAGCAACCCCCAGAGCGACAACGCAAGCCCCAGCCTCAGTACCGCGCTACTTTTCGTGGCCATTCCCGGAATCCTCTATCTTTCTTGCTCTGTTCTACCTTGCTTTGTTCTTCGACCGCCGTGGTCGACCGCCGGTCTCTGCGCTCTTTACTCTTCACTCTTTACAATTTCAGATGCCTAACCCCGGCTCTTTGGTGCATCTAACCGTTACAGGATAGACTAGCAAAGTCTCGGGATAAAAACTCTGATGCGTATACTACGTTGCAAATCGCGCCTGTCCACGGGCGTGTTCGCTCTGGCCGTGTTCGTGCTGGGGGCGTTCGTTCTGACGATCTTCTCGCTTCCCGCAGCGGCGCAGAATTCCGCCGCTCCGATGCCCACTCTTGCTCCCGACGCTAAAGCCCAGCCGCAAGACCAGCCCGTCGAGACCCTGAAGGTCAACGTTGAAGTCGTCCAGCTGTTCTTCAACGTCAAGGACAAGCATGGCGCGTTGATTCCCAACCTGAACAAGGAGAACTTCGACATTTTCGAAGACGGCCAGCCGCAGACCATCAAATACTTCAAGGCCGAATCCGATCTCCCGCTGACCCTCGGCATACTCATCGATTCCAGCGGCAGCCAGATGCGCGTCCTCGACATGGAAAAAGAAGTGGGCGGTTCCTTCCTCGAGAACACGCTGCGCTCCAAAGATGAGGCATTCGTCATCAGCTTCGATGTCGACATTACCCTACTGCAGGATTTCACCAATTCCGTGAGCCGGCTCAGGCATGCGCTCAACGAGGCCAGGATCAACACCGGCGGAGTCGGTTGTGCCGGCGGTCCCCTTGGCCCGCAGGGCCCGATTCCGTGCTCCGCCAGCGGCCAACGCGGTACCGCGCTTTATGACGCCGTCTATCTCGCTTCGCACGATGAATTCAGCCACGAAGTCGGCCGCAAGGCGATGATCCTGCTCACCGACGGAGAAGACCAAGGCAGCCGGCTCAAGATCAAAGATGCCATCGAAGCCGCCCAGAAAGCCGATGCTATCTGCTACGTGTTGCTCATCGCCGACCGCGGTTTCTATGGCTTCGGCGGCTATTCTGGCGATTCGGAGATGAAAAAGCTCACCCTGGAAACTGGCGGGCGCGTGATCGAAGTCGGCAACAAGATCGAAAAGCTCCGCCAGGCCTTCGATCAGATTTCCCAGGAACTTCGCAGCCAGTACAACATTGGTTACGTGCCCACCAACGGCACCCGCGACGGCTCTTTCCGTAAAGTCGAGATCAAGCCCAAGCAGGGGGACTACAAGATCCAGGCGCGCAGCGGTTACTACGCCACCGCTCACCACGAAGACTAGGGCCCGTGTGGGGACGGGCGACCTCGCCCGTCCAAGGCTGCGCAGGTACAGGCGCTGCCCCGCGCCAAGCGTCTCACCGCTCCTGCGAAAAATCCTCCACCGCGAACAACTGGCCGCGCTGCTCCACCACGCCGATTCCGACCGAATTCATGTCCTTGTCCAGAATGTTCGCGCGATGGGGAGGCGATTTCATGAACTGCGCGTGGATGAAATCGGGCGACGGCCCCTGAACCACATTTTCCGAAAGCCAGCTAAAACGCACGCCCGCTTGCTTGACCCGCGCTGACAGGTTGGGTTCACCCTCAAACTCATGCTGCGCCGATCTGTGTTCCGCCATCACCTCGGCGTGACGCCGCGCCGCTGTCGCCAGCGCTTCATCCCAACGCAACTGCGGCAGTCCCTGCGCCCGCCGCGCCTGGTTTACGGAAGCGAACAGCTCGCGCTCCGCCCGGAACGTCGATGTCTGGCCGTATGCCGCCCAACAAAGCATGATTCCCACCAATCCCAGCGCCGACAGCCGGGTCCTGATTCGCATAAATCGTCTCTCCATCATCAATAAATGAATAGAACCCGGCTGGTTGCGTTCCGGCAAGTTACCAACGTCGCGAAGTATTGAGTATTGAAGTCACTTCTCTCATGGTTCATGCCGCGCGCGGCTGTCCCCACGCTTATTTCTTCGGCCGATTCTTGACCGGGATCACGAACTTCAATCCCGACCAGACGTCGGTGACGGCGCAGACTTTCACGTCCACCAGGCCAACGTCAAGCCCGCTCTGGCGAATCACATTTTCGGTGAGGTCGGTCGGAACGCCGGAACTTTTCTTCGGCCAGGAGATCCACAACATGCCGGCCGGAGCCAGCGCCTTCGCGGCCGGCAGCAGTTCGAGTTCCAGCCCCGCGCGCGATTTGGCAAAAAGCAGAATGAAATCGAGATTCTTGCTGGCGACGGTCTCGCGCCGGCATTTCAAAAGTGCGTTTCGAAGCTCAGTCTTTACCTCGTCCGGCACATGAAGCAGGGCCACACCAAAACCGTCCTTGATGCCCAATTTCTTAACCAGAGGAGTTCCAGAATAACCAGGCATAGAAGTTGGTGTTGAGAACCGGGACTTGAGACCTGCGCTACTGCCTCGGAGCGTAGTATCCCTTGCGGGTGCGCACCTTCAGGCCTTTTTCCTGCGTCAGGATTTCGATGGTGCGGTAGCGTCCATCGGCGACAAAATTCGCCGGCTTGTAGGCCAACGCATACTGGCTGCGCAATTCCTCTTGAATGGAGACAAACGCGTCCGACATTTCGCGCATCTGGAAAGGAAAGAACGCGCGGCCCCCGGTCGCGTCCGCGATGCGCTCCAGCACCTTGTCGCCGTTGCCCTTCATGCCGCTGATGTTGGTGCTGATGGTGTAGACGATCACTTCCGCGCGCTCCGCCATTTCGATGGCTTCTTCCCGCGTGACGTGGCTCAGATTGTCTTCGCCGTCGCTCAGCAGAATAATCGCGCGGCGCACCGGTCCCGTCTGCTCCTGCTTCAACAGCTTGTCCCGGCACGCGAAGTAGAGCGCGTCGTACATCGCGGTGCCGCCGCCTGCCCGCAACATGCGTACGCCGGTCGAAAGATTTTCCGTACTGTCGGTGAAATCCTGTGTAACTTCAGGAGTGGCGTCGAAGCCGATGACGAAAGCCTTGTCATAGCTTGGGCGAATGATGGAGTTCAAGAACTCGATGGCCGCATCCTGTTCAAACTTGAATCGGTCGCGCACCGAGTTGCTCGCGTCCACTAGCAATCCCACCTGCAGAGGCAGATCGGTCTCGGCGTGGAAGCTGCGCAGCTCCGTGGGCTTTTGATCGTCGATGACTTTGAAGTCGTCTCGTGTCAGATCCTTGATGTAGCGGCCGTGCCGGTCGGTAACGGTGAATACGACACGAACTTCGTTGACGACGTGGACGATGGTCGCGACGGACTCGTCGGAATCGGACTTAGCTGGATTCCCCGGTTGCGCCGGAGTTTGTCCGGCTGGCTGCGCGGGAACTGACGCGGGAGGAGCAGGCGCGGCAGAGGTTGATGTGCCGGAAGCCGGACCCTGCGTTGTGGCAGGCGCATTCTGCACAGCCGGCGTGGAAGCAGGCGGGGCCGTCTGGCCGATGAGCGAGACAGCCAGTACATGAAAAGCAACCAGAAGCAGGAAAATACGCAATTTCATCGGGACGATTTGCTTGGAATTGATTCCTTCATTATAGTCCGCCGCGCGGAGCTGGAATGGCGCCTCGCTCTTACTGACCAGGTTCCAGCCGAGGACCTTCCTGCCGGGCATTCTCCAGGCTTTCGAGCAAGTTCTCAAGTTCCTCAGGTAACGGGCGGGAAAACCTGAGCAATTCCTTCGTCCGAGGATGCGTCAACTCGAGCACCGCCGAATGCAGAAAATTTCGATTCAGCGCCAGCGTCGCGGGCATGCCTGCCGACCGTCGTTTATTCGACTGCGACCGCAATTCGCCGGGTGCGCCATAGAGCGCGTCGCCCACCACCGGATGCCCGAGCGACGACATATGCACACGAATCTGGTGCGTGCGTCCGGTCTCGATCTTGAGTTCGACCAGTGCAAACTTTCCATAGGGCGCATCGATCTTGCGCTGCACCGCGTAATGCGTCACCGCCTCGCGGCCACCAAAACCCCGCGTCGTCATGCGTGTGCGCCGCTGCGTGTGGCGGCTGATCGCGCTTTGAATGGTGCCGCGATCCTGCTTCGGCCAGCCGTGGACCAGCGCGATGTAAGTCTTGTGCACCTCACGCCCGCTGAACTGCTTGGCCAGTCGGCGGTGCGATTCATCGTTCTTCGCCACTACCATCAGCCCGCTGGTCGCCCGATCCAGCCGATGCACGATCCCCGGACGCAGCTCGCCGCCGACTGCCGAGAGCGTTCCGAAGTGATGCAGCAGCGCGTTGACCAAAGTGCCGCGATTGCGCGCATCGTCGGTCGCCCCCGCGCCCGCATGAACCATCATGCCCGCGGGTTTGTTGACGATCGCCAGGTCGTCATCTTCATAGACAATATCGAGCGCAATCTCTTCGGGAATGGCGCGCAGCGGTGGAGCGTGCGGCGGCCCAGTAACCGTGATTTGCTCGTCACCCCTCAGTCGCAGCGACGCCTTCGCCGCCGCGGCGTTCACCAACACCTCGCCCTTCGCGATGAGTTGCTGCACACGGGCGCGACTGACCTCTGAAAGTTGGGCCGCTAAGTATTGGTCCAAGCGTTGGCCAGCGGACTCGGGGGACGCGGTCAGAGTGAGGGGAAAGTCGAGCATCAGCACTCAGCATTTAGCATTCAGCCGGCAAGTGCAAGCAGAATCTGTAGGTGTTCATAGCCCCAAAGCGTGAGAATTCTTTGTCGGGTAACCCGGCGGAATAAAGTGCCCGAGGACCCAGCCCCGGAGGGGCGAACGAGCTTAGCCCAGCGCTTCAGCGCTGGGAAAGAGTCCAAGAGATAAATCGAGTCCCGGAGGGACGACCGAGTTCTGGCGCACACCCTAAACCCCAGAGCCCGATTACTGAGAGCTGGCGGCTGACGGCTGACGGCTGCTCTTCAGCCACCAAATCAATCCACCGCCGACCACCAGCAGAATCGAAATCAACTGCGTTCCCGTCATCAGGCCGCCGAAGACTTGGCCGCGTCCGGGATCGTCCCTCAGAAACTCGATGAAGAAACGCTCGATTCCGTACAGGATCATGAACGTGCCCCATACCTGCCCATCGAACTTCTTGCGTCCGAGCAGCCAGGTCAACAGCAGGAAATTAAAAAACTCGGCCGCCGCTTCGATCAGTTGCGTCGGCTCAATTCTGATGCCGAGAGGAGTCGAGCTGACATCATGTGCTAACTGATTCGTGAAGACGACGCCCCAAAAGTGACTGGTCGGTTTGCCGTAACAGCAGCCGGCCGCGAAGCAACCGAAGCGTCCGAGAACGTGGCCAAAGGCCAGCCCGGGAGCGAAGCCGTCGGTCGTGCGTAGCACCGGCATGTGATGACGCCGCATGTACCAGGCCGCCGTGAGCAGCGCCGCAATCAGGCCGCCCGAGAATACGCCTCCCGCTTGCAGCGTGCTGAGACTGAAAATCTCACGCCAGTTGTTCGCGTAGAAGCTCCAGTCGTTGATGATGTAAAGAACTTTCGCGCCGATAATTCCGAACAGGACAACGAGAATGCCAAGGTTCCAGGCATCGTCGCCATTGATGCCCTGCTTCTCGGAATTGCGCACGCTGATCCAAAGCCCGATCAGCACTCCCGATGCGACCAGGACGCCATAGGTGGGTAAGTAGAAACGGCCAATGTGGAAAAGTTGGGGGAACACGCTAGTTTGGATGCTCCAGTTGACGCTTGAGTTCTAGAGAGAGTCTAGCAGGAACAGGCTGTCAGCTCTCAGCTTTTCAGTTGTGGCGATTCGTTCTCGGAAGTTGTTACTGAGAGCTGATAGCTGAGAGCTGATGGCTAAAAACAAGCCGACCCACTGGGCCGTGTGGTGGGCCGAGAATGAACCCGTCTCAGACGGTGGGAACCCGCCGCGACCCATTAGGCTTTTCCGCATGGCGGAACGTAGCACACCGGATCTTTTTGCGAGTCGAGTCCCCGTTCATTCGGCATTGGTTCAAAAATCGGTTGCCACCAACACCAACTCCGCAGGTCGGCTTTCATCTTGGATGCTAGGAAACCGCGAGGAGATTCGCAAGAGGAAAATGCAAAATAGTTGGCAGAAGGCTTGCTAGCAGTTGCACTCCGGGGGCGTCCCAATAGTTTCGATATAGTCCCGACGATGAACCCCAGGTTACAAATCGAGGTTACCGACGACTTCAGCCTGTGCGTCGGGCATCTTGCAAAACTTCATCCAGCGCGCTTGCCAGTTTGCTGGCCCGTTGGCGCGCTTCCGGTGAGGGCGCTTCCAATTGCCGCTTCAGGAGATGATATTCATCCGCAATGTTGAGCGCCGCCAGCACCGCTAATCGCACCGAGTCGACGGTTGCGGTTTGTTGGGATACCGCGCGCATCTTGCTGTCCACGTACTCGGCGAGCTTCAGAATGTAGGCCGCGTCCGAGCCTCGCAGGTTATACACCTGGTCGAAGATTTCGACCCGCACACTACCATTGGCGGCATTTATGCTTGGCGCCTCTTTTGCCGGGACAGACTTGGCCGGAACAGAGGCTTTCAGCTCATCGGTCGGAGGTCGGTTGCTCGCAGTGGCCATATTACTCCTCGGCGGATAACTTCCTGCCAGATCGCTGCCGGGCGTATGTGCGCCGCCGGAGGGAGGTTCGCCGTCGTCGTTTGCCGCCACAGCTCAGCTTGCCTGCTCGTGCGTCAGGCTGTCCATCTGGCCCAACATTTTTTCCACCCGGGTTCGTATGTCCTCGCGATCCTTGCGCAGTTGCACTAACTCGCGGCGCAGGCTTTCGTTTTCTTCCTCGCGCTCTTCGAGTTGCTCCCGCAACCGCTTCGCATCGCGCTCGGCCGTAGCCCGTGCTTCTCTGGCGGCCTTGTACAACTCAATGGTGCGATAAACTTTCTCTTCCAGCGCCTCAAAATCTTCAGCCGGAACCTCGGCAGATACCTCTTCCACGGTTTTCACGGACATGGCCACTCGCTTTCGGGGACTAATTCAGCGTTGAGGCGAAGTATAGCGCAGTTTGCTGTGGATTTTACGCTACTTTCGTACCAGCTTTTCCAGCCGTCGCGCCGCCTCATCCAGTGTCTCAGGCTTTTTGCAGAAGGCGAAACGTACCTGTTGGGAGCCGTCTTTCGGATGCTTGTAGAAACTCGACCCCGGCACGCATGCAATGCCGACATCCTTGACCAGGTAAGCCGCGAACTCCACATCGTTCGCAAAGCCGAACGCGCTGATGTCGGTCATCACATAATACGCGCCCCGCGGACGGTAGCAGAGGAACCCAGCTTTCTCCAGCGCCGGGATCAGATGATCGCGCCGCAGCCGGTAACGGTCGGCCAGTTCGCGATAGTAACTCGCAGGCAGACTCAGCGCCGCCGCCCCGGCTTCCTGCAATGGCGCGGGCGCACCCACGGTCAGGAAGTCATGCACCTTGCGGATCGCGTTCGTGATCGCCGGAGGCGCAACCGCCCAGCCCACACGCCATCCCGTGACGCTATAGCTCTTTGATAGCCCGTTGATGGTGATCGTGCGTTCGCGCATGCCGTCGAGCCGCGCAATCGAAATGTGCTCCGATCCATCATAAAGAATGTGCTCGTAGATTTCGTCGGTGATGGCGAGCACGTTGTATTCGACACACAAGTCGCGAATCAGTTCCAGTTCTTTAAGGCTAAACACCTTGCCGGTAGGGTTGTTTGGCGTGTTAAGAATGATCGCCTTGGTGTTATGTTGCGCGGTCTGATGCTTGAAAGCCTCGCGCAATTCCTGCTCGTCGAACGTCCACTCGCCACCGGCCGTTTGAGGCGGCCGCAAACTGACAAAGCGCGGCTTGGCTCCGCTCAGAATCGAGTCCGGCCCATAGTTCTCGTAGAAGGGTTCGAAGACCACGACCTCGTCGCCCTTATTGCACACCGCCAGCAGGGTTGCGATCATCGCTTCGGTCGAGCCGCAGCACACCACAAGTTCTTTTTCCGGATCGACCGCGATCCCCTGCCACTCCTGCATCTGGCGGGCAATCGCGGAGCGCAGGCTCTTCGCGCCCCAGGTGATGGCGTACTGATTCACGTCGGCGGCGATGGCTTCCTGCGCGGCGCGCTTGATTTCGGCCGGCGCGGGAAAATCGGGAAACCCCTGCGCCAGATTGACGGCGTCATATTGCATCGCCTGCCGTGTCATGTCGCGAATCACCGACTCGGTAAAATGCTCAACCTTGTCGGAGAGAAAGTGCTTGGGATGGGGTGAAAGCTGCGTCATGAAAAGCAGCCTAGCACAAGAAACGCTCACGTAGAGACGGACGCATTCGTCCGTCCATCGGGCGAAGCCCGCAGGCGCCCACGGATTCGCACCGACAAAACGCTCGAAGTGCGGATCAAGGTGCCCTATAATCCTTTGCCATGGAAGTGAACTACCAACTCACGGTCGATGATTTTCGGCGTGCAATTAAGGTGTACCGGACCAGGACTCCGTTCCTTCGCTGGACCGTTCGGTTCGGCATAGGATTTGCAATCTTGGTCCTTGCAACGGGAGTGATTCTGCTCATTCTTGCGCCGCATGGCGGCGCGTTTCAAAATCTAATGCCGCTATGCATACTCTTTATGTTCTGGATTACTATCATGTGGGCATCGCCTTATCTCTCAGCACGATCCCAATTCCGTGGTTCTCCCAGTGCTAAGGCGCCTATCACGTTGGACGTTTCAGACGCCGGCCTCCAATTTCGCTCTCAGCACACGGACTCGAAGGTTGATTGGTCTGCATATGTGAAATGGTTGGAGGAAAAGGCGATCTTTGCCATCTTTCCCAATCCGAGGGTATTCATCGTCATACCAAAGCGGGCATTTACTGTTGATCAAGTGAGTGAATTCCGAGAGTTACTCCGGCAGCATGTCAAACCACAAAAGTAGCTGGTGAGTCCTGCAGGTCGTCGTCGGCGGACGGAGCGCGTTTCTCCGCGCTTCTGAGCCTCCGTGTAGGAGATGCGCGAGCGGGCCCTAGGCCCGCTGCACACCGCCGAGCGCTTCCAGCGCTTTCGTAATCTGCCCCGCCCAGTGCGCTACTTCGTCGTCGCGAAGGGTGCGCTCGCTTGATTGGAGTTTGGCTCGCATCAGGATTGAGTATTTGCCCGCGCCCACTTTTTCTCCGCGGAAGATTTCTACCGGGACGAAACTTCGCAACTCGGCGATGCCCAATGCGCTGATCATCTGGTGGATTTTCTCGAACTCCACGACATCGTCAAATGCGAAGGAGAAGTCGCGCTCTACGGCTGGGAAACGTGGCAGGGCTTCATAACGCACCTGGCGCAGATCGTGCTGGTAGAGTCGGTCGAGATAGATTTCGGCGACAAACACATCCTGCCGCAGCTTGCGCGCCACGGCTACATCCGGATGAATCTGGCCAAACTGGGCGACGGTCGTGCCATCCAGCACGGCTCGCGCCGAGCGCCCGGGATGGTAGTAGTCAGCCGTGTGCGCATCGTAGTAGAGCGTCCAATGGCTGAAGGGATCGAGCAGGGTTTCGATATCGCCCTTCAGATCGAAGAACGAGAACGGACGCGTCGCTGCTCCCGGAGTCAGCCCGCGCACCACCTCCGCATCGACGCTGCCCGTCGCACCGATCGAAATGCGCTTCGACTCCAATGATTTCCCATCCGACGCTTCAAACACATTTCCAGCTTCGAACAGGCGAACATTGTCGCTGCCACGATTCAGATTGTAGGCCAACATGTTCAACATGCCTGGAACCATCGAGGTGCGCATCACCGAAGCTTCGTCGCTGAGCGGATTCGCGAGATCGAGTTCGGCCGCGGTCGAAAAGCGCCGGGCATCATCTTTCGAAATGAAGCTCAGCGAAATGGTCTCGTTGTAACCGAGCGCCAAGAGCGATGAGCGAAGGCGCTCGTCTTTGTGTGCATCGGGCAACTCGCGCACCTCGCCGCTGTAGGCGGGAAGCGTGTTCGGAAACTTGTCGTAGCCGTGCAGGCGCGCCAGTTCTTCGATGATGTCGATTTCGCGCTCGATGTCGAGGCGCCAACTCGGAATTTGGACCAGATACATATCTTCGCTGCCCGCAGTCATCGCGAAACCGAGTCGACTAAGAATGCGGCTGATTTCAAGCGTGCTGAGTTCTTGCCCGAGAATCCGTCGCACTTCCCGCAGATCGAGTTCTACCGGAGCCAGGTCAAGCTGGCGAGCGATCACATCGATCACATCGCCGACAAGTGTGCCGCCACCGGAATTGAGAATGAGTTCGGCAACCCGATTCGTCGAAGCGACGGTCGATTCGAAATCCGCGCCGCGCTCAAAGCGGTGCGAGGCGTCGGTATGAATGCCGTGCCGCTTCGACATACGGCGCACCGTGACCGGGTCCCACCACGCGGATTCGATCAGGATGTTCCGCGTCTTCTCGGTGATCATCGTGTCGAAGCCGCCCATCACGCCGGCCAGCCCCACCGGCTTTTTCGCGTCGGCAACGACGAGGTCATCGGTCGAGAGCTTGCGCTCCACGCCATCCAGGGTCTTCAGCGTTTCGCCGGTCTGGGCTTTGCGAATCACGAGACGCCGGCCTTCGAGCAGATCGAGATCGAACACGTGCGTGGGCTTGCCGCTCTCCCACAAAACGTAATTCGTGGCATCGACCGCATTGCTGATGGGACGCTGATCGAGCAGCGACAGCCGATTGGCGACGATTGCGGGCGAACTGGTGACGGTCGTGCCGCGAATCTCGCGCGCCGTGAAGCGCGGACAAAGCTCCGGCTCCTGAATGTCGATGGTGACGTCGGATTTGCCTTGCGACGGCGGCAGCTTCGGTTCGATCGGGCGGAGCGGCACATCATAGAGCGCCGAAGCCTCGCGCGCCACGCCATAATGATTCATGGCATCGGGACGGTTGGTCGTGATCTCCATCTCGTAGACGGTGTTATCGCCTTCACCGGAGATGCCTTCAACGGCAACACCCGCGAGCGTAAGTTCGTCCGCCAGCCGGATGTAATCGACCGGAAGGTCAACGAAGTCGCGCAGCCAATGGGGAGAAATTTTCATTATTTAGTAAGCTTCTAGCTGCTAGCTTCTGGCTTCTAGCAACCAAAAACATCGCAGGGTTTGCTAGGAGCCAGCAGCTAGTAGCCAGTAGCTCTTTACCCAAACTGTTCTAAAAATCGCACATCGCCCTGAAAAAATAACTGAATATCGTCCACGCCGTATTTCAGAATCGCAATTCGCTCCACGCCCATGCCGAAGGCGAAGCCCGAAACTTTTGCGGGATCGTAATCCACAAAACCGTATACATTCGGATCCACCATGCCGCAGCCCAGCAATTCAATCCATCCGCTGGCCTTGCAGTTGCGGCACGGAGCGCCGTCGCGCGTGCCCTTGCCGCCACAGAAAATGCAACTGATCTGCACGTCGGCGCTGGGCTCGGTGAACGGAAAGAACGACGGATAGAAACGCGTCTTCACGCTCGATCCGAAGAGCGCCTTCATGGCGTGATCAAGCGTGCCTTTCAAATCGCAGAACGTGATGTTGGCGTCGACCGCCAAACCTTCGACCTGATGAAAGATGGGCGAGTGCGTCGCGTCGGGCGCGTCGTTGCGATGAACTTTTCCCGGACACACCACGCGCACCGGCGGCTTCATCTTCTGCATGGTGCGGATCTGCACTGGCGAAGTGTGCGTGCGCAACAGCAGGCGGTCGCGCAGCGGCTTCGATTCCTGGCCGGCGATGAACAGCGTGTCTTGGGTGTCGCGCGCGGGGTGGTTCGGCGGAAAATTCAGCGCCTCGAAGTTGTAGTAATCGGTTTCAATCTCCGGACCTTCTTCGACCTAGTAGCCTAGATTGCGGAAGACGCCGATGATCTCGTTCATCGTCTTGATGACGGGATGCTCCGCGCCGATGGGACGGCGAATGCCGGGAAGGGTGATATCCAGACGCTCGGCGGCGAGTTTGCCCGAAGAAGCCCCGCTCTGAATGCGAGCAAGCGTCGCATCAACGGCTTGCTCGACTTTGGGCTTGAGGTCGTTGACACGCTGCCCCACGTCGCGCTTGTTCGCTCCCGGCGCGGCCTTCAGCCACAGATCGTTGAGTTGAGTGAGGATGCCGTTCTTGCGCGCCATCCAGCGATCGCGAAATGCTTTCCAGTCGTTTTCGGAAGCGACGGCAGCCGACTCTTGCTCCAGCGCAGAGAAAAGCTCGCGCACGGCGCCGTCGAGGGCCGAGGTCGAGAAGTCCGTTAGTTTAGGGACGGTGTAGGACAATTCCGAGCAACTCTCCACGAATTGTCATCCTGAGCGAAGCGAAGGACCTATGCACTCTGGTGGCGCAGGCGAAATACATAGGTCCTTCGCTTCGCTCAGGATGACACGACTAAATATAAGACTGAAAGCTGATGGCTGATAGCTGACAGCTGTTCTATGCCGTCGCGGAGGCGTTCGCCTTCTTCGCCTGCTCTGCCAAACTTCCAAATCCTGCCGGATCGTTCACCGCCAAATCCGCCAGGATCTTGCGGTCCAGTTCCACGCCGGCTTTTTTTAAGCCGCTGATGAACTGGTTGTAGTTCAGTCCGTTCAGGCGGGCAGCGGCGCCGATGCGCACGATCCAGATCGAACGGTACTGGCGTTTCTTCTGCTTGCGGCCGGAGTAGGCGAACTTCAGCCCGCGATCGACGGCTTCTTTCGCCGCGCGGTAAAGTTTCGACTTGGTTAGGAAATATCCACTGGCGCGTTCAAGGATCTTTTTGCGCTTGGCGCGGCGTTTGGTTCCGCGTTTTACACGAGGCATGGTGCTCTCCTTTTTTAGTTCGCTTGGCGGCTGGAGGTAAGGAGGCTTCTACCCATTGGGATTTCTGAAGCCCAGCCTCTTCACGCGCCGCTGCGGGGCGGTTCGCTCCGCAGACTTTGCTATGGACGGGCGTGGACGCCCGTCGCTCCATTGTTAACCTAGTACGGGATCATCCGCATTACTTTCTTGTAATCAGCGTCGCTGACCAGGACAGAGTCGCCCAGCTTCTTTTTGCGCTTCTTCGCCTTGGAGGTCAGGATGTGGCGCAAATTGGCCTTGTGACGCTTGATTTTCCCGGTACCGGTTTTCTTGAAGCGCTTGGCAGCGCCTTTGTGTGTTTTCAGTTTAGGCATAAAACCTCAGCAATTGGCACTTAGTAATTAGCATTTAGCCAACTCGCGACTCCGGCACTGCCCGCCAGGGGCTAAATGCTAAGTGCTCATTGCTAAATGCCGCTCTTACGCTGTCTGCGCTCCGCTTGGTGGCGCGGGAGGTGCGGGCTTCGGACGAACGGGCGGCTTTTCTTTCGCTCCGCCTTCCTTCTTGTTCGGCGCCAGAATCAGGTGCAGCGTATTGCCTTCCTGCCGGGGGCGAAACTCCACCAACCCTCGCTGGTCAACGTCCTTGATCAGACGTTCCAGAATCTGGCGTCCCAGGCTTTGCCGCGTCATTTCGCGTCCCCGGAAGAAGATGGTCGCTTTCACCTTGTCGCCTCCGTCGAGGAAGCGCAGCACATGATTTTTCTTGGTTTCGTAATCGTGGTCGTCCACGTTGATACGAAACTTCACTTCCTTGACCGTAATGGTCTTCTGCTTTTTCTTGGCTTCGCGCTCGCGCTTTTCGTTCTGGTACAGGAATTTCCCGTAGTCCATGATGCGGCAAACCGGAGGTTGCGCGGTCGGGGAAATTTCCACCAG